>Ga0315912_10000892_pt1 | contig 43106 bp, 40 predicted proteins | sample VfabasoilMG_FD_204469 | JGI IMG/M metagenome (GOLD analysis project Ga0315912, IMG submission 204469) | Garden soil microbial communities collected in Santa Monica, California, United States - V. faba soil | ecosystem: Environmental > Terrestrial > Soil > Garden | place: USA: California... | reverse complement strand
TCCTCGGTCAGCGCGTGTCGATGCACGGCGATTTTTGATCATGCGCGACGCTGCGACGCAATCCATCTGTGCAAGTGATCGATTTGATCCAACAATCCGGTGCCCCGATCTAGGGACACCCCCTAGCTCAACTGTCACTGGCTGGACTCGAGCCGTGCCTAGCCGGAGCGACCCTCTTTCTTCGCCAGGTGGATCAAGGCGTCTCCCGCGGTCACGAGGCTGTCGACGACCGCGCCGATCGCCAATCCGGCCCGCATGGACTTGACCTCCGAGCGAGTCCCGAGTGCCGGATCCACGATTTCTGCGACGATCTCCCCCACCCGCACCTCCTCTCCCAGCCGGATCCGCATTCGACAAAACCCGCTGCGACTCGCCCGCACCCAGGAACTGGATCGCAGCAGGCGCGTGCGCGCGGGGGGGCTCGAGCGCCTTCGACTTGTCGGTCAGTCCCATCTTGGCCATCACGCGCAGCGTGCCCTGCACTCCGGCGTCGATGGCGACGTCATCCAAGCGGTTCGCCTCTCCCCCTTCGTACAACAGCGCCGGCCTTCCGAGCGTCATGGCGTGACTGCGGAGCGAGCCATCGCGCAAGCTCGCATGTAACGCCACCGGAGCGCCGAAGGCGAGCGCGAGGCGACGCGCCTTATCATGATCCAGATCGCAGCGGATGTGAGGCAGATTTCGACGACCGTTGGACCCCGAATGGAAGTCGATGCCCAGATCGCAGCGGGAAATCACCAGCCGAGACAGCAAGTGCGCGAGCCGCGAGCCGAGCGAGCCGCGCGGAGAGCCCGGGAAACAGCGATTCAGATCCCGCCGATCGGGGAGGTAGCGAGAGCCTTGAATCAAGCCAAAGCCGTTGACGACCGGCACGGCCAGGACCGTTCCAGAGATCTCGAGAGGATCGAGCCGCTGCACGACCTCGTCGATGATCATCACCCCGTTCAGCTCGTCTCCGTGCACTGCGCCGCTCAGCCACAAAGTCGGGCCGCTGCGGGCACCATGGATGATCACCACCGGTAGGCTGAGCCACGTTCCAGTGGGCAAGCGCGCCACCGGCACCTCGACGCGTGCAACGCGCCCGGGCGGCACCATCGTGCCGTCGAAGTCGAAACTCTGGCCCGCGGCGCGCGACGCCGGCACCGACTGAGACTCACGGGGCCGCTGGGAGATCGTCAAGCCACTACTCCAAAGCACGTCGCCCCAGGCGCAGCAACCAGATTGCCGAGTCCGAGTCAATCCTCGCCCGATCATCGTGTCGAGGATGAGCTCTGCCTCCAACCGCGAGCAGTCGAGCTGCTGGACGACCCCCCGCCTCGCCGCGCGGCACCATTTCGATGCCGACGCTCAAGCGGTCCACCCCCTTACCGAGAACGCCCAAGACGCAGACCTGCTTGCCCAGGATGGCCACGATCGTGAGCGCCGCAGCCAAACCCAAGACGCCCGGCTGGGCAAACGATCGGAGATCGGTGCGCATGCCCGTGAGCACGAAGCCCCGTAGATTCGAGGCCCGCCTCGAACAGGAGCACGAGAACCAGGATTTCAATGGCACCCCCCTGTCAGAACACGACGCCCAGGGTGTTCTTGACCATGAAATCCGTCGGCTTGACGCCGCTCTGCACCGGACTTTCGTGCCTCAGAGTCGCGTGTAACCCCGCACTGAGTCGGCCCGTGACGATGACATCGAAAGAGAAGACGTCGAGCAACCGAAAATCACCGGGGGCGTCGAAGCGGGGCTGGATATACATCGTATTGCTGAGCAGCGCGCGCTTGGGCTCGAGAACGATGACCATGGACGCGTAGTTGCTGAGCCGGTGCACATTGGCGGGTCGGACGCGCGGACTCGCCCCATCTAGCTCGTCGTGCTCGTACATGTAGGAGATGCCGTAGAACAAGCCGACGACCTCTTGGTCGACCACGGTGAACCTCGGACCTAGCCCAAACAGTGCGCGCAGGCGCAAACTGCGAAAGCGATCATTCTCCGCTTGAGCGAAAGTTTCCGCGGAGACCCAGTCACGCAGCGTACGTGCGTATCGCACGTGCACGAACGCGTTCGCCACCTGAATCTCGCCGCCCAGATGCGAGTAATTCACGGCCATGCTCGAATAGGCTAGGTGCGACGTCGATCGCCAGCCGAGCAGCCCCGTCACCCCTAGCTCCAGACCCGTCGTGTTGCCCCCGTACGAGGTCAGCGAACCATTGATCTTACCCATCACGCCGTCGCCGCTCAGCTCCTTTCTCAAGCCCTCGACATTGACCTGAGCGCCGGCCCGGGGCGCTGCGCCCAGGGAGATACAAGCCGCCGCCACTTGTAAGCACCTCCGGCGGAGTGCGTCCTGCCAGGGCATTGCCGAGCGAAGTTTGCGTCGATGCGTGTACAGCATAACATTGGAGGTCCAACTATATCGCTCCGGGAAGTACGCGACTAGCCTTCAAACCACCGTCCCTGAAAACGGATCGAGAGGCGCGCAGCTTTCGTCGAGGGTGGGCCCGAAGCCTTCCAGCCAGGCAGGGGTCGGTCCTCGCGGGCTATCGTGAGGTACCGGTCAAGACGACAGCTCTTCAGCGCTCACTGCTGCGCTCCGTATGCAAGCTCCGCGACAGCTCCTTCCGTTGCGCCCGGATCTGTGCCCTTTCGTGCGCGTTGCGCGCCTGCCATTCGGCGAGCTCGAGCTCCGTGATCGCTTCGTGGGTGCGCCCCAGCTCGCGCAGCAGCGTGCCTCGCACCAGGTGCACGTACGGATACGTTGAAATCCCCGGCAGGTCGTCGGCGTCGAGGAGCGCTAGGCCTTCGGCGGGCCCGGCCGAGCATGCCACCGCAAGACGAGCGAGAGATCCAGCTCGGCTTGTCACGACTGGCCAGATCGGCGCAGGGGGGGCCTTCTCCAGGTTCCACGCGGAGGCCGGAATCGCAGCCGAGCACTGCCTCGCGCCTTCGCTCGCTGCGACTCGATGGGATCGAATCGTCGAGTGCTACGCGCTCCTGGAGCGGCATGCCCCCTCCGCGCTCCACACGCTCAACCGCGCGGTGGCGTTGGCCCAGTGGCGCGGGCCTGCGGAGGGGCTCGCCCTTCTCGAGAGCATCAAGGCTCCTTCGTGGCTCGAGGGTTCCCACCTGTGGGCCGCGGTGCTCGCCGACCTGCATCGGCGCTTGGGACATGTAGCGGACGCGGAGCGCCATGGAAACCTGGCCATCGAGACTGCCCCCTCCGCCCCGATACGCGAGCTGCTGCGGCGCCGGCAGCAGTCCGGCGCGTAGGCCACGCTAGCCCACCCGGCGGCTCCCCCTCGAGCCGTTCAGCTCGGGCGCGGCTACTCTTGGAGATACTGGCGAAGTGGCTCCCAGTACATCTTCGCCCAACCGCCGTCGATGTGCCGCACTTGGTCATCGGCCACGGCGTCATGGTCGAGGGTCAACTTCGTGCCCTCGCCCTCGGGGGAGAGCTCGAAGCGCACGATCGAGTGAACCCCTTCGGGCCAGTGGCCCGCGCGCCAGGTTTGCACGATGCGAACACCGTCGAGAAGCTCCACGTGTCGACCGGAGCTCTTGCCACCGTACGCCGACCAGGCATCCCCGACGCGAGCACCGATCTCCGCGGGCGCGCCCGTGAACTTCGCGTGCTGTGCCGAGTTGACGAGCGCTTGGTAGAGCTTGGCCGGCGACGCCGCGAAGCTCACCTCCTGATGGATCTTGGGCATGGGTTCGATCCGACCGCAACGTGTGCGCTGTCGCCCACGACGCGGAGTAGACCAAGTGGCCTCGGGTTGGAACGCGATCAGGCCTCTGTCGAGCGCTCGGCGTCGTCGGCGGTCTCCGCAGCGCCCGCGGCGCCGACCGGAGCCAGCAGCAGCCGGCCGAGTCCGAGCCCGAGAACGGCCGCAGCGCAACTCGCACCGAGCACGCCGAGCTTCGCTGCAGCCAGCAGGCGCGCATCGGTGAAGGCCAGCTGTGCGATGAACAGGGCCATCGTGAAGCCCACGCCCGCAACGACGCCGAGCACGACGAGATGTCGGACCGTAATGCCCACGGGCAGCGTGCCGATCCGCAAGCGCAGCGTCAGCCAGGTCGCGAGCAACACGCCCATCGGTTTGCCCGCAACGAGACCCAGCGCAACTGCAACCATCACGCTCCCTGATGCCGCATCGAGCGCGCCGCCTGAGACGGCCACGCCCGCATTAGCCAGCGCGAACACTGGCATGATACCGAACGCCACCCACGGATGGAGCGTCTCGATCAGGCTCTCGGCGGGCGAAACGGCCTCCCGGCGAGCCATCGCCACGTGTCTCAGGCCCTCTGCGAACTCGTGCGAAGAAAGCGCACTGGGGGTGCGCCGTTCGACGAGCTCCAGCTCCTGATGGACGACCCTCAGGAATCCGTCGGGTCCGAGCCAGGCGCGAACGGGCGTCGCCAGACCAATGATGACACCTGCGATCGTGGGATGGATCCCGGCCGCGTAGATGCCCGCCCAGGCGACGAGGGACGGAGCGATGTACGCCAGCTTGGAGCGCACCCCGAGGCGCTGCATCGCAAACACGCCGCCGAAGCCGAGCGCGGCGACGCCGAGGCCAGAAAGCACAATGCCCGAGGAGTAGAAGATGGCGATGACGACGATGGCTCCGAGATCGTCGATCACCGCCAGCGCCAGGAGCAACACGCGCAGAGCGGCGGGCACCCGCTTGCCGAGCAAGGTGAGGATGCCGACCGCGAAAGCGATATCAGTCGCCATTGGAACGCCCCAACCGGAGCGAGTCGCCGGGCCCCCAGCAAGAAGCAGGTAGAGGCCCGCCGGGGCGAGCATGCCGCCGAGGGCCGCGGCAGCAGGCAACGCCGCACGACGCCACTCGGACAGCTCGCCGCAGTGGATCTCCCGGCGGATCTCCAGCCCCACGACGAAGAAGAAGATGACCATCAAGCCGTCGTTGATGAGCCACTCCAGGCTCCGTTCGAAGGCGAACGTGCCGACACGAACGCCGAGCTGCGTATGCAGCAGGTGAAAGTAGCTCTCCGCCCAGGGCGAGTTCGCCCAGACGAGCGCGACAGCCGCCGTGACGAGCAGCAGGATACCGCTGGCGGCCTCGATGCGAAGGAAACGCTCGAGCGGACGACTCGCGCGCCGGGCGAAGCGCAAGAGTGGCGCCCAGGCTTCGGGAGGCGTCGATGCAAGGTGGTGCCGTGCTGGCGTGGTGGTCGACATGATCATCCCTCGCGGCTAACTAGCCGGTGGGATGGCGGCCCGACCATCCTCTGTCCTGCGGTGCCGAACGCCGCACCCTCGCTTGGAAAAATAGTTACGCACCATCGCATGCTTCCGATGCCGCGGACAAGGAGGTGGCCGGGGTACCTGGCGGGGGCCGGGCCTGCGTACGCGGGTGGAAATTGTTTCATGTTGGTGGGAATCCAAGCTCGTTGGCGCGATCTCGCCGTTCATGCAGCGTTGGTGGGAGTCGGGGCCGGGAGTCGTGCTGCGCCCGGCCGGGGAAGGCGGCCCCCAGTCCTTGACGCGAAGAAATCTATTGCTCTGGCGCCGCCGCCGATCGACACCCACACCTGCTCCTGGGTTTCGCATGTCGCAACGTCGCCTTTCGATCTTCGCCGCCAGTAGCGTGCTGGCGCTGACCGCTGCCTGCGCGAGCGTGCTCGGGATCGAAGACGCCACCTGTGACCCGAGCTACGACCCCGACTGTGCCGGTGACAACGGGGCGACTGGCAGCGGCGGCAGCGGCGAGACCGAAGTGTTCTCCAATCGCGGCGTGGGCGGGAGCGTAGCCAGCGCGGGCTCGGGGAACGAGGTGGGCATCGTGGTCGCCCCGCCAGCGCCGAGCGGCGGCGCCGGTGGAGCGAGCCCCGCGCCGGCGACCAACCCCACCGCCAACGGCGGCACGGCAGGCAGCAGCATGGCCCCGGCGGGCGCTGCCGGCACAGCGGCGATGGTCGATCCGTTCGAGGCGCGGGCGAGCGCGCTCTGCAGCGACTACTGCTCGACGGTGATGGCCAATTGCACCGGGACGAACCAGCAGTACGCGAGCTCGACAGCGTGCTTTGCCGTGTGCGAGTTGCTCGCGCCCGGCACCGCCGGTGACATCACGCCCGGCAACACCGTGCAGTGCCGGTTGAGGCGCGCAGCGCTGGCTGGCAGCACCGGAGAACCGGGCGGCTATTGCTTCTCGGCAGGACCGGGTGGCGCGGAAGAATGCGGCACCGATTGTGATGGCTACTGCGCGCTGATGACACAGAAGTGCCCCGACGACATGGCCTCGCTCACCCAGTGCTTGAGCGCATGCGATATCGTCCCGGACCTTTCCCGGCCGCCGGACAACCTGCGCTACAATGTCAGTCAGCAGTCTGGGGACTCGCTGCAGTGTCGGCTGTTCCACGTGAGCGCGGCCACCATGGACCCGACCACCCACTGCATTCACGCCGCGGGCGGCAGCCCCTGCAGTCTCTGAGTTTTGGGCGACCGGGTTTCCAGGCGCCCGAGTTTTGGGGCGATCGGCCTTCAGAGCAACGGTACGCTGAAGCGGACGAGTGCAGCGTTGGGCACTCCGGTCTCGCTCGTCGACGGAGCGCTGACGTAGAGCACCACGCCTCCGGCCAGGCTCAGACCGCCCAGCAAACCGGTCACCGTCGCGGCCGTAGCGAGACTCTGCGCGTCCTCCCGCGCGCTGACGCCACGCGGGTTGCAACGATTCGGATCGACGGGATCACAGTCGGCCTTGGAGTCGTCGTTCTTCCCTGCCGCCAGCACCGCCAGGACGCCGGCGCCGATACCGAGTGCGACCCCCGTCCCGCCCAGCACCCACGCCAGGACGCGCTGGGTCCCGCCCGCCTCTGCCGGGACTGCCCGCTCCGGTTCGGACGTCGTAGCCGCCAGGGAGACCAAGCGCGGCGCATTCACGACGGCGGGGCGCCCCTGCCCGTTGCGCAGCTCGATGCGCGTCGTATAGGCCTCGTAGCCCGGTGCACTGAAACGGAGCTCATACGCGCCCGAGTCTCTCGGCAAGGCCCGGTTGAACTCGCGCCGATCGATGGGCGCCCCGTTCATCGTGAGTTGCAAGTCCGCCGGCTGCTCCGCCCCGACGCGGAGCTCCACCTTGGGCACGCGCGGTTCGAGCGCGGCAGAACGCACGCTCGCCAGATGGTCACGCTCCCGGTCCCCCCGCGCCTGGGCCAACACCCGAGCCTGGCGAAAGGTGTCGAGAGCGCTGGCAAAGCGCCCGGCTCGTTCGTAGCAGTCGCCCAGGTACAGCAAGGTGCCGACCCCGGGCTCCAGCTCGTGGCTGGCGCTGAACTTCTCGCAGGCCTCGGCAAACTCACCCTTCGCCATCAGCGTCTTGGCCTGCCGAAACAGCGCCTCCGCTGCCTGACTCTGCGCGTCCTGCGCCCACACGGGCGCGCTTGCGCAGCAGAGCGATAGCCCCACGCCCAGCGCGAACACTCGCCAACGTTCCATCCTCACTGCCTCCTCATGTGCCGGCTGCGCCACGGAGGCAACACCGGCCGCTCACGCGCGTCAGCGACGATCACCGAAGCTGCTCGGATTCCAGGGGTCCTCCTCACGGGCATCTGTCCGGCGCACTGCCGGCGCGGGACTCGGGGCCGGCGGACTCGCGGGCGACGCTTCGGGCGGGTCCTCGGCCGCCCTGTCCAACGCGGCGGATTCCGGCTCGACGGACGCGGCGGGGCTGGGCGCGGGAGCGGGCGCCTTGCGGGTCGCTGCCCTGCTCTTCGTCCGCTTCTCGCTACTCTTTTCCTCGGGCGCACGCCGACGGGTGGTGGGCGCGCGAGCGCTGTCCACGGAAACGACCGGCGCCACCGGCTTCAGGGCTTGTTGCCGGATACTGACGACGCTGTCGGACGGCCTGACGCTCTCGTGCCCGCCCGCCTGGGCGGGAGGGTCGCCGCCAGGGTCGGCGATGGCCGAGACCCGCGAGGACGCGCTCCGCGCGGAGCCGCCGCTCGGAGCTTCGACGGGGGACGAGGTCACCGCCGGCACCCCTTCAGCCGCCGGACCCGAGGATGAAACGTCCCGAGTCCGCATCCAGAGGGCGAGGCCCACCAACGAAACGGCAACGGGCACCAACGCCCAGGCCAGGCGCGGGCGCGAGCTACGTTGGGGCTCGTAGTCCGCCAAGGACCCTGTAGCGGAGAGCGGCCCGAGCTCGCTCGCAGGACCCGTGGACCGAGCACTCGGAGCCGGCGGAGCGAACACGGGCGCTTCCAGCCCGGCAGGCCCAAAGCCCGGAGCAGTGCCGGCCCCCACGACGAGCAGCGGCTGAGGTTCCACCGGAACCTCTTCTCGTTCGCGCGCGACACCGGACGGCGCAGGCGCGGGAGGGCGCGAAGGACTCGCTGCCCGCGGCACGCTCGACGGCCGCGGAACATTCGAGGTACGGGCCCGAACCAGGTCGGGATTGGTCAGGATGCGCGTGATCTTCTCGACGCTCTGCGCGCTGGCGGCCCCACCGAACGGGGCCAGTGCTTCGGCCAGATCCGCCACGTCGCAGAAACGCTGGGCAGGATCCTTGTCGAGACAGCGTTGGACGATGTCATCCAGCCCAACAGGGATGCTCGGACGCAGCGTCTCGAGGGACGGCGCAGGCTTGCCCAGCACGGCCGCATACACCTCCGGCAGCGTCTCTCCGAGGAAGGGAGGCCGCCCGCTGAGCATCTCGAACAGGATCGCGCCCAGACTCCAGATGTCGCTGCGCTCGTCGACCGGCTCGGCGCGCATCTGTTCCGGCGGCATGTAGTACGGCGAACCCAGCACCTGCGAAGACGTCGTCGTGGCGCGACCCCGGGCCGAACCGCCGATGTGCTTGGAAATGCCAAAATCGACGATTTTCAGACTCGCCGAGCCATCCGGGAGCTTCGCGATGAACAGATTGCCGGGCTTGAGATCGCGATGGATCATCTCGGCGACGTGAACTTCCGCCAGGGCCTCGCAACTCTGCAGCAGGAACTGGACCGCCTGGACCACGTCCAGCGCACCCTGGCGATCGAGCAGATCCGCCAGATCCTCCCCCTCCAGATACTCCATCACGATGAACGGAAATCCGTTCTCCAGCGTGCCCACGTCCAGCACGCGGGCCACGTGCTCGCTACGAATCTTGGCAGCTGCCCGCGCCTCGGCGAGCAAGCGGTCCAACGCCTTGTCGTCTTCGATCAGGTCACGGCGCATCACCTTGATCGCCACTCGGTGCTCGAGCTGCAGGTGAGTCGCAGACAGCACGATGCCCATCCCACCGCGGCCGATCTGCTCCTCGATGCGGTACTTACCGGCCAGCACCTGCCCGATCTGGAGCGGAAACCCCAGCCAGGCCTGGGCGTCTTCGTCGAGCGGGGATCCCGGAGCGACCATGATGCGCCCAGGGTAGCGGCTTCGGCCTTACCTATCGAGAAAAACTACATGTGAACCCGAGGTCGGTCGTTTGCTGACGAGATGTTTCCACTACGCCGGCTCGGCACGTTCGGTCGGTCAGGTCCCGGCCCCGCGGGCAAGTCATGCGATGGCGCAGCGCGTCCGCCGGGAGCGAACGGTTCGGTGAGACAGGGCCTGGGCGCTGGGGCCGCCTGGATCGGGCTGCTCCACCTCGCGTGCAGCCCCGCCGCAACCGCCCCGCAGCGGCCGGCAGGGCCTCTCGACCTGGAGACGGCTCGTTCATACGTACTCGACCTGGTGAACAGCGAGCGCAATTCTCACGGGTTGCCCAGCGTCGAACTCGACCTCAGTGCGCAACGCGCCGGGCAAGGACACGCCGAGGACATGGCGCATCTCGGGTTCACCGCACACTGGGGCAGCGACGGCTCGGTGCCGGAGGAGCGCTACACGCGCGCGGGTGGTGAGCATTTCGTGCAGGAAAATGCCGCCTGCTTCTTCGACGGCGAAGCCCGTCCGCTGGACCCGGAACCCCGCTTCAGTGTGGCGATGCTCGAGCAGATCGAAGCTGCGTTCTTGGCTGAAGTGCCGCCCCACGATGGCCATCGAAAGAACATCTTGAAGCCGACACATACCGGACTCGGCATCGGGCTGGCGCAACCTGCCGGCCTACCGCAGCCCTGCATGGCACAAGAGTTCGTCGATGCGCGGGGCCATTATGAACCACTGCCCCCGTCGGCGCGCCTCGGGCAGGACGTGCACGTCGCCGGGGAACTCGGGGAGGCCGTGCGGTTCGGCGGAGTGGGCCTGTCACGGATCGAGCTACGCAAACCGCTCGGCGTGAAACACCTCAACGCCACCTCCAGCTACCTCATCCCGGCGCCCTACCAAACGTATTTTCCTGAAGGATATCAAACTCCCAAACCGGTACAGATCGCAGGCAGGAGGTTCTCGATCGACGTTCCCTTATCGGATCGAAAACGGCCGGGCCGGTATGGCGTCAGCATCTGGGGCATCTACCCCAACACCGACGACCAACTGGTGATGATCAGCTTGCGTATCATCGAGGTTCACTAGGCAAACTGCCGGCGCCCGCCTTTTTCGCGCAACTGGAGGAGCCGAGCGTCCGAGGATTACGGACCGAGTCCATCCGCAACGTCGAACAGCTTTGGTCGACGCCTCTTTTTGGATATGCTCGGGCGCGCGTCATGGAGAGAGAAGTACAGTCAGGCCAGCTGATCGCCGGCAAGTACCGCGTCGAGCAGGTCCTCGGCCGCGGCGGCATGGGCGTGGTCATGGCGGCCCTGCACGAGCAGCTGAACCAGCGTGTGGCGCTCAAGTTCCTGACCGACAATGCCTTCCAACAGCCGGAGGCGGTGACGCGATTTCTGCGCGAGGCGCGCGCAGCAGTGCAGATCCAGAGCGAGCACGTCGCGCGCGTGATGGACGTTGGCACGCTCGATAGCGGCGCGCCCTACATGGTGATGGAGTATCTGCGCGGGCGCGACCTGAAAGAGGTCTCCTCCCGGCGCGGCCCACTGCCGATCACCGAAGCCGTCGACTATCTGCTGCAGGCCTGCGACGCCGTGGCGGAAGCGCACTCCCTCGGCATCGTCCATCGCGACCTCAAGCCGTCCAATCTGTTCCTCACGGAACGCCCGGATGGCTCTCCACTGGTCAAGGTGCTCGATTTCGGCATCTCCAAGGCGCTCCAGTCGGGGGACCGCAGCCAGCTGCAGATGACGGCGAGCGCGGCGATCATGGGCTCGCCGCAATACATGTCGCCCGAGCAGATCCGTAGCTCCAAGAACGTCGACGCACGCGCGGACGTCTGGGCGCTCGGCACGATCCTGCATGAACTCTTGACGGGTACTCCGGCATACGTGGCCGATACCGTACCCGGGCTCTTGGCCATGATCGTTGCGGATGCGCCGCCGCCGCTGAGCGCATCTCGCCCCGACGCACCCTCCGATCTCGAAGCAGCCATCTTGCGCTGCCTGGAAAAGGATCGAGAGCGGCGCTTCAGCAGCGTAGCGGTGCTGGCGCGCAGTCTGGAGCGTTTCGCCTCCCCGGAGACGCGGCCGCTGGTACGCCGCATTGCTCGTGTCCTGGGCGACGACGCGGCGCCGCCCACCGAAGTGGCACCCGCTACCCGGGTCGGATTGACGTTGAATGAGCCGGTCGTGCCGGTCGGACAAACCAACGGGACGTGGGCGCGCACCGGGCGACAACCGCGGGACGCCTCGGGGCGCTCGCCTTTGTACGTACGCCCAGACGTTCAGCTCGGCGCGGGCCTGGGCGTTCTGGTTCTCGCGACGCTGATCTGGTTCATGGTCGGCGGCTCGGGAGATTCCCCGGAGGGCGAACCCTACGAACCTGCCCTGGCCACCACTCCCGTCGTGAGCGCGCCAGCCGCTGCGGCGGCACCGCCAGCTCCGGCAGCACCGCCCGCCAGAATCTCCGTAGCGCCTCCGGAAATCTCCCTGGTCGCCCCGGAGGCGCCCAAGGCGCAGCCAACGGCGGCGCAACCCACGCGCGCCTCGGATGCCAAGGACTCCGCGACCCGGGACTCGCAGCCCAGCAGCACGGAACGGTCGGCCCCCAGCACGAAACCGGCGAAAAAGAGTTCGAGCGCTGCAACACGGCCTCACACCACCGCCAAGGCGCCCGCGCGCCCTCCCCGAGCCCCGGAGTCCCCGGCGCCGCCCAATGCCCCCTCGTCGCCGCCGGCCCCCAAGAAAGCCGATCTGGTCGATCTATTCGGTGATACGAAGTGAGCGATGCTTCGGTCAGGCCAGCGCTTCGCGCCAATTCTTGCGGCTTTCATCTGTTTTACGGCAGCGGCGCCTCCGGCCGCGGCGCAGAGCGACTCGGCGGCTGCACGGGCCCTGTTCGCTGAAGGCCGCGAGTTGATGGCGGCGGAGAAATACGCCGACGCCTGCCCCAAATTCGAGGAGAGCCTGCGCCTGGATCAGGGCATGGGCACGCAGTTCAACCTGGCTCACTGCTGGGAAAAGTTGGGCCGCACCGCCAGCGCGTGGGCGCTGTTTCTGGACGTGGCGGCCAGCGCTCGTGCCAGCAACCAGCCCGATCGCGAATCGGCAGCGAAGGAGCGCGCCACCGCGCTGGAACCCAAGTTGACGCGCCTGCGCATCACCTTTCCCGAGCCGGCTCCGGAAGCAAAAATCTTCCGGGATGGTCAGGAAGTGCGCAAGGCCGCCTGGGGCACGGCGGTGCCCGTCGATCCCGGTAGCCACCTGATTCGTGTAACGGCGCGCGGCAAGCAGGAGTGGACGCAAGACGTCAAGGTGCCGGCCACCTCGCGCACGTTCTCGGTAACGGTGCCTGCTCTGGAAGACGCTTCGCTCGCCCAGCAGCAAGAAGACGAGGTCCTGCCAAATGAGGACCAAAGCAAGGCCGCGAAGGAAACGGCAGCCGTTCAAGATGCGAAGGACGGCGGTGGACCCAACGTCGCTGCCCTGGTCATCGGCGGAGTGGGGGTTGCCGCGCTCATCACGGGAACTGTATTCGCCCTGCAAGGTCGCGCCGACAACAACGAGGCGCTGAAGCTCTGCCGCAACCCGCCGCCCGACGGCGATAGCTGTCTCACGACGGCCGAGCGAGAGCGGCACGACGATTTGGTAGCCGACGCACGCCGAGAACAAAACATCGCCTACGTGAGCTGGGCCATCGGTGGTGCTGCGGTGATCACCTCCACCATCTTGTTCCTGGCCACCGGCAGCGACTCGGAGACCGGCTCGTTCGCGGTCGCCCCCACGTTGGCCACGGACAGCTGGGGCGCAACGCTGAGCGGGCGCTTTTAGCACCGCCACGAGCGAGGCCGTGCCTTCCGGCGCTCACGCCGAGCCGCAAACGTGAACGACCAGTTCGCGTCGGTGAGGCCGTCGGCGGTGCTCCCATAGATAGATCGCTTGCCAGGTCCCCAGAGCGAGTCGGCCCTGGACGATCGGAATGGTCTCACTCGTCTTCGTCAGTGCGCTGCGAGCGTGTGCCGGCATGTCGTCCGGGCCTTCGTCATCGTGAGCCCAACTGCGACTCTCCGGCGCGAGCTCGGCGAGCCACCGTTCGAGGTCGGCAAGCACAGCCGGGTCGGCGTTTTCTTGGATCACGAGACTCGCAGAAGTGTGCCGGACGAAGAGCACGCAAATGCCCGTACTGACCCGTGAACGTTCGACGATCGCGGCCACCTGTGAGGTCAGGTTGTCAAAACCCCTGCCCGCCGTTTCCACGACGAGTTGCTCCTGGAACCAGATCGTCTGCGACATCGCTCGAGCCTACTCTCGACGCTGACGGGAGATCGCAGCAGATCGAGCTCGGGCTTCACCGGCCACCGGTCCGAGGAAAGCGCGACCAGGGCATGAAAAAACGCGCAACCGTCCTCGAGAATGCTCCGAGATCGTATCGGAATGTCTCCCTCGGCCCTCCGCCAATTCCACCGATTCGAAACACGGGCGTGCTCGCCTCGCCAGCACGCATTCGCCGCCTTGCGTGCGCTGCCTGACCTCGGTAGCGTGCGCCGAATGAAAGCCCTCGGCATGCAGGCCGAAAAAACGGTCTTCAAGCGGGCCTCGGCTCTGCCGGGGCTCGCGAAGAATGTCCGGGGCGCGGTCATGCTCGAGTACGTGGTGGTGTTGCTTACCGTCTCGGGGCTAGCCTGCGCGGCAATCCTGGTTCTGGGGATGGCCATGGCGCGCTTTTATATGGCCCAGGAGGCCTGGCTCTCCATCCCGTTTCCCTAGATCACAGCCCCAGGGCAAGGCCGAGTTGCTCTCACAGAAATCGTCCCGCTTTACGAATTATTCTGACAACTCTCGATCGCATTGAACCGACACTCCATCAACCTGGCGAGCCGCCTCCGCGGCCATTGCCTCAAAAAAGGAAAATCCCAATGTCGTCCTATATCGAAAAGGCCCGCGCTCGACTCTACGGTTCCAAGCTCGCTCGCGACGAAGCCGGTCTGTCCACGGTCGAATACGTCATCATCCTGGTGCTCATCGCGGCCATCGCGATTGGTACCTGGCAAACGTTCGGCAACAAGGTGAAGACCGGCTTGGTGAATGCCTCCACGGAGTTTGATTCAGTGAAAGTTGAACAGTGAGGTTTCCCCTTTCGCCGCGCACAGGTACCCCGATCTTGGCGGTATGCGGCGGAAGCGGAACCCATCGTTAGGGCGGCTGGATCAGGGCGGTTTGCCGCGGCGCAGGTCATCGCGCGAGAGGGGGGCGCCAGTTTACGATCGATACCCTCTCGTGCGAGAGCCGCGACGTTTCTGATTCGGGAACGTCGACGCATCCGAACCGGCCCGAAGCAGGAAGCGTGTCCATGAGCTGGTTGGCTGAAGTATGTGTTGCACTGGCGTGTGCCATGACGTTGGCCTCCGCCTGGACCGACGCCCGAACGGGCCGAATTCCCAATTGGCTCACCTTGCCCGCGCTTCCGCTGGGGCTGGGTCTGGGAGCCATTGAGGATGGCTGGTTCGGTTTCGGCTCGGCGGCGCTGGGCGCGCTGCTCTGCTTCGGCGTGCCGTACGCTCTGTTCAGGTCCTCGCAGGGCACGGCGATTGGAGGGGGGGACGTCAAGCTGTTTGCTGGCCTGGGCGCGTTGCTCGGGCCCCGCGCGGGGCTCGAAGTCGAACTCGCATCGTTGGTTCTGCTGGCAACGTTCGCGCTCTTGGCACTCACCTGGCGCGGTCAACTCCTGGCCATGCTGCGCCGGACGTTCTGGCTGGCCATCAACTGGGCACTACCCCAGCGGCACCGACGCCAGCTGGAACCAGAGTTGATGCTGACCATGCGCATGGGACCGGCGATCTGCGTGGCCACGTGGGGATTTGCGACGCTGGAACACCTGCCGACACTCCTGTCGTGACGGAGTCGGACAGCGATACTTATCCGCCGTGAAATGCTACAAGGGGGCTCCCGGAGGAGAGACGGGGACTCGGGTCGGCGTCGCTGCTTGCAAGGTTCGCCGGACGCGAGCCTCCTGCATCGCTGCGGGCCGAGGCCATTTGCTCGGGTCATTTCCCGGATAGCGCTCCGAGATCGGACAGAGTCGCCATGAGGTCAGCGTGAACAAGAAAGCCCTTCTCATCGCCGTGGTCATCGCCCTATTCGGCGCCGGCCTAGGTCACCTGTACCTGAGCCGTGTGGAGCACGAGGCGACCGGCGGCTCGCGCATTGCGGTGCTGATCGCGGCCAAGGACTTGAAACCAGGCATGGTCTTGACGGAGGGGTTGCTCGGCGTCCGACCGATTCCGCAGGCCTACGTGGGCGAGCGCAATATCTACGCGCGCGACGCAAAGCAGGTCGTCGGAATTCGCGTGAGCACCCAGATCAAGGCGAACGAGCCGCTGCTCTGGAGCGACATCGCCACGTTGAATCAGCCGGGGCGCGACCTGTCGAGCGCCGTACAAGAAGGCAAACGCGCCCTCTCCCTCGGGGGCCAGACCAGCAGTTTCGATGGCCTGCTCAGGCCCGGAGATCGAGTGGATATTCTATTCACCCCCGTCGCCGGCGACAACACGTCGATGTTGCTCCAGAACATCATGGTACTGTCCGTGGGCGGTCAAATGAGTCCGGAGGAGGGGGCCAAGGCGTCACGGTCGGGTCGACGTAGCGTCAACGTCAGCGTATCGCTCGAAGAGAGCCAAGTGATCACTCAGGCGGAACGCAACGGTTCTCTCAAGCTGGTGCTGCGCAATCCCGACGACATCGAACTTTTGGATAGCGTCGCCAAGGCGACACGTGGTGACGTCGTGCAGCAAGCGGCGGAACTTCAGCAGAAGGCCATCGCGCCGGCAAAACCGGCAGCGACGACAAAGGGAATCGATCATGTCCGATAGGCTCGAGCGTTGGTGCTCCGTCGCTCTACTCGCGGCAGCAACCGCTGGGCTATCACCGCTCGTGAGCGCACAAGGTCGAGGCGACAACAAGGGCGCAGCGAACGCCGCGGCGACCACGACAGGGGGCGATACCCTGCGTCTCGAAATCGGGACCCAGCAAGTCATCCCCGCCGACAACGTCCGCTCCTACTCCGAGGGCGTCCAGGGAGTGATTGACGTGCGCTTGACGGGCGATGCCAAGCAGTTCGTGATCGTCGCTCTGCGGCCCGGCCAGACTACGCTGCTGTTCATCATGATGGACGGCAGCGAGAAGCTGTACCGCATCACGGTGTTCGACCCGAACGCGCCGAAGGCGACCGAGCAGAAGCGGGTAGGCCCGCCCCGCGAGCAGGTCCTGACTCGAGACAACATCCGACTCGATTTCTACTTCGTGCAGTTTGATAAATCATACAATCACAAGCTGGGCGTCGACTGGGCCACTCGCTACGGCGGCGGCTCGCTTGGGGTGTTTTATGATCTGCAGTCGGCGTCGTTCGAAAACGCCACGGCAGTGATTCAGGACCAAGCGTTGCCGGCACTCGATCTGGCGCAGTCGACGGGCTGGGCCAAGCTCCAGCGTCACGCCACGCTGATCACGGCCAACGGCACCAAGGCAAACTTCATGGGCGGCGGGGAAGTCAACATCCCCGTGCAGGGCTCATTGACTACCGGTATCCACAAGATCGAATTTGGAAGCACCATCGGCGTGGAGCCACGCTACGACAGCGAGAGCGGGCGGCTCGAACTCCAGATCCACGCAGATGTCTCCGACCTCACGGGCGACGGTGGAACGGGCGCACCCGGGCGTGTGGTCTCCACTCTCGATACGCTCGTCAACCTGGAACTCGGGCAGTCGTTGATGCTGGCCGGCCTGGTGGCACACAGCCAGCTCCGCAGTCACGGCGGTCTACCCGTGCTGAGCCAAATTCCCATCCTCGGTTTTCTGTTCGGCACTCACAGCGAGGTAGCCACGGATACCGAGGACGTCGTCTTCATCATCCCCAGCGTGCTCGATGCCGTCAGCCTGGACAGCCGCGCTCGCATCCGCGAAGCGCTCGAAGCCTTCGACGAGTATACGGGTGACCTGGAAAAGGTAAATCTACGGCCGAAAAACGAGATCCCCGAACCCAAGAAGCCAGCCTCTGGCAGCCCCGTCGTGCTCGAACCCGAGGGCAAGTAGCAAATGCGGCCGCTCGTCCTCCATATCGACGATGGAAAGGGCGAACAGCGCCGGATCGAGATCGAGGCGCGCGCTGAGCCCATCTGGCTCGGAAGGGATGCGAGCTGTGATGTGGTGCTGCCCGCGCCTCAGGTGTCCCGCAAGCATATTTCGCTGCGCCTCGACGGGCGTCAGCTCCAGATCGAAGACCACTCCGCCAATGGCACTCGGGTAGACGAAAGCGTGCTGCGCGGCGCGGCCCGGCGCTTGAATCCGGGTCGCTGCACCGTGCGCGTGGGCCCGTACATCGTCAGCTTCGACGTGCCGGGGGAAGCGGCCAACGCGGGCTCCGCTCGCCCCAAGGGTCTGCCTCTCCGCCCCGAGGTGGTCGGCGCGCGCGACAGTCCGTCCGCGCAACCCCTGCACCGCCCTCGGGAGGTACCTTCCAATCAGGCCTCGCCCGCCCAACGCCGTGGGATCCACAAGCAGCTGCTCGACTACCTGGAACTGCCGCGACTGGATCGCAAGGCGATCGAGGACGAGAGCATTCGGCAGCGCGTGATCGAGGCCCTGCGCCGCATCATTGCCGACTCCGGCAGCCGGCTGCCGCCCGGCATCGACACGGAGAAGCTGACGCAAGAGCTCACCGACGAGGCGCTTGGCCTCGGCCCGCTGGAGAGCCTGCTCGCCGACGTCACCGTGAGCGAGATCATGGTGGTCGATCCGCAAACCATCTACGCGGAGTGCAAGGGCAAGCTGGAGCTCACACCGGCGCGCTTCACCGACAACGAGGCCGTGCGCGCAGCGATCGAACGTATCGTGACACCGCTCGGCCGCCGCATCGATGAGTCGACGCCCTTGGTCGACGCGCGCCTGAAGGATGGGTCGCGCGTCAACGCCGTTATCCCACCGCTCGCGCTCAAGGGCCCGTGCATCACGATCCGCAAGTTTTCCAAGAAGCCGCTGCAGATCCCGGATCTGATTCGCTTCGGTTCGCTCAACGAGCGCATGGCGCGCTTTCTGACGCGCGCCGTCACCATCCGCAAGAATATCATCATTTCCGGCGGCACGGGCAGCGGCAAGACCACGCTGCTCAACGTCTTGTCGGGCGCAATACCCGAGTCGGAGCGCGTGGTGACGATCGAAGATGCCGCGGAGTTGCAACTCGCGCAGGCACACGTCGTGGCGCTCGAATCGAGGCCCCCCAACCTGGAGGGCAAGGGCGCCTACACGATCCGAGACCTGGTCAAGAACGCGCTGCGCATGCGACCGGATAGAATCGTGGTCGGGGAATGCCGAGGCAGCGAAGCCATCGACATGCTGCAGGCCATGAACACGGGCCATGAGGGCTCGATGACCACGACTCACGCCAATAGCCCGAAGGAGGCGGTGGCGCGCATCGAAACCCTGTGCTTGATGGCCGGCGTCGACTTGCCTGTGCGCGCGATCCGCGCGCAGATCGCCGCCAGCATCCACTTGATCGTGCAGCAGAGCCGCCTCTCCGATGGTTCGCGGCGGGTCACCGCAGTGTCCGAAGTGGCGGGCATCAACGACGACGGAGAGATTGAACTCAACGAGATCTATTCGTTCGTGCGCCTATCGACGGGCCCAGGCGGAAAGGTGATCGGAGAGTTCCGCGCCAGCGGTTATCTCCCTTCGTTCGTGGATGAACTGATCGCCAACAATGCGGCGCCCGATGGAGATTTCGTATGAACCTGACGCTCACGACCTTGTTGATGGGGCGACTGGCCTGGACGCTGTTGGTCGTCGTGATTGCCGCGGTCATCGGCACCGAGATAGCATCGGAACGAGCACCGATTCGTACCCGGTGGGTTCGATATCGAGCGTTCTGGCACCAGGAACTCACCAAGATGCACGCGCCGTGGTCGGCACGTAAAGTGCTGAGCGTCCACGTAGCGGCGGCGCTCGCCTGCGTACTGATGCTGGCCCTCGGGCAGTGGCTGTACGCCCTGGGCTGCGCGCTGATGGTTTTCTCTCCCAATATTTGGCTGTGGCGCGCCCGGCTCAAACGAACCGAGCGCTTGGAGCTACAGCTCGATTCCTGGCTCACCGCCCTGACCAACGCGCTGCAATCCAATCCTTCGCTCGGCGACGCCATCGCCTCGACGATCACACTGGTGGACGCGCCGATGCGGGACGAGGTCGAGCTCGTGATCAAAGAGAATACTCTCGGCCTGCCGCTCGACGACGCCCTCGAACGCGCAGCCGTGCGCAGTGGCAGCCGCGTGTTTCGCGCGGCGATCACCACGCTCAAGGTGGCCCGAAATACGGGTGGCAACCTGCCTCAGACGCTCAAGACGGCATCCGAGACGCTGCGCGAAATGGCCCGGCTCGAGGGTGTGGTGCGCACCAAGACGGCAGATGGTCGCACCCAGTCGATCGCCATCTCCATCCTGCCGATCCCCGTCTATTTTGGCATCGAGTACATGATGCCCGGTTACTACGATCCGATGCGCAACTCGCTGATTGGGCAAGGTATCTTCGCGGCAGTGGGCGTGCTCTGGGTGGGCGCTGCGCTGCTCTCGCACAAGATCCTCGCCGTGGACATCTGATGAGCGCGCCTGCTCAAACGGAGATGCGATGAATCCATTGGAGCTTCCTGCAGTCGCTTCGATCGGCCTGAGCTTGGGCGTGCTCAGCTACGAGCTGGCCTCCATACCGATGCATCCGTCGCCCCGGCTGGGTGCCGTCGGCATCCAGCGGCGGCGCGCGCTCGAGCAGTCTGATCTGTTCCGCACCTTCGAACCGATGATTCGTCAGATCGCGGCCTGGGTCGCCGAGGTTCGCCGCATCAATCTGTTGGGTTTGGGCAACCCGATGCGCAGGTTGCGGGACCGCCAGATCGAGCACCTCACGCAGGCCGGCCATCATCTGGGACTGACGCCGGATGACTACATGGCACTCTGTCTGATATCCGGTGCATGCAGCATCGCGCTCACCATATTCCTCGCGGCGTTCGACTTCTCCGGCCCCATCGTGAGCGTGATGATCCCACTGCTCGGCTTCGGCGTTCCGCACGCCATGGTGAACGAGGCGCGCGGCTTGCGGCAAAAGGCCGTGCGTCGCGGTCTGCCTGGCGCGATCGATCTCGCGGCGATGTGCATGGCGGGTGGTCTGGATTTCCCGGGTGCCCTGGGCATGATCGTCAAGAACAGCGCGGACGACGACATCGTCGCCCAAGAGCTAGGGCAGATGCTGACGAGCCTGGATCTGGGTCACACTCGCCGGCAAGCGCTGCAAGACCTGGAGCGGCGCGTGCCGATCGAGTCGGTGCGCAACTTCTCGCGCGCGCTGATCCAGGCCGAAGAGAAGGGCAACCCCATCGTGGAGGTGCTGCAAGTGCAGGCCAAGATCAGCCGCATGCAACGCAGCATCATGGCAGAGGAGGCCGCGTCGCGAGCAGGCGTCCTGCTCCTGCTGCCGATGATGATGTTGCTCGGCTGCGTGATCCTGTTGCTGATGGGGCCCTTCATTGCGGGCGGCTTCGGAATCTGAAAACGACGGCGTGCGATACGAATCATGAAAACGAAGCTCGAAGTGACCCTGCCCGGCGATCCGGATCGCCACTTTCCAATCGATACCCGTGCCATCGTTGGAAAGGGGCCCACCGCGGACGTTTCGCTGGACGACTCCCCGGGCATCATCGCGCAGCATTTCCGGATCAAGCTGGGGCCGAACGACGTCGACGTGCGCCTCGCACCGGGAGCGCACCCGCTGACGTATGAGGGGCGCACGTTTGCGGGCGGTCCCATTCCTTACGGCGCTGACTTCTACCTCGATCGCATCCGCTTCAGCTGCCCCAAGCCCAAGGCCGAAACGAACAGCAAAGTATTGCCGCTCTTGCTGGCGTGCGTCGTCGCCGTGGCGGGCGTGGTCGTGCTTTTCCTGCTCGACAACGCCCAGGAAACGACGACGGAATTGAATGAGCAGGAGGTGGTCCTGTTCGCGGAAGCGCCTCCCTGCCCGATGTCGGATGCAGCTGGCGCTGCCCGCAAGGCCCTGAGTCTGGAGAAGGCGGCCGAGGCCAAGCGCGAGCGTTATCGCTACTCCTCCCACGATGGCATCGACGCGGGCCGCCTATTTGCTCAAGCGAGCAAGTGCTATGCGCAGGCGGGCGATCAGCTGGGTTTGGCGCGCGTCTCCGCGGCGGGAGAAGCCTGGCGCGCGCGAATGATGGATGAGTTCAAGGCAGCGCGCGTGCGCTTGCGCACGGCCATCCAAAATAACCAGCTGGAAGCGGCACTGGACGCCGTCGTCTCCATGCAGCGCATGTTGCAGGGGGAAACCGTGCCCTACCTCGCCTGGCTGGGCACCAAGGAGCGGCAACTGCAGATGGATCTCGCGCGCCTCAAGAAAAAATCAGAGAAGAAGTTCTAACCTGGCCGGATGGCGATGCGATCGGCAGCCGCGCCGCCCGGAGGGGACTACGCGACGGCGGGCGTCGCGCTCAGTATGTTCCGGAGCATTCCATAGCCTCGGTGCACCCGTAGCTTGATGGCGCTCTGCGTGGTGCTGAGCAGGCGCGCGGCCTCTTCACCCGAAAACCCCACCAACTTGGTGAGCTGAATCGCCGAGCGGTAGTTGTCCGGCAACCGGGCAAGCGCCCGACGGATGTCCGCGACGTTGTCCGGGCTGGGCGCTTCCGAGCGGCGTTCCGGGACCACGCCATCCTCGTCGAGGAGCTCGAGCTGAGCCGCCAGACCCCGCCGCTCGTCGAGCAACGTGCGCCGTGCGATCACGAGCGCCCACGGCATGACCTTGGCCCCCGGCAGATAGCTGGAGCGAGCGCGGTGCAACTTCGCGAAGGTGGCCTGAACGACATCCTCGGCGAGCGCCGCATCCCGACACAGCCGAAACAGATAGGCCTGGAGCTTTGGTGCTACGCGGCGATGCAGCTCGCGAAAGGCATCCGTGTTGCCAGCCACATACTCCGCCATCAAGGCCTCGAGCGTCGGCTCGACGGGCGCCAGTGTGTGCATCATGCCCCACTGGGCTGCAGGTTTCGTACCAGGCTGGAGTTGCAGCCGGGCGCCGCAAACTGGGGCGGAGCAGAGCGGGCCCACGGGCCGCCACAGTGGCAGATGCAACGCTGCTACGAGTGCAGCGCTTCCCCGAGGGCGCTGCTCGTCCCGCTGACCCCCAGGCGCTCGGGCTCGGCCAGCACCACCCGCTCGACGAAGAGTTCGACTGCCGCGGCGCCGGGAAAGGTGTTGTGCCGGAGGTCCCCCACCACGTCCACGCGGCGACCGCGCAGCTCCCCTGCCGCGCCTCCCTGGCGAACGGCAAAGCAGCCGAGCGGGCGCTGCTGGCCCAAATCGAGGACCAGCTTGAGATGGCCGTTTTTCACCTCGCGCGCTTCCAGGACCTGACCACGAGCGCGGAGCCGCGGGCGGGGGTTGCCAAAACCGCAGGGCTCCAGCCGATCCAGATCGGCCAGCACCGCGAGCAACTCGTCCCCCGGCTGGAGCTGCAGCACCCCGGCGTCCACGTCAGGGGCAGGCAGCGCCGGTTGACGGGACACCGCCTCGACAAACCGCTCGCGGAACTCGGACAGCCGCTCCTCGAGCACCTCCATACCGGCTGCTTGCTGATGCCCGCCGAAGCGCACCAAGACCTCGCTCGCCTGGCTGAGCGCGTCATAGAGCCGACTACCTGCGGGCCCCCGCACCGAGCCACGCCCGCTCTGCTCGTCGAAGCCCACCACGATCACCGGGCGCGCGAGCTGATCGGCGAGACGGCCCGCCACGATGCCCACCACCCCCGGATTCCAACCTTTGCGCCCGATCACGATCGCCGCCTGGCGTTCGAAGCCCTGCGCGGCGATCTCCTCCAACGCCTGCTGCAGGATCAACTCGGACTGCGCCCGACGTTCCGTGGACAGCTCGTCCAGGCGAGCTGCCAGGCTGCGAGCGCTGGTCAAATCCGGAGCCAGCAGCAGGTCGAGCGCCAGATCCGCCGAGCCCAGGCGACCCGGCGCATTGAGCTGCGGTGCAATGCGAAACGCGACGTCCCTCCCGGTGAGCGGCAGGTCGCGCGAGATTTTGGCGACTTCGAGCAGCGCCAGCATGCCGGGACGCCGGGCCTCTTGGATCGCCAGCAGGCCCGCGCGCACGAGACAGCGGTTGTCCCCATCGAGCGGCGCGACATCCGCTATCGTGCCGACCGCCACCAGATCGAGCCAGTAGCGCACGTCGAGCTCCACCCGCAGCTCCTTGCGCAGCGCCGCCGCCACCGAGAAGGCAAGCCCACAAGACGCGAGCCCCTTGTATTGGAAGCCACATTCCGGACGGTGCGGGTTCAAAAATCCGAGTGCCGGCAGCGCCCGTTCCGGGACCAGGTGGTGATCGATCACGATCACGTCGATGCCTCGCGCACTGATGTCCTGCAGAGTGTCGTGATCGGAGGACCCGCAATCGCAAGTGACGAGTACCTGGGCCTGGGTCTCGAGGATGCGGCGGGACGCGGCAGCAGAGACGCCGTACCCACCGTCGAAACGGCTGGCGATGAGCGGCACGGCATCCCCGCCGAGGCGGCGCAGTACTTCCGTCAAGATGGCGGCGGAGGTGATGCCGTCACAATCGTAGTCTCCAAATACCGCGATGCGTTCGCGCCGGCGGATCGCCAGGGCCAAGCGCTGCGCTACCGCCCCGCGGTCTGCCATGCCATCGGGAGACGTCAGATCAGCCAGGCGCGGCAGGAGGAATCGCCGCGCGCGCTCCAACTCCGAGCAGCCGCGCTGGTCGAGCCACGCCGCCACCGTTCTCGATAGACCGAGCTGCCGACTGAGCAGCTCCGCCGCTGGAGAGAGCGGGCCAGACACCGGGGCCACCATACTCGGTCGGATTGAATTGTACAGCCGGGTGGGCGCACCTGCGCCAGCCCGAGTTCCGCTCAATCTCCCCGATTTTCTGTCGTTCTACCCCTCGAGCATGAAGGTTCTGCTGGTCGACGACAGCAAGGCGATGCGCGGGATGGTCCGCAAAGCGCTCCTCCAGACCGGAGTGTGCGATCTGCGTGTCGACGAGGCCGCCAATGGCAGCGATGCTCTCGCGCAGTTGGCTCACGGCGTGCCCGATCTGATTCTGTCGGACTGGAGCATGCCCGAAATGAACGGGATCGAGCTGCTGCGAGAGCTCCGTTCGCGCGGCTGCGAGGTCCCCTTCGGCTTCGTGACACGCCAGGCTGCCAGCGAACAGATGCGTGAAACGGCGTTCCAGGCGGGAGCGCAGTTCATGCTGGCCGCGCCGCTGAGCGTGCAGCGCGTCCGCGAGTTGCTGCGCCGGTGAAAGCGGGTCCGCCGCTGCCCGACTGGGGCAACGTTGCGGTGCCTCTTTCGGGCCGGTGTGCCGGCACGGAGCGATCTCGCTGCTTTGGCGCGTCCGCCAGTCTTGAAGCGCCGCCTGCGACCGGCTAAACAGCCCTAGGGCCGATCCCGGCGGTTGAACGATGGTGATTCAATCGGCCGGGCTGATCGGTGCCCGACTGCTCCGATGTCGAGAAAAGGCGTTCTGCTGTTGAGCTCGTGGCTGGTGGCGTGCAGCGCGTCCGGACCGCCCGAGCCGCAGACGCCGAACCAACAGGAAACAGCCGCCGCTCGCGCGCTGTTCGATCGGGGCGTCGCCCTGGCGAGAGAGGGCGATTCGGTACGCGCCGAACAGTACCTGGCCGCATCCCTGCGCGAGGGGTACGACTGGGAGGTGGCGCTGCCGCTGCTGATGCGCACGTGCCTGACGGGGTCGCGATTGCGGGCGGCCCTGAACTACGCTTCGCCGTACCTGAAGAAGTATCCCGATGCCGTCTGGCTGCGCTACCTGGTGGCCACGGTGTACCTCGGGCTCGGGCAGCCGCTGCATGCGCGCGAGCACCTGCTGGCCATCCAGGGTCAGCCACCGTACGAGGCCCGCACCCAGTACTTGCTCGGGCAGACCGAGTGGGAGGGCTTCGGGGATGCCCCGGCAGCCGCGCGTCACTATCGTGAATACCTGCGCGTCGAACCCAACGGGCCCTACGCGCGCGAGATCACGGAGTGGCTCGACGCTCGCGCGGAAGAACTCGCCCCACGGGCTGCGCTGGCCACACCAGCTGCGGTCACGGAGTCGAAGCCCCACGAGCCAGCGACGTTCGTGCCCGTCGAACACGAGCCCCCGACCGTCGTTCCCGTCGAGAGCGCGCCCACTGAAACCGCTGCGCCGGAGCCCACGCCATGATCCCCAAGAATGTCTACGAGAAGAGCCTGCGCTCATTCTTGGAACCGATCCTGCCTTACCTCGACGACCCGAGCGTCAGCGAGGTCATGATCAACGGTCCAGAGCACATCTATGTCGAACGCAAGGGGCAGCTGAGCCAGGTCGACGCCCGGTTTCCATCGCAGGAAGCGTTGCTCTCGGCGCTGCGGAATATCGCGCAATTCGTGGGCAGGCCGCTCGACCACTATCACCCGATCCTGGAAGGGCGGCTCCCTGATGGCTCGCGCATCGAGGCACTGCTGCCGCCCATCTCGCCCGACGGCCCCTCGGTGGCGATTCGGCGCTTCTCCAAAGACACGCTCACCATCGACAAGCTGCTTTCGTTTGGCTCCCTCACGCCGGACTCCGCGCAGGCCCTGTCCGCGATCGTGGGTGCCAAGCAGAACATCATCGTGTCCGGAGGGACCGGCTCCGGAAAGACGAGCATGCTCAATTGTCTGTCGTCCTTCATTCCGGAAGGCGACCGCGTGGTCGTGATCGAGGACGCGAGGGAGCTGCAGCTGCAGCAGTCGCACGTGGTACAACTCGAAGGGCGCCCGGCGGACTCGCGAGGCAAGGGACAGATCACGATCCGAGATCTGTTCAAGGCCACCTTGCGCATGCGCCCGGACCGCATCGTGGTCGGCGAGATCCGCGGCGGGGAAGCACTCGAGCTGATCCAGGCGATGACATCAGGCCACGGCGGTTGCATGTCGACCGTGCACGCCAGCTACCCCAAGGATTCGATGTCGCGGCTCGAAACCATGGCTCTGATGAGCGGCATCGATCTGCCGTTGAGCGCGCTGCGCAGCCAGATCAGCTCGGCGATCGACATCATCGTGCAGGTGGGTCGCGTCCGCGACGGCAGCCGCCGCGTCACGCACATCACCGAGGTGGTCGGTTGCGACGAACACAACAATTATAAATTGCAGGATCTGTTCGTGATCGAGCACGGCGAGGAAGGCAAGAAGCCGGCCTTCGTGCCGACGGGCGTATTGCCCGTGTGCCTCGAAGCGATCCGCATTCATGGCCATGATTTGCCGCCCGCGGTCTACGCGGCCGCAAAGAGGAGACAGCGATGAGCACGACACCCAAAGGGCCAAAGCCGGAAGAGGCGGGCACCGCAGGCCGACCGCCGCGGCCGGCGCTCGATCAGACCTTCCTCGGCGTTGCGCCAGCGTTGCCGGTCCCTGCAGCCAGTCCAGCCCATCCGGGCAATCCGGCGAAGCCGGCGGCCCCCGGCGGCTCTGCGATCATCGCCGCTCCCATGATTTCCGTCTCCGGCGACCGAGCGCGCGGCGCAAATCCGGCGCCCGCGCCCCAGGTGGTGACGCCAGCGCCAGCGCCGGCCCCGCGAGCGCCGCTGCAGGGCGGTTGGCAGAGCGCCACCGTCATGCCCCGGGCACCGGGCAACCCCGAACAAACGATGCTGCACGGCACGCCGCCCGCGGCCTGGGCGCCGCCGGCACCCGCCGCGAGCCCGCCGCCCGCCCCCCCAGCCCGGGCCGAGTTGCCGCGGCCCATTCCCCCCGCCGTCGAGCGCTCCGCGCCGGCGTACCCGGTGGCGGCAGCGGTCCAGCACACGGCGCTCGCCTCTGACTACCTGCGCGGGGCACGCGACGCTGCGCTCGGTGCCTCGCCCGCACGTGCCCCGGCACCTGGCGGCTCCCCCCCCGCAGCGCCAGCGCCGCGCTTCCACGAGGCCCCGCCCGCCGCGCCGCCAGCGCCCGCGTTGCGCTTGCAGGAGGCCCCGGTTTCGGTACCCGCACCCCCGACGCAGCCGCTCTCGTCGGAGCACCCCGCTCCCACGCCCCCGGTGAGCGTGTACCCGGGTGCCCTGGATGCCCGGTCCGCGCCCAGCCCCGTGTCGTCGGCTCCCGTAGCATTTCAGCCGGCGGCGCCCGTGTTGCACGGCTCCGAAGCGCTGCACGGTCCGCCGAGCACGGGCGGCGGCACGCAAGCCTCCGTCGCCCCGCCACGCTTGGATGTGTCGGCGCGAGTGGATGCGCCCGCGCCCGCGCGGGTGGACGTGCCCGCACCCGTGCGGAACGCGGCGCCCGCGCTCGGCGGGATGGCTCCGGTGCCGAACGCGCCGCGCGTCGCCGTACCGAGCCCGCTGGCAGGCACGATGCTGGAACCGCCGCGTAGCTTGCCTGCACCGGCGGCGGCCGCGCCGAGCAGCCCGCCCGCGAGTTTTGCCACGCGCTTCGAGCAGGTGCCTTCGGCGCGCAGCGCGTTCTCGCAGCACGGGTCGGGCGCGGCGCTGCCCATCCCGATCGACCAGAGCGCGGCCGATTGGGCGCAGACCAGCGGCAATTCAACAGCGGGCGGCGCCAACAAGGCGGGGTCTTCTTCTGCTTCGCAACTGCGGCTGATCTTGCTGGCGGCCGTGGCGATCCTGGCGATCGGGTTTGCCGCCTTCGGCAAGCAACTGCTCGGGGGCGCTCCGCCGCAGCGAACCGCACATGCCCCAGCTCGGCTGGCGCCAGCGACGCCGCTCGAACCCGAGGCCTCCCCCGACCAGGCGATGCTCGCCAACCGCCCGGGGGCGAATCCCTCGGCCGCGCTTGCCACGGCAACGCCGGGCAGCACCGTCTCGCCGCCCCCTGCCGCCGCCCTGCCCGCTTCGCCCCCCCCGGAGTCCGAGGTTGCGGCGGAGGAGACGGAAGAGGCCGCAGCGAGTCCCGAGGACGCTCCCGCCGGGGGCAACGCCCAAGCAGAGGCGACCGCCACTGCCGAGTCTCGCCTGGCGGCTCAAGGCGCTCGGCACGTGATCGCCGGGCGTTATGCCGAGGCCTTGCCCGTGTATCGAGAGCTGGCTCGTGCCTACTCCCAGAACACCGCCTACACCGCGATGGCTCACGTACTCGAACAGAAGCTCGGTCTGGCACCAGGTGCCGCGCCGGCTCCGGCCCAACCCTGAGGTTCGCCCCATGATGGCTTTCCTATCCGATATCCTGCGCCCGCTCCGGCAACGGCGCTCGGCGCCCACCGTCGCGCTGCTCCTGGCCTGTGGCTGCGGCGCGCCCGAGCCGCTGACGTTCGTTGCTCACTTCAGTGTCACGGCCGATGAAAAGACACCGATCGCCGGCGCTCAGATCGGCGCCCGCGGCAAGGCCGTGGGCAGCACCGACGCCGCGGGCGAGCTTTCGATACGCTTGCGCGGCTTCGAGGGCGATCGCATTGCCATCCGCCTGGTCTGCCCGGGTGGCTATGCCGCAAGTCCGGCGGACAGCACGCTCATCTTGCGCAGCGTGCATGGCCTGGGTGGCGAAGAGCGCCGCCCCGTCGATCACGCGCTCGGCTGCCAGCCCACCAAGCGGGACGCGGTGGTGCTGGTACATGTGAGCGGTGCGACGGCGAGCCTGCCGGTCAAGATCGATGGCGCGGTGGTGGGGCAGACCGATGGCCTGGGCTTCGGTCACTTTCACCTGCGCACCGATCCGGGCTCGCGTTTCGAGGTCTCGCTGGATACGTCCTCGAACGAAAAGCTGATGCCTCAGAACCCCTTGCAGGCGTTCGAAGTCGACAAACAGGATGACCTGTTCGTGTTCGATCGGTCGTTCAAGCTGCCCCCCAAGCCGAAGGCCAAGCCCAAGCCTGCCAAGGCTAAGCCGAAGGTCCACATTCCGACACGCCTGAACTGAGGCGCGCGTTTTCCGCGTTCGGTCCGGGGGCGAGCTGCCGACCCCGGCCTAACACGCCGCAGCGTTCCAGTTCGGCACGGCGCAGCGCATTTCTCGGCTCGGGTGAGCCGTCCGGGCTCGCTGGAGGCCCAAGCCGAGACTCCCCGCGATGCGACGGCCAGTATGCTACCGCCTGTGATTGCCCGCGATGCCGTCGTATTGCCCCTGGCGCGCGCCCCAGGCTCCGACGCCACGCTGGATCGGGACCTGATCGAGCGCGGGCTCGGCGGCGAACAGGCAGCTCTGCAGATGCTGTATCGGCGCCACGTTCAGGCGGTGACGGAGCGGGTGACGCGGCTGTTGTCGCGCTCGGCGGAGGCCGAGGACGTCGTGCAGGACGCGTTCGTGGCCGCCTTTGGCGATCTGCGGCGGCTCGAGGATCGCTCCCGGTTTGGCGCGTGGCTGATGAGCATCGCCGTGCACCAGACCCATCGTCGCTTCCGGCGGCGCCGGCTGCTCGCACGCCTCGGGCTCGATCGCGGCAGCGACGACGCGCGGCTCGAGCAGGTCGCCGATCCCGCCCTTTCACCCGATCTGCGCGCGCAACTCGGGCACCTCGATCGGGCGCTCGCGGAACTGCCCGCCGAGCTGCGGCTCGCCTGGATGCTGCGACACGTGGAGGGGTGCGAGCTGCTCGAGACCGCCCAGCAGTGCGGTTGCTCACTCGCCACGGTCAAGCGGCGCATCGCGCGCGCGGACGTGCGGCTGAAGGACTCGCTGGATGCGAGCGGGGAGACGGCAGATGAGTGATCGCGACGCACGCGATTCTGCCGCCCTGGCTGCCGCGCGGCTAAGGCGGCCGGTGCGCGAACTCACGCGTCTGGGCGTGGACGAGTGGACCGTCCGACGGATGTGGGAGGACATCCAGCGGCGCAGCACGGGTCGCGGCGCGACCGGGCGCTCGCGCTGGAGTGGCGCGACGGCGCTCGGCCTGGGCTTCGGGGTGGTGCTGGCGGTGATGCTGGCGGTCGGCGCGTCCTGGTTGCTTCTGCGCGGCTCCAGCGGGCGGTCGCTGGCCAGCAACGCGGCAGTGCCGCTGTTGACCGAGGACGGGCATCGCTTCGAGGCCCTGGAGGCGGCCTCCCTCCCGGCACAGCTCGAGTTTGCCGATGGCTCCCGCATCGAGGCCCTCCCCGGGGCCCGCGTCGAGGGGCTCGCCGCCACGGGCAGCGAGTTCGTCGTGCTGGTGCGCCAGGGGCGGGCGCGCTTTTCCGTCACGCCGGGTGGGCCGCGGCGCTGGCTGATCGAAACCAAGAGCGCGCGCGTCGAGGTCGTGGGCACCGTGCTCTCGGTCGAGAGCGGCGCTGACTTCGTCGAGGTTCGGGTGGACGCGGGCGTCGTACTGGTGCGCTCGCCGCTGCTCAGCGATGGCGTGCAGCGCGTCCAGGCGGGTCAATCGCTGCGACTGCAGGCCCCACCGCCGGCTCAGCCGGCAGCAACGGCGCCGGACCTGCAGGAGGCGCCCCGGGACCCGACGCCGCGCGCCGCGGCCCGCACGAAATCCCCCGAACCCGCCGAACGGCACGCGCGACGCCGGCCCGGCACGAGCGCGGCCGAGCTCTGGACCGGGGCAGACCAGGCGCGTCAAGCTGGCGATGCGGCACGGGCAGCGGCCCTGCTCGAACGCCTGCTCTACGAACACCCGGGGGATTCACAGGCGGCGCTCGGCGCCTACACGCTGGGCGTGCTGCAGCTCGAGCAACTGGCGAGTCCGCGCGCAGCCGCGCAGCGTTTTGCCCAAGCCCTGGACCTCGGCCTCGCCACGGGCTTGCAGGAGAGCTGCTACGTGCGCCGGGCCGAAGCTCTGCGCCAGTCCGGCGACGTGAGCGAGCTGCGCCGGGTCGCCCGCGAATATGTGCGCCGCTTCCCCGCCGGCGCGCAGCGCGAGGCCATGCAACGATTGCTCGCAGCAAGCGCTCCGGCCAGCGGTGCCGCACGCACTTCAGGAGCGCCCTGATGGGAGCTGGCATGACGCTACGTGGTCGTGCTCGCGGAGCTCTGCTGCTGTTCGGCACGAGCCTGGTCGCGGGAGCGCCCGCGCGAGCCAGCGACACCGAAGGCGGCAGTCTGTGGTTGGACCTGCCCAACTGCGCCACGCCGCCGTATCAACCAGAAGAATTGCTGCACGCGCTCGACGTCGAGCTCAGCCCCGAGCGACTACGTGTTCGGGTCGAAGAGGGCGTGGCCAGCAATCGGGGGCCGCGCGTGGTGCTGCGCGTCTCGAGCTGCGATCCACATGCCGACGCTCTGACGCTTCAGATCTGGACGTCCCAAGGGCGCTTCCTGGGGGCACGTTCGATCGCGCTACGCCAGATCGAGCCGACGGCCCGCGCCCGCACGGTGGCCCTGCTGATCACCGATGCGCTGCGACCGCCGCGCCTGCCCGAGGGCACGCTGCCGTCCGCGGAGTCGCGTGAACTCGAGTCAGACCCCTTCGAATCGACGCGAGCGCCCGCCGGGGCGGCGCTCCCACACCCCTCGGCGCAGGTCCACGACGATCCGCTCCCGGAGACCGACGATCCGTATCCGACCCCATCCAGCCTGCGCATCGGGGTTGGCGTGCACGCCCGCCTGATCGCTCGCGACAGCAATCTGCTGGTCGGCTTCGAGGTGAGCGCGCGCGGGCGTCTGCTCGGCGCCACCGAATGGGCCGTCGAGGGCTCGTTTAGTCAAGGTGATACCTGGACCTCCCCCCTTTCAGATCTCCAGGTCACCTGGTGGAACGGAGAGGTCGGCATCGACCTCGTCGCTGCGGATGCGCCGCATTTCAGCCTCGGACCGCGCTTGGCTCTCGCCCGCGTCGACGGCTCCTCCTCCGAAGGGTTTGGCTCCAGCCAAGAGCGAGCCCTGGTCGTGACGCTCGGAGCACGCGCCACCCTGAGCGCTCTGTTGTGGCGGGCCACCTCGCTCGCCGCGACGCTGGAAGCGAGCCACAGCCTGTATGAAACTCCCCTGACCGAACAGGGCGAATTCCTGCCCTGGTACGGCTGGGCTCTCAGCTGGGGGATCGGTGTATCGTTCGGCCCCTGACGCTCCCGCCAGCGTCGAGCGGCGGCCCGATGGACGAGGTGCAACCCCGAGCCGCGGCCGTCTGCCCCGGAGCGAGTTGCTCCCGATCTACGACGATGGACCCTGTCGTCCGTCTGGCTTGGCGGACACAACGGGCTCGCCGCTTTCCAGAGGTTGAGCCGCGCTGCGCGCTCGAGGCATGCTCGCCGCCTCATGTTCGTCATCGAGCTCACGTACAAGGTCGATCTCTCCGAGATCGACGCCCACATGGCGCCTCACGTCGCGTTTCTGAAGCGACAATATGCCGCCGGTCATTTCCTGGTGTCAGGCCGAAAAATCCCGCGTGACGGAGGCATCATCCTCGCGCTCGGCCAAAGCCGAGCGGACGTCGAGGCCCTGATGCAACAGGATCCGTTCGTAAAACTCGGGCTGGCCGACGTGCGGATCATCGAGTTCCGAGCCAGTCAGCGCGCGGACGACCTGCCCCAGCGCCTGGAACGAACGTGAGGCCGCATTGATTTCGAGCATTTAGCCTCTGGGCGTGGAAAATTTCCGCGGGCCGTGTCGATTTCGGGGGGACCGATACGACGTATCGGTATGCCTGCGAGCCCCACCCGTGCCCTGAGCTCGTCCGAGAGCCTCGCGCTGCCGCTGCGCGGCGCGCTCGCCGTGCTTCTCGGCGCCATCGCGCTGCGCTGTGCGGGCGCCGCCGGCGTGTGGGATCCAGCGTCGATCATCAGCGCTCTTTCACCCAACGCGCGCGCCGCGGCGTGCGGCGCGTTCGCTCTGATCGCGTTCGTGCTGCTCTCCGTCTCGGAGCGCCGTCTCGCTGCCACGCCGAGCGCGGGGCAATACGCGCTGTCGGAGAAGATCGGCGAAGGTGGCATGGGCGTCGTGTACAAGGGCAGCCACCCTCTGCTCGAGCGACCGGTCGCCATCAAGGTGCTCCCACCCGAGCGGGCCAGTCGCGAGAACATCCAGCGCTTCCAGCGCGAGGTGCAACGCACGAGTCGACTCACGCACCCGAACACGATCTCGGTGTACGACTTCGGTCGTACCCGCCAGGGTCTGTTCTTCTATGCGATGGAGTATGTCGACGGACTGGATCTGCAAAGCCTGGTCGAGCGCCACGGTGCGCAAGATCCGGCGCGCGTGGCGCACATCCTGTCACAGTTGGCCGGCGCGCTCGGCGAGGCACACACGGCGGGTCTGATTCACCGCGACGTCAAGCCGGCCAACGTCATGCTGTGTGAGCGCGGCGGCATGCTCGACGTGGTCAAGGTGCTCGACTTCGGCCTGAGTCAGGCGCTCGATGGGCAGGGAGCAGGTGACAGTCAACGCCTGCTGGGCACACCGCTCTACCTGTCGCCCGAGGCGCTCACCACCCCGGAGAGCCTCGACGAGCGCAGCGACCTGTACGCGCTGGGCGCCGTCGGCTATTTCCTGCTGACGGGCGCGCCACCGTTCTCTGGCCAGAACGTGGCCGAAGTGTGCGAGCAGCATCTGCACGGCACGCCCCCTTGGCCCTCTCGGCGCATCGCTGCACCGATCCCTCACGAACTCGAGGCGTTGATCATGAGCTGTCTCAGCAAGTCTCCGGAGCAACGCCCCCCGAGCGCCGCGGCGCTGCAAGCAGCGCTCGGGCCACTTGCCGCCGGCTGGAACCAAGCGCGAGCCGACCGCTGGTGGTCCGTGCGATCGGCGGCTCTGCCGCTCTCGAGAGGCAAGCGGGCCGCACCGTGCCTCGGCGGCCCGAACACCGCTTCGTCCTTCGCACCGACCGCCTGCGCCGCCTGACGAAACATCGCCCTGCGCCACCGCGGGCGCACGCGCTCAGCGCAAGATGACGGGAGGAGCCACCGGCGCCTGGTCATCCGGGACGACACATCCGGAGAGGTCGAAGAGCATGAAGGCGAGCACCGCCTCCTGCGGGGTCAGCTCCGAGGTCAGGCACCCCCCGGGAAACGGCTCACTCGGGTCGGAGAAATCATCCTCCAGCCCACCTGCAGAGACGTGAATGTCGCTGAGCACGAGCCGGCCGCATTGCTCGGCGTCGGATGCGCCGAGCGGGGTATTGGCCGAGATGTACTGCACCGAAGGCTCGGGTGCTTCCGTGGCGATCCAGCGCTGGGTAAACGCCGGGTTCTCCCGCAGGATGTTGTGCTGAGCCCCTGCGATGGCGACCTGCCCGGCCGCCGGCGTGGCCCCGGCATTGACCAGCCACTCACTCATGGCTCGACCCTTGGGGAACGAGGTGACGACCTGCCCGGATACGTTGCCGAGGTCGCCTTGCTTCTCAAACTCCGCCAGCGCAGAAAAGGGCGCGGGGCCATGTTTGAACCACATGTTCTGGTAATGGGATCCGAAGACGCGACCACCGAGATTCAAATAGTCAGCCATGGCCTCGATGGACCGCGAGCTCTTGCCCTCCAGATCGTCTTCCCGGCCATCGCAGGACATCAACACCACATCGTACCGAGTCAGCGCCTCCAGGTCTTTCCAGAGCGATTGCACCGATGGAAACCTCGCCGCCTCGTTGAGCTGGGCGTAGCGCTCGCTGCCGCCGCCCGCAAACAACGTCACTCGGCCGGGGCCGTCCTCCAGACCGAATTCCGATGCATCCACACCGAGCTTTCGGACCAGGCACTCGAGCGCGTCGGCGTGACCCGTGGCGACCGCGATCTTCGGAATGTCGCCCTCGGATTGGCGCGAAGGCAAGCGCAGCGTTTGATCGCTGATGGGATGGTCGGCACACGCCCCGACCGTCCCAATGTTGAACTCGCGCCGCCAATCCCCCACCTGGATCACGAGCGGGATGTCCGCGCCGACGGGCACGTTTTCGATCACGAAGTGTCCCGTGGCGTCGGTCAACGCCGACGCGATCGGTTCCCCGGTGATCTCGCAACTGCAGCTGGCTCCCGGTGTGAAGGGGCGCAGCTCGGCGTCGGGTACGTAGACCATGACGTTGTACAAGGGCAGCTGGCCCGAGGGGATGTAGACGGTGCCCGAGACGCTGGTCGTGCCGCCGCCAGGGCAAGTGATCTGCTTTTCCAGCAGGCCGCGACGACGAATCGGCCGTGCCTCACTGAAGCCACCGGACCTCGGAACATCGTCGGGATTGCGCAAGAGATCGCCCGTGGTCGACTCCGGAGGCCCGGACAGGATCGGAGGGTCCGGGGGCGTGCCGGCCGAGGGGGAGCGCGGCACGGAGCTCGGCTCGATGCTGCGAGTTCCCCCCCCATCGCTGCCGCCCGCGCTGCAGCCGAGCACGACTCCGAGGCTCAGCGCGGCACACCTGGGCGCGGGTCCCCCCCTCGAAGTCCGACGTCGAAACCCGGCGGTACGTTCTGTCGGCATGGAGTATCTGTGTCCGTGACCCGGTGATTTGGTCACTTCTGACCACCGATTTTGCAGCTGGAGACGGCGCAGGCCGCGCCTGCCCACGCCGTCCACCGTGTGCCCACCCGAAATCCACCGCGCGATCCGCTGGCCTGGGTCGGCGCACGGCCCGGATCGACCTTTGGCATCAGTACCGCGCCAGCCGCTCCGGTTCGGGCGCCGCGGCACTGGCCGCGACGATGCGCGCGGGGCGGGTGGCGTCCTGGGTGCTGCGCACATTCACGGTCGTGACGCGCGACGCGGCGATCACCAGCAGCACTCGCGGCTCGCTCGTGAGCGCTTGCCGCACCTCTTCTCGCGCTGGGTCGAGCCCCGCGAGAGCGTCGAGATCGAGCGCGGGTTGCCATTGCAGCTCGTAGGAGCCAGGGGCCAGAGACACGAGCCGGCTCAGGTACCCATGTGCATCGACATCGATGCGAGCCTGCACCGCCTGGTCTAGCCCGTGCAGCAAGAAGGCGCCGCGCAGCGGGCGGCCGCTCGCCGCCATGCTGTCCGGGCGAATCACCAGCTCGAGCCGCCCGTTGCTGCGGTCCACGGCGGTCTCGCCGCAGGCGATGACGCCCACGAGCCAGACGATCAAAGAGACGAGCTTCCAGTTTCTGGACGGCATGACACACCTCCCGGCAGCGGCAGAGGCGACGCAGGCCGGATCGGTGGGACCCGTTTGCACGAGGTCGCGATCCTCCCGCTACTGCGGGCGCCCAGCACTGGACGCTACCGCAGCAAGCGCACTGCCCATTTATAAGATGCACATTGCCGGTAATTGTCGCGTGACACGGCAATGATTTTATGTCGCGACCGGGGCATCGACACTGGAGCGGCCCAACCGCGGCCCCTACCCAGAAAAAACCCGGCGCTGCGCTACGAGCCATGCCGCTCGATCCGAGGAGCCCGCCCTGCTCTTGCCTGTCAGCGAGCGCGCCCGCGGGCGAGCGACCTCAGCCTTCGCCTCGCACGGCGACAACGGGGTCGACGAGTTGCTGGCGGCACGTTTCGAGCTGCGCCTCGAGCGGGGCACGGCGTGAGCCCGGGGCGCGGACGCCGAAGCCGCCGGGAGTACCTGGTCGGGGAGCTGGCGCTCGATTCGCACTCTCGCAGCGAACCTCGACGAGGACGGAGGCCAGGCTTTGCGCGACGACATCATCGCGCTCGGCAAGCGCCCTCGCGGCAAACCCGGGGCGCGCGAGGAGCTGCGCCCGCACCTGCTCGCCCTCGACGTGCAGCGCTGGCCGAGAGCGACGGAGCAGGCCGGGACGGCGCTTGAGCTCGGAGGGGGTCTGGCCAAAGCGGGCCCGAAAATCCCGACAAAATTGCGAGGGATTCCGGAACGAGAGCGCCTGGGCGACCTCCTGAACCGTGGCGGCACACAGCAGCAGCCGGCGGGCGGTTTGCAGGCGTTCCTCGCGCAGCCAGGTGCGCGGCGGGCAGCGGAGCTCGCGCATGAACAGGCGTCGGAGATGCCGACCCGATACGCCCAGGGCATCGGCCAGAGTGGTCGCGTTGTAGGCGCACGCCCCGGTCATGGCCCGAACGGCCTCGAGATCGAGCTGCACCTTTTGCCCGTCGCTCCCCATCACTTTGGCACCCGGATCCCACGCCCGTTCCGGGCCGAGAGAGATCGTCAGAGTCTTCTCAAACCTGCGTAGCGTTGCAAGTTCGGACGGCCAAGCCGGCCCTCGAGATAGCAAGATCCTTCAAGTCATGGCGCCTTGGCTTGCCCGCCGCGCTGCAAGGCTCCTCAGCAATTGCTCTGAAAACAGCCACGCCAGCGCGCCGGCGGCGCTCCGAAGTACGCTTTCAGCGTGCGCGTCAGGAGCGGTACGTCGGCATAACCCAACGCACTGGCCACATCTGGCAATGGCGTGCCGCTTTCCACGAGCCTGCGCGCCTCACACGCTCGCCGCAGCTGCAGGTAGGCATGCGGCGACGTCCCCACTTGCTTCTTGAAGGCATGAGCAAAGGCGAAACGACTGAGACCGGCTTGCCGTGACAGCTGCTCCAGACTCGGCTTGCCGAGAAAGTTGTCGCGTAGGTAGTTGCGCGTCGCGCGTATGCCCGGGTGGACGATGACGTCCGCGCGGTGAAGCGAGCGCGGCGATTCTGCGCAGCGTGCCACGAGCACCTGCAGGAACGCCGCGTAGTCACACTCTAGCTCCAGGGCCTCGGCACCGCCGGCGATCGACACCATCAGGCGCTCGAACGCCCGAGCCACCTCTGCGCTTCGCATCAGCGGCGCTCGGAAGTGGAACCGACCTCGCAGGCCCAGCTCGCTCATCGCCCGCTCGAATTCGGGAGGATCCACACCGAGCACGTCGAAGTGCGCGCTGCCGCCGTTGATGCGGGTCGTGACATGATGGTCTCCCGGCTCAAACGCCATCAGGTCCCCCGGGGTGACGTCATGACTGCCACGGCAACGGAAGCTGGCCCTCACCGCTTTCGAGGAGGGGCTGACCAGGCACAGATTGAAGGCGAGATGGTACTCGCTCCAGCAGCGATCCGAGCTGCGCACCGACAGAAAGCGCAGGCCCGGCAGAGGCTCCCCGACCGCCACGCGCTCGCCGGGTCGATCGGTGTTCAACCACGCTCGTCCATCGCCGGCGTCCATGACGCTACGTTAACATGGCTGGCTGCCGGGCTCACGGGGTAGTGCGCCGGCATCCGCATCGCCAGAGCGCTTCAGCCGGGTGCCATACGTACTCGGCGCTGCCTCGACCCGGCTCCGTGCGCAGCCGCGGCAACTCAGAAGAAGGAGCAGCGCGCGGTACCCAAGATGGCGTCCGCCAGGGAGAGTCCGGGCCCGCCGTTCCCGCCAAACCGCAGGTGATCGCAGACCCCGCCGGGATCGGAACAGCCGGGCGCGGAGCGCACGCTGCAGGCCTCCGAGTTGTCACTGAGGCACTGCAGGAAGGCGTCGCAGTCGGGCTGGGCGGCAACCCCATTGGTGGCGCAATTGATGGCCGCTGCCAGGCGGCGCGCGCAGCGCGTGCAATCCACCGTCGCGCCGCCACAGCAGCGCCCGTCCTGACAGGCGCCGCTCTGGCAGTCCGTATCGGCGCGGCAAGCTTCTCCTGGCCCGCACGCGGGGCAAACCCCGCCGCAGTCGAGCCCACTTTCGTTGCCGTTCCGAGCTCCGTCAGCGCAATCCGCGCACACGCCCGTGAGACACGCGCCGGCGCTGCAGTCCGTGTCGGCGACGCAGCTGCTGCCGAGAGCACACCGCGCGCAGTCAGGGTTGGCGCCACCACAGTCCACATCGGTCTCCGTCCCGTTGCGATCCCCGTCGCTGCAGGGTTGGATGCGACACGCGCCGCCCTGGCAGAAGCCGCTGTCGCACTGCGCGTCTTGTGTGCACGCACGACCGAGCGGGCACGGCCGGCAGGCGGCATTGCCGCAGTCCACGCTCGACTCCGTGCCGTTGACGACGCCGTCCGTGCAACTCGGAGCCTGGCAGCAACGCGGGACGCCTGGGGCGCAGCCCCCCACGTCGCACACGCGGCTCTGACAATCCTGAGCAGCACCGCAGGCAGCCCCCGTCGCGCAGTCCTGACAAGCTCCACCGCAATCGGTGTCCGTCTCGTCCTGATTGAGCGCGCCGTCGTTACAGGTGGCGGCAATGCAGACGCCCGCCCGGCAAACCTGGGTCACGCAATCATTGGCTGCGTTGCACGCGGTGCCCACCGGGCAACCCGGGCAAACACCGCCGCCGCAGTCCGCGAGGATCTCGGCGCCGTCGCGGACGCCGTCCTGACAGGAGATCGGCGTGCACGTGTGCGTGTCCTCGGGACAACGCAGCCCGCTCTCACAATCGGCATCCTCCTGGCACGCCTGCCCGGCGGCGCAGCGCGCCGAGCACGGACCGGCGCAGTCGATCGAGCGTTCCCCCTGATTGATGATGCCATCGTCGCACGTCGCCGGCTGACAGCTGCCGTCTCGACAATGTTGCGATTCACACTCCGAGTTCTCTGCGCAGCCATCGGTCGGTACGACGGGCGTGTCCAGCGCTACCTCACACTCGGACAACTCGCTGCCGCTCGAGCACGCGCCCACGAGCCCCGCATCCACGGGAGCCGGGAGAGGCGCCTCTTCCGGCGCCGGGCCGGCGTCGGGGGGAGAGACCACGTCCTCGGTCGCCAGCGGCCCGACCACCACGACGGGCTGGAAGGGCTCCTCCGTCAGTGTACACGTAGCCAGCACCAGGACGCAGGCCGGCATCCACCACTGGTGCTTTGGACTACGAGACATACGGCGGGTTCCCCTCCCGGGATGGGTTTGGTAGCGTTACCGAAAGGCTACTCGAATCGAACGCCGAGTCGAACCCTATCGTCACCGTGCGGATACGGGAAACACGCGACGCGGCAACAAATGAGAATCCGTTGCAGAGAAGTGCGCTCCCGGCGCCTGCCACGCCGACGGATCGGGGCCCGCAGCCAGCGCCAGCGGCGCGTCAACCGGTCGCACCTCGACCCGCGTGCCGGGAAGGCCCTGCCGCGTTGCTGCTGCCAGCCACACCCGTGCGCAGCGTCTGGCAACCCGGTGCGGCGCCGTAGCCATCGGCCATGTGCTTCTGCAGGGCGCGCCCCCGCGCGCTCACGTCGCCCTGACGCCTGGCAACGCGTGAGAGATCGACCCCGGTGCCATGAGCACTCCGGGCGTTGCACCGTCACAAGTCACACGTCGCGCACGAGCACCCGCGCGCTAGAACGCCTGCTCCGAGCGGCAGCACTGGAGGCTCAGGCAACGAGCACGACCGGCGCGTGCAGACGGCGCACCAGGTGGGCGAACACACGCTAGAAATCGCTGAATCCAGGCCCTGGCACCTCGGGTCTTTTGGCACAACTCGGCTCGCATTGACATCCGAAATGCACCCGAGCCACTCTACCCTTGGTGGAATGCCAGGCGATCGTGGGGCGGCTCCGTGTCCACGGTTCGCCATGGCTCAACGCAGTCCGGGTCGCAGGGCGCCGGCTGGCACCGTGGCTCTACGGAGCCGCGCTGCTCACGCTAGCGGTGTGGGCGTGGCAAACGTGTGTGCGGGCGGTCTGGCCGTTTACCATCGACGACTCGGGCATCAGCTACGCCTACGCCAAGCATATCGCCGAGGGGGACGGGCCAGTGGCGGTGGTCGGGGGTCCCTGGGTGGAAGGCTACTCCAATCCTTCCTGGGTATTCCTGCTCGTGCCCTTCCACTGGCTGGGGCTGCCGCTGCCGAGCGTGGCGAAGGTGCTGGGCGTGCTGCTCTTCACCGCCACCGCCGCAGTGAGCGCGAGCCTACTGCCCTGCCGGGAAGGGAGCCGCTGGCACGCCTGGGGCGCGTTGCACGTCGCCCTCGCGATCGCGATGGCTTCGTGTTTGGAGATCGTCGTCTGGGTGGTGGCGGGGCTCGAGAATTCGCTCTTCTGGGCGCTGCTGCTGGGCCTCGCCTATCTGGATGACCGCGAGAGCCGAGGTGCGAGGGCTCGCGGACTCTCTGGCCTGTGCGCCTTTGGTCTGTGCATCACGCGCCCCGAGGCCGCCCTCTACATCGCACCCTGGCTGGCGCTGCAGCTGCTCGAGTTCGCGCGAGAGCCCGAAAAACGTCGCGCCACCGCCCGTGCTCTGCTCCTGTTCGTGGCGCCCCTGGCGCTCTATCACGCGCTGCACTACCTCACCTTCCGTGAGTTCGTCCCCAACACCTTTCTCGCCAAGCCGAGCAAGCCGGAACTGAGCGAGGGCTATGAGTATCTGACGACCCATCTGCGGGGCAGTGGTCTCTACTATGCCTTGCCGCTGGCGCTGCTCGGTCTCGTCGGGAGGCCACGGCTCAAGCTGCTGCTCGGATGGGATTGCCTCGCCGGCGTGGTCTTCATTCTGTACGCGGGCGGAGATTGGATGCCGTACGGACGGTTTCTGTCGCTGTTGGCGCCGCCCCTGTTGCTGCTCGCCGCTGCCGGGGTCGACAACCTGGGTCGCGGCCTCGTCTGGGCATCGCGGCAGCGGCTGCCGAAGGAGGTGCTGGCGCTCGCCCTGGGCGGAGGCTTGCTCTGGGTCTGGTGGCAGCACCAGGCGCCGCGCCTGCGAGCCCTGGCCCGGAGCCCCTGGTGCCATTTCTGCGAACGTGTGGCGGACACGCAGGCCGTGCTGCGCCTGTCGCGAGAAGCGCGCATCGTACGACCCAGCTTGCTCACGCAAGACTTTGGCGGACCTGCGTGGCTGTCGAGCGAGCAATTCTACCCGCTCGATTTTCTCGGTCTGTGCGACCGAAACGTGGCGCTCTTGCGCCAAGATCTGGTCGCGCGCCATGCCCGTATCGGGACCGATTTCCGCTTCTACCAATACCTGTTCCACGAACAACCGGCAGCACCGAGCTGGCTCTACGTGCCACCCAACTTCTGGCCCTGGTTCGATCGTTCCCCCGAGTATCGCTGGGACTATTTCCGGCTCGACGCGCGGCTCCTGCCTCATGGTCGCCGCGACGCCTTCTTTGCTTTGCACCGCGGCGAGCTCATCGACTACTTTCCGCCCATGCGCCGCGCAGAGTTTCGTCCGCTCACGCAGACGCTGACGCTCGTCGGCCTGTCCCTGGCGGCGGATCCCGCAGCGCCCGCGCCCAGGGGCGAGGCGACGCTGGCGCCGGGGGCTCGAATCATGGCGAAGCTGAGCCTCGTCCGGCGCGAGCAACTCTCCGGCAACGAACGACTCGAACTGCGCATCGACGCCGGCGAAGAGCGGGCGCTGAGCGGCCCCGTGCCGCTGACGCGCGTCCAGAACCTGGCCTGGCAGATCGGAGCAGGCGAGCCGATGAGTGAGGAGTTTTTCCTGACCGTGCCGAGCTCACCCAGCGCGGTCTACCGAGTCTTCCTGGGCATCTCGCAAGTGAAGGAGGCGCGCAAGAAGCGGGGAGGCGCTGCCGCGACCGAGCCCACCTGGCTGGAGCTCGACGCGCTGCCAGCCGGCACTCCCCTCAGCCCCACCGCACGCACCCTGCCCCGCTACCCCGCGGCACTGCCGGCGCCCCATCATCCCGAACTGCGAGCGCTGCGCCCGGCAGTGACGATGGCCATCGAAGAGCGCCGCCGGGCGGGCTCCGCGGCAGCGTCGGATCCGGCCTTGGTCGAACGCCTGAGCGAGCTCGGCAAGAACTTCGCTACGACGCAGCAACCCACGGACGCCTATCTGGCCTACGTTTGGGCGACCCAGGTCGATCCCGGGCAATGGCGCTCGCTGAGCGACGCGGTATTCCGCCTCCGTCCCACGTTGAAGGATGATGAGCACGTCATGGAGCTCGCCCTGCTCCAGCAGTACTACTCGAGCGGAAGCCCCGGCGAGCTGGCCGCGTTGATCGGCTTTTAC
>Ga0315912_10000891_pt1 | contig 43112 bp, 32 predicted proteins | sample VfabasoilMG_FD_204469 | JGI IMG/M metagenome (GOLD analysis project Ga0315912, IMG submission 204469) | Garden soil microbial communities collected in Santa Monica, California, United States - V. faba soil | ecosystem: Environmental > Terrestrial > Soil > Garden | place: USA: California... | reverse complement strand
TCGTTCGACCCAGCGGAGATAGAGAAAGAACGCGGTGTGGTATTGGAAGAATCGCGCGGAAGAAAAGGTGCGCAAGACCGGATGTTTCAACAAATTTATCCTAAACTTTTTGTGGGATCGAAATATGCCGATCGTCTGCCCATTGGCAAAGACGAAATTCTCAAAACCTTTAAGCCCGAAGTAATAAAAAAATTCTACAAAGATTGGTATCGCCCAAATTTAATGGCCGTGGTGGCCGTTGGCGATTTTGATGTGGCTGAGATCGAGAGCAAGATTAAAAGTCATTTCGGAAAACTGAAAAATAACCCAAAGGCTAAACCACGCACCATGGTTGAAATGCCGGCCAGGCAGCAATCGGAAGGTTTGGTAGTAACGGATAAAGAAGCAACCAACGCGGTGGTTCAGGTATTTCACCCCTATTCAAAATCGAAAGATCAATTAACAGTAGGAGACTATAGAGAGTCAATTATAAACAGTCTATTCCAATCTATGCTGAGCCAGCGCATGAGCGAGCTTACGCAAAAAGCAAATCCTCCTTTTATTTATGGAGGAAGCAGTATGGGTGGCTTTCTTCGTGGAAACGAGGCCTTCACCTCATTCGCTTTGTTGAGTCCGGCTGGTGTGGAGCCTGCCATTACTGCGTTAATCCAGGAAGGCGAGCGCGCCAGGCAATTTGGATTCACGGCCAATGAATTGGATCGCATCAAAAAATCGATGTTGAAAAACATGGAGCAGGCCTTCAATGAAAAAGACAAATCAGAATCATCGGACTATGCCGATGAGTATGTTCGAAATTTTTTAACGAAAGAGCCAATCCCCGGAATTGCCAATGAATTTCTCTATTACCAAACACTTCTGCCGGGCATTACATTGGAAGAAGTAAATAAGTATGCTGCGAGGATCATCCCCCAGGGAGGAAAAAAATTTGCGGTGATCACAGCACCCGAAAATCCCGGGTTTACACTTCCAACAAATGAGCAATTGCTTGCCATGATTGAAACCGCTTCAAAGCTGGAAGTAAAACCTTACGAGGAAAAAACTGTTGCCACTTCGTTATTGGCAACCACCCCAACGGCAGGAAAATTGGTTTCTGAAAAGGAAAATAAAGAATTGGGCGTAGTGGAGTGGACACTGAGCAATGGAGTTAAAGTAATGGCCAAGGCAACCGATTTTAAAAACGACCAGGTGCTGATGTCGGCCTCGCGGTTTGGAGGCCAATTTCTATACGAAACCAAAGACCGCTACAATGCTGAATATGCAGCAACGATAATCGGGCAAATGGGCATCGGGCAATTTTCCCCAACCGATTTGCAAAAAGTAATGGCCGGAAAAAATGCCGGTGTTTCCCCGCGCATCAGTCAGTTAAGCGAGGGAGTAAGCGGGCAAAGCAGTGCGGCTGCAGCCGACTTAGAGGCTATGTTTCAGCTGAACTATCTTTATTTCACCCAGCCCCGGTTGGATGAGGATCTCTTCCGATCGTTTATATCTAAAGCAAAAGGCTCGGTTCAAAATTCTTTGGCCAACCCCCAGGCAGTTTTTCAGGATACTTTAATGAGTACGCTGTATGCTAAACATGAACGCGGCCAGCGTGTGCCAACGGTCGAGACCTTTGACAAGATTGATGTGAAGAGAGTCCTTGAGATTTATAAAGAGCGATTTGAAAATGCTTCAGGCTTCACATTCTTTTTTACCGGCTCGTTTGATGTGGCCGCTCTGAAAGGCCTTTGCGAAACTTATCTTGGTAGTTTACCATCAACAGGCGCTGTGTCTAATTTTCGTGATATTGGTTTAAGGCCGGTGAAGGGGGTGGTGAAAAAAGAAGTTTTTCGTGGAAAAGAACCGAAGAGTCTTATCACTATGCAGTTTACAGGTGAGGCACCATACTCGGATGCCGAACAATTAAAAATTTCTATGCTGGTTGAGTTGATGAATATTAAGCTCATTGAAAAACTGCGTGAAGATTTGGGTGGCATGTATAGTGGTGGCATGTCGGGCTCGATGAGTAAAAATCCTTATGGCAATTACACTATCAGCGCTAATGTTCCCTGCGGTCCTGAAAATGTAGATAAGCTGATTAAGGCTACCTGGGAGGAAATCAACAAAGTGAAGGCAGGCCCTTCCGATGCAGACTTAAACAAAGTGAAAGAGACAATGAAAAACCAGTGGAAGGAAAACCTGAGAGACAATGGCTACTGGCGCGCTAAAATGCAGCAGTGGGTTGAGTTGGGCACTAACCCCGGTGATATTCTTACTCTCGATAAGCGAGTGGATGCAGTTACGGTAAAAGATATTCAGGCGGCAGCCACAAAATATTTTAACGAGAAAAATTATTTGCAGGTGGTGTTGTATCCGGAGAAGTAATTACAGCTTAGCGCCATCCTTAAAGATCATTGTGAACGTTGCCCCTTTTCCTTTGTCGGATGTTACTTCAATGGTGGCTCCCACTTTTAAAAGAATCTCTTTTACAATGAACAAGCCAAGCCCTGACCCTTTTGATCGGTCGGTGCCTCTATAATACATATCGAATATTTTTGCCTGTTTGTCACGCTCAATCCCTATTCCATTGTCGTGAACGGAAAGCACGAGGTGAGAATTAAAAACACTCGTTTCGATCTGGATAAAGGAGTCCGGCTTTGTAAAATCGGCATATTTTATTCCGTTGGCAACCAGGTTATGCAACACCACTTTTAACCGATCCCGATCGGACATAACAATCTGACCCGGAGCCAGTTTATTTAAAAACTTAATTCTCCCTGCCTCCGGCCAGAAGGCCAGTTCATGTAGCACTTCTTCTATGAGATGATGCGCATCAACATTAGCAATGTTTACTTCCTGGTGCGAGTTGCGTGAAAACTCCACCAGGTTTTTGATAACGCTGTCTAATTTTTGAATACTTGTTTCGATATATATGTAATACTTCTGCAGCGTGTCGTGGTTCTTTTCAATTTTGGCAATGTTTACCAGGCCCAGCACCGATTTCAGGGGGGCGCTTAAATCGTGCGAAGCGCTATAAACAAAACGATCAAGCTCGGCAACGGTCTTATCCAACTCAGCGATGGTAGCTTCCAGTTTTTTAGTTCGTTCGAGAACAAGCATCTCTAACCGATCGTTGACTTGTTTGAGTTCGTCTTGTGCTTCCTTTAGGCTGTCCCGATGCACATTTATTTGATCGTTCTGTGAAGTAAGTTCTTCGTTTTGTGCCTGTATCTCTTCATTCATAGTTAGTATCTCCATCTTTTGGGCATACAGCACATCGTTTTGAGATTTAATCTCTCCAATCTTTTCAGCGAGTTGGTCATTCTTTTGTTTCAGCTCGTCTGTTCGCTTCGCAACCAATAATTGCAATTTGGTCTGTTGTCTAATCAGGTAGCGAATCCTGATGCGAAAGACAATCAGCGTAATGAGTATAATGATCAGCAACAAAGCAATTTTAAACACGGTGGTTTGCCACCAGGCGGGGTGGATAACAATTGTGACTGTCTTTTCTTGCTGAGTCCACAGCCCATCGCTATTTCTTGCGCGAACTTTCAATAGATAGGTGGCAGGGTCAAGGTTGGTAAAAGTCGCTTTACGCTCAGTGCCTATATTTTGCCAAGTGGTATTAAACCCTTCCAGAAAATAGGAGTACTCATTGCGATGGGCAAAGTCATACTCCAGCATCGTAAATTCTATACTGAACGAGTTTTGGATATAATCCAGGTTAATGGTTTGATCGAGAATAACATTTTTAGAAAGCGGTGATTGCGGGTTATGTATCCCTGCTTCTTCATTATCAAGCCAGAACCTCGTAAAAATAACGGGCGGAAGGTATTTGCTTTTTTTAATCTTGGCCGGATCAAAAACATTCATTCCCGATATGCCTCCAAACAACATAAGGCCACTTGAATGTAAATATGCGCTGCCTGGGTTAAATTGATTCCCTTGTAAACCATCGGCTTTGGTATAGTTAACAATAGCTCCTGACGAAATATCCATAGCTGAAAGGCCTTTATTCGTACTTACCCATAAAGTGTTCCTCGCGGTATCTTCCAGGATAGCCTGCACAACATTATTGGCCAGCCCGGATTCCACATTGAAAAGTTTTACCTCGCCTTTATTTGGGTCATATCGTATTAACCCAATTGAATTGGTGCCCAGCCAAAGCGCTCCGGTGCGATCTTCATGAATAGAAAGTATGGTAAGATATTTATCTAAAATGCCCAGTTCTACCGCTTTAAATGATTGCGTTTCCGGATAAAAAAGATTTAAGCCTCCTACTTCACGTGACACCCAAACCTTTCCATCCCTACTAATGTGCACGGAAAGAATTCTGATGATCTTACCGGATTTACCTTGTGAATAAAAATTTGTGTACTGAGTAAATGTCTTTCGTTTCTGATCAAAATAATTTAGCCCCCCGTTAAAAGCGCCAATCCAAAGATTATCTAGCGAATCTGCTTTGATGGTTAAGACCTCATCGGCTGAAATACCTTTGCCCAAAGTTGGATGGGTGCCGTAATGTTCATACGAATAAGTTTTAGTGTTCAATTTAAAAATTCCAGACCCCCATGTTCCAATCCATAGATTTCCCTGTCGGTCGGTTTCAAGACATTTGATTTTATTCACCGGTTTGCCATCAAGTTCGATCGGAACTTTCTTGAAGTTGTCTCTCCCAATTTCCGTTATTGATTCTGTTAGCAAATTCAAACCACCTCCATCAGTCCCAACCCACAGGTTGCCCTGTTTATCTTCTGCAAAAGAAAAGACGTTATTGTCGGAGAGTGAACTGGGTGACCAGGGTTTGTTTCTGACTGGCAAAAACTTTGCTGCGCTTTTATTATAAATATTGATGCCGCCATAATAGGAGCCAATCCAGACTCTATTCTGTTTGTCCATCAAAAAAGCTTTAATGGAATTACTCAACAAACTGGATGATTCAAACTCGTTATGCCGATAGGTGATGAAAGGTGCTGCTGAAAACGGGTCTGTGCTAAATGGCATTAGGCATAGTCCATTATCGGTGCCAATCCAGAAGTTCCCTTCTCTATCTTCAAAAATAGATTCGATTTGATTTTGGGACAGTGAGCCTTGCAAATTGTTGTTAACGTGATGGACAATTCGTTTGGATAGTCGGTCGTAGATGTAAATGCCTTTGTCCCAGGATCCAACCCAAAGCCTGTTCTTCGAATCCAACAGGAGATGATGGATACGATTACTGCAGGAATCTTGCAGTAATCGTTGAAAAGCTCCCGTAGCGGGATTGAAGCGGTTTAGCCCGCTTCCATTTACACCAACCAGCAAAGTATGGTCGGTATCTTCAATAATGGAGCACACCATGTTGGCGCCAGCAGCATGATCAATCCTGGGAATTGCAACGTTGGTGAAATTGATTGAAGATGGAATGTCTGATGGAGTTTTAAAATAACTAAACCCGCCTTCTTCAAGCCCGATATAAATTATGCTATCGCTGCTTTCGAATATAACCCGAACGTAGTTCCCTAGAATTGAGTTTTTATCCGCAGGGTTATTGATGAACCGTTTAAATGAATCGGTATCCCGATCGTAGAGGCATAAGCCGGCATCCAGTGTGCCTACCCACAAATTTTTCCTGCTGTCCTCAAAAAGGTAAAGTATGTAATTGCTGCTGAGGGTGGTCGTATCTTTTTCGTCATAGAAATAATTGTGCATGGAGTATCCATCATACCGCTGAAGCCCGTCTTCTGTGCCGAACCAAAAAAAACCCTGGTAGTCTTCCAGGATGGTCCTTACGTTTCCGGATATTAAGCCACCATCGGTGGTTATATGATCGAAGTTTATTTCCTGGCAATGAACATGCTCGGCAATACACCCAATTAAGGCTATCTGCAGCAATCCCCTTTTAAAAATTTTAACGAGTGGGTGGAGTAAATTGATACGAGGTATCAAATCGTGTTTGGTTTGGTGAGAAGGTAAAAAAATCCTCCCATATAAAAAAAGAACAGGAGCCAAAACAAGGGATTTTGATGCCCTAAAGGGCTTTTTGCGAAAAATCTAAAAAAGGAATCTGCTATACCATCATGTAAACCGCAGCAAGCAAAGTCATCCCTATAATGAACCAACGATAATGTTTCTCCGCAATTCTTTTAACGATAACCACTCCCAGGTAGGCACCTAAACCAATGACGGGCAGAGTTGATAAATTGAGCAATAGCACATCCACCGAAATGGTGTGCCAGGCAAAAATGTGAAAAGGAACTTTAAACCAGTTGACCACCAAAAAAAACCAGGCGGTGGTTCCTATAAAAACATTTTTGGGCAATCGCATGGAAAGCAGGTAAAGCGCCATTACCGATCCGGCCAAGTTGCCTACCATAGAGGTAAACCCTCCGGCAACCCCAGACACGGGACCAAACCAAAAATTATTGGGGATGGTTTCACTCCGGTCGCGCTCCATCCACAACATAATAATTACGCTCACCACAACAACCACAGCCATGATGGAACGAAACGCAATGTCGTTTATCAGATTGCCTGTTATGGTGCCGAGCACAACACCAACCACAGCCCAGGGAAAAAGAATTTTCAAATGGCTCCATGAAGCATGGCGGTGATAATACCAAACGCCCATTACATCAGCAATCACCAGCATAGGCAGCATGATGCCCGAAGAAACCTTCCCACCAAAAACAGCTGCCAGCATGGGCACGGTGATCATGCCGATACCATGCACACCTGTTTTGGCCATGCCGGTGAAAAGGGCAACGAAGAAGATTATGGTTAAATCAAATAAGCTGAGATGAAAGGAGAGGAAGTGAACCAAAATTCAGATTTAAGAGCCGAAGATATTTCTTTTTACGTTTTCCATTCAATGCTAAACCCGCTGCAACACCTGCCCACGGTGCGAATCCAGTTTCAATAAAATAAAAAGTAAAACGGTAAAGCCCATTAAGGCCGAACCACCATAACTAAAAAATGGAAGCGGAATGCCGATTACCGGAAACAGTCCGATTGTCATGCCTATGTTCACAGCAAAGTGGAAAAAGAAAATGCTCACCACCGAATAGCCAAAGGCCCTGGCAAAACGTTGTTTTTGCCGCTCCGCGAGATAAACCAATCGCAACAGGAAGATAGTAAACAACCCAATGATCACCAGGCTTCCAATCCATCCATGTTCTTCGCCTATGGTGCAGAAAATAAAATCGGTGTCTTGCTCGGGCACAAAATCAAACTTGGTTTGAGTGCCATTTAAAAAACCTTTTCCTGAAAAGCCCCCGCTGCCGATAGCAATTTTGGATTGTGTGACATTCCAACCGTAACCACGCGGGTCGGCATCAGGGTTGAGTAAGGCTTTGAGTCTGTTTTGATGGTGAGGTTTAAGTACGTTTGTTACTACATAGTCCACACTTTCTATTGCGCCCATCAGCATGACTGCGCCAGCTGTCAACAGGACTACGCGTTTCAGTTTTTTCCTGCTTGCCGAAATGGCGATCAATAAAATAACAATGATGCCGCCATGCAAATACAATTGATTGGGGACCAACAACGTGAGAATAAAAATTATTGCTGCGCTTGTTCCTGCTATCAATAAAAATGGCGACATGCCTTCCCGAAAAAATACCAGCAGAAAAACGGTGAAGACCATAGCGGTTCCAAAATCTTTTTGCAGTAATGTTAAACCCATCGGCAAGGCGATCAAGACAAAAAGAGATAGCTGGTTTCGGAAATTATCCATTTTAAAATTTACCGAGCCAATAAATTTGGCCACGGCCAGCGCGGTGGCAAACTTGGCAAACTCCGAAGGCTGCACCCCAAAGGTGCCTATACCAATCCACGATTTGTTTCCGCCCACTTCCTTGCCAATAAAAGGCACGAGCAACATCAAAAAAAGTATGGCTATATATATCACATATCCGAAAGCATCGAAAAACCGGACTTCAATAACCATGATCCCAACGATCAACACCATTGAAGCTCCAATAAAAATTAACTGACGCTGGGCATTGGTCATGCTTCCGGAGAAATCAAACAGGGAGTTGCTAAGCTCATCATCGTATCCGGCAGCATAAATATTTGTCCAGCCCAAAAACACCAATGCCAGGAACAAAAAAATGGTTGTCCAATCAACGTCTTGCCCTATGATGTCGTCTCTCATCATTCTAAAAAGTCGCCAAGCATTACATAGTCTTCAATATACTGCCTCTCAATTTTTCCTTTCAAATATTTTTCGATCATTAGTCCGGCAATGGCTGCAGCCGCCCGGCCACCCATCCCGGAAAACTCTACATAAACAGAAACAGCAATTTTAGGATTGTCTCGCGGGGCGAAGGCAATGAAAACGGAATGTTCTGGAAGGGGGTCGTTTTGAACACTTCCGGTTTTTCCGCAAACAATTATGCCGGGGATATAAGCACGCACCGCGGTGCCCGCCTCCACCACATTTTGCATAGCATCGACAGCTATTTTAAAATATGAGGAATCGATGGTTGTGAAATGTTTCTTCCGGTATATGGACAAAGGGCCCTCATCTCCAATTTGCTTAACCAAGTGTGGAATGTAGTAGTAGCCACGGTTTGCCACCGTAGCAGCGAAGTTCGCCATTTGTAGTGGCGCCACTAAATTTTCTCCTTCACCAATGGATAAGGAATAAATATTTGAGAATTTCCACGATTGACTTCGATACGCCTTATCGTAATAGGAAGGAGTTGGAACAAGTCCTCCCTTTTCGTTTGGCAAGTCAACTTTTAGTGTGGAACCAAATCCAAAACTGGTAATGTGGTGGCCCCATTCTTCCAGTCCAATGTGAGAATCCTTAAACGGGTCTGGCGATTTTCCTTTTTGAATCATTCGTTTAAAAACCTCTCTGAAATAAACGTTACACGAATTGGTTATGGCTCCACGCAAATCTTCGTTGGTATGTGGCCCATGGCAACCGATAAGAGTGCGATCGCAAACAATTCTTGTTTCCGGTTTGATCACGCCCTCCTGCAAGGCCGTCATCGCCTGGGCGATTTTAAAAATAGAACCGGGACGATACTGAGCCATCAAGGGCCGGTTGAATAAAGGTTTGTTTGTGTCTGCACTTACTACATGAAAGTTCGATCCGTAGTTTTTTCCGGTAAGTAAATTTGGGTCGTAAGATGGTCCTGAAACTAAGGCCAGTATTTCCCCTGTGCTGGGTTCGATGGCTACAATACTTCCAGCCTTGCCCGATAATAATTTTTCTCCGTACTGTTGAAGCTCTAAGTCAAGGCTGGTGACCAGATCTTTTCCTGGTACGGCCAGTGTATCAAATTTTCCTTCGCCAAAAGAACCTTTATCAATGCCATGAACGTTGCGCATTACCACGCGCACCCCACGTTGCCCGCTCAAATAACCTTCGTAAAACGCCTCAATTCCACTTTTTCCGATGTAATCTCCCTGTTGGTAAATGCCCGTTGAATCATGAGCAAGATCTTCTTTTGAAACTTCACTTACATACCCAAGAGCATTGGCTGCCGAAGCGTAGTTGTAACTGCGTGTGGTTCGAGCCTGAATTGAAAACCCCGGAAATTCATCTAAGCGGTCTTGAATTTTAGCATAGTCGCTATTGGAAAATTGTTTGATGAAAAGCGTAGGCTTATAGGCATGATATTCTTTGCGCTGCTTCAGTTCTTTAAATCTCTGGCGTAAATCAGCTTTCGAAAGTTGAAACACTTCGCAAAAGCGGGCGGAGTCGAAATCTCTCACCTCTTTCACCACAATCATCAGGTTGAACTCGGGTGTGTTGGTCACCAGCAGTTTTCCATTCCGGTCTTTTATCAATCCCCGGTAAGGATATTCAACTTCCGTAACAATAGCATTGCTGTTGGCCATTTCAGCGTAGCGGCCATCCGTTACCTGGATAAGAAAAAGTTTCACCAGGAAAATAAGGGCTACCAGAACAATCAGCACCTGGAATATTTCCTTTTTGCCTTCGTTCATGACCGGGAGCGCTGAAAGAAAAAATATTGATGCAGAACAAGCACCGTCATCGTAAAGAATACGGAGGCAAACGATTTGGCCAGCGTTAACCCTGTTAACCCGAAACCTCCGGCATCAATAAAAAATAAAATTAAATGATGCAGCAGAACAAGGGGAGTGGCATAACTAAGAAACCAGGTAAGCCCGTTGGCTTTAAGCGTTGGGGCAGCGCCAATATCATAACCGCCCTGCGGTGTAATGGCCGCTAACCAATGTTTTCTCAAATAAGCAATCGCGACTGTGGCCGAGGCGTGCATTCCTTGGTGATCATAAAAAGCGTCTATTAATAATCCAAGTGCAAAGCCGGCAAACATTAGAACCAGTGGGTTCGTTTCGATCGGAAGCAAGAGCACAAAAGCGATATACGCAAAACAAAATGCTGTGTTGAACAACACTAATTTTTTAAAGAGCATAACCTGGAAAACCAGGAACAGAAAAAAAGAAACAACGGATATGATTGTCGTTCTGTTCATTTTACAGGCGAAATAAAAATATTTTGAAGCGAATCAATCTCTGGTTTCATAATACTGCGCACTACCTCCACATGCTGGAGTTTGGAAAAATCCTGCGCCAGCTCTACCTGGATATCCCAAAAGAGGCCGTCCGGGTTTAGGTGGGCGCGACTAATAATGCCAACTAATATTTTCTCCGGGAATACAGCATTCAATCCCGATGTTACAACCGAATCTCCAGGCAGTGGATTTACATGACGCGGAATGAAAAGCAGGTTTGTGTAACGTGGATTTTTGCCATCCCAACGCACCGAACCAAAATTTCCCGTGCGACTTATCGTGGCCGAAATATTTTCATCCAGGTTGAGCAGGGAAATAACCACAGCAAAGTTTGCCGATACCGATTTCACTTTGCCAATTACTTTATTGGAATTGATCACGGCCATGCCCGGTGCAACTTTGGCTTTGCTTCCCTTGTTGATGGTAATGAAGTTGCGAAACAAATTCACGGAATTATTCACCACCCTGGCCTTAATGAAATCAAAACGTTTAAAAATAGCTGAGTCTGTTTCTGCGGCACTTTGGCGCTGCTCCAGCAATTGCCTAAGCCGGGCATTTTCGCTGGCGAGTTCTTCATTCACCACTTTCAGGTGCAGGTAGTTGTTTACATTTTGGGAAACGCCCAGCGCTTTAGCGGCTGCAGCATTTGAGCTGTTGAAAAAACGCGAGCCTTGATATGTATTGTTCTTAATAATTAACCAGGTGCATATCAACTCAAGGGCAAGAAAAACAAAAAAGGCCCGGTTGCGAAGTATAAAATTCAGCAGCCTTTGCATACAATCTGGCTGGCCAATGAATTAAATATTATCAGATTTCTAATGGCCAATTGGTAATGAACAAAATTATTGTCTATCGTCAATTGCAAATTGCTCATGTTAACTCAGGTCATTAACACTTTTCTGTAGTGCTTCAGGTTCTTAAGAGCAGCACCTGTGCCTCGAACTACAGCACGAAGCGGATCATCTGCAACATGAATGGGAAGTTTTGTTTTAAGCGCCAGGCGCTTGTCGAGCCCGCGCAGCATGGCTCCACCACCGGTTAAATAAATGCCTCGCTCATATATATCAGCAGACAGTTCGGGCGGGGAAAGTTCAAGCGCTTTCAAAACGGCTTCCTCTAACTTAGAGATGGATTTATCCAGAGCGAATGCCACTTCACTGTAAGAGATTTTTATTGTTTTAGGTATACCCGTCATTAAGTCACGCCCGCGGATTTCATAATCGTCCGGGCCGCTATCCAATTCCGTTAGCGCAGAACCAACTTCAATTTTCACCCGCTCTGCTGTGCGCTCGCCAATCAGCAGGTTGTGTTGCCTGCGCATATAATCTAAAATATCCCTGCTGAAAGTATCTCCTGCAATTCGTATAGACTGGTCGCAAACAATCCCCGAAAGGGCAATTACGGCAATATCGGTAGTGCCTCCGCCAATGTCCACAATCATGTTGCCGATAGGTTGCTCTATATCTATGCCGATGCCCACTGCGGCTGCTATGGGTTCGTGAATCATGTACACTTCTTTGGCATTCGCGTGCTCAGCCGAATCGCGAACAGCCCGTTTTTCTACTTCGGTAATGGCTGAAGGAATGCAAATAACCATACGCAATGAGGGTGGAAACAGCCTTTTCCCGGTGTCAATCATTTTGATCAAGCCACGAATCATCATTTCAGCAGCATGAAAATCGGCAATCACACCTTCCTTAAGCGGCCTTATGGTTTTAATGTTGTCGTGGGTTTTCTCGTGCATTTGCATAGCCTCGCGGCCAATGGCCAGCACCTTATTGGTTTGCCTGTCGAGCGCAATGATGGAGGGCTCGTCTACCACCACTTTGTCTTTGTGGATAATGAGGGTATTGGCTGTGCCTAAGTCTATTGCTATATCCTGCGTAAAAAAATCAAAGAAGGCCATGTTGGTTGCTGCTTAGTCAATATAATTAACTGGTGCGAAAGTAATGAAATAATCAGGGGTTTGCTTGAGGGGAGGAAAGGAAACTTAACCGCAATTTGTTTTCGAATGTCCCACAAACCTGACTTTTCATTTGATGTAATTATAAGAATAAAATTACTTGCTTTGCCCTTTAATCCAAATTACCAAAATGCGGTTATCGAGGGGCATTGCCTGGTTCATTTTTACGGCAGCGTTGCTGATGGGCAGCCTTTCTGCTGACGGCCAGGATATGCTGAAGCAGTTTCAAAAGCAGAATAAAAAAATAAACGTCAGCCTGGGGTTTCGAGTGGGCGAACCGATGGGCATTAACCTTCAATTTTATAAAGGCGTTACCACCGGATGTAGAAAATCAAAAAGCGCAATTGACATTTTGATTGCGAAGGAAGGAGTGTTATTCGACCTGGGGCCTGAGTATAAAGATGGGGAGTGGAGGTCGGGCGGCACGCGGTTCGCTCTGTCGTGGTTTCATGAAGTGCACCACCGCACGTTTGGGCAGTATCTTTATTATGGACTTGGCGTGCAGATGGGTTCCCGAAAATACCAGAAGCTTGCCGAAAACATAACTGATAGCTTTGCCTGGGGGCCACAGTTGACTTTGCATGGCGAAGTGCCGGTAAAAATTTTAACGATTGTGCCGCACCAGCTATACTGCAAGGTTACCCTTTTTGCTGAAATGGTTTACCACACTCAAATCGGTGAGAAGTTCAGCTACTTCAAACCTGCGGGAGGGGTGAGGTTTAATTGGTTTTACTGAAAAATTATTGCGACTTGTGGCGCGTTCACAAATGCGTCAAATACTCTCGGCAAAGAAAATCCGTTTCACCCTGTCGCTGGTGCTGGTAAGAATTTCATAAGGGATGGTGTTTATCCAGGAGGCAACTTCGCTCACCGGCAAGCCCTCACCAAAAATGGTTACCTCGTCTCCTTCTTTCACTTCCATCCCGGTAATATCGATCATAGTCATGTCCATGCAAACATTACCAACCACCGGTGCAAAAGCGTTATTCACCAGAACCTTGCCAACGCCCTTGCTGAATGCACGGCTATATCCATCGGCATAACCAATGGACAGCGTAGCGATTTTCATTTCCTTTTCGCTTTTTCCATGTCGCCCGTAGCCGATGGTTTCTCCCGGTTCAATAATTTTTATCTGCGATATTGTGGCGCGTAAAGTCACTGCCGGTTTCAGTATATCACTTAATTCATTGCCAGGGTCAATGCCGTATAGGCCAATGCCCAATCGAACCATGTCGAATTGATGCCGACTTAGCCTTGAGATTCCTGAGGAATTAAGAATGTGTTTTAAAAAAGGCCGGTCGAGTGCCGATGAAATTCTGCCGCACAATAAATTAAATTTTTCAGCCTGCTCACTTGAAAAAGAGTCGTGAATTTTTTCATCGCTTCCCGCCAAGTGAGAGTAAACCGATTTTATTTTTATGTTTGGATGGGCCTTTAGCAGGCCGATCACCTCGTCCAATTCCGGCTCTTCAAACCCAAGCCGGTGCATGCCTGTGTCAATTTTTAAGTGAATTGAAATTTCGCTTTTGCGCCCGCCTGCCGGACGGGCAGGGATTTGATTGATAAGCGATTGCAACAGAGTCAAAGAGTAAACAGAAGGCTCCAGCCTGGAATCAACGAGCGTTTGAAAACTGTCGGGCGTTGGGTTCATCACCATAATGGGCAGGTGAATGCCGTGCGATCGCAAAATTTTTCCCTCATCGGCATAGGCCACGCCCAGGTAATCTACTTTGTGATATTGGAGAATGGAGGCCACTTCGTGGCTGCCGCTGCCATAGGCAAACGCTTTAACCATCGCCATCATCTTGGTGGAAGGCTTCAGTTGCGCGCGAAAAATATTCAGGTTGTGAACAACAGCCGCCAGGTTTATTTCCATTACGGTGCCGTGAATTTTCTTTTGAAACTGGCGCACGATCCGCTCAAAGCGAAACACCCTGGCTCCTTTTATAAGGATGGTGGCATTTCCAAAATCGATTGACTGAATCTCATCAATAAATTTTTCAACGGTTGGAAATACAAATTTTGATTGCGTGAGCCTGGTGGCGTGCGCTGTAAATTCGGCACCAATGGCAATGAGTTTATCAATCTTGTGCTGCAACAGCAATTGGTTTACCTGGTCAATCCATTCGGTTTCTTTCAAACCGGTTTCAAGCATGTCCGACAAAATGACCAGACTCTTTCCATGATTTTGACTCATCAGAAAATCCAGCGCTATTTTCAGCCCCGTTAAATCGTTGCTGTACGAATCATCTATGATAGTGCTGCCGTTCAGCCCTTCTTTCATTTCTAACCGCATGGGCAATGACTTTAGTTGACTGATCCGTGATTCAATAGCGTTGGGTGAATATCCCAGGTAAAGCATAACCGCTACGCAGTGGAAAAGATTTTCCCAGGAGGCAGAGTCGGGAAAATTTTGTTTAATGCTGAATGATTGGCCTTGAGAAGTAATTTGAAACTCCTGCTTGCCCAGTTGCTTAATGGTAATATCAGCATTCTTCGAATATCCCCAGGTAAAATATTTTTGATTTTTTGCTGAACTAAAGGCCTCATCGATCAACTTATGGTCTTTACAATAAATTACAGTTTCACTTTTTTCAAAAAGCAACGCTTTCTCCTCCGCTTTCTGCTTTAGCGATTTAAAGCCTTCGTTGTGTGCATCAAGTAAATTGGTAAATATGCCGATCGTTGGTTTAATGATTTCAGCTAGTAATTTCATTTCCCCCGGTTTGGAAATTCCCGCTTCAAAAATTCCCAGCGAGTGTTGCGTTCCCATTTGCCAAACCGAAAGTGGAACACCCAGCTGGGAGTTATAGCTGCCTGGGTTTTTTGCGACTGCGTAGTCAGGAGACAATAGTTGGTTAAGCCATTCTTTAACAATTGTTTTTCCATTGCTGCCCGTTATGCCGATTATCGGAACATAAAAATTATTGCGATGAGCTGAAGCAATTTTTTGAAAGGCAACGATTGAGGATTTAACCAATAAAAAATTGCAGTCGGGAAAAGATGAGATGTTTATTTCCTTTTCAAGGATAAATTGCCGACAGCCTTTTTGGTGAAGTTCATTTATGTATTGATGGCCATCGTGCCGCTCTCCATTTATTGCTAAAAACAAAGAATTTTTGAGCGGATTAGCCTTGCGGCTATCGGTGATTATATCATCAATTGAGCGGTCTTCTGCTAATTGAAGAAGCTCTCCTCCTGCAATTTGCGGTAGTTTACTGAACAAAATGGGTAAAACGGAACTGTCTTTCATGCTAACATTTGTTAGACATTAATTTGATTTCCTGTAAATGTGTTTAACCATCTATTTATTTATAATTTTATCTGGTAAATCTGCGAAAATTGATCGGCACAGCTAACAATCTTACGGCATTAAATAATTTGAAACTCTTTGGAGCTGTTCTGTTTATTGCATTTTTATTCATCGGTCCGACCTCCGTGGCCCAGGAAAGACATGACAATCCACAGGAAGAAAGCTTTCAATCTCCGGAAGAAGAGAGCGATTCATTAGAATCCATTGATTTAAATAAGGATGTCTTTCGCGACAGTGTTGAAGTAAAACCGGTTCTACATTCCCGATCCAAACAAGAAGGCACTCCACACAAGAACAAACCAGAAGACGAAACTCTCTCCTTCAACTTCCTCTACTTCATCATTCAGAAGTTCAAAGTTTCTGATCTTATAGAAGATTGACCTACGTTGGGTTGTCTGTATTTGGTTGCATTTAAAACAAAAAATTATTGGAGTTTGGAAAGCCCCATCACTTCCGTTCCCTGTTCGTTGTTAACTATAAAATCTCTTTTTAATAAACTGTAATTGCCTATGCGTATTCCAAATCTTATAAAAAATCCGGAGTTCATTCCTTTGTTGCTACTCTGCCTTATCATGCTGCAATCGTGCAACACAAAAACAGCATCCACCGAAGCAACCCTGCGTTTCAACAGTGTAATCCCAAAACCTGTTTCATCGGTGCTTGAAGGAAATAAATTTACATTGACCGAAGAAACTAATATCGTTTTTGAGGGGAATGAAGAAGTGCAACAGGTTGCGTCCTATCTCTCCGATAAACTAAAACCGGCAACCGGGTTTGATTTTAATTACAATTCTTCTACCGGTGAAGCACCGAAAAATTCGATTCTCTTAACAACGACTGGTGCCGATGGTTCACTTGGTGACGAGGGTTACGAACTCACCGTTTCAGCATCATCAATAAAGCTGACAGCAAACAAACCGGCCGGCCTTTTCTTTGGCATTCAAACATTGGCGCAATTGCTCCCAGCCAAAATTGAGTCCGATTCTATTCAGGATGAAGCCTGGGAAATTGCCACCGGCACCATTCGCGATTCACCCGTTTATTCCTGGCGCGGCTCTATGCTCGACATGGCCAGGCATTTTTTATCGGTGGAAGAAGTGAAGCACTACATTGATTTGATTTCCCTTTACAAAATGAATGTCCTGCACCTGCATCTCACCGATGACCAGGGCTGGCGCATTGAAATTAAATCGTGGCCCAACCTTACTGTGCATGGAGGAACCACGCAAGTTGGTGGCGGAAAGGGTGGCTTCTACACGCAGGAACAGTATAAGGAAATTGTGGCCTATGCCCAAAGCCGATTTATTACCATCGTTCCTGAAATTGATATGCCCAGCCATATTAACGCAGCGCTTGCCTCGTATGGTGAGCTTAACCCCGGAATTGTGGTTCCCAAAGAAGGAAGGATGGAAATTGCCATTCAAGGCGAATTGGGTAAAGACAAACCCACACAATTATACACCGGAACTGAAGTTGGTTTTAGTACACTCAGTTTGAATAAGCCAGCTACATTTAAATTTGTAGAAGACGTTATCCGTGAGTTGAGTGCTATCACCCCGGGGCCATACATCCATATTGGAGGAGATGAAGCGAAAGTGACAAAAAAGGATGACTACATTGAGTTTATAAACAGGTTTCAGAAAATAGTAGAAGCCAATGGAAAAATAATGGTTGGCTGGGAAGAAATTGGCCAAGCCGAAATCAATTCTAAATCAATAGCTCAATTTTGGGATAAAGAGGCATGGACGGAAATGGCCGCATCTAAGGGAGCCAGAATTTTGATGTCGCCATCAAAAAATATTTACCTCGATATGAAATACGATACCGCCTCCCGCATTGGATACAAGTGGGCTGCCTACATCGAAGTGGACTCTGCATACAAATGGAAACCAGAGAAGAAAATTCCAAGCGTGCCCAAAGAGTCGATCATTGGTGTTGAGGCCCCGCTCTGGGGCGAAACACTTAAAAATTTTGATGATGTGGAGTACCTGAGTTTTCCCCGCATTCCTGGCGCAGCCGAAATCGGATGGACGCCCTCGGAAAACAGGAGTTGGAACGAGTATAAAATCCGGTTAGGCAACCAGGCCAAGCGATTTAAAGTTTTAGGAATTGATTATTACCGTTCGCCAAAAGTGCCGTGGGTTGATTGAGGATTCCTGCAAAAAATATTCAACTGGAAGATTTACGGATCCCGATTGGTAAAAATCCACCATGCCGTTCCAGGGCTGAATAATTTTTGCTCTATAGCTTTTCCAACCGATTTATAGGTGTCTGTGTCTTAGGTATGCACCTAAATATAAATCCATGAAAAAGCTCATCCTGCTTCCCCGCACGAAATTCTATTTTATTCTTTCTATTTCCGTTTTATCCATTCTTTCCAGTGGCTGCTCCGACAAATGTGAAACCACTAATACTTACACTTACTTTGAGCCGGTGTATTCCACCAAGGCCGAGGTGAAAGCGGCCATCGGCCTGGAAGCCCCAAAAACCATTTCCAACGCGGGGCGGATATATTTTAAAGACGAGATTTTGTTTATCAATGAAACCGGTGAAGGCATTCACATCATAGATAATCACGACCCGAAAAATCCGAAACCATTGAACTTCCTTAACATTCCGGGCAATTACGACCTCGCCATTATCGGCTCCACACTCTATGCCGACAGCTTTGTTGACCTGGTCGTATTCGACATTTCAGACTTGACTGCAATTGAAGAAGTGGGCCGGTTGGAAGGATTATTCAATCATTACAATTCTTTTGGTTTTGCGGCCGATGATACGAAAGGTCTCATCACCGATTGGCAAGAAGTAAAAAATGTTACAGTGACCGAAAGTGAATGCAGCAATCAAGTGCAACCCTGGGGTGGTATATTTTATGAAGGAGGAATCGCCTTCAACGATATGGCTGCATCTACTTTTAATGCGAAGACGGCCATGGCGCCAACCACCACCGGCATCGGAGGTTCTATGGCTCGGTTTACCATTTCCAAAAATCATCTTTATGCACTGGATGATTCATACCTGGATATTGTTGATGTGGCGACCCCGGAAACCCCTTTTAAAAAGTCGGAAATGGAATTGGGATGGTGGCCGGAAACATTGTTCCCGCAAGGCAATACTTTATTTATTGGCACCAGAGCTGGCTTGTATATTTATGACATCACAACCCCGGATAGCCCCAGCCAACTTAGCGCCTATGAACATATTTATAGTTGCGACCCGGTGGTCGTGGAAGGCGATTACGCTTTTGTAACGTTGTATGATGGCGGAATTTGTCACAACTTCACCAATCAGCTGGAAGTGGTAAACATCTCCAATCTTTCCGCTCCAAGCCTTACTAAAATCTATCCCTTCACCAGCCCTCATGGTTTGGGCATAGACAGCGGCATTTTATTTATTTGCGATGGCGATGATGGTTTAAAAATTTATGACGCCTCCAACGTAAATACCATCACCGATCACTTGTTGGCTCACTATCCAACGATTAACGCCCTGGATGTGATTCCCTTTAATGACGTTGCCATGATGATCGGTTCGGATGGCCTTTATCAATACGACTACTCCGACATCAAGAATATAAAGTTGCTTAGCAAGATTGCTATTAGCGTGGATTGATTATGAAACGCAGTTACTTTGTCGGTCTGGCCATTTTATTTTGTGGGAATTTTTTATTGGCGCAGGATTTCGATGGAGATTCCATTTACTATACGCCAATTCCTAAGCCAGCACAACGTACAGTTACAGGGAAATCATCTCATCGTGTTCACAGTAGCACCACGTTAGTGAGTCGCAAACCTGAATATTTTTTTAATTTTCAAACAGGGCCCTTGATCGGCTGCGGTGACTGCGAAAACGGAAAAGATATTTCATTCACCACTTCTATTGTGAACGGCATTACCATAGAAAAAAAAATTCGGGCTGGCCTGGGCATTGGCCTGGATTCTTATGTGGGCTGGAAGACTATGCCTTTATTTGGAGCTCTCAGCTGGGATTTATTTGGTAGCAAAAACCGGAATGCCTTTTTCCTGCAACTTAATTATGGATTGGCGAAAGCCTGGATCCAAAAGTCTAATCAAGGCTATGGTTTTGATAAAGCCGAAGGTGGCCGAATGATTTGTCCGCAAATAGGTTATCGTGTAAAGTATCATGACCTAAGGATATCTGTCTCCATGGGCGTAAAAATGCAGAGGACATATTCCTACTACAAATACCCAAACTGGATTTTGGTTAACGGGGAATACCAGCAAAGCATATACTCAACCACCATTAAACAGGATTTGAACAGGTTAATGTTTACGATGGCAGTAGGATGGAAATAGCCACTCGCAAGCGAATTTCCTTTTGACACAAGATCTTGGCTAAAAGAAAGAAGTTGGAACCGACAATGTCAGCGAATAGGTAAAAGTCAGCGATAAATTTGAATGACCTACTTCTGAACCTTCAAAAACTTGTAGCCAATTATCAATGATATAGTTTTCAATTTAGCAGACCAATACGTAGTCCAATCATACACATTGATAATATCATGAGGGAAATAGTAGCGAGTCTCAAAACTAAATCTTTGAAGTTCCAATCCCGCACCAAAGGCAAAGGTAGGCATTGGGTCTACTTTCAATTCTTCATTATTCCTTATCTCCAAAGAACTATTCATTTCAATGGAAGGTGGCACGTAATGAGCGTTCAAAAAGATTTTCATATCTTGTTTTAGGAAGAAATAATATCGAAGACCAATTGGAAAACTAATACTGTTAGATTTAAATGATCCACCATTTGAATTTTCTCCCTTGATGGATTGATATGTTGGTTCTATCAAAACGCTTAATTTGTTTTTAATGAATTTAAAAACAAACTCACTCTCTATACCTAATCTTGGTCCTGGGGAATTCTTGTAGAATGCTGTTTCATAAGTAGATAGCTCCTTAGCACTTAAGGAAGAAAAACTTAAGCCTGGAGCTATCTTAATATTGAATACGTTTCTTTTAACATGAACTGGTTTTTTTTCTTCTTCAGGCTTGGCGCCATTGCATTCATTGTACTTCTGAAAGTATTTAATCAAGCTGCTTTCATTGTACTTTACAAGTTTGATTTGTGAACCAACCTTGCCACCACAGTTCACCTCATTCGACAACTGTTGATGGTAGGTATTATTCTCAAACAGCTTATTATCAATAAAATATTCCTTATGAATTAATTGCTGAATTGGGCTTTCAGCGACCGAATAAAAGAAGCGAACAAAGTCTCCACCTTCATACTTCAACAGTTTGCCTTTTCCTTCAACCAATATCTTTAAAAAGACTTTTTCATTAGACCAGATTGGGTTCCTCACTGAAGTAAGGTCATCTAAATTATCCGAAGATCGATCAATGTCTACCTTTTCAGCAATATATTTTGAGTATCCGTACACCTGAAATTCTTCAATACTATTTACAGTTGCAACTGTGGCTTCTTCCGATGGGTTTACTTTATATTCAATCTTATCCGGGTTATTTTTCCAATCAACGTTCTTGATCAGACATTCCGTGCGCTGTCCATTCTGATCTATGATATAACCCTTTTCAAATCTTATCTGGGAATAAGCCCTTGGAATAGTAATAGCCAATAGTAACGTGATGAGTAATTGTCTGCTATAGGTGGCGTAAATGGAATACATGACTGGGTAAAAGTGAATGATTGGATTCAATTGTAACATCTTTTTGGGAAAAAGTCTACTTGGAACCAGCGTAATGTCTGTAAAACGCCACGATCGTTTCAATTCCTAATAAGAAATTTTTAATCCCAAAATGTTCGTTAGGTGAGTGAATGGCATCGCTGTCTAATCCAAAACCCATCAACACAGTGTCAAGGCCGAGTTCTTTTTTAAAGAGCGCTACGATAGGAATACTGCCACCGTCTCGTGTGGGTATCGGTGTTTTGCCCCACACTTCCTCAAAGGCTTTGCTGGCCGCCTTAAAAGCTTTACTATCTGTTGGTGTAACGGCTGGCGCTCCGCCATGGTGGGCTGTTACTTTTACTTTTACCGTTTTTGGAGCAATGGATAAAATATGTTTGGTGAAGAGTTCCGTAATTTCTTCATGATTTTGATTGGGCACCAGGCGCATAGAAATTTTTGCCGATGCTTTTGAAGGAAGAACAGTCTTGGCGCCTTCACCTGTGTAGCCTCCCCAAATACCATTGCAATCTAACGTTGGTCGAATGCCAGTGCGCTCGATTGTTGTAAAACCTTTCTCACCTGTTACTTCATCAATGCCCAATTCCTTTTTGTATTCACTTAAATTAAATGGCGCCTGATTGATGGCTTCACGATCTGTTGCGCTTAGCTCAGCCACTTTGTCATAAAAGCCTGGAATAGTTATTCGTCCATTTTCATCATGCAGCGAGGCAATAATTTTACTTAAGGTATTGATGGGGTTGGCCACGGCACCTCCATACACACCTGAATGCAAATCGCGATTGGGGCCGGTTATTTCTACTTCCATGTAACTCAATCCGCGCAAACCTGCCGTGATAGAAGGCTGGTCGAGCGAAATAATGGCCGTATCTGAAATCAAAATAACATCGGCTTTCAGTTTTTCTTTATTGGCCTTTACGAAAGTACCAAGGTTATCCGAACCAACTTCCTCTTCTCCTTCAATCATGAATTTAACATTGCATGGAAGCAAATTCTGTTTCATCATAATTTCAAATGCCTTGATATGCATGTACACCTGGCCCTTATCATCGCAAGAGCCCCGGGCAAAAATTTTATTGTCTTTAATTACAGGTTCAAAAGGCGGGGCGTCCCACAAATTAAGCGGATCGACAGGTTGAACATCGTAGTGGCCGTAAACCAAAACAGTGGGTAACGAACTTCCCAATATTTTTTCGGCATAAACAATTGGGTGGCCGGCCGTTTCACAAATCTCAGCTTTATCAACACCAGCTTCTTTCAACTTTGCCTGTATGAATTCGGCTGCCTTGCGCACATCCTGCTTGTGTCGGCTGTCGGCACTAATGGATGGAATGCGGAGCAATTCAAAAAGCTCGGATAGAAAGCGAGCCTGGTTGGTTTGTATATATTGGTTGATCATGGATTAAAAAATCTTAAATAATCGCGATAACTGTTTAGTACTCTATGAGTGGTTAGGGATTCATCATCGCTTGTGTAGAAAATAATATAGTTTCCAAAAACAAGTGAAAAATATCCGGCTTTTGCCAACTCATTTTCAGTTCGTTTCATACCCGCTTGCGGATACTCGCTAAGATATTCAAATTTTTTTTCCAGTTTGTCATAAAAAGAAGATGCAGCCGGTATGCTGTCTAATGCTATGTAGTCTAGAATTTCGGCAATGTCCTCTTCAGCGATGGGGAGAAATTTTAATTCAAGCCTTTTTTTCATTCAATCGCTTACGCATGGTAGCGGATAATTCTTTCAGAGATTTTGTTTTTTCGCCCGCCACTACCTGAGCTTGAGCAACGGCAAGCTTTTGCAATAAATCTAACTTTTTCTCCATGCTTCGATAATGACTTACGGAAAGCACCACCAGGTCACCTTCACCATTTTTAGTGATGTAGATAGGCTCATGGTTTTCATGCGCCAACGCTGAAATTTCGTTTGATTTATTTCTTAAGTCGGAAATCGGTTTAATAATAGCCATGTATCAAAATTATATCATTTAAATGATAGAGGCAACCTCCAAAATACCTCTATTTCATTCGTTTTCGCTACTAATCGTTCGCAAGGAAGAAATTTCTTGCCTTTCATAATGTGTGTTTCTCCTCTCTGCTTTTTACTTTTAGGGTTCAGAAAATTTTGAAAACGTGAAAGACGAAAACCAGCAACAAAACGGCCTTTACCATCCCTCATTTGAGCATGACTCTTGCGGGGTTGGATTCATCGCCAACATTAAGGGAAGAAAGTCTCACCAGATTGTAAAAGACGGCCTCACCATGCTCGAACGCATGGCTCACCGTGGCGCTTGCGGCTGCGAGGCCAACACGGGAGATGGTGCCGGTATCCTCATACAACTTCCGCACGAATTCTTCGTGAATGAATGCCGTAAACTGGGTATCAAAATCCCATCGTTTGGAAGCTATGGAGTGGGCCTCGTCTTTTTTCCTGCCGACTCCAAGTTGCGTGAAGAATGCCGCACTGCGCTAAACCGGCAAATCAAGAAAATGAAAATGACGTTGTTGGGCTACCGCATTTTGCCAACCAACCATTCCGATATAGGCGAAACCGCTCGCAGGGCAGAGCCTGTTATGGAGCAGGTTTTTATTAAACGACCCGATACGATTACAGAAGACAGTGATTTTGAGCGGAAACTTTTTATCCTGAGAAAATATGCTACCCGTATTATTACCGAATCGGTGGGCGGAGTAGGTAATCAATTTTATATTTCATCACTGTCTTACAAAACCATTGCCTACAAGGGCATGCTTACCAGCACACAGTTGCGGTATTATTTTCCCGATCTTCAAAATGAGGAAGTGGTTTCGGGTCTGGCCGTAATTCACTCCAGGTTTTCCACCAATACATTTCCATCCTGGCGATTGGCTCAGCCGTTTCGTTTCATAGCACACAACGGAGAGATCAACACTATTCAGGGCAACATCAACTGGCTAAAATCGAAAGAAGCTTTTTTCGCCTCTGAGTATTTTACACGCGAGGAGTTAGATATGGTTCTCCCTATTTGCAATCCAACACAATCGGATTCCTCTAACCTCGACAATGCCATCGAATTGCTCGTGCATGCCGGCCGCTCGTTGCCCCATGTCATGATGATGCTCATTCCGGAAGCCTGGGATGGTAACGAACTCATGAGCCATGAGAAAAAAGATTTTTATGAATACCACGCCAACCTGATGGAACCGTGGGACGGCCCCGCGTCCATTACGTTTACAGATGGAAAAATTATTGGTGCCACCCTGGACCGGAACGGACTTCGCCCTTCGCGCTTTATCGTGACCAACGATGATCGCGTTATAATGGCAAGTGAAGTAGGTGTGTTGGATGTTGATCCCTCTACTGTAGTTTCCAAGGGTAGGCTGCAACCGGGCAAAATGTTCGTAGTGGATTTGGAAAAAGGCCGCATTATCAGCGATGATGAACTGAAACAAGACATCTGCACACGCCAGCCTTATGGAAAATGGCTGAAAGAAAATAAAGTAAGACTTCAGGATCTTCCAGAGCCCGGAGGCAATTTCCATAAGTACGACCCTGTTACTTTTTTAAAACGTCAAATCTCTTTTGGTTACACCACGGAAGATTTGCGCGTGGTGCTTGCCCAGATGTGCGAAACCGGCAAAGAGGCGCTGGGTTCTATGGGAAGCGATGTTCCACTTGCCGTACTATCAAATCAAGCCCAGCATCTCTCCAGTTATTTCAAGCAACTTTTTGCCCAGGTTACCAACCCCCCGATTGACCCAATTCGTGAACGGATGGTAATGTCATTAGCCTCGCACGTTGGAGGATCACTAAACTTGCTGGAAGAAACTCCTGAGCATTGCATTACGCTCGAACTCCCCGTTCCGGTTTTGTCGAACAACGAGTTAGAGAAAGTGAGGTACATCGATCATCGCCATCTTCAAACCAAAACCATTTATACCTACTTCCGTGCCGATGGCCAGCCAGGTTCTTTGCAGCGTGGCCTAGATCGCATTTGCCAATACGTTACGGATGCTATTGAGGATGGATTCACTATTATCATTTTATCCGACAGAAGTTTTGATAGCGGACATGCTCAAATTCCATCTCTGTTGGTAACTGCGGCCGTGCATCATGATTTGATCAGAAAAGGATTGCGCGGAAAAGTTGGTTTGTTAGTGGAAGCTGGTGACGTGTGGGAATCGCATCATTATGCAACGCTGCTCGGCTTTGGAGCATCGGGCGTGAATCCTTACCTCGTATATCAAACCATACACGATATGAAGAAACGCAATCTCTTAACGGAAGAACTAACCGAAGAGAAAGCGATTTACAATTACAAAAAAGCGGTGAATGGAGAATTGCTCAAGATCATGAGCAAAATGGGTATCAGCACATTGCAATCGTATCATGGCGCGCAGATTTTCGAGGCACTTGGCATCAGCTCCGATGTTATCAATCAATATTTTACAGGCACGGTAAGCCGGATTGAAGGATTAACATTGGATGATATTGCGCGTGAGGCATTAGCTAAACACAGACTCGCTTATCCAAAAACATTGAATGGTCCTGCCAAACTTGAAGTGGGCGGAGTCTATCAATGGAAGCAGCGTGGGGAAGCGCATTTATTCAATCCACAAACCATTCACCTGCTTCAGCATTCAACCAAAACAAACGACTACCAGGTTTTCAAAAAGTACAGCAAGCTTATTAACGACCAGAGCGAGAAGGCCATAACCTTGCGCAGTTTACTGAGATTCAAAAAAGGCCACGTTGGAAAGCCCGTTTCAATCAGCGAAGTGGAACCAGTTGAACAAATTTTCAAGCGGTTCGCCACAGGGGCAATGTCGTTCGGTTCAATTTCATATGAAGCACACAGCACGCTAGCTGTTGCCATGAACCGAATTGGCGGAAAAAGTAATTGCGGGGAGGGCGGGGAAGACGAAGCCCGATTTATCCGCAAGGAAAATGGCAATTGGGAAAACTCCGCCATCAAGCAGGTGGCTTCCGGAAGGTTTGGTGTCACCAGTTATTATTTATCAAACGCGCAGGAACTTCAAATAAAAATAGCACAAGGCGCCAAGCCAGGCGAAGGCGGGCAGTTGCCCGGTCATAAGGTTGACGATTGGATTGGCCGTGTTCGGCATTCAACTCCCGGTGTAGGATTAATTTCTCCTCCGCCCCATCACGATATTTATTCGATCGAAGATTTAGCACAGCTTATTTTCGATTTGAAAAATGCAAATAGAAAAGCTCGCATCAGCGTAAAGCTGGTATCGGAAGCTGGCGTTGGCACGGTTGCCTCCGGTGTGGCCAAAGCCCATGCCGATGTTATTTTGATTGCAGGCCACGATGGTGGAACGGGGGCATCTCCAATAAGCTCCATCCGACATGCCGGTTTGCCCTGGGAGCTTGGCCTTGCCGAAACGCACCAGACTTTAGTGCGGAACAAACTCCGCGGACGGGTAACCTTACAAACTGATGGGCAAATTCGAACAGGCCGCGATTTAGCCATTGCTGCGCTGCTGGGTGCCGAAGAATGGGGCGTGGCAACAGCTGCACTCGTAACTACCGGTTGCATTATGATGCGCAAGTGTCATTTGAATACCTGCCCGGTTGGCGTGGCCACACAAAACAAAGAATTGCGTGCGCTCTTCACCGGCAAACCGGAATATGTGGTGAACCTCTTCACCTTCCTTGCTGAAGAGCTACGCGAAATTATGGCTGAGCTTGGCTTCCGCACGGTGAATGAAATGGTTGGCCAGGTAGATCGCCTGGAGTTCAATCAGAATGAAGAAATATGGAAACATCAAAATATTGATTTATCACGTGTGCTGTTTAAAGAACCCATGAGCCTGGATACTGCGCTTTACAAGCAGGAAGATCAGGAGCATGGAATTGAAATTGTGCTTGATCGTGAACTGATTCGAAAAGCAAAACAAGCACTGGAGAATGTTGAAACCGTGGAGAACTCCTTCCCGATCAACAATCAGGATCGCACCGTAGGAGCCATGTTGTCGAACGAAATCTCTAAAGCATTCTTAGCTCCCGGCCTTCCGAAAGGAACAGTCCATTACAAATTTACCGGCACGGCCGGACAAAGTTTTGGCGCATTCGGGGCTTCAGGTTTGCAGTTTGAATTAGAAGGCGATGCCAACGATTACTTTGGCAAAGGCTTATCTGGCGCTCAGCTCATACTTTATCCACCCAAGCTGGCTACTTTCAATCCATCTGAAAATATGATTGTTGGCAACGTTGCCTTTTACGGGGCCACTTCCGGGGAAGCTTACATTCGGGGAAGGGCCGGTGAACGTTTCTGCGTTCGCAACTCAGGTGTAAGTGTAGTGGTAGAGGGCGTTGGAGACCATGGTTGCGAATATATGACGGGTGGAACCGTGATTGTGCTGGGCGAAACCGGAAGAAATTTTGCTGCCGGCATGAGCGGTGGCGTGGCATATGTTTTTGACAAGCATCATACATTCAAACGCAATTGCAACATGGAAATGGTGATGTTCGATACCATTGAAGCATCGGACGAAACGCTTATCAAAAAAATGATTTACGACCACCTTAACTTAACCAACAGCGATATTGCTTCGGAGTTATTACAGAATTGGGCGGAGGCCGTGAAGAAATTTGTGAAAGTGATGCCCGTGGAATATAAGGCCGTGCTGGAGAAGAGGAAGAGCCAGGCTGTTCAAGTTCCGGTGGCCGATGCAGTAGTTGCTAAGTAATCAGTAAGTTAATTTTAAAATTAAAAAGGAATGGGAAAGCCATCAGGATTTTTGGAATTTACAAGAGAGTTGCCATCCAAGCGTGATCCGCACGAACGCATTCACGATTACAAGGAGATTGATAAAACAGTTTCGCCTGACCACACAAAAAAGCAGGCGGCACGTTGTATGGATTGCGGAATTCCGTTTTGTCATAACGGCTGTCCACTAGGCAATAACATCCCAGAATTCAACGATGCCGTTTACCAGGGTAACTGGAAACTGGCTTACGACATTCTTATCTCAACGAATAATTTTCCGGAATTTACTGGTCGTATTTGTCCCGCCCCATGTGAGGCTTCCTGCGTGCTCGGCATCAATAAACCGGCTGTAGCCATAGAGTTTATTGAGAAATCAATTATTGAAAAGGCATTTGAGGATGGATATGTGAAGCCGTTCATACCAACGGCACGCACTGGGAAAAAAGTGGCTGTAGTTGGTTCTGGCCCTGCCGGGCTTGCTGCAGCATCGCAGTTAAATTCTGCGGGGCACCTCGTTACTGTTTTTGAACGAGCCGATGAAATTGGAGGATTGCTGCGTTACGGCATTCCTGATTTTAAATTGGAGAAAAAAGTTGTGGAACGAAGAGTAAGGTTGATGGCTGTGGAAGGCGTAATTTTTATTACGAATGCCAATGTTGGAGTAACCATCCCTGTGCAGCAATTGCGCGAAGAGTTTGATGCCATCGTTTTGAGTGGTGGCTCAACCGTTCCCCGCGATCTTCCAATTCCGGGAAGAAATTTAAAAGGTGTAGAGTTTGCGATGGATTTTCTTACACAACAAAACAGAAGAGTAAGTTCCAAAACCGTAACCGAAAAAGAAATCATAGCAAAGGATAAACATGTGGTTGTGATTGGCGGTGGCGACACCGGCTCCGACTGTGTGGGCACCAGCAACCGGCATGAAGCAGCTTCGGTGACGCAAATTGAAATCCTTTCCAAACCTCCAAAAGACAGAACCGAATCCATGCCCTGGCCTAATTGGCCCATGATTTTGCGCACCTCCACTTCTCACGAGGAAGGCTGCGAGCGCCAATGGAGCATCGTTACTAAAGAATTTATTGGAAATGAAAAAGGCGAGGTGAAGGGCTTGAAAATTGTGGAAGTAGAATGGAAAAAAGCAGAGCCCGGCAAGCCGCCTTCGTTCACCGAAGTAGCCGGAACGGAGCGCACGCTCCCCTGCGATTTAGCCTTGCTCGCCATGGGATTTTTACATCCTCAGCACCAGGGTCTGTTAGATCAGCTTGGAGTGGAATACGATGAGCGCGGCAACGTTAAATGCCAACGCTACCAAACTTCCGTTGAAAATATTTTCTCGGCTGGCGACATGCGTAGGGGGCAATCCCTGGTTGTGTGGGCCATAACCGAAGGGCGCGAAGCCGCCCGAGCCGTTGATGAATTTTTGAACGGCCAAAGCACTCTTGAAGCTAAAGAGACCGGGATGCTGAGTTTGGTGTAGGCTAAAGTACACCGTCATTGCGAGGGAGTTCTGATGTTTCGGAACGACCGAAGCAATCCCCAATCTGAAAACACAATTATGCGACTTGGCGCGAAACGCGCTAATTGATCCAAAAAAGGTGGTAAATCGAACTAAAATTTCTGATACAGGAAAAGCGATTAAACGATTTAGCTACGCTCAACTTTTTGGTGGGCCTCAATAAGTTAAAAAAATGAACTTTCCCCTTCTTTACTACGATAACCTTTGAGTGGTGTACTCAATCGGAACTTCAAATTGTTCTGTATTTGGGATAATGGATATGTTTTGAACACTGCAAATTCTTGAAAAATTGGATTTAACGGAATCTGCATTGGGATCTTGAATATATACCTTATTTAATTTCTCCATTGATTGTAAGATCTCATAATCTATCGTCTTGTTGTAGAATGGAATTGAATATCCCAGAATTACCAGAATATCAGAATCCTTGATGGCCTCCTTTACAAGTGGAAGAATGCCCTCATAACCAGCTTCATGTTCTTCGTCTTCCCAAGCGAACGAGAGAGCAGATTCGTGAGATACAGAACACCTCATGAATTTGTCACATACGTCATCAAAGATATTAGAGAACACATCATTTCTCTCCTCTTGACCTGTTCCTGTGTGATATATCGTAGCAGTGCCATTTACTTTGAATATTGAGGTTCCAGAAGCTGTTGGCATCCAAGCCGGACCATAACTTAAGCGTGGAAACAAGTGCTTCGCAAGAATTCCGATTTTGTCTTTATTAGTGAAGGGGTCATCTATTTTTGAGAAGTGTCGATAAGCAAGTTCAAATTGAGAATCGTAATTCCAAGATATAATTTTTATAGATTCAGGAATTTTGAGTGCATGTTGAGATAAAATTCGGGAATAAAAAGTTCTGTATCGTTGGTCTATTTCCTTCTTTGATTGCTTGAAAATGAAAAATAGGGCGAGAACCCTCTTTATGTTTCTGAAACCTTCAATATCTCCTATTTGCCACAACTCTTTAGCGTATTGATCAATGCTTGGACAATCCGGATCGAATGAAGACGTATTGTGTTCAAGCGCTTTCAGGATATCATCAATTTGCTTGATCAGACTTTCTTTTGCGGCAGCGTATTTTTGATCCACCACACCTGATGAAAGTGAATTCCGAAAGTCGAACAACTCTTTTGGCAATTCTGAGACGATTGGTATTGCATTGCGACTCGCTCCAGCACCAAAAAGATAAGTTAGCTTAACCATAGACAAAATTAAATAAAAGTCTCGCCCATTTCATAAGCGCTATCTAGCCCAGCATCGTCTCCTCCAGCTATCCGTAGTTTATTAAATAGAAAGAATGCTGTCCTGTGCTTGCAACTGTTTTGCAACTTAGTACACTTGGTATATATTACATTAATGAACTCAAAAACCTTAATTGATTATTTGAAGTTTATTGGAATCTATCTGCTAATATTCTTTATAGGTGATATCATTCCAATTGAAATCAACCTTTTGGTCGCAATTGCATTAGGCTTTGTTTGTATGGTTGCAGTGTTTATTAGAGTAATAAAAAGGCCAGATTTTAAAGTCATAGAATTCTCAGTATGTAATTTAACAGCGACAATAGTTTTTTGCACCATAACTATTCTTTATGACAAAATATATGGCCTAACTGAATTTATTCGAACAAATGAATCTGTAATTATTCAGAATAGCAAGTTTTACAAAAACACATTAAGCTTGAACCATGCAATCATATTAAGTGCAGTTATTTTATTTTTCTATTCTCTCATTGTAAGAGAGATAAAATTAATTGGCATCACAGCATTAACTGTTGCTACTATAATCGCCTACTTTATTATAATTGTTTAAAGTAAATCCCAATAGTAGTTTACAGCTAGCATTCACAACTTATGAGCAAAGTCATTCCTCTAATTTTTGTTTTTATCTCATTCAATAAGCTGAGTGCTCAAGAAATATTGTCGCCCAGTGAAATAAGTCACAAACTTACTTTCTTCTACCAAAATCCAGATAGTCTTGCGCTCAAGTCCATTGTATATTCAATGAGTGAAAGTGAGGACGTGCAGAAGAACTTCCCACCCACGGCAGCTATAGGATTTTGTACGTCAATTTTATTAAAAAGAGATGCTAACTCTACCATGCTTGCTAAGGAGTTAAAAAAATATGCACCAGGCAACCAGTTATTTGGTTACATTCTTTCACTTGGGAAAACACGTGACACTCTCGTGAATTGGGGGTCGCATAGTGCAGATGTTAATGATTTGATGTGGAGTGCCTTCTTTGGTACAGGTAATAATAAATATCTGGATAGATTAATCAGCGAGTTAAGTTATCTCGAAAGGGAGGATTCTCTTGATTTGATTCTTGCGGCTCATTCAGCGAAGTGGTCATTAGCTTCTAATGCCAGACAGCATAAAAAAATTGGTGAGTATTTATGGAGCAAAGCTAATAACGCTGAAGGCGATACAAAAAAAATTCTGTTCGAGATATTGATGAAGGAACCAGATGTTATCCGTGATGAGTTTGTTGCTCGAATTAAGGAGATGAAGAATAAAGGGTTGTTGCCTGCTCAAGACTCAAACAATGAAGAACCTGAATTGAATTTTACCAAAAAAGATAAATTAAGTGAGATAAGCTTTAGTTGGAATAATCACCGAATAAGATTTGAAGTGGAGGCTAAGTCGATCAAGCAACTTGATGCCAAGGGATTCTTTGATGCCGATGGCCAGGTAGTGCAATTCAGCACAGTAAAGATTCCGTCCAATGTTGATTTGATGAACTTAAATGATGAGAAGGAGATTTCAATTTTGAGGGGATATGTTCAATATGAATTTCAATATTTCCAAAATGAATTGAAACTGGAAGTCAAGGATCTAAAAATTGATACCAAGACATTAAATGGCAAGAATTTTATTGAATGGGAATTTAGAGTAACCACTAAACCTAATCAGCAGATCAATAAAACAAATAAACAAATTTATTATACAGCAGTCTTCTGGGACAGGGTAGTCAGTATTAATTCTCCTGTAATGCTTAATGACGATGACAAACGAATAGAGAAAAAACTGGAACTGATAGCCAAGTCTCTTAAGGTACAGTGAATCCCTAACTGACGCGAGCGTTACGCTTGTGCCATGTAAGTCTCCCGTGAGGTTTGGTGTGTGTATGGCAGGGAACTCTGACGGCTGTAGCCGTCAATCAGGTCCGATAACCATTCGCAGAGTCCCGAAACGGAGGTTCTGCGAAGACAAAAAGTAAAGTCTATGAAATCCAGTGAACATACATTTAAGTCACGTTGGGGCATTCTAAAATTTTAGTATTGTTTCCACTGCAATTATCGCAGTTGTTGCCACCCGCGGTTAACAGTCCATCTGCTAACTCAAGTCCGCCAGTTAAACATTCTGCCTGTTCCGCCTGGCTATAACCGGCTAACCTTGCATATCCGTCAGGGAAACCTGTTTATATGCAAAACTTCAGGAAAAGGCTTATTGAAAAAATTATACCGCGTCTATGGCATGTCATCTTAACATGGGCCCCGGCCATAGATGCTTTTATTATTACTCAGCTGGTAAGAATCATAATGAATATAAAATGGACACTGTAGATAAATTGATTTCGAGGGCTCAGCTGGTTATGCTTGTTCTTTGCATAGGAATTTCCGCATTTGTGGTAGGATACATTGCGTTGGTTCAGATAAAAATTTAAGTCTCGTAAAACTCTCTTCAGCTAATTTTGTCCGGATGCGAGTTGCGTGGTTTGATTAGCCTTACCATCCCTTTTTGGCCTCATAATTGCCTTACGGCTCCAAACTTTACCTGATGAAAAAGCTCCTTCTCATCGCCCTGATATTCTCATTTTGCGCAGCCTTGAGTCAAAAAAAGATGGTTGTTGCCGGGGTAATAGTCCACAATAGTTACAACGAATACTCAACAGACCACTTTTCAGACTCCATATTCTCCCGAACGTTTTTTGAGATTTTTGAAAACGGTATCCGGAAAAAATTGGGTGATCTAAAAATCATATACCCGAATGGAAAAAAAATCACGTTCATGGATGTCCGAATGGCGACTTCCTCTAAGGAGGCTATTGCCCCATACCAGGATTATTATCGCCAACTCATGACCGCCAAGAAACTTGACTACGATTATATTGTTGAAGTTCGGTCTGAAATATCTGATGTCTTTAAAGGAAAAGAGAACAACATTAAAATTAATTCAAAAGTTATACTGAAAGATGCAAATGGGAAAGCCATTATTCGAAGTTCAGGCAAAGTAACAGCTATTATACCACCTCCACCATTCAATGGAAATGATCTGATTATCGATCGTGTTGACGTAAAGCAGAATTTTTCCCTTTCGGCAACTGACTTACAAGATGCATTCAAGAAGAGCGTAAGCCTTGCTTTTGAGGAAACCAACGAGCAGACAATTAACGCAGCAGACAGGCCAACGATAAATAGCTATGATACTTTTATTAATAAGGCAATTTCTTATCGGCTACTGGCTCCTGCGAATTTCGCCAAAACAAGATTTAAATTTAAGATACAAGGTTTTTACACGCTCACGAAAAGCAAGCCGGCTATGCTAACCCGAATTGGCAGTAATAAAGGTGGAATGCTCAATTTAAAAGAAACAAAAATCACGGACATAGACTTTGGCATTGGAATAGAAAATATTCACCATTCTTACCGTTTTCAAAGAAATTTCAGAATTGGAATTGATATGGCGGATATTCCGAGTTCAGATTATTTTATTAAGGGCATTGTATATGCAGATAACAGCATACTTGGAACCGGGAGCAGAGGACCTGTAAAATTGATCATCAAGAAAAAAGATGAAAAAGAAAATGGGGTGTTAAAATTTAGAAACGAAGACTTAACCACTACCACGCTTTCACAATATAATCGTTCATTGGGGAGGATTTTTTGCCCATTCGGAAAACTGGAAGGCACTGTTTTCGGCAAACAATTAATTGTTCAATCCAGCATGGTGAGCATAAACACACTTGAGGTTTTGATCAATGGAAAATTAGTTGGCCTTATTACCCACCCCGTAACCACACGTGAATATCTTCGGAAAGACAAAAATATTATCCCATTTGTTGTTTACATAGACCCACAGCTGACACTGGAAGATGAATCGCTTGTTCTCCAGGCATTCCAGTTTAACCAGTTGTCTTATTTACTAAAAGATTACCAGGATAATATTGTACACTCGCTGGCAAATCGAAAACCATAGTTCATTACTCCCCTGCTGGAAGTTCAACAATAAAATTAGAACCTTTACCCTCTTCACTCTCGCACCATACACGGCCATTCAAGGCCTGCACATATTTTTTTACGATGGATAAACCAAGCCCGGTTGAATCTTCACCGGCAGTTGGGCGGGCGGACAACTTATGATATTTGCCAAACAGTTTTTTCATATCCTTTTCACTGATTCCCTGCCCTTGATCAATAAATTCAATTCGCACAAAAGTCGTTCTCTGCGCAAGTTGAATGATGATTTGTTTTCCCAAGGGAGAATACTTTACCACATTTGACATCAGGTTTTCTAATACCTCTGATAAATAACCAACATCACTTCTAATAAAAAGATCAGTAGCTTCAAATTTATTGACGATGTCAATATTTTTTTTTGCGGCCATGTCAACAAACCGACTGACAATTTCTCCTAATAAATCAGTTATGTTAATCTTTTCCAAGGTAATGTTCAAGGTTTTTGATTCGATGGCATTTACATCCAGTATTTTCGATACCATGTTTTTAAGTCGCTTGGTAGACTGCCCTATTTTGGTAATGTACTCTTGCTGCTCAGGAGGCTGCTCTTTCGTGGTAATATTCATAATCTCCAGCATGCCGCTAATTTGATTCAGCGGACTTTTTAAATCGTGGGCTACTATGCCAATCAAATTATTCTTTTCTTCATTGAGTTCTACCAGTGTTTTGTTGATGGATTCTATTTGTTCTTTATGCCTGTTGATTTCATTATACTGGGTTTGCAGTTTTCTGTTATCGCGTTGCTTAACGATGTATCCAATCAGTATAAGCAGAATAATAGCAAAAAACAGAATGGCTGTGTAAAACAGATATTGCTGCCTTATGCCTACGCGCTCCAACTGCGATTGCTGCAACTCCAACCTGGTATTCTTAAAATCAATCTCCTTTTGACGTTCCTTTTCCAGTAACTCATTTTTTTGAATCTCTGCATTTTGCAGATCGCGTCTCTGCTCCAGCAAAAGTATTTCCTGAACATGCTTTTCTTTTTCAATTTTCTCCTGCTGAAGTTGAAGTTGCTGAACTGAGTGGGTTTGCTCCAACTGTTCTTTTTGCAATGAAACATTCTGCAATTCCTTCTCTTTTAATAAAAATGCAATTTGTTGTTTTTCACGTTCAGCAATTTCTCTTTCATTACGAAGTTCCAACCCTTGCATCTCTTGATCAATCAAGCTAAGCTTAGCCTCTTTTTCTGCACCTTCAATTGCAAAATCTTTCAACTTTTCTTTCTCCTGGGCCAGTTGCTCCTGGTACAGCAGGCTATCCTTTAATACAGAATAGGTCTGATAGCTCTCTAACGATTTTTCATAACTCCCTTGCTTCTTATAAATTTCAGATAGTCGTTTATAATTGGTTGCCAGCATGCGCTTGTTTTCGGTTTCGCTTAACAGCGCGATAGCCGTTTTTGTATGCTTCTCGGCCTGCACGTAATCACTTTGCGTTAGATAGAGCGATGCCAGGTAGTTGTGCATCACCGCAATTTCAGCAGGCGTGCCACTCTTCTCAATAATTTCCAATGCTTCATTGAAACTTCTGATTGAATTTCGATTATCCGCACGAGACTGATGGATTACTCCAATGTTAATCAGGTTCGTGACGATATTGTTGTTGTTCGAACCTTTATTATTCGTTTGGCGGTTAATAGATAAAGCCTGTTGATAATACTCCAATGCCTTATCAAAATTCTTTAAGCCCTTGTATTGATTTCCAATTATATTTAACGTGGAGGCTATTTTCGTAGCATCCTTTAATTGCTTATTGATATCAAGAATTTTTAGATTGTACTTTAATGAATTCTCAAGGTCACCCGATTGCAAATAAATCAAAGCGATTTTTTCTAAAGTATTAATCACCTGGAGTGTGTCTTTCTGTTGGCTCCTCGTTTCCAGCAATTGAAGGTACGTATTGAGAGATTGCTGTTTCTGATCCAGCTTTAGATAAACCTGGGCCATTCGTTCCATTAAATCCGCGGACTTATTTGTCCTCTCCATTTGAAGACTCAACGCAGCCTTATAGTATGGTAAAGCTTTTTCCGGCACACCCCATTCCTGAAACAATTCCCCGATCTTAATATTGACGTACTCCAGCGTTGTTTTATCTTTTTGTTTTTCGACTTCTGATAAGGCCTGCAGAAAATGATTTAAACCGGCAGGATAATTCGATAAGGATTTCTGTGATTGACCAATGACGAGCAAACTATTGATCTGACCCGATTTAAAATCAAGTTTTGTGGATTGATCGAGTCCCTCTTGTGCGACTTGGATAGCTTCCTGATATTGATGCTTGGCCATTAGCTCCCGAGCCTGACTAATGCTGTTAAATATTTGAATACTGTCGGGCTGACTCACCTGCGCCACTAAGGGCAATTGAGCAACCAGGCTCCACAAAAAAGTTATTATTAAAAAAATATTTGCGCAGTTGTCCCTTATGGATATGATCCGGGTGAGCCTTTTTATATGTATTTCCAAGGCCATAAGACTAGCAGTGGATAATTGATATAAGTTAGCGGATAAAGTTACTTAAACAACCTTGGGCTGAATATCAATTTCATGAATGGATACTGATTTCAGTAGTTATTCTACTGATTGAATCGCAGGCACGTAAGCTGAGGCGTAAGTGAGTTGACTAATTTATTTTGAATTAACAGGCGCCAGTTTCCCGTCTACATCTTCCGAATGTAGTTTCTTCAAATTCAGGCCATCTAAAACAATTACACCTTGAAGGGAAGAGTATTTGCCAGCATCCTGATTCCATGACCAAATGAGTTTACCCTCCGGAGAGAACTCTAATAATTGAACTCCCTTATTCCCATTTCCGGGGCCATGGCCTTGCCAATTGGTGACTACAATATTTCCGTTTGGCATTATTTGGAACCCTGCAAAGAAATGCGGTTGCACTTCGGTTGGGCCATTGATCGTTTTCACTAAACTTCCCTCTTTATCAAAAATTTGAAAGTTGGCTGCAAACCCACAGCTTACCAAAGTTTGTCCATTGCCAAGACGAACTGCTTGCCATGCATGCGGCTTTACCTGGCTTTCGATCTGAGCTTGCCAAAGAATTTTGCCGAAAGCATCGCCTTCAAATACAAGAGTATCCGATGTGATTAAAAAAGTACCGGTTGGGGTTTCCCGAACCAATCGCACATAATCGAAGGATGGATAATTAATTATCTTTTTAATTGTTCCGCTCTGATCTATTTCAACCAGACCAATTCCTTTCTTGTCTTGCCAATTTAATCCTACCAGCAAAGTATTTCCGTTTCGCAGTCGCCTTGCCGTTATAGCACCTTTGAAGGAAGTAATATCGAATATTTTTTTTCCTGTATTAATGTCGCGCTCTTCGTAACCCATACCAGTGCCAATGAGTACTTTCCCATTTCCAACAAGCTGGAGGTCGCGCCCGGGTGGGACACCTACCATCCAATTATTATTTGGATGAACGAAATCAACGTAGCTTAATTGCGATAGCCCCTCATCACGCAAAAGCATGTGACGACTGTTTGGATCCGTTTTTTTTTGACAGAACGCAACTGAAATTAAGAGCCAAAGCCAGCACAGTAAATATTTTTTCAGGCGGCTATTTATTGGTAACGTCATAGTCAACAAGATGATTTTGGAAGCCCGGAGCTTCTTAAATGAGCAAGGCTTTATTTTTGAAATGACTATAAAGCATAAAGCAAATTCCGGCTACCGCTAATGACTCTCCCACTCCAATCCACTCATCACCTTTTAAAGTTATGGCTCTAGGTATATGAACTAAAGCAAACCAGCTGGCTATTTGAATTCCGGAAAGAATAGCCGCTAACTTTTGTGTTTGAGGGATTAACAGGCCAACCCCTCCCAAAATTAAACACACACCGGCAAAATAGGTGAAGAACAAACGAAAGGGAAAATAAGTGGGGATTAGTTCTTTAACAAAATCGGCATAATTAAAATGAGCAACGCCACAATCAACAAAAAACAAAAAAAGAATTATGATATTAAACCAAAGCAATTTCTTTTGGTGCTTTTCATAATTACTTAATGAAGTTAAAATCAGCAGGGCACCACCGGCAAGCCAAAGCGTCTTGAAGCCGTTGATGTGGTCGCGCCAAAGATTTAAAATATGTCTGCTGGTGGCCAGCCAAAATATAAGATTGGCAATAACAAGAAGCGCTGTTGGCCTGTGTCGATTAAGTAAGAAAGCTAAAACAGAGATCAGCAACAACGCTCCTGAAACATAGGTCATGGTTGGATTAATACTTTGCCACGCTTCTGGCAACGGGCTCGGGCGAGTCATGGCCCAATCTCCTTTCACAAAACTGTAAATGGCCAGTTCTGCTATGCCCATCAAATACATGTTTCGGCCAACAGTGTAAAGAGTTTTCATCATTACGGAGGTTATTTACAACAAACCAGCAAATAAAATCTTCATAGTGGTTAAAGGTAGTAAAAATGAAGATTTTGGCACCCAGCATCCTACCCTTTACCTTTTGTATATTGCACCATGTTTTCGAAAAATTCCATACTGGAATCTCTTTCCAAGTTCCTGAAACTGGACAATCTCACAGAAACCCTGACCGGTTATGTGGAAGCACGCGTGCAATTACTAAAAATTGAAGTTCGGGAAGATATTGCCAAAGCCATTACCCGTGCCCTCGTTTTTGCGGTAATTATTCTACTCGCATTCCTTTTTATCATTTTTTTCAGTTTGGCCACAGCATTATTTATCAATCGCTACTTCAACGAAAATTATTTAGGCTTCCTAATTGTTGGTGGATTTTACCTGACATCATTTGTCCTTTCCCTCGCTTTCAGAAATCAATTATTCAAAAAATTAGACAAACTCTTTACCGAGCGACTCAATAATAAGGAATAACACTATGGAAATTTTAGAATCGCAAAATCCCGAAAAAAAACGTCTGATGGACGAAGCAAAAAAACATAAAGAAAAACTTACGGACGAAGTGCAATTGGTTTCAGAGCGCGCTGAAAAAATTATTACGAATGCTCTCATCATAGGAGGCGCCCTTGCCTTAACCTATATAATTGTGCGGCAGTTCAGTGGTTCAAAATCAAAAAAGAAAAAATCGAAATCAATAAAATTAGTAACCCAGGCACCAACAGAAACTGCCACCGCCCAGGAAGATGAAGAAACAAGCGATGGCAATTCTATCCTTTCCCAGATAGGAACGAAAATAGCCAATGAGGCCACTGTTTTCCTGCTTAACCTGGCAAAAGAAAAATTGAACGAATATTTACAATCAGGAAAAGGGCCAACCAATTCTGCCAATGAAAATCATTGATATTTTAATTGAACGTCACCGCCTAGGAAAAAAATCTATTGCGGTGCTTATCGATCCGGATAAGGTAGAAGACTCTGCACGTCTCACTCATCTTATTAATTTAGGCACCGAAAATTGTATTGATTTCTTCCTGGTAGGTGGAAGTTTGCTCACCACTTCTAACATGGCAGAAGTTATTTCAATTATAAAGGAAAATGTAAATAGTGTTCCTGTCATTTTATTCCCCGGCAATTCTTTGCAGGTCGATTCGGGCGCTGACGCGATTTTGTTTCTATCATTGATCTCCGGCAGGAATCCTGATTTGCTAATTGGGCAGCATATTCAAGCGGCACCTATGATAAAAAATTATAGAATGGAGGTTTTGCCTACCGGGTATCTGTTAATCAATTCTGGCCGTTTGTCTACAGCCGCCTACATTAGCAATACCACACCAATCCCTGACGATAAGTATGAAGTTGCTGCTTGCACAGCAATGGCCGGTGAAATGTTGGGATTAAAACTGATCTATCTTGATGGAGGCAGTGGTGCTGAGAAAGAAATTAGCCAACAAATGATACGTTCGGTAAGGAAAGTTGTGGAGGTTCCTTTGATTGTTGGTGGTGGAATCAACACCCCGGAAAAAGCGCAGCGCGCCCTTGATGCAGGCGCAGATATGATTGTGATTGGAAATGCATTGGAAAAAGACCCTGAGTTACTAACCGCTATTTCAGATTGCGTTTATGAGTGGAATTTAAATGTTGAGGCAGGCAAATAATAAGGCTTGATTATAGCGATCTATGTTTGCTCCTCCGCTCTATTACATTTTTATTTATCCGATTACGCGTTTACCCTTCAGAGCTATTTATGCACTTTCTGATGCGCTCTACTATTTGATTTTCTATGTTGTGCGCTATAGAAGAAAAGTGGTTTTCAAAAATCTCGAAAACTCTTTCCCGGAAAAATCATCCGCTGAAATAAACAAAATAGCTAGAGCTTTTTACCGGCACTTTTGCGATTTAATTGTAGAGAGTTTTAAAATGTTTGCCATTTCAGAAAAAGAGTTAAGGAAACGACTTACTTTCAAAGCCGGAGATACACTTCAGAATTTACATGATCAAAAAAGAAATATAATTCTTGGCGGAGGTCATTACAATAATTGGGAAGTTTTTGCTGTAGCTTGTCAACTCGGCATCCCGCATAAATGCCTGGCCTTATATAAACCAATCCAAAATTCCTGGTTCGACAAACTCATGAAACAATCGCGGAGCCGGTTTGGCTTAAATATGTGGCCAATTAAAAAGGCTAAAGAAATGTTTGAGCAGGAAAAGAATGATTTAACCCTATCCATATTTGCAATGGATCAATCGCCTTCCAATGCAAACCGGTGTCATTGGATGAAATTCCTAAATCAGGAAACGGGCGTTTCATTTGGATCTGAGAAATACGCTAAAGAAAATAATTCGGCAGTGGTTTATGGAAGAATAGTTAAACTGAAACGTGGACACTACTGTTTTGAAACGGAACTCATTACAGAGAATCCTAACGATGAATCAGACGGCCGCATTCTTGAAATCCTTACCAAAAAATTAGAAGTAGACATTATTAGCCAGCCTCAGTATTGGCTCTGGACTCATAAGCGATGGAAGAGAAAGAGGCCTGAAAATATGCGGCTTTCTCCGCAGATTTAGAAAGAGACTGGATATTTTTATTGACCAGTATCCAAAAATTCAAACACTCGGGAAGTGTACTCCTCTAACGGTCGCGGAGCAGCAGAAAGAATTATTACCAACCACTTTTTTTCAGGAACAGAAACATAGTTTGCCTGAAATCCTCCCTGAATTCCGACATGACTAATTGATTTATATCCCCTTGTCTTTCCGATAAACCAGGCCCAACCAATTTTCGGAGGTAAACTATCTGCCCAGTTTGAAAATGATTTTACTTGGATTGATTCTTCAATCACCTCCTGTTTTAAAAAAATGTTCTCTCTCAAAGCCTTCTCATACAAACCCAACTCTTCAACCGAACTCCAAACTCCTCCATTTCCAGCAGCAGCAAATGTTGGTTCCTCACCGTAATCCAGTTCTGTCCACTTGCCTTCCACATTAACATAACCGTGTGCAACTCCACTTTGAGGATACGAACCATCTGTAATGACGCTCGTTTTCATGCCCGATGGGATGAATATTTTTTCAGTCACAAAAGTTTGCCATTTAGCTTTACTTACATTCTCAATAATAAGCGCCAATGCATTAAAGCCAGGGTTGAAGTATTCAAAATGCGAACCTGGAGTAAAATTTAATTTATGCGCTTTCATAATTGGAGCCCAGTTTTCCGCATCCTTGGCCGTCAAATAGAAATCTCTGTTTCTTTTCGGAAAGCGTAAATCAGGCAAGCCTGAAGTATGTGTAAGCAAATGTTTTATTTGGATCTCACGGGCTATTTTTTTGTTTTCAAATTCTGGAAAATACTTTAACAGGTTGTCATCCATTGAAAGCTTACCCTCATCCCTCAATATCAATATTGAATTTGCTACAAAGGTTTTTGTAATGGAGCCGATGTTAAAAAGTGTTTTCGTGGATACCGGTATTTTAGTTTGCATATCAGCCAAGCCATAACCTTTGGAAAGGAGTATACTATCATTCACCATTACTAAAATGGCGGCACCAGGCTCTTGCGATGGAAATCGTTGAATGAAAAAATTATTGAGGGTGGAGTTAAAAACAGGGGCTTCCTTTTCACTCTCAAAAGTAACCGATGATTGTGGGTTGCTTGTGCATGACCACATCAGGATAAGTGTATTCAGGCAAATGCTGAAAGTAAATACACCTCTCATTTTCTTTTTAGTATCTCACCAGAATATTTAACTAAGGTTCAAAGACAATAATAGGATTCCCTTCAGAATAATCTTTGATGGGAACATTCAAGGTTTTTGCCAAGGCTTGCATTTTAGTAATCAGCCTGTCCTT
>Ga0315912_10000890_pt1 | contig 43210 bp, 31 predicted proteins | sample VfabasoilMG_FD_204469 | JGI IMG/M metagenome (GOLD analysis project Ga0315912, IMG submission 204469) | Garden soil microbial communities collected in Santa Monica, California, United States - V. faba soil | ecosystem: Environmental > Terrestrial > Soil > Garden | place: USA: California... | reverse complement strand
GTGCGTGCCACGGACGGGCGGCAGCGCCACTACGAGCTGAGCGCGCTCGGCACGCAAAAGATGGATCGGTTGCGGGCGCTCCGGCAACACGCGATCGCCGAGGTCTGGGAGAAAGTGGACCCGGACAGGTTGCGCGGCTTCACCCGCTTCGGCAACGAGCTGAGCGAGCGGCTCGAGTTCTATTCAAAGCAGCAAGACCAGGCGAGCCCAACGGCTCGGAGAGGATCAGACGATGGGCCAGACGCTGTACGACAAGCTCTTTGACAGCCACACCGTGGCGAAGTTGCCGTCGGGGCAATACCAACTGTTCATGGGTCTGCACCTCCTGCACGAGGTGACCTCTCCCCAGGCGTTCAGCTCCCTCGACGAGCGCGGCCTGTCGGTGGCGTATCCCGAGCGCAGCTTTGCCACGGCCGACCACATCATTCCCACGCACACCCGGCTGCGCCCGCTGCAGGATTCGCTCGCCGAGGAGATGCTGGTCTCGCTGGAGGGCAACGTGGCCCGTCACGGCATTCCCTTCGCCTCCCCTGCCCGTCGCGAGCAAGGCATCGTGCACGTGCTCGGACCGGAGCTCGGCCTGACTCAGCCGGGCATGATGATCTGCTGTGGTGACTCGCACACCTCCACGCACGGCGCGTTTGGATCTCTGGCGTTCGGCATCGGTACGTCGCAGGTGCGGGACGTGCTGGCGACGCAGACCCTGACGATGAATCGCCTCAAGGTGCGCAAGATCGAGATCTACGGCAAGCTGCGCCCGGGCGTGTACGCCAAGGATGTCGCGCTGTACGTGATCCATCGCCTCGGCGTGCAGGGCGGCGTGGGCTTCACCTACGAGTACGCGGGCGAGGTCGTCGACCGCTTCAGCATGGACGAGCGGATGACGCTCTGTAACATGAGCATCGAGGGCGGGGCGCGCGCGGGCTATATCAACCCGGATGCCACGACGTACGAGTACCTGCGCGGCCGGCGCTTCGCACCCTCGGCGGCGAACTGGGATCGTGCCGTGCGCTACTGGGAGTCGGTGAGGAGTGACGCGGACGCCGTGTACGCGGACGTGGTGCGCCTGGATGGCTCGGCGATCGAACCGATGGTGACCTGGGGCATCACCCCCGGCCAATCGGTGGGCGTGAGCGGCGCGGTGCCGGAGCTGTCGAGCTTTCCGCCCAATGAACGCGAGACCGCCGAAGAGGCGTACCGCTACATGTCCTTCGAGCCCGGGCAGTCCATCAGCGGGACCAAGGTGGATGTGGCCTTCATTGGCTCCTGCACCAACGGTCGTCTGAGCGATTTTGAAGAAGTGGCCCGGCTCATCCAGAAGAGCCAGCGCAAGGTCGCTCCGGGCGTGCGGGCGCTGATCGTGCCGGGCTCCCAGGACGTCCGTCAGGCGCTGATCGACCGCGGCTACGACAAGCTGTTCACGGACGCGGGCTTCGAGTTCCGCGAGCCCGGCTGCTCGATGTGCCTGGCCATGAATCCTGACAAACTGCAGGGGCGGCAGGTCTGCGCGTCGTCGTCCAACCGCAACTTCAAGGGCCGTCAGGGCTCGCCCAGCGGGCGCACGCTCTTGATGAGCCCCGCCATGGTGGCGGCGGCTGCGCTGGCTGGTAGCGTGACCGACGCGCGGCAGCTCTTCGACCTGCGGTGAGCCGCGTTTTTCGAGAGGAACAGAGAGTGACACAAGATACTCGCCGCATCGTCATCGAAGGCAGTGCCGTCCCCGTACGCGGGGATGACATCGACACCGATCGCATCATCCCGGCACGCTACCTGCGCACGGTGACCTTCACCGGGCTGGGCCAGCATGCGTTCGAGGACGACCGCATCGATCTGAGCAAGGCCGGCAAGCAGCACCCGTTCGACATGCCGAGCTTCGCTGGCGCGCGCATCCTGCTCGCCAACAAGAACTTTGGCTGCGGCTCCTCGCGCGAGCACGCACCCCAGGCCCTGATGCGCTGGGGCCAGGGGATCAGCGCGATCGTGGCGGAGAGCTTCGCCGAGATCTTTCACGCCAACTGCTTCTCGCTTGGCATCCCCTGCGTGAAGGTCGATGAGGCCACCTGCCGTGCCCTGATGACGGCGGCGGAGGAGCAGCCGGACCTGGTGTTCCGCATCCACCTCGAAAACAGCACGCTCGAGGCGGGCCCCCGGCGGGTGAACTTTGAGATGCCGGCCGGTGTGCGGCAGCGCTTCCTGGAGGGCTCCTGGGATTCGACCGCCGAGTTGCTCGGCAATCTGCCCCAGATCCGCAAGACGGCCGCTCAATTGCCCTATATGCGGGGCTTTGCGGAGTGACGGGGTGCGTTGCCGACAGGCCACCCGAGTGGTAGGAAGGTAGACGATGGCTGTTCTGGAAATCCTCAAATATCCCGACCCGCGGCTGCGCCAAGTGGCCAAGCCGGTCGAGCAGGTCACCGAGGAGACTCGGCGCATCGCCGAGTCGATGGCGGAGACGATGTATGCCGCCAACGGCTGCGGGCTGGCTGCGCCTCAAGTCGGTATCGACGCTCGGATCTTCGTGATCGACACGGCGTCGGAAGAGGAAACGAGCCAGCTGCAGGTGTTCATCAACCCGGAGATCGTCGCCACCGATGGCGTGCAGACCTGGGAAGAGGGCTGCCTGTCTTTTCCGGGCGCCTCGGAAGAGATCCGGCGCGCGGAGCGGGTAAAGGTGAAGGCGCTCGACCAGTTTGGCAAGCCGTTCGAACTCGAGGCGACGGGCTTGCTCGCGATCGCCCTGCAGCACGAGAACGACCACCTCAACGGCGTGCTGATGATCGACAAGCTCAACGCGCTGCGGCGGCGCCTGGTCAGCCGCAAGGTGACGCGCCAGCTTCAGGAAGACGCCTCGCAGTCCTGACCTCGTAGTCCGAGTTCGCCGGGGCGGGCGCTGCTCGCCTCTTCCGCCCGAGCATGGGGGCCGCCCAGCAGCGCTGCCGCGCTGCCGCGCCGCCAGGCCGGCGAAGGCCGGCTCAGGTCGGAGCGGTGCGATGGAAGAGCGTGGCGTCGATGACCACGCCGCGGCTGCGCAGTTCGTCCATGAGCTTCGGCTCCGTGCCGGAGGCGAGGAAGCTGCCCTCGACCGAGCCTCCCGCGGCGGTGCGCTCCGCTACGAAAGCGAAGATCTCCTGCAGCTGAGTGATCCCGCTCGGGCTGCACACCGGCTCCACGATGCGCCGCACTCGATCGCGCCCGTCGCTGAAGGCGCCGACCTCGAGCACCAGATCGAAGCTACTGACCAGATTCTGGCGAGCGGTGTCGACGCTCACGCCGGGCGTGAGCGCGGCAAAGCCCGTCGAGAGGCGGCTCAGGCCTTGCTCCACGCTGTTGCAATGCACCCCGCCCAGCACTCCACTGAAGCCGCGCACGATGATTTCCATCACCGCCGCCAGGGTGCGCCCTTCCAGACGCTCCACGACTAGATTGGTCTCGGGCAGAGAGGCGGCAAAGTCCACCAACCTCGCCTGATCCAACACCGCTGTGGCGAGATCGAGCCGGATCGCGTTGGCTGCGCCCGCCGCGAGCTGAAAATACTCTTCCAGGATCAACAGCTGTCGATCGGCGGCTCCCTCACACAGGGCGCTCAACACTCGCGCGACACTCGACTGGCGGGAGCCGAGCACCAGCACGTTGGCTCGCACCGACATGCAGTGCGAAAGAAAGGTCGCGATGGCGCGGGAGATCACGCCTTCCCGTACCAACTCGTCCAGGCTGCTCTCCGAGTTGGCGCGGCGCCGCAACGTGAGCACGATGCCCTCTGGAGCCGCGCGCTGCCGGATCGCTTTCCAGACGACGCCGGCCTGCAGCCGACCACTCATGAACGTCTCGCGCCCGTCGTGGGATGCCTCACTCATGCGGCACAGACGTGCCAGCACGCGCTCCAGGCTGTCCGCGGAGGAAAATGGCAGCGCCGAGTAGTTCAGACGGTTGCCCTGCACGATGCTGACACTCTTGGTGCCGTTCGCCGTCAGTTGCAGAGCGTTCGGATTGCGGATCAGCGCCTCGAGCGGACCGAGCCCGACCAACTCCGCGCGGGCGGCCACCAAGAGCTGCTCCTCGCTGAGCTGGCTGCTGATCCCCTTCTCCTCCCGGAGGCGTCCCAGTTCTTCCAGGAGGGTGCGTTCGATCTTGCGTGCGACGTTGTCCGCGATGTCTCGCTCCAGCGTGCGGCGCTCGACCTTTTCCGTCACCCGATCGACAAGTATGCGTACCGAATCGACCGCCGGCGGGTCCTTGGGCAGGCTGGATTCGGTCTTCGAGATCCGAGGCACGTCGGACTCGGAGCCTTCGGAACGCTTGGGATTGGGAGCGCGCGACAGGGGCGCCGGCAAGCGCGGCGCCGGCGGCAGCTGCGGTGACTTGAGTTCGTCCGGGGAGGGCCCTTGCCAGCTGGTGTGCTCGACGGTCTCCCCTTCGGAGCGTCCCGAGCCACCGTCCTCGTTGCTGGTCTGCTGGACTCCGCCGGCCTCTTCGATGCGGAGCACGAAGTCGCCGATGTAGATGCGATCCCCCTCGCGCACGATCGTGGCCTGCACGATGCGCTGACGGTTCACGTAGGTCCCGTTCGTGCTGTTCTGGTCGACCACCACGAAGCGGCCGTCCTTTTGCGTCAGTCGAGCGTGGCGCTTGGATACGTTCCCTTTGGACAGCACGAGGTCGTTTCCGCGCACGCGCCCGACACTCACCTCCGTCCCCTCAAAGACTTCGCGCCTTTCGGCCCCACCCTTCTCGCTGATTACGACTGCAAACACGGGTCTCCCGACGCTACGATGGTCAAACGAACTTGCCGCAGAGCCCAGCAACGTATCAGTTCTCGCCTGGCGCGGGCCAACGCGTGTCTGCAGATCAATCGGCTCACTGGCACGTTCAGCGTAGTGTCTAGGGCAACGAACTCCAGACTAAATCTAGCCCGCCGACTCGGCGCAGGTGCCGCAGGTGGCTGAGCGGAGTCCGCCGACCCCCGATGGTCGTTGCCGCGCTTGCGCTGACACGGCGATTTGGTGGGATCGCAGTGCTTCCTTAAGAGCAACGATGTCAACCCTTTGAAAATCCTTTGGCGACTCGGAGCCACCCCGCGGTGTCGGAACCTCGCCCGGGCGCTCCCACATCGGGGTCGCGCGCCGGCTCTAGCCACCTAACGGCCACCAGCACGCGCAATTTTGCCCCCGATCGTACATCGGCTCGGACAAGGGTCGCCGATCGCGGTCCTCCCTCTCGCCTCCGGTCCTCCCTCTCGCCGGGCGGGGAGCGACGCGCACCCCGCGGGCGATGGGACGCAGAAGAGAGCACCCGAGCGGGGACGACGGGCGGCATCGGTGGTTGGGGCGCCCCTGACCAGGCGCGTCGAATGGGGGACGTTGCGCCGCGCGGCGTCGTGGCTGGCGGGGTCGCCAGCGCTGGCCGGCCCGCTAGATGGCCAGCTCTAGATAGGATAGGCGGAAATGGTCTGCGGCAACGGCCGCCCCACAGAGGTCAGCACGCTGGTGATGACGTCCGCGCCATCGGTCGCGAAGAACAGCGCATCGCCGACCTCGGGCGGCGCCGCCTTGGGCTGGACCTCGCCGTTCGGCGAAAACCGGACGCAGCCGCTCAACGTGTGCTGCAGGGCCACATGCGCCACCCTCCACTGCCCGGTGTCGCGGCGCCGAACCGCCACGCAACGGTCGTCGAGGAAGTGATACTCGGTGTTTCGCGTGAAATACACGCGGCGGCGGCGCCGCTCGGGGCCGCTGTATTCGGAGCGCTGGTCCAGCATGACGGGGTCCTATAGTCCCGAATCCAAGGTTCTCTGGATCTTGATGGCCAACATGGCACCGGGCCAACTTACGCGAATTCGGACTCGCCGTCGTGAGGCAATCCACATCAGGCGGGCATGCCGCGCAGGCCGGGGCGTTACGATGGGACGACGGGTGCAACAGCGGCCAACGGGAGCGTGCGGTTACCTGCAGAGGACTTGTGGAAAACTTGTGCGGCTCTTGTCGCTTCCGGCATCCTGAGACGGCGTAGCGAGTGCCGGGCGCTCGGCACTCATCCTCCCCGGAGACATTCGGGACGCCGTTCCGGATTCCTCCGCTCACGACCTCCGCTGATGGCGGAGCAGCGATCGGCCGACCTGGCGCTGACAGTCCGGCGGCCATGTCTCTTTGCTGGCGAGGGTTTCCTCGTGGAGACACTCGGCTTTGCGACGTTCAGACCTACTGTGTTTGGCCGTGCGCGCCGTTGTGCTGAGATGGTGGCATGCGCCGTGCTCAGCGTCGCACATAGACACGTCGGTGCTCGAGAGGAGAATCTGCTGGACACTCGGCGGCCCTGCTCGTAGAGCGACGACCCCTTGCATCACGCGTCAATGAACTCTCGCTGCCCCGCGTCGCTCGGCTGTGACTCGAGTGCGGCCCTGCGAAAATTCGACGTGAATGCCTGAGACGTAAAGCGACGTGTGCGTTTGACGCGCCACGTGCACGGCAGTCGCGAGAGCGGCGAAAATCAAGCCGCGCTCGACAGCGAAAACAGCAGCAAAACCAACTCGGCGAACAGCCGACGGGGACCGTGCTCGCGCCGCAAACCAGCGCAAGTACAAGCGCAACCAACCCATCGACGCGTCGTGACGAGAGATTGTCCAAGCAACAGTCTTTCCACATGCCCCGTCGACGAAACGTTCCGGCGAGGCGTTCGAACGACGTGATGGAATGAGTGTGGTGGACGAAGCTGACGGGGTAAAATGTGTCACGCGAAACTCTGGTGCGACGGGCGCCGACGAGGCAGTCGCAGGTACTGCGACAACGTGCGCCCAAACTGGGACGGCGGTGCATGACGGGGTTGACGAAGCGAGACCCGGGAGAGATATTGCACGCGGGACTTCGGCGTCGACTCTCCTCCTGGGAGGGCGCTGTCACCGGTGGCGTGTAAGCATGCGGCAGCGACAGGGCAAGGGACGGAGGAAGTCATCGCGTCTCGACAAAGTGATCCACGTCGTCTTCGGTCCGGGTGGCGGCCGATTGGATCGCCTCGCCGGGACGTCGGCGGTCACCGCCGCAGCTGCCGTGCAGGTCTCGCGTGAACCCCTCGCGGATTTGTTCACGCGCAGTGAGATCGCGCGCCTGCTGCGCGTCACGCCGACGCGCCTCCGAACGCTGGACAGGGCTGGTGTCGTCTCCCCGTCGGGGCGCCGTCGCGGGCGCCGGGCATACACATTCGCGGACGTGATTCAACTCCGGACGGCACAAGGCCTGCTCGAGCGCAACGTTCGCCTGCGGGATGTCACACGCGCCGTCACCGCACTCCGCAAATCGCTGCCGACGGTCACTCGCCCGCTGGCGGAGCTGCGCATCGTGTCTGACGGGCGAAGTGTCGTGGTGCACACGCAAGAAGGTTCGTTTGAGCCGCTCACGGGGCAGATGGTGTTGGATCTGCAGGTGCGCCGGCTGCGCGAAGACGTGGTGCGAGTGCTCCGCCCATCGGCAGGGCGGGACCGTGCCCGTGCCGCGTATGAGCTCTATCTCAAGGCCAGCCAACTCGACGAAGATCCCGGTACGATGGACGGCGCCGAGCAGCTGTATCGGCGCGCGGTGGAGCTCGATCCCTGGCTCACCATCGCGTACACCAACCTCGGCAACATTCGCTTCCGTCGTCAGGACGCGGAGGGCGCGGAGGCGTTGTATCGCAAGGCCCTCGAGATCGACCCGCGCCAACCCGAGGCTCAGTACAATCTCGGTTACTTGACGCTCGAGCGGGGGGAAGCCGAAGAGGCCATTCCGTTGTTCATGGGCGCTCTCGAGGCGGATCCCAAATTCGCCGATGCCTATTTCAATCTGGCAATGGCGTACGAGCAGGCAGGCCAGGCCGACAAGGCCCACCCCTACTGGCGCAGCTATGTCGAGCTGGAGCCCCATGGGACGTGGAGCGAGATCGCTCGGCGGCATTTATGATCGGCTCCCCGGGCGCCTCTCGCGGAACCCGCGCCCGCCCCTGACGGGGCGAAGGCGGGACGCGGTTTCCGCAACGAGGCGCGCCGTGGTCGCCGCTCATCTGTTTTCTCGGGGGTTTGAAGCAAACCCCCGCCCCGTGAGCGGGGCCCCACCCCCAACTCCGCTCGCGGACTCGCGCATGCGGACTCGCCGGATGGTGGGCTTGTAGGGGCGCTCGCGCCGCTCGCGCAGCGCGCGGGGCTCCAGCCCCGCTTGCGTTCTCTGCGGCTGGGATTGGAGGGCTGCGCGCGGGGCCCCAGCCCGCGTGCGCTCGCTGCGGTAGGGGCTGGCGGGCGGCGCAGCCGTCGCTGCCGCTGCGCGGGTGGGCTGGGAGGGCACGCGCGCGGGGCGTTCGCTCCGGCTCGTGCCGTGCGCTGGCAGGCCTGTTTGGCGAGCTTTCGGGGGCGGGATTTGGGTTCCTCGGCTTGGCTGATTTGTAAAGCTCGGAATCGAAAAACGGCCGCATCACGGGGTGTGAAACGCCACGCGCGGGAGCCTCTTTTGCGCTGGTCGAGCGCGTCGAACCCGCCTAGATTCCCCCCGGTTTTCCCCCTCTTTCTTCGAGCGCGGAAACCTCGTTTTTGGCCATGAGTAGTTCGCAGCCTCCCAATCCTCCCGGCGAAATCCCCGTCAGCATCGGTGATGAGCTTCGCAATTCGTATCTCGATTACGCCATGAGCGTGATCATCGGGCGGGCGATCCCCGACGTCCGGGACGGGCTCAAGCCCGTGCATCGCCGCATCCTGTTTGCCATGGAGGGGCTGAACCTCCACGCCAATTCCGCCTACAAGAAGTGTGCGGCGGTGGTGGGTGAGGTGCTGGGTAAGTACCACCCTCACGGCGATGCCAGCGTCTACGACGCACTGGTGCGCATGGCGCAGGACTTCTCCCTGCGTCACCCCCTGATCGACGGCCAGGGCAACTTTGGTTCGGTGGATGGGGATCCACCGGCGGCGTACCGCTACACGGAATCTCGCCTCTCCAGCATCGCCTCGGAGCTCCTGGCGGACATCGACAAGGACACCGTCGAGTTCAAGGCCACCTTCGACGAGTCCCGCACGGAACCGACGGTGCTGCCGGCGCGCTACCCGAACCTGCTCGTGAACGGGTCGGGCGGCATCGCCGTCGGCATGGCGACCAACGTCCCTCCGCACAATCTGAGCGAGGTGCTCGACGCCACCATCCATCTGATCCGCTCGCCCGACGCCACGGTCGCAGAGCTGATGCGCTTCATCCCCGGCCCGGACTTCCCCACGGGCGGCTTCATCTACGGGCGTGCGGGCATCCTGGCGGCGTATCAGACCGGCCGCGGCAGCATCATCATGCGGGCGAAGCACATCGTGGAGGATGTGAACGGCGCCGACCGCGAGCAGCTCGTGTTCATCGAGCTGCCGTACCAGGTCAACAAAGCGCGGCTCTGCGCCAAGATCGGATCTTTGATCCGCGACAAGCGCGTCGAGGGCATCAAGGAGGTTCGCGACGAGAGCGACCGTGAAGGCATGCGCCTGGTCGTCGAGCTGAAGAAAGACGTCTTCCCGCAGGTCGTCCTGAATCAGCTCTACACGCTCACGGACCTGCAGGCGACGTTCGGCGTCATCAACCTGTCCCTGGTCAACGCCCGCCCGGAGACGCTCAATCTCGGCGATACGATCCGCCACTTCATCGAGCACCGCCGGGAAGTGGTGAGCCGGCGTACCCACTTCGATCTGACCAAGGCGGAGGCCCAGCGTGAGATCGTCGAGGGGCTCGGCATGGTCACGACCGACACGGACCTCGTGATCAAGACGATCCGTGAGAGCGAGGATCCCGAGCAGGCCCGCGAGCGCTTGATGCGGCTACCTCTGCGCGGGCTCGAGGAGTTCGTGCGGCGTGCCGGTCAAGCGCTGGATCCCGCGCGCTCGGGCGATTACTTCCTGAGTGAACGTCAGGCGCGAGCCATCCTGGAAATGCGCCTGGCGCGTTTGACGGGACTCGAGCAAGAGAAGCTGGCGAAGGAGTACGCCGAGCTGTGCGCGGAGATCACTCGCCTGTCTGCGATCCTGGCGGACGAGGGCAAGCTGATGGACCTGATCGTCGAGGAGTTGCTGCTTCTCAAGGAGAAGTACGGGGAGCCCCGCCGCACCGAGATCGTCGATAACGAGGCGGAGATCCAACTGGAGGATCTGATCCAGGAAGAGCAGATGGTGCTCACCATCTCTCACGGCGGCTACATCAAGCGTACGCCCCTCTCCACCTATCGGGCCCAGAAACGCGGCGGCAAAGGCAACCGCGGCTCGGCGGCGCGAGAAGACGACTTCATCACGCAGTTGTTCAGCTGCTCGACGCACTCGTTTGTCTTCTTCTTCAGCGATCGCGGCAAGGTGTACGTGAAGAAGGTGTACGAGGTACCGCTCGCCGCGCGCAGCGGTCAGGGCCGCGCCATCGTCAACTTCGTAGGCATGGAAGTGGGTGAGCGCGTGGCGGCGATCACGCCGATCGCCGGCTTCAACGAGGGGCTGTACGTGACCACCCTCACCCGCCTCGGTCAGGTCAAGAAGACCAGCGTGATCGACTACCAGAACGTACGGGAGAAGGGCATCATCGGCGTCAAGATCAACGATGACGACCATTTGCTCGCCGCAGCTGCCACCGACGGCAGCCGGGAGCTCTTGATTGCCACGCGCAAGGGCAAGAGCATCCGCTTTGACGAGCAGCAGGTGCGGCCGATGGGGCGCGCTGCGATGGGCGTCAAGGCCATCGAGTTGGATGAAGACGACGCCGTGGTAGCGCTCGCCATCACCGATCCGGAGCGGCAGCAGGTGCTGGCGGTGTGTGAGCGCGGCTACGGCAAGCGCACCGCGCTGGAAGAGTTCCGCCAGCAGAAACGCGGCGGCAAGGGCATCATCCTGATCGACACCAGCGAGCGCAACGGGCCGGTGGTGGGCCTGGCTCTGGTCAAGGACACGGACGACGTCATGCTCGTCACCGATCGAGGCCAGATGATCCGCACTCGTGTCGCCGAGATCCGAGAAACGGGACGCAATGCCCAGGGCGTGCGCGTGATGAACGTGGACTCGGACGAGCGCGTGGTCGCGATCGAATTGATCGGGGAGAGCGACGACGAGGAAATCGCCACGGTGATGGGCTCCGACCCGCCGAACGGCAGCAACGGATTGCTCTCCGCGGCGCCGGATGCAGCCGAGTCCGCTGAGTCCGACGGCGAGAGCGAGTCGGGTGACGACGGCGAGTCCGGTGACGCGGACGAGTCGGGCGACGACAGCGAGTCTGACGACGGCGAGGGCGAGCCCGGCGACGACGCGAATTGAGCAGCCGGCGCGAGGGCGCGCGGCCAGGCTCCGGGGTTACGTCGCCTGGCCGCCGAGCTTCCACCGGCTCAGCAAGGCCTGGCTCGCGGCCCAGGGATCGAGCTCACCGCGGCTCACCCGTTCGGCGAGGGCCTCGATCTCGGCCGCGCAACCTTCGAAAAGGGCCAGGCTCAGGCGTTCGCGCAACAGCGCAGTGAGCTCCAGCCGCGAGCGAGCCAGACGGCGCGCCTGGCCGGCTGGGGTGGTCGTGAGCCAGACGAAATGGCGCCGCAGGTCCGCCAGCAGCGGCCCGATCCCTTCGTCACGGGTCGCCACACAGGACGAGACGGGCACTTCCCAGTCCGCTGCTTCCGGGACGGTCGGCGCGGCGGAACCTCCCGTCTGGGCCCTGTCGTCCCGCGGCCCACCGTGGACCACGGCAGCATGCGCTCCCAGATGGCCGGCGCCGAAACCGGAGGACTTGCCCGTGATCTGACCGAGCGCGAGCATCCCCCGCAGGTGCTGGACCGCGCTATCGGCGCCGGGCACATCCGCCTTGTTGACGACGAGGACGTCCGCGCACTCGAGCAGGCCGGCCTTGGCCGCCTGCAGGTCATCGCCGGCGCCGGGCGCCTGCACCACCAAGGTAGTATGTGCCACGTGCATGACATCGAGCTCGTCTTGCCCGACGCCCACCGTTTCAATCAGGACGACACGGGCCCCCCAGGCGGAAAGGACTCGCGCGATGTCCGCGGTGGTCCGCGACAGCCCCCCGACCGCGCCCCGGGTTGCCACCGAGCGGATGAAGACCTCCGGATCGTCCCAGTGCGACTGCATGCGAATGCGGTCGCCAAGCAGCGCTCCGCCACTAAATGGGCTCGACGGGTCCACCGCGACGACCCCTACCCGCTCGCCCGCGGCGCGCAGGTGTTGCACGAGGCGGCTGGTCAGCGTGCTCTTTCCGACGCCGGGGCTGCCCGTGATGCCGACCCACCAGCTACTTTGGGCGCTGGAAAACAGGGCGCGCAGGAGCTCGAGGTGTCCGGGCCAGCGCTCATCCACCATCCGGCAGGCGCGCGCAACCGCACGCACGTCCCCTGCCGCGAGACGCTTCGCGAGGTCCTCGCTCGGGGCCGCCTGCGCCACTTTCGGCTCGCCCGCCTGAGTCACACGCCCCCGTCGAGAGCCCAGCGGATCAGGCGCGGGAGGACGCGCCCGGTGTCGTAGGTGCGGCGCTCGAGGCCGCCAGCTTCACCAGCAGGCCGCGCAGGCCGAGCAAATAAGAGGCCTCCCCGAAGCCGGCGACCTTGCCCACACAGGCCGCGGCGGTGCGCGAGCGCCGCCGGAAGCCCTCGCGCGCCTCGGGATTGGAGAGGTGTACTTCCACGCTGGGAACGCCTGCCCCGAGCAGCGCGTCGTACAGGGCGTAGGACGTATGCGTATAAGCGCCCGGGTTGATCACGATGCCGGAGAACCCCTGTTCTTGGGCGGCACCGACCCAGTCGACCAGTTCCCCCTCGTGATTCGATTGCCGGCACTCCACCGCCGCGCCGAGCTCCAGGGCGTCTCGCTGGAGCTGTTCGTGGAGCTGCGCCAGCGTACGATGACCGTAGATTTCCGGCTGGCGCTTGCCCAGACGGTGCAGGTTCGGACCGCTCAGCACCAGCACGCGAATGCTGGCAACAGCGCTGCTGGCAACAGGGCTGGCGTCAGCCCCGGGCAAAACAGCGGCCGGCACTCAGACCAGCTCACCCACGAGTTGCGGCGCAACCGTTCGCAACAGGTACCGGCCCTTGCCAATGTTGCCCCCCGGGCCCAAGGTCAGCGCGACAAAATAGCTTTCGTTCAGGATGCGGATCAGTGTGGTCATCTGATCGCTCTGGAAGGAAATCTCCCGCATTTGACCCACGTCCAGCATTTCACCGGCGCGCTGGATCGCCTTGACCACGACGCTGGCCTCGGCCCCGACGACCTCGATGTCACAGGAGCTGCCCTCCCTGGCATAAGCCTCCACGGCGATGCCCTCGAGATCCATCAATAGGCCCGCCTGAGCCCCTTCCGTGCTTTCCACGAAGTGACGAATCGACTCCCTGAACATAGGAATAACTCTACGCCCCCGGCCCTCTGCCGTGAAGCTCAAAAACGTCGCGGAACCGGACCGAGCATGAAGGACAGCATCCAGCTGCCCGAGCCTTGACCCTTCGGAGTGCAAACGGCTACTTTTGACGCTGGGGTTTGCGCGCGGCGGCCCTGCCCTTCCCAACACCACCTCCGAACATCCAAATGCGAGCCAAAGCGGGGGATCCACCCCGCACCATGCCTCAGAAAATCCTCGTGGGACGCACGGACGATTCCCGTTTGGAGGAAGACATCGTGCGGGTCCGGGTGGATCAAGTGATCCTCGCCCGGGAACCCAACGACATTCTGCGTGAAGCGGTCGAATGGGGTTTGAAGAAGACCGCCGTCGAGACCGCCGTCGCCTACGACACGCGCTGCGTGACCAGTGGCGCGAGCGACGAGCTCGAGCATCGGACCCCGCAGCAGGTGTCGCGGGCCTTCGTCCATCGCGGCATCGCCATCGCACGAGCGGGCATCGGCTTCCCCGCGGCGGTGCACCTCGAGCGGTTTGCCGCGCCAGCCCGCCTGGCCATCACCGACGACCCTCGCCTGGTGGCGATGGGCGGTGCCGGCATGTTGACCCTGCTCGGCTCCCACTCGCAGATCGCGGGCGCCTTGCGCGACGGTACCATCATGGTGCGGCCGCCGCGCAGCGTGCAGATCCTGCTCTCGGGCAAACTGCGGCCCTTCGTGTGCGTGCGCGATCTGGCGCTCGAGCTCCTGCGCCGCGGCTTGCGCGAGGTGATCGAGGCCATCGACGTGCGCCATGCGGCGCCGGTGGTGCTGGAGTTTGCGGGACCGAGCGCGCGCCTGATCTCGGTGCCCGACCGCGCGCTTTTGTGCTCACTGGCCACCCGCCTCGGGGCGATCGCCGGCATCTTCGTCAGCGACGAACGCACCGAGGTGTTCCTGCGCGATCAGCGCCGCTCCAAGGCGCACCGTCCGCTCGTCCCCGACGCCGGCGCGCCGTGCGATGACGTGCTCACGGTCGATCTGTCGGCGATCGATCCCTTGCTCCTGGACACGAAGGGCGAGGTGCGCCCCGTGCGCGACCTGGACGGTACGCCCGTGCAGCAGGCCGTGCTGGGGGGCGACACCGGTACTCCGCTACGTGACATGTTGGCGGCGACGGCTCTGCTCAAGAGCAAACGAGTGCCATCGGATCTGGATCTGCTCGTAGCCTGTGCGTCCCGCCAGATGCTCGAGGTCATGGCCCAGTCGGGGGCGCTCGTGGATCTGATCGCCACGGGAGCTCGCTTGATCGAGCCGGATTTTCGCGTGCTCACCGGGCAGCTCTACCCGGCGCCCAAGGGTGGACTGTCGGTGCGCACCTACGATCCCGAGCCGGGCGCTTCCGAACAGGGCGGGCTCGTCGTGGCCTCGGCGGAAACGCTCGCCTACGCCGTGGCTACCGGCCATATCGGAGATCCGCGGCTGTTCAAACGCCCGGTGCGGATTACCGTGCCGCGCGCGCTGCCCACCGAAGACGTGCTGGTCGTGCGCAAACAGCGCGCCAAGAGCAAGAAGAACGACAGCCCCGTCGAGCCGGAAACGGCGGCGACCCGGGCGGCGATCGCACCCTGGCAGAACGAGCTGCCGCTGGGCGTGCTGACCCAGCTTTCGGCCCCCACCGGCCCCTGCGCCTTCGTCACGGGCAATCTGGAGGATCTGGGCTGGTGTGCCGGTCGAGCCTCCTCGTTTGCTCCGGAGTTGCGGGTGATCGTGGCGCCGTTCGTTCCGTCGGGATGGATCACGCTCTTCTCGGCCTGCGGTGTGCTTTCCTTGCAGGCCGATGAGCAGCAGATGACCACGCTGCGCAAGGCAAACCGCTTGACGGTGACGAGCCCCGAGCGCTGGCAAGAACACGTGCCGGTGACGGTGGACGGAGAGACGCTCGAGCTGCGCTGGGCGGCCACGCCGAAGGAACGGCTGTGGGCCGTCAACGGTACGCCGCTCAGCCTGGCCTGAGCGGCGGAGCGGCAGCGAGGTCCCGATGCCGGCGCGCCCATTTCGAGTGCTGGGCGTGCAACAGATCGCGCTCGGCAGCCTCGATCGTCAGGCCCTGGAAACGCTCTGGAGCGGCTGCTTTGGCCTGACCCCGCACGGGGTCTACCGGAGTGTCAGCGAGAACGTGGATGAAGCGCTGTTCTCGCTGGGCCGCGGCCTCGGCCGGGTGGAGTTCGATCTGATGCAGCCGATCGATCCCCAGGCGCGGCCGACCACGCACACGCCCGCGCTGCACCACGTGGGCCTCTGGATCGACGATCTGCGCGCGGCAGTCCACTGGCTGGTCGCCAACGGTGTGCGCCTCACGCCGGGCGGCATCCGCCGCGGCGCGTCCGGCCACGACGTGTGCTTCGTGCATCCCAAACCGTCGCAGCACTTTCCCGTCTCCGGGCAGGGCGTGCTGATCGAGCTGGTCCAGGCGCCACCCGAGTGGATCGCCGCATATGACGCGGCCCCGCCCGGCTGACGGAGGCCTTCCGTTCCAAATTCCCGGCAGGGGGGCGGGAGCCATGCGCCCGAAGCCATCGGAGTCCGTCATGGAAGGTGGGAACCCCGGAGCGCCCCCGACTTCATGAAGGCAGGAGTGGGTGCTGGAGAGCTGAAGATGGCCGACGAGATCAAACGCCTGAACTATTTCGAGGGGCAATTGCTGAGTGCTGCCGACCTCCAGGCAGAGCAGGAGTATCACGTGCACCAGCGGCGCCGCGGCAACCGCGTTGCGCTGTCGCCGGGGGTCGTCGAGGGGCTCGAGCTGAGCGGCACAGCCGGCCAACAGCAGTTTACCGTCAGCCCGGGCCTTGCGCTCGACCAGCTGGGTCGCGAGATCATCCTTTTGCCCCCTGCGGGCGGCGCGCCTCTCCCAGCCCGACCGATACCTCCGGGGCTGACCGACCTCGTCCACGTCGTGATTCGCTACGGCGAGGCACTGACGGACCCGAGCCCCGCGGGCGACACGCGCATCACCGAACAGCCCCAGATCGAGCTTCAGGTGGCGCCGCCCCCCGGGTCCGTGCTGCTCGGACGACTGAATCTGGATGTCAGCGGGCGCATCTTGGCGCTGGATACGGAGCTGCGCAGTTCGAGCGCGCTTCGCTTGCCGCAGCGAAGCAACCGGCTCCGGCAGCACTTGCGTCTGGGGCCCGTGCAGATGGCTTGGGGCAGAGGCACGCTCCGTGTCACCAACCTCCAACCGGTGGTCGCCGAGAGCATCGTCTTTCCCGTGCCGTTCGCCGCTGAAAGCCTACCCGCGGTCACCGTCTCGCTCGAACCCCCCGGCGACGATCCCGATTTTACGCCGGACCAATTTCGTGGCGCGTTTGTCGCATCGAACGTAACCCGGGATCGTTTTTCCGTCACCTACAGCACGGTCAACCCGCTGCGCGGGGGCTACGAGGCGAGCTATTCCTGGATGGCGATCGGTGCCTGGACCTCCGATCGCGAAGCTTGATGGCCGCGACGGAACGCGGGCAACGGTCTGGGGCTCGCCGCCCTAAAAGAGCTGTGCCACGAGCTGCTCCACGGCATCGCCCGCGAGCAACTCACCCGCCATCACTCGGCCTTCGAGCTCGGCGAGCGCGCGCGCCCGCTCGGGATCGCGCACCAGGCCGCGCCAGAGCCCCTGGTGCAGCCGGCGCTGAAACTCCGCGCGCCGACGTGCGCGCCGCCGTTCTTCCAGCTGCCCCGACGCCTCGAGCTCCGCGTAGCGGCGCTCGATGCTCTGCCACAAGCTTTCGATGCCCACGTTCTCCAGCGCGCTGACCACGACCACGGGGGGTAGCGGCTCGTCCGTGCGGCGGCGCGTCGACAGCGCGGCCTCGAATTCGCTGCGGGTACGTTGTGCCAGCTCCGCGCGCACGCCATCCGCCTTGTTCACCGCGAGCACATCCCCCCACTCCTGTAGACCGCGCTTGAGCCCCGACAGCTCGTCTCCGGCGCCCGGCTCGAGCAACAGCAAGAGCAGATCGACCACGCTCGTGACGGCGCTCTCCGCCTGCCCCACCCCCACCGTTTCCACGAGTACGGGGCTAAACCCTGCGGCTTCACACAGCAGCAGGACATCCCCGGTCGCGCGCGCGATGCCGCCATTCTCCGAGCCCGATGGCGAGGGGCGGATGTACGCCGCATGCTGGCGCCCGAGCTCGACCATGCGGGTCTTGTCTCCGAGCAGGCTGCCCCCGCCCCGCTGGCTCGTCGGATCCACCACCAGCACCGCGGGCCGTTTGCCGAGCGCGACGAGGTGCATGCCCAGCCGCTCCAGCAAGGAGCTCTTGCCGACGCCGGGCGGGCCCGAGACGCCGAGGCGCAAGCCCCGAGGGGCGATCGGCAACAATTCGCGCAGGAGCGCGAGCGCCGCGGGAGCATCCTCGACGCGAGTACTCTCGACCAGCGTGATGGCCCGCGCGAGCGCCCGGCGGTCGCCGGAGAGGATGCTGCGCGCGAGCACGGAAAGGTCGGCGGTCACGGAGCCTCGAGCCCGACAGGAGCGCTCCCGCTCGGCGCATTTCCCGCCGGCCAGAGCCGCGCCAGCAGCCGCTCGATGGCGTCCACGATCGGCGTACCGGGGCCGAAAATGTCTGCCACGCCCGCGGCGCGCAGGGCCCCATGATCCGCATCGGGGATCACGCCGCCGCAGACGGTGACGATCTCGCCGGCGCCCAGGGCTCGTAGCCGTTCGATCAGTGCCGGCACCAGGGTCAGGTGAGCCCCTGCCTGGGTGGAGATCCCGATCGCATGCACGTCGTTGTCGATCGCTTGCTGCGCTACCTCGTCCGGGGTCTGGAAGAGTGGCCCGACGTCGACGTCGAAACCAGCGTCGGCAAATGCCGCCGCGATCAGGCGCGCGCCGCGATCGTGTCCGTCTTGCCCCAGCTTGGCCACGAGCAGCCGTGGCCGCCGCCCCTGCTGTCGCTCGAAGCTTCGAATTCTCTCCTGCAGGCCGAGCCAGCGAGGCTCATCCGCATAATACTGCCCGTAGCTGCCCGAGACGTTGGCGCCGATCGCGCTGTGACGCCCCCAGGCGTGCTCCAGGACCGCCGAGATCTCGCCCAGGGTCGCGCGAGCCCGCGCTGCCGGTACGGCGGCCTCGAGCAGATTGGCCGACGGGTCCTGCGCGGCCTCGCCGAGCGCGCGCAAGCTACGCTCGACCTCCGAGGCATCGCGGCCGCGTTTGACGCGCTCGAGCCGTTCGAGTTGCTCCGCTCGCACCTGGCGGTTGTCGATGGAGCGCAGCTCGAGCGCTGGCTCCGTATCCGTGTCTCCCTGGTAGCGATTCACACCCACGATGATGTCGAGGCCGCGCTCGATGCGGGCCTGGCGGCGCGTGGCCGCCGCCAGGATGCGCAGCTTGGGCCAACCTTCGGCCACCGCTCGGGTCATGCCCCCCGTGCTCTCCACCTCGAGGATGATCTGCCGAGCGCGCTCGGCGAGTTGGTGTGTCAGGGTCTCCACGAAGTAGGCGCCGCCGAGCGGATCGACGACCTGGTTCAGGCCCGTTTCGTGCGCCAGGATCAGCTGCGTGTTGCGCGCCAGCGCGCCTGCAAAATCGCTGGGCAATGCCAGGGCTTCGTCAAACGCGTTGGTGTGCAGGCTCTGTGTGCCGCCGAGCACGGCGGCCAGCGCTTGCAGGGTGGTGCGCACGATGTTGTTGTGGGGCTGCTGCGCGGTCAGGCTGATGCCCGAGGTCTGGCAGTGCATGCGCAAGCGGCTGGAGGCGGGATCGCGCGGCGCAAAGTGCTCTCGCATCAGCTGAGCCCAGAGCAGGCGCGCGGCGCGCAGCTTGGCTACTTCAGTGAAGAAATCGGACCCCACCGCGAAGAAAAACGAGAGCCGGGGTGCAAAAGCGTCCACATCCAGGCCCCGCGCGCGGGCGGCGCGCACGTACTCGAGGCCGTCTGCCAGCGTGAAGGCCAGCTCCAGCTCCGCGGGAGCTCCGGCCTCGTGCATGTGGTAGCCGGAGATCGACACCGGGTTCCAGCGCGGCAAAAAGCGGCTCGCGTATTCGATCACGTCGCCGACGATGCGCATCGAGGGCCCCGGCGGATAGATATAGGTGTTGCGCACCATGAACTCTTTGAGGATATCGTTCTGGATCGTCCCCGACAGGAGCGCGCGCGGTACGCCCTGTTCTTCCGCGGCCACGATGAACATGGCGAAGACGGGCAGTACCGCGCCATTCATGGTCATGGAAACGCTGGTCCGATCGAGCGCGATGCCCTCGAACAAGAGCGCCATGTCCTCCACCGTGTCGATCGCCACCCCGGCCTTGCCCACGTCACCGACCACGCGCGCATGGTCGCTATCGAAACCGCGGTGCGTCGCCAGATCGAACGCCACCGACAGGCCGCTCTGCCCTGCCGACAGGCTGCGGCGGTAGTAGGCGTTGGTCTCGCGCGCCGTGGAGAAGCCGGCGTATTGGCGCAGGGTCCAGGGGCGCCCGGTGTACATGCTGGCGCGCGCCCCCCGCACAAACGGAAACTCTCCGGGGATGGTGTCTAGCTCGCCGAGCGGCTCGAGATCGGCCTGCGTGTACAGCGGCTTGCGGAGAATGCCTTCCGGCGTCTCGACCCCGGCGAGCACGGCACGCTCGGAACCCAGCTCCTCCTCGGCGAGGTGCTGCCAGTGCTGGAGGTCGGCCTGCTTGGACATGGAACGTGCGGGCGGCGCGGGGCCCCGGCTCATTCGCTCTTGAATTGCATCACGAGCTCGGTCTGTCTCACCAGGCCGAGTTCGTCCCGGGCCACTCTTTCGATGCTGGTCGGTGAGGTCTTGATGCTTTCCGCCTGGATGCGCAAACGCTCGATCTCCCGCTCGAGATGCTGCACTTCGACCTCGAGGCCTTGGCGCTGCTGTTCCAGGGCTTCCAGCCGAGGCAGGCCGGTCGGGGACCAGACCAGCAGCGGGACCGACCCGGTCGAAACCAGGAGCAGCCCCGCGGGCAGGAAGCGCAGGAACGGATTCACCTGCACAGGATGCAGCAGCGCCGCGGCAACCGCCCAGAAATCGGCGGCGTCCCCGGGAGGGTCGCGCTGGCCGCCCATCATTTATGTGCCAAAAGGCATGGCGATCCGGTCAGTAAGCCGGTAATGCTTCCAGTGATTGATCCCGACCGCTAGGCTCGCGAGACCGTTTGTGGACCCTGAGTGGGTGGGTGTAGGAAGTAGGACCTAATGGAGATGGACAGCCTCCGCGGCGAACTCGAGCGCTTGTTCGAACTGGATGAGCTCTTGAAGCTGAGTTCGCGGCTGCTGGGCTTTGACCCCAACGCGATCGGCGGCACGACGGGCAAGGCCTCGTTTGTGCGCGCTCTCACCAATTATTGCGACGCGCAGGGAGCGGTCGAGGCGCTGTGCGACGCCGTCTTGGCCACCAAACCCAACGCGGACCCGCGGCTCAGCAAGTGGCGCAACGTCGGCGTGTCTCCCGAGAGTGAGCTGGAGGTCGGCGATACGATCGAAGACTTCACCATCGCCCGGCGTCTGGGCGACGGCCCCCAAGGCATTTGCTACCGCGCAGAACGCGACGGCGAGACGTACCGGCTCAAGGTGTTGCATCCGGAAACCGCGCGCGATCCGCGTGGCATGCAGCGCTTCATGACCTTTACGCGCATCCTGGCGGCGCAGGGCGAGCCGGCCTTTCCGGAGTCGCTCGAGGTGATTCGGGCCGGGCAACGCAATATCATCTCGCAGCGCTGGTTCGAGGGCGACCCTCTCAGCGAGCGCCTAGAACGCGCGGGGCTGCTGCCGGCCCGGGAAGTGCTGGCCTTGCTGCTGCAGATCGCGCGCGGCCTGCTCGGCGTGCACGAACGTCGCTGGTGTCACGGCAATCTGAAACTCGAGAACGTACTGCTCCAGATGGACGGCGATGGGGTGCACGCCGTGCAGCTTCTGGACGCCGGTTGTGATCTGCTGGGTGCCCGGCGAGCCCCCAACGGGCTGCTCCAGGTGCTCTCCCTGCCCTCTCCCGTGACGGTGGCGCCCGAGCGCTTGCGCGGGCAGGCGCGGGATCCCAGCGGCGACGTGTACGCGCTCGGCGCGCTCGGCTATCAGTTGCTGACCGGCAAACCGCCCTTTAGCGGCGAGACCGCACTGGATGCGGCGCTCAGCCACCTCACGGTGACGCCAGAGCCGCCCAGCCAGGTCACCCCCGCCGGCTGGGTCACCCCCGACGTGGATGCGTTCCTGCTGCGGCTGCTCGACAAGGATCCCGAGTCTCGCCCGGTGGATGCTCGGGAGTTGGTGCGAGAGTTGGAGCAGCTGCTCGGCGCCGGCAGTGATCCTGTCAGCGAGCAGGAGCTGCAGGATAGCATCGACGCGCTGCTCGAAGAGCCGGACAGCGACGTGCTGGCCAACGCCCTCGAGGCCGCCACCGGTGCGCCCAAGGCGCGCGTCTACGAGACGTTCGTGGAGGCGGCGGATCGGCTCGCCGCGCGCGAGGGCCAGAGCCAGACGCGAGCTGCACTGCTCCGGCGGGCCGCGAGCGGATTCGTCGGCGCACGGCGCTTCGAGGCGGCGGAAGCCGCGTACCAGCGCTTGCTGGCCCTGGGTGAGGGCACGAGCCAGGACAGGAGCGCGCTGGATGAGGTGCGCCGCGCGCTCGGCAAGCACGAAGAGATCGTGGAGAGCCTGCTCGCGCGCATCGAAGACGCCGAGACGGCGGCGGACCGAGCGAGCTTGATGGCCAGGATCGGCGAGATCTATGCCCGGGATCTCGGGGATCAGACACAAGCCGTCGTGGCCGTGAGCCAGGCGCTGTGTGAAGAGCCGTCGAACCGTGGCTACGTCCGCCGGATCGAGGAGCTCGCCGGAGCCGATTCGGGGCTATGGTCCGAGGTGCTCAGCACCTGTTCCGAGGCGGCCGCGGATGAGGACCGCGCCGCTGCCGATCGCGCGCCGTTGCTCGAGCAGATCGGCGTTTGGTATACCACCAAGCAGGGGCGCGCCGAGCTGGCCCTGCCGTGCTTCCAGACCGCCCTCAAGCTCGACCCCAAGAGCGGCCGCGCCCTCGACGGGGTGGCGACGGTGTATCGCTCCAACAAGATGTGGAGCGAGCTCGGGGATCTACTCGTGCATCGCGCCGACGTGAGCACGTCGCCGAGCGACGCTCGCGAGCTGCGCACCCAGGCCGCGGAGGTGCTGGAAAAGCATCTGCAGGACATGGACGGTGCGCAGGAGCTGTACGAGCGGATCATCCGCGAAGATCCGGGTGATCTCGTGGTGAGCCAGGCGCTGACCCGCATCTACGAGAGAAATCACGAGCTCGATCGTCTGGTGCCGCTCCTGCAGCGGCAAGCAGACGAGGAGCGCGGTGCGCGCCGCCACGCTGCGCTTTGCCGGCTCGGTGATCTGCAGCGCGCGCACCTGGGCGACCTCGAGGAAGCGCGGCGTTGTTATGAGCTCGTGCTCGAGGAAGCGCCGACGCACCCGCAGGCGACCCAGGGCATGGATCAGACGCTCGCCCAGGCGGGGCGTTACAAGGATCTGCTCACGAGCTTGCACCGGCAACTCGAGAACTCCCCGACACCCCGCCAGCAGGTGGCGCTGTGGGAGCGCATTGCGACCCTGTATGAAGATGAGTTTCTGTTGCACGCGGACGCGGCGGTCGCCCTGGAAAGCGTGCTCCGGCTCGATCCGAGTCGCACCTCCGCCATGGTTTCCCTGGCGCGCCTGTACCGGACTCTGGAGCAGTGGCAGGACCTGGCCGGGCTGTATCTGCGCCATAGCCAGCAAGTGACCGATCCGGCCGAGCGGATCGGACTGCTCGTGCAGCGGGCGCGGGTTCTGGCGGAGCAGCTGGGGGACTTGCCTGCGGCCATCCAGGGCTACGAGCAGATCACATTGCTGTCACCCGACCGCATCGAGTCCTTCGAGGCGATCGCGGATTTGCACGAAGCGCTCGGCAACATTCCCGACGCCATTCTGGCGGTCCAGAACGTGGCCGACCGCATCAGTGACCCGGCGGCGAAGGTGCGGCACTACATGCGCACCGCTCGCCTGCTCGAAGCGCAAGGCGCCGTCGACGAGAGCATCACCTGGTACGCGCGCGTGATGGCCCTCGATCCGACGCACGCCAAGGCCGTGCAGGCGCTCCGCCACGCCTATGCCGAGCGTGGGGACACTGCGGGCCTGATCGATCTGTTGCAGCGTGACTTGCGCGAAGCGGAAGGCGAACGGGCCAAGAGCAAGATCGCTACCGAGATCGCGCTCCTCGAGCTGAACAGAAACAAGGATTCTGCGGCGGCGGAACGCGCGGCCCGCCAGGCTCTCGAGCTCGACGCCAGCAATCTCCGGGCCCTGATCTTGATCGCCGATCTGGCGCTGCAGGCGCGGCGCTATTCGGAGGCGATGGACCACTACCAGCGCGCGCTGTCCCGGCTGGATGCGCTGCCCGTGGCCGAATCCATGCGCGTGCGGACGGCGTTCCTCGACGCTGCCGAGCACTCCCCCACCCGCTCTCCGACGCTGATGTTGGAGCAGGCCGAGGCCTTGCTCGAAGTCGCGCCGAACGATGCCCAGGCCCTCGAGCGGGCCGCGGATCTCGCGTTTCACTACGGTTCCTCGGAGCAAACCAAGGCCTTCTATTCCGATCTGTTGGCGCGCTGCCGCCCGGTGTTGTCCCGGGATCAGCTGGCGTTGGCGACGTATCGATTGGGCGAGGCGCTCCGTCTCACCGGAGATCTGATCCCCGCACTCAGCTGCCTGGAGGAAGCGACGGAGCTGGCTCCCGACTCTCCGCACCCGCTGGTCGCCCAGGTCCAAATCCAGGAGGCTTTACGCGACTTTCAGCGGCTGGCGAACACCAAACGCAAGCTGATTGAGCTGCTCGAGCCGGACCAGCGCGCCGACGCCCTGACCGAGCTGGCAGAGCTCGAGCTCGACAAGCTCGATGATCCCAAACAGGCTCGCGTCGATCTCGAGCTGGCGCTCGAACTGCGCCCCGACGATCGCCGCGTGCTGATCCGCCTGATGCAGATCCACAGCCGCGAGGAGTCCTGGGTGGAGCTCGTGGATGTGGTGAGCAAGCTCGCCAACTTTGTGGACGAGCCGGCGCAGCGAGCGAAGTATCTGCTCACCGCGGCCATGGTCAGTTCTCGGCAGCTCGGCAGGCGAGATCAGGCGATCGGCTATTATCGGCAAGTCCTGGAGCTGGATCCCGGCAACGCCAAGGCGCTCAGCGATTACGTCGTCCTGCAGGTAGAACAGGGCGACAGCGAGAGCGCGGAGCGAGCACTCGGCTCTCGGCTGGAGATGGCGCGGGCCAAGAATGACGTGGGCACCCAACTCGAGATGTTGGACGCCCTGTACACGCTGTACCAGGGGCTGCCCAACAAGGGAGACGCCGCGGTGCAGGTCTGCGAGCAGGCGCAACGCCTGCAGCCGCAGAATCCGCTGCATGAGTCCCGTCTCAAGGACCTGTATGAGCGGGACGCGGCCAAGTACCTGGCGAAGGCCGTGGCACTGCACGTGGCGACCCTGCGGCAGCGGCCGGATGACGAGGACTCGTACCGCCGGCTACGCAAGCTGTATACGGACGCACGGCGCGCGGATGCCGCCTGGTGCCTGTGTCAGGTCCTGCACCTGTTGCGGCTCGCGCAACCGGAGGAAACCCGCTTCTTCGAACGCGCGCACTCCCCGGAGCCGGCCCCCGCCCAGACCTCGCTCGATGAGTCCGATTGGGAGAAATACCTGCTCCACCCCAGCGTCGATGAGCGCGTGACGCAGATCTTTGCGCTGATCGAGCAAGTCGTCGTGACGGTGCGTGGGCAGAACCTGGCCAGCCTCGGCTACGACCCGCGGATGGCCGTCGACCTGAGCCAGCACCCCTACCCGCTCGGGGCCATGCTTTTCTATTCGGCAGGCGTCATGGCGATGCCCTTGCCCCCCACCTTCGAAAATCATCACGAGCCCGGTGGGCTTCTGTATTTGAACAGCAATCCACCCAGCATCGTGATGGGCCTGAGCGCACTGCAGCCGCTGCCCGTGCAGACCGCTGCGTTCATCGCCGCACGTCAACTCGCCAACTATCGCCCTGGGTTCCTGCTGCGCCACGTGTTGGGCTCGATCCCCGTGCTCAAGGCCTGGCTGTTCGCCGCCTTCCGGGTGTGCTCTCCGAACTTCCCGGTGGCGCCCGAGCTGGAGGGGCCGGTGCTCGAGGCCAAGGCTGCGCTCGAACGCTACCTACCGGTCGCGGACCGTGACCGGCTCGTAGAACATGTGTCGCGAGTCCTGCAGACCGAGACGGCGATCGATCTGAAGGAGTGGGTGACCGGCGTCGACTTCACTGCAGACCGCATCGGCCTCATCATGGCCAACGATCTGAAGAGCGTCACCGACATCATCAAGTCGGTGGAGGATCCGCACGCGCCCCCTCGCGACCGGCGCTTGCAGGAGCTGATTCTGTTCGCGATCGACGAGGCGTTCTTCGCCCTGCGCCACCGCCTCGGCATTGCGCTGGAATCGTCGTCGTAGGGGCGGGCCGGGAGGCACTGCGCTCTCCCGCCTGCTCGCTATTCGTCCAGCTCTTCCACCGCCTCTTCCGCCTCCGCTGCTGCACCCTTGCGGCGGCTCGCGCGGCTCGTGCGCTTGCGAGCACTCGAGCCGGTGGCGCTCGTAGACTTCTGGCCACCGAGCAGCGGTTTGGGTTTGAGCCGCGTGAACGGGCCGTACAGGCGCGCGGCGTACGAGCCATCTTCCTGCTTGGTCAGCATCGAGCTGGTGACGGTGTCGAAGAGGCCCGGCACCTTGGAGTCGGGCTGACCAAAAAGCGCCTTGGTCAGATCGCTCTGCGTCTTGTACTTCTCGGAGAAGCTGAACTTGAGGTCGAGCTCCGCGAGGCTGCCCTCCAGCTTCTTGCGCAGGCGCAAGCCTCCGGTCAGCGCCAGATCGACGTCTCGGCCCTGCGCGACGCACTCCTCGAGCTTGAGCCGCCCCGCGGTGATGCCCGCCTTGAGCGTAAACGCACCCATGTGCAGTTCGGGCAGTGCGATCGCGCCCTGGATCTTGGCTTTACCGTCGCCGATCACCAGATCTTCGGCGGCCAGCTCGACCGTGCCCTCGGCCTTCATCAGGTTATTTTCGGGCAAGTCGACCGCGATGTGCCCGCTGAGCCGCCCCGATAGCGGCAAGCCGATGGCGGCCGCCAGCTGCGGGACCGCGCCGGGATTGATGCCTTCGAGATTCAGCTCCAGACGCCGCAGCGCTTCGGAGTCGCGCGCCCAACCGGAAATCTCACCCCCGAGCGCCTCGGCTCCGAAGGAGGCGGCGCGCACGCCGCGCAGCAGCGCAAACGTCGACAGGCTGACGTAGACCTTCTGCGCTTCCAGGGTTTGCGGCAGGGCGGGTTTTGCTCCCTCCTCCGCGCTCGCCTCGACCGTGCTGCCCGCCGCGGGCTTGGGTTCGGAACCCACCGTGAGGCGAACGCCCTTGGCGACGATGCCCGGAAATCGCCACGACCAGCTCAGCGATTCAATCTCGAGTCGGTCCGGGGTGGGCCCTACCTGCGACGCGTTGTAACGCGCCACGGCGTACTCCTTCAGGCGCTCATACGGAAAGCTCAGATACGCGAACACGACGAAGGTGAAGAGGTACGCGGCGCCGTAGCCCACGTAACGGAGCCGGCGCAGGTGCCGCACATCAATCTGTGGCCACTTCATGGTGCATCCTCCGTCGCAGCTTCTTCCTTCGCCGCGTCATCGGCGGGTGCGCCGCTCGGTTTTGCAGCCACCTTCGCTTTGGTGTCCAGCTTGGGTTTCGGAGCGATGCGATGAAACGCCGACACCGTCATCTGCACGTCGTAAGCATCCGGTTCGGTGCCGCGCTTGCGAATGTTGAGCTTGGTAATGCTGATCGGCTCCACGCCTCCCGCCACTCGCTCCATGAATTTGACCAGCGCCAGCAGGCCCACCTTGCGCAGCGAGATGGTGGTAAAGCGTTCTTCGTACTTCTTGCCGTGGGCAACCGGCGATGGATCCTTGCTTTCGGGGATGGTCACGCCGCTCGCCTGCGCTGCCTTGTCCAGAAAGCCGGCAAGCGCTGGCACGGGTGACTCATACCGGGCCATCAGCGCAGCGAATTCTGCCTGGTGCTCCCGAAAGGAGTCCCCCTCGGTCTCGAGCCGTTCGATCGCCTCGACCAGCTGGGTATGGGTCTCTGTCTCGTCGCTGAGCAGCGCAGAAACACCGAAAGGAATCGCCGCGAGCAAGAGCACGCCCCCGACGGCCAGGAGCACTCCGAGCAGGCGCTTCTCGCGCGGGCCGAGCGCCTCGAGACGGTCGCGCAGTGTCATGGCGTCTTGGCTCCTCGGTTGGCGGTCTTGCCCGTCGCCTTCTTTTCCTGCCCACACAGGACGTCAAACGTCATCGAGTATTTCTGCCGCTTGCTGTTGACCACCTGAGTGATCTTCGAAATCTTCACGTCTTTGAAGCAACGGTGCTTGGCGAGGGCATCTTTGATTTTTTCGGCCTCATCGGTGGCGCCAACGATGCCGATGAGCTTCACCTTTTCCCCCTGAATGTCGAACTCGTCGATGTCGTGCACGATGTCGTGATCGATCGCGTTCGACAATTCGATCAGGACATCAAAGCCGTCCAGCTCGGGCTGTGGGTCTGTCTCGCGGAGCGCGGCACTCTTTTCCAGGACCTCGGTCAGCTGCTCGGCGCTCGAGACCTTCTCCCCGAGGGTCTGCTCGGAGAGCAGCGCCAGTGACTGCTGGAGCGCGCTGTTCTCCGCGCTCAAGGATCTGCCCTTGGCCCAGACCGAAAAGATGAAACTGAGCAGAATGACGCCGCCCAGGGCCGCCATCAGCGGCCAGCGCACCTTCAGGAACTCGTAGCTGTGCTGGTACGCGAGCGGGCCGCGGCGCAAGTTCAAGTCGCGCGAGCGGCTGGTCAAGCTCAGAGCGAGCCCGATGGCCTTCTCAAAGCCGACCAGGGCCGCAGCCTCCCCCGCCGGCATCCCGTCGAAGCGCATCTCCGGCAGCGGCGAGACGGCGAGCCCGAGCGCGTCCGAGAGCACCGGAGCAGCGCCGTCGATGGTCGGCCCGGCGCCGGCGAGATACAAGCGCAAGAAGGGCTCGCTGCTGCGCTGCAGCCACGCCGCCTGAGATTGGCGCAACGCAGCCACCATCGCGGCGCCGCCCGCTTCGGCTCCCACGGAGAGCGTGCGGGCGAATACCGGCGAGCCGTCCCTCAGCACCACGAAATCCGAGTTGCCGAGCCCTACGTCCAGCACCGCCACGAGGCCGGGCCCGCGCAGCTCCGGGACGATCTGAGACAGGTTTGCCAGCGGTAGCGGCCCGGCGCCGATGCGCTCCGGCTCGACCCCGATGGCTTGCTGCACGAGATCGATCTGTTGGCGCACGACCGACAAGCGTGTCGCCACCGCCAGCACGCGCAGCCCTTCCTGGCTCGAGTTGCGTCCGAGGGAGCGGTAATCGAAGCACAGTTCGTCAAAATCGAGCGGCACCTGCGCCTCGATCTCGAATGGCACGACATCGCTGAGCTGCTTGGCCGCGGTGGCGGGCAGCTCGATGTCCCGGATGAACAGCTGGTCGCCGCTGATGCTGGTCGCCAGGTGCTCGCCCTGCTGCACCAACGGCAGCGCCAGGAGCCGCAGCGTCTCCTCCAGCTCACTCTGGTTCTGCAGCGGCGCCTCTCTGCAGCCGAGCAGCTTGAGCGTGCGAACCTGAGTCTGCAAGAGCGCGATGCGCACATGCGTGGCGCGAATATCGATTCCGACTAGCCTGGCCATACTGGTTCTCGCGCTCGCTTAGTTGACTCGAAAGTAGACTACTCTGCCCGCCGTGCTCGGCACCAGGGCCCCGGAAATCCCGGCCGTTTCGTCCTCGGCTGCGTCCGGCGTGGGCGGCGTCGGGGCTGGCGTTCCGGCAGGGGTGCCCGCCGAGACCTGGCTCAGCAAGTCCTGCACCGTGGGCGCCTTGCGAAAGTCGACCACCGCCAGGATGCGCACATGCGTCTCGCGCTTGCCCTGGCGTACGTGACCCTCGGCATAGATGCTGAAGACCTTGCTCTCGAGGGAGAGCCCCTTGTCGAACTCGTTGGGAGAAAGGAACTTGATCGGCTCGAGCCCCGCCATCTGCATCAAATCCAGCCCGCCCGTGAGCGAGGGGGCGGGCGGGGTCGCGGCCGGGGTTCCGGTCCCGGTCCCGGGCGTGGTCCCGGTCCCGGTCCCGGGCGCGGCGGCGGCCGAGCCCGCACCTTCCAACGTTTCGCGAAGCTTCCTGGCGGAGCGAAAGATCGGGATGCCGGCGGTGATGCTGCGCAGCACGCTCATCGTGGTCAGAAAGGCCGCCGGCTTCTGACCGGTCGGGTCGTTGCAGAGCGGAGTGCCCGGCACTGCGTGGGCGCAGATGTACGACAGGAGGGTGCGCGGGTTGGTGGTGTTGATATTGATCTTGCCGGAGGACCAGACGCTCACCGGGCGCTCCGCCGGATCGCTCGGATCTGGATCGATGAAGGTGGCCCAGAAGTCGTCCCCCACGCCTTCCACCAGGTGCAGCTCCTCGAGGCTGTCAAAGGCTGCGTTCTTGCGCGAATACGGATCGGGCAGGTTGCGGTAGTAGGAGTTCTCCGCCGGGGACGACATGCTGCCCTGGGCGTTGGGGTCGCAGTTTTCGAGGTCCTGATTCGCGTCCACCCAGTCGATGAGCGCGGCGCAGACATCCTGACGGTTGGCGTATTCCCCGCTGTCGCTGCGGCGCTCAAATAGCGGGTCGTACTGCGGGCCGCCGATCAGTCCCAGCAGCTGGCGGCCCACGTCGCGCGCGCCGAAGCTGGAGCGACCGGCGTTGTTGAGCCCAATCTTGGCGTCTTCGTCGACGATCTTCACTTCAAAGCCGGCGCCGTCGAGACCCAGGCCCTCGCCCTGGGTGATATCGAGGTTGGCCAGGCCCTTGAAAGCAGCGGCGCCCTCGGCATCGTTGAAGGCCCCCAGCATCTGCGGGGCAAACGCCCAGACCGGGATCTGCGGCGCCTTGCCGCCGCCCATGGCAGCCATCAGCAGGCCCGCCGCGGCTCGCACCGTGGGCTCGGAAGCGATCAGCAAGCGCGACAGGTTGATGGCGCTGCGCGCCGCATATTCGGCCTTCAGCGCGTCCCGATCGGAGAGCGCGCTGGCAAACTCCGTGGACATCTGGTCCTGATACTCGGCGAGCATCACCGCCAGGATGGTGAGCGAGCCGAGCACCATGATCAGTGCGGCACCGCGCTCCTTGGCGCGGAGCTTGCGGCGCAACCGCCGTTTCGGAAGGGTGGGCAGAGTGGCCATCACTCGACTCCAAAGGTGAGAGGGTCGCGCAGGGCGAGCGCCACCTTGGTGATGAAACGCAGCGGCTGTGGCGCGCGGTCCATGCTGCGCCGCTGGCCGCCCTTCAGTACCAGGAGCACGCGCACCTGCAACGGCAGCCGGTTGTGTTGCCCGAGCGCCTGGGTGGAGTCCCACTTGTCCGTCCACTGCCCGTTGGCGGCGTCGAGATACTCGAGCTCGAACAGATCGAGATCCGTCGCCATGACCTCGACTCGACCGCCGTGCTCGGGCTCGAGATCCAGGCGTGGGCTGATGCGCCGGGCGAGATCGGTCTGACCCGAGCCGTCGGGGTTGGGCGAGCCAAAATAGGAGATCTCGGCCTGGTCCGACTCCTTGGAGTCTTTGTCGTAGCGCCGGTTGCTGAAGCTGTTGAAGTCGACGCGCGCCGCGGGCGAGTCGCGCGTGCCGATGAACGCAGTCTTGGTCGTGACCAGGTTCAGATCCGGCGGCGCGTGCGCCGAGATGTAGGCGGCGCTCAGTTCATACGCGATGCGCTGCAGCGCGGCACGCCCCTCGTGGTAGCGATCGGCCAGGCGGGTCACCCCCTCCTTGCTGCGCTGCAGGCCGTCGAACGCGCCGTACAGGAGCGTGCAAATGAGCGACAGGATCGCCACCGCGATCAAGACCTCGACCAGCGTGAAGCCGCGCGCGCGGCGGCTCAGGAGCCATGGACCGACGCGGAAGGTGTGCCGAGAGCTCATGGCGCTGGCAGGTTCCCTGCCCCCCCTTCCCCCTCTGCGAGCATCCCGCCCTGCTGCGGATTGGTCACGTATTGGGTCACCGAGAAGTCGCGCTCCGTGGAGCCCTCCTTCCAGTACACCTGCACCGTGACCTTGCGAATGCTGGCCTCGAGCATGCCCTTGAGCTGCGGGTAGACCATGCCGATCGCGATCGACGCCAGGCCGCTGGCGCTCGACCCGCCCAGTTCCTCCATGGCCGCCGCCGTGTCGCCGCCGCTCAAACTTGCTTCGGCCTCGCCGAGCTTGTCGATGGCCGTCGTTGGCTCCGTGGCGCTCGTGTTCTCGCTTTCGCCGGCGCCCGCATCCCGCTCGAACCCTGCCGACGATAGATCGGGGAGCGTGACGGGAATGACCGACCAGCGGCAGCGCAGCTCCGACTCCTCGTCGTCGCAGCAGGAGCCTTCTTCCTCATCTTTGGTGAGCTGGTAGCCCTTGCGCAGCAGCTCTTCCTCGATCTCGCTCATCTTGCAGCGCGCCAGACCTACTGCCTCGCTCAGCTGCGCCGCACGCTTGCTGCTGGAGAATAGCCCCGTCTGCGCGGTCAGGATCACCGTCAGCCCCAGCCCCAGGATCGCCACGGCCACCATCACCTCGAGCAAGGTGAAGGCTCGTGCGCCCTGGGCCGCGCCGTGAAGACTGCGCGAGCTCATGGCTCTTCGCGCTCCTGCAGATCCAGGTCGCGGCGCGCCTCTTCCAGCTCGATGCGGCCCCGGGCCAGTTTGGCTCGCCCGGTGAGCGCGCTCACCAGCACGGTCAGCCCGTCGCTGTCACCGGCGCGAGTAAGCTGGATCGCTGCGCGCTCCGTACCGCCGCCGGGCCAGAAGTACAGGTACGCCCGACCCTCCGTGCGTGGCTCCAGATCATGCTCCGTCTGCACCTGGAGATAGCGAATTCCCGTGCCGAGCTCACGCCCCAACGCTGGATCCTCCCCGTCCACGGCGAAGCCGGGCACGGGAGAGAAATTCGCCGCGGGCGCCCGCGGACCCTCGATGATCTCGCGCGCATACTCGGCGGCCTTCTTCTCCACCTCCGTCGCGGCCTGGGCTCCCGCCTTGGCACCTTCATCGCCGCTCTTCACGCGCAACATCAGGTCGCGGGATTCCTCCATCAGGATGCGCCCGCTCTCCAGATCAAACACCAACCGTACCGGACGCCCCATCGAGTTGGCTCGCGTCAGGGCCGAGCGCACGCTGCTCATGACCAGCGTGGCGCCGGCGCGCAACCGAGTGCTGGTCAGGATGCCCGAGCCGCTGATCACCATCGCCGTCATGCCGGCGATCAAGGCGACGACCAGCATGACCTCGATCAGAGTAAACGCACGGCTACCGCAGGCGCCGCGCCGACGCACGCTCGCCCGCAGTCGGACCGCGCGGTCCAGAACGGGCAAAGGCTGAGGGCGCGCACGGGGGGACAGTTCAACGCTCCGTTTCGGCAGCCACCTTGGGAATGCTGAGATCGTCGGCCGTGCCTTGCTTCTTGTCGGGCCCGGCAGACTGCACGAAGACCTCGTCGTCCGTGCAGGCGAAGATCCACTCCTGTGCCCACGGATCCGAGGTGTTGGCGGCCGAGTCCACCTGCTTGCCTTCGATCAGTTGGCTCAGGGTCGGGCAGGTCGCCTCGTTGTTGAGCCGCTGCCAGTCCTGAATGGCCGTGCGCAAGCCGCGCGCACTCTGCAGCGCCGTATCGATCTGCGCCTGCTTGTACTTCGGCACGGCGAAGAAGCCGACGCCGCTGGCCAGGAGCGCCATGATGGCCACCACGATCAGCACCTCGACCAGGGTCACTCCCGCCTGCGCCGCCCGTTTGCCCGCGCGGCGTGTAGCGCGCGCCGCCAGAATCTGTTCCCAGTTCGTCATCTCACTGCTTCCTTTCTCGCTGCTTGCCGGAGCACGAGTGGCCCTCTGGCCTCGCGTGTCATTCGATGCGGTCGAGCCCGCCGGCAATTCCATCTGGTCCCGCGCTCATCAGCACGTACGCCTCGCCCGGATCGGCTCCGGGACAGATCAACGTCAGAGGCTGCCCCCAGGCATCCCTCGGCGTGCCCTTGAACGTGGCGTAGTCGGAGAGCGCGGAAAAATCCTCGGGGCACTTGCCCTTGTGGTCCGCCAGGTAGGCGTCCACGGCTTGCCGCACGTCCAGGAGAATGGCGCGCGTATGCCGGAGCCCCGCGGCCCGACGCTCCCGCACCACCACCACGACGAGCAGACTGATCGCGAGCCCCACGCCGACGAGAGGGCGCAACCGATACAAACCGAGGCGGCGGAACAACCCACCCCGCCGCTCCCACGGGAAGAAAGATCGCTGCTCCGAGCTTTTCCACGCTGCCACCTCATTGCACCAGCTGGTTCATCTGCACGAGCGGCATGATGATCGACATGGCGATGAACGCCACCATTCCGCCCATGACCACGATGATCAGAGGCTCGAGCAAGCTGGTCAGGGTGGTGACCTTGGTTTCGACGTCGGCCTCGTAGGTGCGGGCGACGTTTTGCAGCATCTGCTCCAGCTGGCCGCTGCGCTCTCCGACGGCGATCATGTGGGTGACCATCGGCGGGAAGTAGCCGCTGCGCCGCAGAGGCTCCGCGATGCTCTCGCCCTCGCGGATCGAACTGATGGCGCTCTTGACCACCGCCTCGAGCTGCGCGTTGCCGAGCACGGCCTTGACGATATCCATCGCGGACAGTAGCCCCACGCCGCTGGCCAGCAGCGTCGAGAGCGTGCGCGAGAAGCGCGCCACCGCTACCAACAGATTCAAGCGCCCGAAGATGGGCACGCGCAGTAGGAAGCGATCCCACGTCAGGCGACCCGCCGGCGTGTTCTGCCAGCGCCGAAAGCCGTAAATCCCGCCAACCAAGCCGCCCAGGATCAACCACCAATAGGACGCCAGCGTGTCCGAGATGAAGATCAGGAGCGAGGTGTACCAGGGCAGCTCCTGCTGTAGGTTCGCGAACATGCTGGTCACCTTGGGCACCACGCCCACCATCAAGGCCCCCACCAGCACACCGGCGATCAGCGTCATCAACACGGGATAGGCGAGCGCCGAGATCAGCTTGCCCTTGAGCCTGGCCTGCGCCTCCATGAAGTCCGCCAGCCGCTCCAGCACGGCCTCCAGCGTTCCGGAGGCCTCCCCTGCCGCCACCATGTTCACGTACAGGGGCGGGAATGCCTTGGCGTGCGCCGACAGTGCGGTCGCGAACGCCGTGCCCTCTTTCAGCGACTCGGCGATCGCGGTCAGCGTCCGGACCAGGGACTCCTTCTCGACCTGGTCGACGAGCGCCGTGATCGACTCCACGAGCGGCACGCCGGCGCGCACCAGCGTCGCGAGCTGTCGTGTCATCACCGCTACGTCGGCGGCCGATGGGCGATACAGGAACGCCAGCAGCTGAATGTCGCGCTTGGACTGCGCCTTGCGCGCATTCTCCGGCGTGGCGAGCGTGAGCAGAACGCCCTCGCGGCGCAGGATGCCGCGCAACGCCTTGGGGCTATCCGCGTCGCGGTAGCCTTTGACGCCCTTGCCGGAGGCAACCTCGATACCCTTGTATTCGAAGACAGCCATCAGCGTCCTTGATCACTCGGGTCATTCATCAAACATGTCGTCCTGGGTCGCCGCGACGACCTCTTCGACGGTGGTCACCCCGAGCAGCGCCTTGCGCGCGCCGTCGTCCCGCAGGGTATCCATCCCGCGCGTCTGGGCCACGCGGCGAATGCTCTGCGCGTCTGCGCTCTGCATGACCGCCTCACCCACCGCCTCATCGGCCATGAGCAGTTCGTAAATGCCGAGGCGGCCGGTGAACCCCTTCTGATCGCATACGTTGCAACCCTTGGGGCGATATAGCTTGGGCATCGTCGGCTGACGCCAACCCACGGGTTCGTAGGGCGCCACGGCGTCGTTCAACCGCGCGATGTAGGCCGGCGACAACTTGCGCTCATCGCGGCGCTTGGTGCGCGCCGGATCGATGCCGAGTTGCTCGAGCTCATACGGCGTGGCCGTGTAGGCCTCTTTGCAATGTGGACAGAGCACGCGGACCAGGCGTTGCGCGAGCACGCCGACGATCGTCGAACGCACGCGGAACGCCTCGATCTCCATCTGGATCAGGCGCGTGAAGGCGCTAGCCGCGTCGTTGGTGTGGATCGTGCTCAGCACCAGGTGGCCCGTCATGGACGCGTGCATGGCGATCTCCGCGGTTTCCTTGTCGCGGATTTCGCCCACCATGATCACGTCCGGATCCTGACGTAGGAACGCGCGCAGCGCGCTGGCGAAGGTGAGACCAATCTTGGGCTGGACCGGCAGCTGATGAATGCCCGAGATCTCGTATTCCACCGGATCTTCCGCGGTGAGAATGTTGACGTTCGGGTGATTGATGCGATTGATGCAGGCGTACAGCGTCGTGGTCTTGCCGCTGCCCGTCGGACCGGTCACGAGCAGGATGCCGTCGGGCTTGTGGATCAGGCTATCCATCAGCAAGAAATCGCGCTGACTGAAGCCCAGGTCCGGCAGATCGAGCAGCACGCTCGCCTTGTTCAACAGGCGCATCACGATGCGTTCGTGATCGCGGCTCGTCGGCACCGTCGACACGCGCACATCGATCGAACGCCCGGCGATGCGCAGCGAGATGCGGCCGTCTTGCGGCAGGCGCTTCTCCGCGATGTTGAGCCCGGCCATGATCTTCACACGCGCGATCACCGAGCTCATGAACTGGCGCCGGGCGCGGCGCGCGATGTACAACTCGCCGTCCACGCGGTAGCGAACGAGCACCTCTTTCTCTTCGGGCTCGATATGGATATCGCTGGCCCGCTCCTTGGAGGCCTGGGCAAACAGATTGTTGACCCAACGAATGATCGGCGCGTCGTCGTCGGACTCGAGGATATCGATGGCGTCGGAATCGACGACGTCGTCCTTGCCGCCGAGCTCGCTCGACGTGTCTTGCCGCTCGTAGACGCGGTTGATGGCCTCGCTGACGACGGCCGGAGACGCCACGCTGATCAGGAGGCGCTTGCCGAACGTCGCCCGCACGTCGTCCAGGGCGGCGGTGTCCAGGGGATCACCGCAGACGATGGACACGCTGTCCTCGTTCTCCTTCAGCACCAACAATCGGTGTGAGCGGGCATACCCGAGCGGCAGCCGCATGGCGTCGGTCAGAGCGATGCCCTCGGGATCGACGGCCTCGACGAAGTTGAAGCCACATTCGCGGGCGAGCGCCTCCGCGACCGCGGCGTCCGTGGCCAGCCGGTTCTGCACCACCAGATCGAAGAGCTCGGCCGCCTTCTCGCGTTGCTCTGCGTACAGCGGCTCCAGCGCCTCCGGCGTGACGACGCCGTGGCGCATCAGAATGTCGCCCAGTGCGCGCTGCTCTTGCATCACTCGACCCGCTCCAGGTTGCCGCTGTCGGCGGCCGACGTGGCAGCGATGCTGCGCACGCCCGGATTGATCATCAGCGAAGCACTGGCCCGCGGCGCCGAGGGCAGGCTGGTGGGCTCATTTTGCGACGTGGTGCGGCGCCGACGGGTGGCCGCCGGAGCGGGCGCGCGTGGCGCGGTGGCCGGCGCAGCACCCTTGGGCGCGGCGGACGCTGGCGCGACGTCCACGGGCAGATCGAGCGGCTCGGTGGGCTGGTGGGACTTGGCCTCGCTGGGAAGGCCCTCGTCCTCGAGCCGGCGCCGTTCGGACATCTGCGTGAACGCCTGGCGGATGGCTTCGACCAGGCCGTTGGTGCGGGCGTAATCCTTGGGTGGCTGCCACTCGGCGTTGAAGACGAAGTAGCGATCCAGAAATTCCTGGCGCTCGTTCATCTTGCGCGTGAACACCTTGCGCAGGTCTTCCTGGGTCTGAATCACATACGGGGTCAGGATCAACAGCAGGTTGGTCTTGGCTGTCGTCGTGGTGCTGTTACGAAACAGAAAGCCGAGCACCGGCAGATCGCCCAAGATGGGGATCTTGGTCTCGCCTGTCAGCTTCGTGTCGCGCATCAAGCCGCCGATCACGACCGTCTGCTGATCGTCCACGACCACGGTCGTCTTGGCCGAGCGTTGAGTGATCGACACGGCGCCGAGATCACCCTGGGCCCCGCCCGCGCCTTGCTCGCTGATCTCTTCCTGGATCTCCAGGCGCACCTGGTTGGTCTTGTTGATGTGGGGCGTGATCTTGATCTTGGTGCCCACGTCCTGGCGCGGCGCACCACCCAGCGCGCCGATCGCTCCCAGGCCGCCGAGGCCCTGGGTGGCCTGCCCGGCCACGGCTCCGCCGAGCAACGGGGCCAGGCCTGCCAGGCTGCCCGCGGCCGAGTTGGTCTGCAGAGGGATGTTCTCCCCGACGTTGATCTCGGCCTCCGTGTTGTCCATCGCGATGATGTGCGGCGTGGACAGCACGTTGGAATCCGAACTGATGGCGATCGCGTTGAGGGCGACGCCGAAGGCGGGAATGCTCACGCCAGGCGGCAGGATCGGCAGGCGCCCCTCCGTGCCTTCCAGGTCGGGGCCTCGGACACCGAGGGCGAGCGCCTGCAGCTGGGTGGGGCCAGCGATCGATTCGAGCGCGTTGAAGCCACCGACGACCAGGGTGTCGTTCTGCCCGAAGAGGCCCGTCGTGGAACCGCCGTGATAGGCGAGCCCGAGAGTATTGGCGCGGCGCGCCGACAGATCCATGATCACCGCTTCGATGAAGACCTGTCGCCGCTCGCGGTCGAGGCTGTCGATGACCATGCGCAGCTGCGCGTAGTCGCGGCTGGACGAGGTGATGACCAGAGAGTTCGTGGCCTTGTCCGCGGTCACGCGCACGGCGCCTTCGAACAGGCCTTCCGTGGAGGCTCCCGCCGCTGCCGGCGCGGGCGCCGCCGCAGCGGCACCACGGCCGGCCCGCCCAGAGGCGGCCGCCGCCGTGCCCGAGAGCATGCGCGTGACCGTCTGCGCCAGCTCTTCGGCCACCGCATGCTGCAGCTGCAACACATGGATCCGGCCTTCCGCGGCGGGCGAGGTGTCGACGCGCTTCAGGAACTCGAGCAGCCTCAGGTAGCCCTCGTTCGAGCCCACGATGATCAAGGAGTTGGTGAGCTCATCCGCCAGGACGCGCACCAGTCCGCCGCCGGCGGTGCCCTTCTCCAGTTGGTAGATGTCGTTGATCTGCTTGGCGTAATCGCGCGCGTCCCCGTAGTGGATCGGTTCGATCCACATGCGCGAGCTGGCCGAGCCGACGTCCACTTCTTCAATCAGCCGAATCAAGCGGCGGATGTGCGCGCCCGTGTCGGTGATGATGAGCAGCCCGCCCGGCTCGTACACCGTGATGTCGCCCTCTTTGCTCTTGAACTTGGCCAGCAGCTGGCTGACCTCGCCGGCGCTCACGCTCTTCAGGCGATAGAGCCGTGTCACGTAGGCGTCCGTCTCGGGCACGGGTGCCGCCCGCGAGTACAACGGCGGCACGGACTGAGCGGCCCCGGCGCTGTCCACGATCTTCAAGAACTCGCCCTGCGGCACCACCGTGAGGCCGTTCGCCTGCAAGATCGACAGGAAGGCCTCGTAGGCCTCGGCTAGCGTCACCGGCTCCGGAGAGACCACCGTGATGCTGACCTTGCGTACCTTCGAACCGTAGATGAAGCGCTTGCCGGTGAGCCCGCTGATGTGCTGCACGAGCTCCGCGAGGTCGGCATCTTCCAGATTGAACTTTACCCGGTGGCTGCCGGGCTTGGGCCGATAGGGCGTATCGACCGCCTTCGCGATCGAGTCCATGCTCTGCGGCAAGGGGCCCCGCGTGCCCGGCAGGTCCTCGGCCGCCTCGGGGCTCGCTGCCGGGGGGTTGCCGCTTTCGCTGGGCGTAGCAGCCTGCGCAAACGCGCGCCGCTCACCCCAGCCCAGTCCAAGCACCAGCGCGCACACCGAGACTCGGCCGACACGCTTTGACAAGACGAACAGCGAACGACGTACGCGCATGGGGATCATTTGATAGTGAAATTAATCGTAAGAGGCTTGCCGCGCCGATTGAGAGCTACCGTAAGAGCGGTCGCGGTCCGCAAGCGGGCGTACGCTTCGAGAGCCTTCTCGGGGCTGGCCATATCGAAGCCGTTGATCTGCTCGAGGCGATCGCCGTTCTGCAAGCCGAGCGTGCCCAGCAGCGTATCGGAGCGAATGCCAAACAACCGGATGCCGACGGTCTTGCCGTCTTTCTGCTCGGGAACGATGCGCGCCGAGCGCATCAGCGTGGCCTGGTTTTCCAGGATGTTGTCGATCACGCTGCGATCCACGTTGAACTCGGTCTCGCTGACCTTCTGAATCTTGTCCGCAATCTCGGAGGGCACCGCGGGTGCGCCGCGCCGCGTCGCGGCGCGCTTCTCGGCTGCCGGCGCGGCCGGCTCCGCGGTCGCCGCCGGTTCGCTGGCAGCTGCCTTCTCGTGCTTCTCGCTGAACAGGAAGGCTTGGCAAATTTTCTCGTCGTTCACGAGCCAGACAGCGGGACTCGCCTTGAGCGCGTTGTAGCCGATGAACGCGACCTTCATCTTACCGACGTCGTCGCCGACGCGGCGCGTGGCGGCGTCCGCATCACCCGGGCCCTTCAGCTGAGCGAGCGACCACTCCGGGTCCTGGGACTCGGTGACGATGTTGACGAGCACGTCTTCGCATTCCGGCGCGCTCAGCGGGTCGCTGACGTCCACGACGTGGGGGGCCTCTTCGGGCACCTGAACCGTCAACGCCTCTCGATCGAGGGGGCCCGTCACCGAGTCAAAGGCGTTGCGCGAGAGGATCGGGTCACCGGTCGTCGTGGAGGGGCGGACGACCGTCTTGGGCGCCTTCCCGCGGCGCGCCTTGCCCCCGGCTGCGGGCGGCGTGGACAACACGTGCGCAGCGACGAGCTCCACCGTGCCCGCGGCCTGGAAATAGACCGCCAGGCCGAGCAGGAACGCTACGACGAAGCCGAAAGATTTTCTCGCGAAGCGCTCGACGCCCATAGGAGTCTCAAACGTCCTTTCGGGCTCTTGTAGCGAGACTCATGCCAACGCCCAACTAGCCCATCGTGCGGTCTTTTTCAGCCCCAAAGCGGGAAATGGATCGCGCTGCCGACAAGCTGGCAACACGAGGCGTCTATCGGGGTCTGACGTGACAATCTGACAACGCCATTTGCAGGCTCACGGCGCTGCCGAGGCTTCATCCAGCTTTCGGTAGATGGTGCGGGTGGAGATGCCGAGCAGTTGCGCGGCCAGCGATTTGTCGCCGTCCGTCCGCTTGAGCGTCTCGCGGATCATCCGCTGTTCGACCTCGGCGAGCGGGGTGCCGATCTCGAAGACCAGGCTGGACGGGGTGGGCGCGCTGGCCCGCGTCACGACGTCCGGCAGGTCCCCGAGCGTCAGGACGTCCGAACGGCACAACACGGCGGCCCGCTCGATGACGTTCTCCAGCTCGCGTACATTGCCCGGCCAGGAGTAGTCGACCAGCTTGGCCAGGGCTTCGCTGGTCACGCTCAGCCGTGGCCGACTGTTTTTCGCACAATACACGCCCAGAAAGTGGTCGACCAAGAGCGGCACGTCGTCGCGCCGGGAGCGCAAGGGCGGAGCGGTGATCGCGATCACGTTCAGGCGATAGTAAAGATCCTCCCGAAATCGCCCCGCCTCCACCTCCTGCTGCAGGTTGCGATTGGTGGCCGCGATGATGCGGACGTCCGCTTTGACCGTATCTCCGCCCACCGGCTCATACTCGCCCTCCTGCAGCACGCGCAGCAGCTTGACCTGCACGGCGGGGGACAGCTCGCCGATCTCGTCCAGAAACAGCGAGCCGCCCGCGGCCCGCGCAAAGCGCCCCTCGCGCCGCGCCACCGCGCCGGTAAAGGCGCCCCGCTCGTGGCCGAACAGCTCCGCCTCCAGGATCGATTCCGGAATCGCCGAGCAGTTGACCGCAACGAAGGGGCCGGCGGCCCGCGAGCTCCGGCCGTGGATGTGCCGAGCGATCAGCTCCTTGCCGGTGCCGCTTTCGCCCAGGAGCAGCACCGTGGCGCTGGAGGGAGCGGCCTGGTTGCTGACGTCCAGCACGCGCCGGAGCGCCGAGCTCTGGCCCACGATCTCCCGATTGGTGAGCATGCGCAGCTCGCGGCGCAGCGAGCGATTTTCGGCGAGCAGTAGCTGGCGCTCGGCCGCCTTGCGCACACTCTTGACGATGTTCATGCGCTTGAGCGGCTTTTCGACGAAGTCGTAGGCGCCGTCCCGCATCGCCTGCACGGCCGTCTCCACCGTGCCATAGGCCGTCATCAGCACCGCTTCGGTCTCCGGGGCGACCTCCCGCAGCGCCCGGAGCAACTCCGCGCCCGTGGTGCCCGGCATCATCAGGTCGATCAGCGCCACCTGCACCCGGTGGCGCCGCACGAGATCGAGCGCCGACTTGGCATCCTCCGCGGTCAACACCCGCATCTGCTCGCGCTCGAAAATCTTGCGCAGCGAGCTCAGGTTGCTCGGCTCGTCATCCACCACCAGAACGGTGAGCTGGCCGTCCTGGATGGGGTTCTCCCCTGCCGTCATGGCACAAACCGCCACAATGTCATCTTGGATGACATCTTTGCACGAATGCGCAGCCTGTCAACAGCAATGACAAATTGTCTCAAGCGGGGCACCGGGCTGACGGTGCTCGGTTCGGAACACTAGAGGCGCCCCGGGACACATGCTACGGGCTACCTCGCTTCGGGGGCAGGAAACGCATGAGCTACGTGGTCCTTGCTCGGAAGTGGCGCCCGATGAGTTTTCGGGACCTGATCGGCCAGGAGCATGTGTCGCGGAGCCTGGCCAACGCCATCGAACAGGATCGGGTGGCGCATGCCTTCCTCTTCACGGGGGTGCGCGGCGTGGGCAAGACCACGAGCGCGCGCATCCTCGCCAAGGCGCTGAACTGCCTACGTCGTGCCACGCCGGCGGCCGCCCCCGGGGCGGAGCCGTGCCTCGAGTGCGCCGCCTGCCTGGAGATCGCCGAGGGGATCGACGTGGATGTGCGCGAGATCGACGGCGCCAGCTACACCGGCGTCGACGAGATCCGCAAACTGCAAGAGTCGCTGCCGTATCGGCCGAGCCGCGATCGCTACAAGATCTTCATCGTGGACGAGGTCCACATGCTCTCGCAGAACGCCTGGAATGCGTTGCTCAAGACGCTCGAAGAGCCGCCGCCGCACGTCAAGTTCATCCTCGCCACCACGGAAGTGCACAAAGTGCCGGTGACGATCTTGAGCCGCGTGCAGCGGTTCGACTTCAAGATGATCCCCAGCCGCCTGATCGGCGAACGGATCCGTTTCGTGCTCCAAGCGGAGAACATCCTCGCGGACGACCGCGCCGTGCAACTCGTGGCGCGCGAAGCGGCGGGCAGTATGCGCGACGCCCTGAGCCTGCTGGATCAGGTGATCGCCTTCAATCCACAGCAGCTGATCGGCGACGAAGTCGCGCGCGTGCTGGGTGTGGCGGGCTACCTCTCGCTGCTCGAGCTGGCCGGCGCCGTGCTGCGCGGCGAACCCGCACGGGCGCTCTCCAGCGTGGATGCGCTGGCGCGTCAGGGCTCGGACCTGATTGTGGCCGCGCGCAACCTGGTGGCGCTGTTTCGAGATCTGGTGGTGGCCAAGCTGTGCTCGGGCTCGGACGAGCTGCTCGATCTCTCCGATGAGGAGCTTCGCCTCGTGCGCGCGCTCGCTGAACGCACCGACGCCCAGGATCTGGTGCGCTTGCAGCAGGGCTTCGCCAAGGGCTTCGACGACATCTCGAGAGCCGCAGAACCCCGTACCGCGCTCGAAATGTTGCTGACGCGGCTGGCGTTGCGGCCCGCGTTGGTCC
>Ga0315912_10000889_pt1 | contig 43231 bp, 41 predicted proteins | sample VfabasoilMG_FD_204469 | JGI IMG/M metagenome (GOLD analysis project Ga0315912, IMG submission 204469) | Garden soil microbial communities collected in Santa Monica, California, United States - V. faba soil | ecosystem: Environmental > Terrestrial > Soil > Garden | place: USA: California... | reverse complement strand
TCCGGCCCGGGGGCTAGTTTCCGCGGCCCCATGGCTCGCGTCACCGTCGAAGACTGCCTCGAAAAAGAAGAGAACCGCTTTGCCCTCGTGGTGCTGGCGGCTTCCCGCGCTCGCTCCTTGATGAAGGGCGCCCCGCAGCTCGTGAACGCGAAGAACAAGGCCCCGGTGATCAGCCTGCGCGAAATCGCCGCCGGCCGCGTCCGCTACCACCGCCCCTCGATCGAAGTGGTCGAGGAATACATCGAAGAGCTTGCGCGGCTGAATCCGTGACGGCCTCGCCGTCGTGACACGCCCGCCGCTCGCGCCGTTCCCGGATTCGATCGCCGAGCTCGGCACGACCGGGGACGCCGGCGCCCTCGCGCACTATTCGGACCCGGCGTACTACACGAAGACGTACGGCGCGCGCCGCCACGACGTCGAACGGTACGTACGGCTGGCCCGCGAATCCGGCGGCCCCGTCCTCGAGTACGGTATCGGCAACGGCCGCGTCGCGATTCCGGTCGCTCAGGCTGGGATCGAGGTCGAGGGCGTCGACCTCTCGCGGGCGATGCTCGACGATCTCGGGGCCCGCCTCGAAAAACTGCCGCCCCACGTGCGCGATCGTGTGCGCTTCCATCACGCCGACATGCGGAGCTTTCGCACCGAGCGCCGGTTCCCGCTCGTGCTGGTGCCGTTCAACGGCATCCTTCACCTCTACGAACGCGCCGACCAGGAAGCCTTCCTCGCGCGCGTGCGCGAGCACCTCGCACCCGGCGGCCGCCTCGTGTTCGACTTTTCGCTGCCCGCGCCGAGCGATCTTGCCCGTGATCCCGAGCGCTGGTTCGGCGCCCCGCGCATCCGTCACCCCACGACCGGCGCGCTCGTCCGCTACGACGAACGCTTCGAGTACGACCCGATCCGCCAGCTGCTCTTGGTCACCACCCGCTTCACCCCCGAGACTGGCCCGGCCTGGACGGTCCCGCTCACGCACCGCCAGCTCTTCCCACGCGAGGTCGAGGCGCTGCTCCACTACAATGGGTTTTCCGACGTCAGCCTGACCGCCGATTTCGGCGACGGGCCGGCCGACTCCTTCACCGATTCCGTGGTCGTTTCGTGCTCGGTGGCGGCACCGTTGAAACCTGCTGGCGGGTGATTACGTTGATCTGAATTGACGATGGCGGACTTCTACAAAGAGCTCGGTGTCAGCCGCACGGCCAGCGCCGACGAGATCAAGAAGGCTTACAGGAAGCTCGCGGCCCAGCTCCATCCCGACAAACACGCCGGAGACAAGAAGGCCGAAGCGCGCTTCAAGCAGGTGAACCGCGCCAACCAGGTGCTCAGCGATCCGGCCAAGCGAAAGCTCTACGACGAGTTCGGCGAAGACGCGCTCCGGGAAGGGTTCGATGCCGGCGCCGCGCGCGCGTACCGCTCAGCGACCCGAGGTGGCCGCGTGCGCCACGGTGGCGGACCGAATCTCGAGGACCTCTTCGGTGCCGGCGGCGCTCAGGGCGGCATCGGCGACATGCTGGGCGATCTCTTCGGCGGTGGCCGCCGCCGGAGTGGTCCGCAGAAGGGTTCCGATCTCGCGAGCGAGGTCCAGGTCGATTTCATGTCGGCCGTGCGCGGGGCCGAGCTCCGTCTCCGCGTTCAGGAGGGCGGGGACGAGGTCACCGTGCGTGTTCCGCCCGGCGCGGGCGACGGTGATCGCGTCCGCATTGCCGGGCACGGAGCCCCCGGCGCTTTCGGCGGTCCGGCCGGCGATCTCCTGCTCACGATCAAGGTCGCCCCGCACCCGAAGTTCGAACGCGATGGCCTCGATCTCTACGTCGACCTGCCTGTCTCCGTCGGTGAGGCGTACCGTGGCGCCAAGGTCCGCGTGCCCACGCTGGACGGCGCCGTGACGCTCACGGTGCCGAAGCACGCCCAGAGCGGCCAGGTCGCGCGCCTCAAGGGCAAGGGTGTGAAGCGCCAGAACCAGCAGGGCGATCTGTACGTCCGCTTCGAGATCAAGCTGCCGGAAACCGAGTCGAAGGCGGTCGAGGACGCGATCGACGTGCTCGAGAGGAGCTTCGACAAGGGGATCCGCGACGAGCTCGAGCTCTGACTCGGGGGTTCTCCCCGAGTCAGGATCATGTCAGTTTAGCCCGGTGCGGCGCACCGAGCGGCTTTTTGCGCTGGCCGAGCACCTGCGCGCCCGGCGCACGGGCGTCACGGCGGAGGAACTCGCCGAGCGGTTCGACGTCACGGTGCGCACGATGTACCGCGATCTCGACGCGCTACGCGCCGCGGCGCTGCCACTCGCAGCGGAGCGAGGTCGCGGCGGGGGGTACGCGCTCGACAAGAGTTACAGCCTGCCGCCGGTCAACCTCACGGCGCGGGAGGCAGCGCTGCTCGTTGCGCTCGGACGCTTCGCGATCGAGATGCGGCTGATCCCTTTCACCGACACGGTCGAGTCTGCACTCGACAAGGTCCGGGCGGCGCTTTCGCTCTCTGCCCAGCGCGACCTTCTGGCGAGGCTCGACGAGCTCCATTTTCTCGGGGTGCCCGCGAAGCCGGTGAAAAAGGAAATTCGCGCCGCCGTCGAGCGCGCCTGGTTCGAACAGCAGCCGCTTCGCATCCGCTACGTGGACTCGAGTTCGGTCGAATCCGAGCGCCGGATCCGCATCGAATCCGTGCAGATGGATCGGCACGAAACCAGGCTCGACGCGCTGGATCTGGAAAGTGGCGAGCGACGCCCCTTCCGCCTCGATCGCATCGCGCGGGCGGAGGTCCTCGACGCCGTCAGCTCGCGATAGAGTGGATCTCGGAGCCGAAAACCGGCCACGGCTTGTCGCGCATCCCGGCCATCCAGTTGTCGTGGCGACCGTCCCAGTGTCCGATCTCGAGCTCGTTCACGTCGATGGCGTCGATGGTGTTGAGGTTCACCGACACGAAGTCGCCGCCGACCTCCGCGAGGTAACCCGCGCCGTAGCAGTGGATGCCGCAGTGCTTGCAGAAGTAGCGGGTGGCGACTTGGCCACCCCAGACGTAGCTCCCGCGGTCGTCTTCGCCGGAGAGTAGACGAAACGCGTCGGGCTTGACGATCGCGCCGGTGATCGCCGTCTTCGCGCAGATCGAGCAGTTGCACCGCGTGGCTTGAAAATCCGGCTTCAGCCGGACCTCGAAGCGGACGGCGCCGCAGTGACAGCTGCCGAGGTGAGGGACGGTGGCCGGGGGAACGGTGACGGGCTTCGACATGGGCGGTCTCCTTTCGATCGACTCGAAAACCAGCCTACCGGACCGTTCTGACAGCCTTATGTCAGGTTTGTTTTTCGCCGCTCGGGGGCGCCTCCGGGCGGTGCGTCTACCGCTTCGAGGCCGCCCAGTTGAGCTTCTTGTTCATGCCGTAATTCCAGGCGGTGACGGCGATGATGGCGATGGCATTGGCGAGGTAGCGGTTCATCGACGCGAGATTGAACAGGAGATTCAGGATGATGACGTTCAGGATCACGCCGAGCACGCAGATCGCGTTGTAGCCGAGGAAGCGCCGGAACTTGCGGGCGAGCCCGGGTTCGGCGCGAGCGGCGTCGCCGAACGTCCAGGCGTCGTTCCAGAGAAAATTGTTCACGATCGCGAGCTCCGCCGCGCCGAGCTTGCTGCGCGTGAGGCCGAAGCCGAGCATCGTTGGGTCGCTGAGCAAGAACAAGAAGCCCATGTCGACCACCACCCCGCTCGCGCCGACAACGCAGAAACGGAAGAGCTTCGACTCGTGGAGCGTCGCCCAGCGCAGGCGGACGAGCTGGGCCAGGTAGGCGACGCAAATGCGGAGCGAGGCTTGCGAGCTGGCCTCCGCGCGCTCGCGGAACACGTAGCCCACCTCCGCGATCCAGCGGATTTTCGCCCGCGCCAAGATCTCGACCAAAAGGACGTAGCCGAGTGGCTTCAGTGGGACGCCGGACAGCACCGAGCGGCGGATCATGAAGTAGCCGCTCAGTGGATCGCTCACCCGGCCGAGTGCCGCGGGCAGCACCAGGATGCCGATAAGCTGAGCGAGGCGTGCGACCATGCGCCGGAGCATCGTCCAGTCACTGACACCGCCGCCCTCGACGTGGCGACTCGCGATCGTAAGCTCCGCTCCCTGCTCCATCTCCCGGTATAGCTCGAGGTTCGTCTCCGGCGGATGCTGGAGATCGCCGTCCATCACCCCGAGCACGTCGCCGTTCGCGGCCTGAAAGCCCCGGGCGACGGCCGTCGACTGGCCGCGCTCGCCGGTGCGGCGCATGACGCGAAGCCGCGGGTAGCGCTGGGCGAGGTCGAGCGCGAGCGCGGCCGTCCCGTCGGGGCTGTCATCGTCGACGACGATGATCTCGTAGTCGTCGCCGAGCGCCGGCGTGAGCGCTGCCTCGACCCGTTCGATGACCTCGCCGATGTTCCTCGCCTCGCCGTACGTCGGGATGACGAGCGACAGCTTGAGCCGCCGACCGCCGGTGCCGGTGCTCGAGACGACGAGGGGGCCTTCCGGGACGGGGATCAAAGGAGTGCGCGCGGGCCAAAGGAAGCGGGCGACGCGTGCGCTGGTCTAGTCGCTGCTCTTCGGTTTGTACAGCATCAGGCCCGCGAACAAGCACGCGATCTCGATGCGTTCGTCGTCACCGAGCGACTTGTCGAGCCACACTCGGCCCGGGTGGGTCACCTCGGCGGCGCCCATCTTCTCGCCGTCCATGCGGTAGCCGGTCGGTTTCTCGGTCGTGCTGCCACCCTCGAGCTCGTGGACACTCCGCATCGGGTAAGTGCCGCCCGAACTCGTGAGTGAGCCGGTGAACTTGCTGCCCTCGCTCTGCACCAGGACCGTCGCCTCCTTCGCGCCTCCGCCGCACGCGCAGGCGAGTTTGGAGAACTGGAACTCGAGCGCAAAGCCGCTGCCGAGGGCGACGCCCGTGTCCTGCTTGCCGGTGGCGCAACGCCCGTCTCGTTTCTTCCCCTTGCCCTCGAACTTGAACTGGTAGCCCCCCTCCGTCGACTCGTGCGAGATAGCGCCCACTCCGACACCGGTACTGGAATCCCAATCCCGATCGACATCTTTGACGGCGTAGGGGCCGAGCTGGAAGCTTTCGTCGGCGAGAGAGCCGGACCAGGCGCTGCGATCAGTCGCCTCCAGCACCTCGGACTTCGCCGAAATTTCCGGGGGCACCTGCATGTGCTGCTGGCTGCACGCGAGCAACGAAAAACCGAGAGTTCCCACCCAAAGCGCGTTCTTGCTCGTCATCCGGACCTCCTACCACCGCGTCAGGCTACGCCGACCGCCCCGCCCTTCTTCCCACGGTGCTCGGGTTCTTGTCACGAACTTGTCGGCGCGGGCGCGGGGTCGCTATCGTTTCGCGGTGGGAGCGCGCGTTTCGCTACCGGTCGTGAAGCTCGCCCCGAAGGGTCGCCGGGCTTCGGTCGAGCTCGTTCAGGATCGGCAGCACTACGACGCCGTCATCCTTGGGGCGATCAGCGAGGCGCGGGTGTCCGTTTGGATCGCGACCGCAAACCTGAAAGACGTGCACGTCGAGGCCCCGATCGGCACCCGGGCGCGCGCAGCCGGGCATTACCTGTCGATGACCGAACGCTTCGAAGAGCTCACCGGGCGTGGGGTCGAGGTCCGGATCCTGCACGGTGCGCTGCCGTCGCGGCCGTTTCGAGCGTCACTTTCGCGCAGGCGAAACCTCAAGGCGCCGCGCTTCGAGCTCCGCCACTGCCCGCGGGTGCACCTCAAATTGATCGTGGTGGACGGTTCGTTCCTCTATCTTGGCAGCGCCAACTTCACCGGCGCCGGGCTCGGCGCGAAGAACGAGGGGCGCCGCAATTTCGAGCTCGGGCTTTCGACCGACGACGACGTGCTGCTCGACGCCACGCAGGCGCGCTTCGATCGCATCTGGTCCGGCCGCGAGTGCGGCGCCTGCCGGTTGAGGTCGAGTTGTCCCGGTCCACTCGACGCGCGCTGATCAGATTGCTCTCCGGGGCGGTCGCGATCGTGCTGTTCCACCGCGGCGCGACGGCCGATGAAGCGCTCCGCATCGAGTACTCCGCGCCGCCCACGTGCCCGAACCAAGCCGAGTTTCTTGCGCGCGTGCAAGCTCGCCTGTCGGCGGCGCGCGCGCCGGAGCCGGGAGAGTTTGCGCGAACGGTGTCGGTGGCGGTGAACAAGGAAGAGGACGGCTTTTCCGCGCGACTCCAGTTCGTGGACGCGCGGGGCGAGACGATCGTGCGCACTCTTTCGGGGAAAACCTGCGATGAAGTCGTGTCCGGGATCGCGCTCGTCACCGCGCACGCGCTCGAAGCTCCGGACGACGAAAGGCGCGAACCCGTCCCTCCGCCCGCGTCGGTCGAAGCCGTTGCACCCGGCGCGCCGGTGACGGCGACGTCGGCCGCACCGTTCGGAACCGCGGCGGAGGCCGGGACTGCTGCGCCGAACGGAACTGCCGCGCCGGCCGGAACTGTTACGCCGGCTGCAACAGCTGCGCCCGTCGCGCCCGTCGCGACCGCCGCGCCGACGGCGAAGAAGCCGCCCGCCCCACCGGCGCCCGTTCCACGCGGAGAGCCCCCGGTCGACCGGTTCCGGATGGGTGCTGGGCTCGGCGGCGGTGTCATCTGGTACGCGGGGCCGGAGCTTCCGTTCAGCGCCGACGTGGCGTTTCGCGTTGGCCACACCAGCACGGCCGCCTCGGGCCGCGTGGCGTTCCGCTACTGGACTTCGACCGCCGAGGTGGGGGTCGCCACCACGCGGTTTCAGGGTTTCTCGGGCGGGCTCGAGGGCTGTCCGCTGGCCTGGCCGACGACCGGGTCGGTTCGGCTCGAGCCCTGCGCCGGGGTGAGCCTCGGCACCCTCGAAGGGAGCGCGGAGGACAGCCCGGCGCTCGGGGGAGAGACGTCGGCCTCGATTGGCTGGGCAGACGCGCGTGCCATCGCGAGGCTCAGGTTCGTGCCCGAGGGGATCCTGGAGTTCGAGGCGCAAGGGGAGCTCGGGTTCCCGCTCGTGCGGCACGAATTCGTCCTCGCCAACCCCCGGGTGACCGTGTTCAAGCTTCCAGCGGTCGGGCCGGGCGTGCGGGCGGGTGTCATGCTGCACTTTCCGTGATCCGAAACGCCTTTTCGGGAGACTAACGGGGGGTGGGAGCTGTAGCGAGCTTGAGCGAGCAGGGGGACCCGGAGGAAACGACTTCGGACCCCGGCGCGCTGGAGGCGGTCGTTCACGAGCATTTTCGCTATGTCTGGCGCCTCCTCCGCCGCCTCGGCCTACCCGAGGCCGATGCCGACGACACCGTCCAACAGGTTTTTCTAGCCGCCGCGAGCCGCCTTGCCGACATCGAGCCAGGCCGCGAGCGCGCGTTTCTCTACGGCATGGCCCTGAACTTTGCGGCGCGCTTTCGCCGGGCGTCGAAGCGGACCCAGAACGAAGTCGAGCTCGACGACGATCTCTCGCTCACCGGCGGTGCGGGCGTTGACGAACTCGTCGATCAGCATCGTGCGCGCGAGCTGCTCGACCGCGTCCTCGGTCGGCTGCCGGATGACTTACGCACGGTGTTGGTGCTCCACGAGATCGAGGAGCTTTCGACCGCCGAAGTGGCGACCATCCTCGGCGTGCCGCACGGGACGGTCGCATCGCGCCTGCGGCGCGCGCGCGACGAGTTCTCGACTGAAGTGCGCCGGCTGGAAGCGCGAGCCGAATTTTCGGCGGCCCGCGCCGGAAAGGGACGACGATGAGCGACTCCCAACGTCTTTTGAACGGCGGGGGTCTCGCCGAGCAGCTCCTTCGGGCGGGCGTGGAGGAAGCTCCGTCGCCTCGCGTCGTTCAGCGAACGCTGGTCGCTCTGGGCGCGGGGGCGGCGACGCTCGGCGCCGCGGGGGTGGGTGCGGCCGCCGGTGCCCAGGGCGCCACCGCGGTGCTGGGCACGGCGGGCGTCGTGAAACTTCTCGCGATTGGTGCCGTTGCGGGCACTGCGGTGAGCGGGGCGAGCTGGGGCGTCACGTCGGTACTCGCGCCGGAGCGCACGGTGGAGCGCGCGGCCGTGGTCGAGCGCGCACCTGCTCGCGTCGAGCACGCGCCTTCGCCAACGCCGGTGGTCATCGCTCCAGTCCTGCCGGCGCCTGAGCCGGCCGCCAGCGTTGCAGCACCGGCCGCACCGCGCGCCACGGCCACCCCCGAAAGCCCGACGCCGCTCGCCGCGGAAGTGGCGCTCGTCGACCGCGCGCACGCGGCTCTCAGGCGCGGTGACGCGACGAACGCTCTCGCCGCGCTGGTATCCTACGAGCGGGTGTTCGACTCACCCAGACTCCTGCCCGAGGTGTTCGCGCTGCGCATGGATGCGAGCGCACGGCTCGGGGACGATGCCGCGGCTCGCCTCTGGGCGGAGCGGCTCTTGAGCCACTTTCCGAGGAGTGCCCAGGCACCGCGCGCCCGCGTGCTCCTCGAGCGATAGCGGGTCTTTTTCGAGATCAACGCTCCGCCCTCGGCGCGATCACCATCATGCTCACCGCACGGTCGCTGCTTCCCATCGCGCTCTTCACCGCACTCTTGCACTCGTCGTGCGGCGGCGAGTCGGTGCTCGCGATCGGAGTGGACGGGGGCGCTGGATTGGGCGGCACTGGGGGTGCAACCGGCGGGATCGGCGGGATCGGTGGGACCGGCGCGACCAGCGTGAACGGCGGGACCGGCGGAACCTCGGGAACGGGTGGCACCAACCCGTTCGGCTGTGATGTCGACGTGGCACTGATGAAGTCCTGCGGCCGAAGCGGCTGCCATAGCGAGACCGCGCACTACGCGGGTCTCGTGTTCACCACATCGGCGGTAGGTCCGTCGCTCGTCGACGCGCCAGCGACCCACAGCGACATCGATTGTGCCCAGCCCGGGGAAATGTTCCGGCCGTGCACGCCGGCAGAGCTTCCAGCCACCTGTCCGCCAAACGCCCTGCTCATCGACAGCGCAAACGTGGAGGCGAGCTGGATACTCAGAAAGCTCGACCCTGCCTTCGTCGAGGACAGCTGCGGGATCGGGATGCCGGCGGCGCCCGGTAACTCAGCTTCATCCGGCTGGACCGAGGAGCGCAGGCTCTGCCTTCAGACATGGATCCGCTGGGTTGCCGGCGGGAGCATGTAGTGCGGCCCGGACCAGACTTGCCGTCAGGCACACATCTTGGCGTCGATCTATTCGCTCACCGAGCGCCGGCAGTCGACGCGCAACGCAGCCTGGCCGATCACTCGGCGCCGGCGCGAACGTCGGCGCTCGCCCGCACGCGCTGGGACGCCGTGGGCGCCGGCGCGAGCGACGTCCGCAGGCTGCCGTCGTCGTTGTAGCGATCGAGCTCGCTCGCGACGCGCCGGAGCATCGCCTGCTTCTCGTGAAACGGCTGAAAGCTCGACTTGAAGCCCGCGAAGATCATCGCCTTGATGTCGACGAACGGCACGCCCATCTCGCGGTGCACGAGGTGGAGCTCCTTCGAAACGCTGGTGTCCGTGATCAAGCGATTGTCGGTGTTGATGGTCACGCGGAGACCGAGGTCGAAATAGAGCTTGAGCGGGTGCGAGGCGAGGTCCTTCACCGCGCCGGTCTGCACGTTGCTCGAGGGGCAGCATTCGAGCGGGATCCGGTGATCGTTCAGGTAGTGGAGGAGGTCGCCGTTCTCGCGCAGCCGGCAGCCGTGGCCGATGCGATGCGCGCCGCAGACGTGGATCGCTTGTGCGATCGATTCGGGGCCGTACGCCTCGCCAGCGTGGATGGTGCAGTTGATGTTGTTGTCGCGCACGAGCTGAAACGCAGCGCGGTGGTGCTTGGCGGGGAAGTCGGCCTCCGCGCCCGCGAGATCGAAACCGACGACGCCGCGTCCCTTGTAGGCGACCGCGAGCTCCGCCATCTGGTACGACGACTCGGGTGAGATATTGCGGATCCCGCAGATGATCACGTTTGCCTTCACGCCGTACGTCTCGCGTGCGCGCCGAAGGCCGTTCAGCACTGCTTCCACCACGCGCGTCAGCTTGAGTCCGCGCTCGGTGTGGAGCATCGGGGCGTAGCGCACCTCCATGTAGCGAACGTTCTCGCGGTGCGCGTCCTCCGCGAGCTCGAACGCGATGCGCTCGAGGGCCGCCTCCGTCTGCATCACGCGCAGGGTGATGGCAAAGCCGCGGAGGTACTCGACGAGCGAGCCGAACTGGTTGCCGCAGCCGATGGCGGCCCGCAGGCCGTCGGTGTCCTTCGCCGGGAGCTCGATACCGTCCTGCCTCGCGAGTTCGAGGATTGTTTCGGGCCGGAGCGACCCGTCGAGGTGCACGTGCAGATCGGTCTTCGGGAGGGCCTGAAAGACCTCGAATGGCACGGTTTCTTGGGGAGCCATGGTGGAGTTTACCACCCTCGTTGTTCGGGCGCCCGCGGGCCCGTAATCGCTCTTCTGCCTTCTGGGCTCTCAGGCGGGGTACTAATTGACGGTCGATGGAGGATTCATGCGCCGAACGCTGAGCCGAACTTCGTTTTTCCTCGCCGGAAGCCTGGTTGCAGCTGTCGCCTGCGGTGATGACACTGGAACGCAGCCGCTGCCGACCTCCGGAGGCGCGGCGGGCGCTGGCGCGGGTGTGTCCGGCTCGGCGGGGAGCGGCGGTAGCACCGTCGGTGGAGCCGGTGGAACCGGCGGTGTCAGCGGGAGCGGTGGTCTTGCCGGCAAGGGCGGCACGGCGGGAACGGCCCCGACGGCCGGCAAGGGTGGCGGCGGCGCCGGTGGCAGCGCCGGCACGATGAACAACACCGACGCGGAATGCGGAACCAATCCCGAAAATGGTGATTCGTGCACGGGCGAGGGCGATTGCAGCGAAGGGTTCCGCTGCGATTGCGAGAACGGCACGGTCACCGGCTGCCTCACGTTTGGGAATCAAGGCGGCATGGGCGGCATGGCGGCCGGCGGCGTCAACTGCGGGCAGAATCCGCAAAACGGGGACGAGTGCCCCGCGGTCGGTGTCTGCACGAACGGCGACGGCTGTCAGTGCCAGGCCGGTACGCTCGAGGTGGTCGGCTGCATGGACGGCGGCGCGGGCGACACCGGCGAGGGTGGCGGCGGCCCCGGCGCGGGCGGCACGGCCGGCAACGGCGGGAACGCCGGTAGCAACGCCGGAACAGCGGGCTCGGGAATGAGCGGCGCTGGTGGCGCTTCGGGCGTCAACTGTCCGAACACGCCGGAAGACGGCGACCCGTGCACCGGCGGCCCCGGCGTCTGCCCCGGCGGCAGCGGCTGCTACTGCAGCGGTCCCGCGGGCACACTCGCCTGCCCGTAGAGCAGTCTAGAGCGCCCTAGCCCTTCACTCGCCCGAACACCACGATACCGAGCGCGCCCAACGCCAGCACGGCGACGAAGAACGGCGCCGGGACGCCGGGCATGCCTCCCGTGCCGGCGCGGTCGAACGCATCACGGAGGGTCGCGTCCTCCTGCGCCCCGACCAGCATCGTCGCGCCGACGAACGTCGTCGGCAGTCCTTCGAGCAGGTTCGTGTCGCGCAGGATTTTCTCGGAGCGAACCACGGCGGCTTCGGTCCCCGGCGCGGCAAGGCACGCCTTCAGTGCGTTCTGGTCGATGCCGACTTTGTCCCCGGCGCGAAGGAGGCCAGGCTCGGACAGATCCTCGGCATCGAACAGCGCGTCGGCCATCGCGTCTCCCTTCGCCTGAGCCACGGCGCAGACATGGGCGCGGGCGGCGCCGCGGGCGAGCGGGTGCATGGCCAGCGGGAGATCGAGCCGCACGAAGTGCACGCGATCGCCGTACTCGGCCACGATGGCCTTCAGCCGCGGATGAAAGAGGCGGCAGAACGGACATTGAAAGTCCACGAACTCGATCACGTTGATCTTGCCGGGCTTCATGTAGCCGGCGATCGCCGGCGGCACGTCGGGCGTCGGCCGCACGCTGGGCCAAAGCAGCGGTGAGGAGACAGCGAGCACGCCGAGCGCGATCCACGCTCGGTCACGCAATGGGTCGCGGGTGAGCAGCGGAGCCTCGCCGCGGAGGAGCATGCCGCCGGCGACGCCGGCGACGATCGCGCCCGCGTCCACGATCGTGCAGAGCGAGCAGAACACTCCGATGCCGACGCCCTGAACGAGCAAGAGCGCCGCCCCGACCAGACCTCCGAGGACCGCCGCGTAGGCGGCCAGACGGCGCCGCTCGCCCGGCAGCAGCGACAAGGTGTAGAGCGCCGTGAACGCCATCAGGCCCACCGCAGGAAGCGGCACCCCCAGGCTTCCGAGGTGCGCGAGGGGGCTCTCTCGCACGACCCCGCACCCGGAGCCCGCCCCGCAAAAGCTCGGCACCGGGCTCAGGTAGTCCACGACGAGCGCGGAGCTACCGACGAGCGCGACGAGCGTCATCGCTCGAAGCAGCGCGAACCAGGGAAATCGAGCCACGAGCCCCCCCGATCAGTAGTACGGAGAAAACGGCGAGGTAAGAGTCCTTGTGCCCGAGGGCGCCCGTCGCTAGACGGGGCCGCGGATGGCACGCGCGCGCCCGAGAAAGAACGGCAACTCCGAGGCCTGGGACGGCGCGCTCTCGCTCAATCCCCGGGGTTTTGGTTTCGTCGCCGCCGCTGGTCACGACGATGTCTTCATTCCGCCCGAGGCCATCGGTCCGGGGCTTCACGGCGACGTCGTGACGGTCGCTATCACCGGCCGCTCGCCAAAAGGACTCGAGGGTCGCGTCGACCGCATCGTCAAGCGCCGGAATCCACGCGTCGCCGGCGTCCTCCGGCGTCGTGGCAAGAGTACTTGGCTCGAGCCGGACGACTCGCGCCTGCGCGGACCGATCGTGCTGCACGGCGCACCGAAGGGCGCCGCCGACGGCGCAGCGGCCGTCGCGACGATCACGCGCTTTCCCGAGTTCGGGGACGAGAACCCGGAGGGTGAGCTCGTCGACGTGCTCGGCACGCCCGGCGATCCGAACGTCGAGGTGCAGAAGATCCTGATCCGCGAGCAGGTCGAGGAGCAGCACACGGACGCCGCGGTGCGCGAAGCAGAGGCGATGGCGGCGCGTCTTTATCGGGCTGCGGACGCAGGACGCCGCGATCTCCGCAGTGTGCCGCTGCCGACCATCGATCCGGAAGACGCCCGCGATCACGACGACGCGGTGTGGGTGGAGCGGCACGGCAACGGCTACCGAGCCTGGATCGCGATCGCCGACGTGAGCGAATACGTGCAGCCCGGTACCGCCCTCGACGAAGAAGCACTCTCGCGCGGCTGCACCATCTACCTGCCGGACCGCGCGATCCCGATGCTGCCCGCCGCACTCGCCGCCGACCTCTGTTCGCTCTTGCCGGAGCAGGAGCGGCTGACGGTGTGCGTGATTGCCGATCTCGACGCCGAGGGTGACGTGAAGGAGTTCGAGATCGTCGAGGGCGTGATGCGCTCACACGCCATGCTCACGTACGGCGGCGTGGCCCGCGCCCTCGGTTTCACCGACAAGGGGCCGGAGAGCACACAGGCCGAGGCACTGAAGAAGGACCTGCGCGTCCTCGACGATCTGGCGCGAAAACTCAGGAAGAAGCGGATGGCCCGCGGCGCGCTCGACCTCGACTTGCCGGAAGCGCGCGTCGTGCTCGACCCCGACACCGGCGCGCCGGTCGACGTGGTGCGGCGAGCGCAGGACCCCGGCATCAAGCGCGCGTACTCGATGATCGAGGAGCTGATGTTGCTCGCGAACGAGCTCGTGGCGCGCTTCCTCGGCCAGCGGCGCTGCCCAGCCGTCTACCGCGTGCACGGCAAGCCCGATCCGGAAAAACTCGAGCGGCTCGGTCTGGTGGCGCGAAAACTCGGCGTCGAGGTCGATCTCGACGCGCTCGCCGATCCGCGCGGCGTGTCGCGCTTCCTCGCCAGGATCCAGAAGCACCCCCGCAAGACGGTGCTCGAGATGCTGCTGCTTCGTTCGCTGAAGCAGGCCGTCTACGACGTGGCCAACGTCGGCCATTTCGGCCTCGCTTCCGAGGCGTACGTTCACTTCACGTCACCGATCCGCCGCTACCCGGACGTGGAGATCCACCGCGCCGTGAAGCACCTGATCCGCGGCGGCAAGCCGAACACCACGGCCGCCGCGCTCGAGGCCCTCGCCAGCGCCGCCACCCGCGCGAGCACGCGCGAGCGGGCGGCGATGGAGATCGAACGCGAGGTGGTCGATCTTCATCGTGCGCTGATGATGCGCGATCGCATCGGCGAGACGTTCGAGGGCACGGTGAGCGCGCTGGTCGGGAGCGGCGTGTACGTGGCGCTCGACGCGCCGTACGTCGACGTGCTCGTGCGTTTCGAAGTGCTCGGTCCGGACCGTTACGAGGCGGGTGACGACGAGATCAGCGTGGTCGGCGCGCGCTCCGGCGACACGGTCACGCTCGGCGATCGCATGCTGGTGACGATCGAGGACGTTGCGATCCTGCGCCGTGCCGTCTACGCGCGGCGCGTCGTGCCAGAGGCGCTGCTTGCCGAGCTCGGCGAGGGCCGGCCTGAGCGGCGCGGCAAAGGCCGGGGCGAGCCCCCCCGCCGCCTCCAAAAGCCTCCGGGGCGCGCGGGCGGCGCCCGGCAGCAATGGTCGCGTGGCGGCGGTCCCCGCGGCAAGGGCGGGCGCACCCACGGCGGCAAGAAGGGTCGCCGCTGATACAATCCGGGGGGTGAGGCACGCGACCGTCGGGCTCATCGTTCTCCTCGGCGGCGCGGGCTGCACCTCCGAGGGCGATGGCTCCGGCGGGACGGCGGGTGCAGCGGCCGTGGCCGGAGCGGGCGCTGTCGCGGCGGACGCCGGAGTCGGTGGCGGGTCAGCGGGCACCGCGGGTGCCGCATCGGGTGGCAAGGGTGGCGCTGCCGCAAGCGGTGGCGCTTCTGCGTCAGGCGGTGGCGGCGGGAAGGGCGGGACGGCGGGCGGCGGTGCGGGTGGTGTTGCTGCCGCCGGAGGAGCGGGCGGTGCCACGGCGGGTGCGTCGACCGGCGGCGCGTCGGGAGGCGGCGCGGGCGCGACCGGCGGCGCGGGCAGCGGTGGCGCTGCGGGCGACAGCGGCGACTGCGTGAACGGCGAACAGGGCATTGTCGTCGAGGGCCGAGCGCTGCGCGTCGACGGCTGTCCGTTCCACCTTCGCGGTGTGTGCTGGAACCCGGTCGAAAAAGGCCAAAATCACCCCGCGGGCCTCGACTACCCCGGTGCCGCTCCCGGCGATGCCACGCTGATGCAAGCGATCGGCATCAACGTGGTGCGCACCTACGAGCCGCTCACGAACGTGACCGCACTCGACGCCCTGTACGAGCGCGGGATCCGCGTGCTGATGGGAGCCTACGTGTACGGCGGCGATCCGGCGAGCGTCGTCACCGCACGCGTCGAGGCGGTGAAGGATCACCCCGCGATCCTCGGCTGGGTGCTCGGCAACGAGTGGAACTACAACGGCCTCTACACGAACCTGTCGCACGCCGACGCGCTCGCCCGCATCAACGAAGCGGCGGCGCTCATCCTCGCCGTCGACACCAGTCATCCGATCGTGACGGTGTACGGCGAACTACCGAGCGAGGAGACGCTGGCCGCGATGCCGGACATCGACATCTGGGGCATCAATGCCTACCGCGGCATCACCTTCGGTGATCTCTTCTCGATGTGGGGCGCGCGGAGCGATAAACCGATGTTTCTCGCCGAGTACGGGGCCGACGCCTACAACGCGACGACGGACATGGTCGATGTGGAGAGCCAGGCGATGGCCACGCAGGCGTTGACCCAGGAAATCGCCGACCATGCCGTTGCGTTCCACGCCGAAGGCGTCGCGCTCGGCGGCACGATCTTCGAGTGGTCGGACGAGTGGTGGAAAGACTCGGCCGGTAGCCTGACGGTGCAAGACGTGGGCGGCATCGCGCCCGGCGGCGGGCCCTACCCCGACTCGACGTTCAACGAGGAGTGGTGGGGGATCGTCGACATCGATCGCGTTCCGCGGCCGGCGTACGACGCCCTCGGCGAAGTGTTCGCCGCGCTGCCCTGAGCGGTCAGCCGCCGCAGCTGCCGATTTTCGCGACCATCTTCTTGTCCGACTCCTCGAAAAGGAGCGTGGCCTCCCCGCGCACGGTCTTCACCGTCCCGCCGCTCTTCAGCTTCTCGAGCCGTGCCCCCGTTGCGCGCCCGACCGCTTCCACCAACGGCAGGCCGGGGAGCGGATAAAGCTCGAGACATTTTGGGCCCGTGTTCGGCGCGTCGTAGGTGAAGACGTACACCTCGGCGCCCTGCTCGGCGCGGAGTCGAGCGGGCCCGTCCGATTCGGTGATCCGGTACTTTCGCGAAGAAAAATACTCGTTCGCCGCGTCGCGGCTCATGTCGATCAGCTGTGGCCCGGTGCAGCGGATCTCCTTGCTTCCGGGTTGCTTGTAACCCTGGCCCTTCGGGCAAGTCGGGTCGCCTTCCTGCTCGAGCTTTCTCAGCTGTTCGGGCGTGAGCTTCTCACTCTTTCGCTTGGCGCGCTTTTCGAGGTGGGCGAGGTGGGCGCCGATCGTGTTCTTCGCCTCGGTCAACTGATTCTTTTCCGCCCCCATTTTCGCAGCGTCACACGCGTCAATCGCCGTCGTCAGCGCAGCGACCGCCACGCGCAGGCTGTCGGTCGACTTCGAATCCATCGCTTTGACGATTTCCTGCGCGCGATCACGCTCGGCGCGGCACCGGCGATTCTCGGCGCAACCGCCGATCAGCGCGGCGGCGAGCACGAGGAGTGTGGTCTTCGCAGTGCTTTCGCAGAGCGGCCGCCTCATGCACTCGAGGGTATCACGGCGGCGCGATGCGGTCGGTGCCCATGAAACTTTGAAGCACTTTCGGGATCAGCACGCTGCCGTCCTTCTGCTGGTATTGCTCCAGGATCGCGACCCAGGTGCGGCCGATGGCGAGTCCGGAGCCGTTCAGCGTGTGGGCGAGGCGCGGTTTGTCCTTCGGCGCCGGGCGGTAGCGGATCTTGGCGCGGCGCGCCTGAAAGTCGCCGAACCACGAGCAACTCGAGATCTCGCGGTAGGCGTTCTGCCCCGGCAACCAGACCTCGATGTCGTAGGACTTGGTGGACTGGAACGTGAGATCGCCCGTCACGTGCTCGACCACCTGGTAGTGGAGGCCGAGCCGCTTCAGGACTTCCTCGGCGTGACCGGTGAGCAGCTCGAGTTCGGTAAGGCCCTGCTCGGGCGCGCAGAAGCGCACGATCTCGATCTTGTCGAATTGGTGCTGGCGGATGAGACCGCGCACGTCCTTGCCGTAGGAGCCGGCTTCGCTGCGAAAGCAGGGGCTGTACGCCGCGTAGGCGAGCGGGAGTTTGTCGCCGTCGAGGATCTCGTCGGCGTGCAGGTTCGTGACCGGGACCTCGGCCGTCGGCACGAGGTAGAGCGCGTCGTTGTCGGCCGGGTCCCCGCGGTAGGTCTTGAACAGATCCGCTTCGAACTTGGGGAGACTGCCGGTACCGCGGAGCGCCTCGGCCTTGACCAGGAACGGCGGGTAGACCTCGCGATAGCCGTGCTCGCCGGTGTGCAGGTCGAGCATGAAAACCGCGAGGGCGCGCTCGAGCCGCGCGCCGAGGCCGAACAGCACCGAGAAGCGAGCGCCGGAGAGTTTCGCTGCGCGCTCGAAATCGAGGATGCCGAGCCGTTCGCCGAGCTCCCAGTGCTCCTTCGGCTGAAAGTCGAACGCCGGCTTCTCGCCCCAGGTTCTGACGACTGGGTTGTCGGCGTCCGTTTTGCCGTCCGGCGTGCTTGCGTGTGGCACGTTCGGGATCACGAGCAGCTTGTCTTCCATCGCGCGCTCGACTTCGCCGAGCTCGGCTTCGGCGCGCTTGATCTCGTCGCTCAGTTTCTTCAGCTCGTCGCGGCGCGCCCCGAGAGCCGCCTTGTCGCCGCTCTTGGCGAGAGCCGCCATCGACTCGTTCGCGGCGTTCCGCTGCGCTTGGAGCGTTTCGGTGCCGTGGATCAGCTCGCGCCGGCGTTTCGACAGCTCGGCCACGCCGTCGAGCAGCGCGGCGTCGGCCGGGGAGCGACGGCCGAGCTCCGCGCGGACCTCGTCGAGGTGTTCAGAGACGTAGCGGGCGTCGAGCATGGCCGGACCTTACCGCTAAAAACCGACGCCGACGCCGACACCGACGCTGGTGCTGGGCTCGTGCACGTAGTTTTGCACCGCCACGAGGTGGGTCACGAGCGTGCAGGTGCGGTGCGCGGGCCCCGCGCAGCCCGACCAGCGGCCGCCCTGCGCGCGCCCACCGTCCTCGTCGAAGTAGACGACGCTGCCGTCGGGCATGACGGCGAGCCAGGCTTCGTGGCGGTCGGGCGGCGCGGCGTTCGTCACGCCGACGTGACCGAGCGGCTTGCCCCCGGGGCCCGCCAGGCGGCCGTCAGGAAAAAGCAGCGCGAACGGCTCGTAATCGGAGTCCACCACGCGCCCGACCCGGTCGACCACGAACAGGAGGTCGCCGTCGTCGAGCACCTTCCCGTCCGCGCGGATCTCGACCCTGTCGCCGTCGGCCTGTACCCAGATGGCCTTCGGCACTGCGAGCAGGGCGCCGCCCTCGGCCCAGCGCGGCGGCGGTGGGTACGGGGTGCAGCTCGCCGCAAACGCCACGGCGAGCACGACGGCGACGGGCCTCATCGCCGGGAGAATAGCGCGGGCGTACCGCGCTCGTAGGTCGCATCGCGCCAAATCGGCCTGCGGGCCGATCGACCCGGGCAACTGGCCACGAGCAGGGCAGATCCGTAAGCTCCCCGGCCCATGAGGTTTGCCGCCCGGACGTTCCGCTTCGACACGCTTCTGGTCGCCGCCGCACTCGCCGCTGCGGCAGGCTGCTCCGCTGCGCCGCTCGGCTCGACGCCGGCGAATCACGACAAGGCCATGCGCCTGCCTGGCGCGGACGTTTACGGTCGAGCGTGCGCGAGCTGCCATGGGCAGCGGGGTGAAGGGCTCTCGCAAGCCCCGGCCTTGATGGGCAGCGGTGCGCTCCCCGTCTACAAGCGCGACCCGGCTACGACCAGCAGCCCCGCCTTTCAGGACATCGCCGAACGCCAGCGACAGCAGAGCTTGCCCCCCGGCGCAGACACACGGGGCGCATTCAAGACGGCCCAAGATCTTTTCAAGTTCGTGAGCCGCGAGATGCCGCTGCCGAAGAGCAAGGCGGGGTCACTGTCGGAAGGCGAGTACTGGGCGGTCGTGAACTTCATCCTGGTGGGTCACGGGAGCGCGGTCCCGGCGGGCGGCGTGACGGCCGCCAACGCGGGTACGGTCGAAATCAAACCGGCCCCCTGACGCGAGGCCCGCGCCGTCTGTTGGGCGCTTGCCCGGAAATTGGGCTGTTTCGGCGGGTTGGTCTACGACGATGACGCATGATTTCGCGTCGCGCGGCCTGCGAGTTTCCGAACGACAATCCGGAGCTTCACGACGGCCTGGTGTGGACTGCCGACAGCTTGTGCGGCGCCGCCGTTCCGACGCTCCGACTCCGGCCGGTCGTCGGTAAGCTCCCCCGCGTGCTCGGGCCGACCTGGGACGACCCCGTGCCGGCGAAGGTGTGCGCTGGCGCCGAGCCCGACGTGGTCGCCGAGCCCGACGTGGTCGCCGAGCCCGACGTGGTCGCCGAGCCCGACGTGGTCGCCGAGCGCGATGAGATCAAGACGCTTTCCGAGAGCGCCGAGGCGCCACTCATGCAGGCTCCGGCTCCGGCTCCGGTTCAAAGGCAGGAAGCTAGCGACGCAGTGACCCGTGAAACGGCGCCTCAGAGTGCGTTCGCGTCACTCGTTCACGCGCTCACTCGCGTCGCGCTGGAGCGCGGAGCGACACGTTTGGCGGCCGAGCTGCCGGAGCTTCTCGCCAGTTCTCGCTTGCCGAGCGGCGCCGAGGACACGGTACGAACGCGCACGCTCCTCGCTGGCGCCGGCGCCTGGCGCGACGTGCTCAATGGCACCACGTCGGATCTGGCAGCATGCGGCGAGCTTTCGCTCGATGTCTGGGCGGCCGAGCTCCTCGCCGTTCTGCTCGACGCGCCGAGTGAGCGTGAAGCATTTCGACGCGCTCTTCGCGGTCACGGTGTCGCGGCGTTCGGCATGCGGCAGAGCTTCGCAGCCTAGGCGCTCTCCGCGCGGGGTTGCCCGTGCTTTCCGCCCAAGAAATCGCCGAACCGGCCATTCCCTAGTCGCTATATTCCAAATCGGAATACCAGCCGCGCTACCCACCTTGGGGGGACGGCTGACCGATATCAGCTTCGAGCGGAGTGCAGGTCGACTCACGCCTCGACGGTCTCGCCGAAGTACGCCGCCTTCACCCGCGCGTCCTCGCGAAGCTCGCGGCTCGGCCCCGAGAGCACGATGTCACCCGTCGACAGCACGTACGCGCGCGCGGCTGTTTCCAGGGCAAGGCGCGTGTTCTGCTCGACGAGCAGGATCGTGATGCCGGTCGCCGCCACGGCGCGGATGCTCTCGAAAATCTGCGCGACGAGCTTCGGCGCGAGCCCGAGGCTCGGTTCGTCGAGCAAGAGCAGTTTCGGTCCGCCCATCAGCGCGCGGCCGATGGCGAGCATCTGCTGCTCGCCGCCGGACAGCGTGCCCGCGGACTGCAGGAGCCGTTCGCCCAGGCGGGGAAAGAGCGTCACCACCCGCTCGAGCCGTGCGGCGAGACCGCGCTTTTCCCGATCGAGAAACGAGCCGAGTTCGAGGTTCTCGCGCACCGTGAGCCCGGCGAAGATGGCGCGCCCCTCCGGCACCAGTGTCGCGCCGAGCGCGACGCGACGGTGTGTGGGGACGCCGGCGAGATCGCGACCGAACAGGCGCACGCTACCGCCCGCGAGCGGCACGAGCCCGACGATCGCCTTCAGCACGCTGGTTTTCCCGGCCCCGTTCGCGCCGACCAGCGCCACGATCTCGCCGCTTCGAACGACCAGCGACACCCCCTTCACGGCGCCGATCCCACCGTACGAGACCTTCAGCGCGGTAAGCTCGAGGTCCGCCTCCGCGCTCGGTTCGGTGCCCACGCCTGCGCTCGGTCCCGCGCTCATCACGACGCCTCCGCACCGGACGGCGCCACTTCCTCGCCGAGGTACGCGGCGAGCACGTGGGGATGCTCCTTGATCTCGGCCGGCGAGCCCTCGGCAATCGTTTCCCCGTGGTCGAGCACGTGAATGCGCTCACACACGCTCATCACCACCGCCATGTTGTGCTCGACCAGCACCACCGTCACGCCGAGCTCGTCCCGGAGCTTTTTGATCTGACGCTCGAGGTCACGCGCTTCGCTCGAATTCATACCGGCGGCGGGTTCGTCGAGCAGGAGGAGCTTGGGCGACAGCATCAACGCGCGCGCTATCTCGAGCCGGCGCTGAGAGCCGTAGGGGAGGCTGCCCGCGACGTGACCCGAGAGAGCGGACAAGCCCATCAAGCCGAGCAGGTCGTTCGCGCGTTCGCAGAGTGCGCGCTCGTCCTCGACGTACTGCTTGGTGCGAAAGATCTGATCGAGGAGGCTTGCCCGGTGCAAGTGATGGCCGGCGACCATCACGTTGTCCTCGACCGTCATCGAACGAAACAGGCGAATGTTCTGGAACGTGCGGGCAATGCCGCGCGCCGCGATGCGCGCGGGGCCGAGCCCGGTGAGGTCGTCGCCGTCGAAGGCGAGCGCCCCCGCGTCGGGCCGATACACGCCCGTGATCACGTTGAAGAGCGTGGTTTTTCCGGCGCCGTTCGGCCCGATCAGGCCGAAGATGGCCCCCGGCTCGACGCGGAAGCTGACGGCGCGGAGCGCGTGCAGCCCTCCGAACACCTTGTCCACGCCCCTCACGTCGAGCAGCGTCATGCGCCCTCCGCGCGCCGGTCGCGGCGCCGGAAAAGATCGAGCCCGAACTCGCGGTTGCCCATCAGCCCCTGCGGGCGCACGAGCATGATCACGATCAGCAACAACGCATAGAGCACCAAGCGGTAGTCGTGAGAGGTGTACTCCTGAAGCTCGCGCATGAGCTCGAGGCTCACCGCCACGAACACGCCGCCAATGGCTGCGCCGGTGATCGAGCCGAGACCACCGACGATCACCATCACGATCATGTCGATCGACTTTTCGAACCGGAAGTCCTCCGGTCTGATGCCGGACTGCATGTGAGCGAAGAGGCCACCAGCGACACCGGCGGTGGCGGCGCTCAGCGTGAAGGCGAGGACCTTCAGCCGCGTGGTCGGCGTCGCCATCGCCTCGGCCGCGATCTCGTCTTCGCGAATCGCCAACAGCGACCGACCCGTTTGGGAGAAAGTGACGTTCTTGATCACGGTGATGACGACGGCGACCCAGAAAAAAACCCAGAAAAACGAGGAATACGCCGGGAGGCCGGCCGGTGAATCACCGAAGTACCCGGTCGCGGCGCCGAGCGCGGGTGCGTTGTTGAACAGGATGCGGATGATCTCGCCGAACCCGAGCGTCACGATCGCGAGGTAGTCGCCACGCAGGCGCAGACTCGGCAAGCCGACGAGCACCCCTGCCGCCGCCGCCAGCGCGGCCGCAACGAGCAACGACAGGTTGAAAGTGACCGCGTCCGCCAACCCGCCTGCCCCGAGCGCTCCTGCTACCGCCGGCGCCAGCTGAACGCCGACGAAGGCCGACCCGTAGGCGCCGACCGCCATGAAGCCGGCGTGTCCAATCGAAAACTGTCCCGTCGTACCGTTGATCAGGTTGAGGCCGACGGCGAGGATGATGTTGATGCCGGCGAGCAGCACCACGCGCTGCGCGTACTCGATCAGACCGGCCTGCACCCCGAGCCCGGCCGCGTAAATGGCGACGACGACGCCCGCGGAGACGAGCGCGCGGAGCGCCCAGCGCGGTCGATGCCCGGAAGGGGTCGTCACGGAGGCGCCAGAGCATATCTCGTAATTGGCTTCGCCAATTCCGAGGGCCGGCTAAAATCCCGGGCTGGTCTGCCAGGTCCCGCGGGGTTTCGCGGGTGCGTCGGAGTCGCCCGTCGCGGTCGTTTCATCGCTGGACGGCGCGCGGGCGGCGGTTGGCTCCGCCGAGTCCGGCAGCGCGCGCTCTGGATCGCTGAGTGTCGCGGCGACGACTTTCGGGCGTGGCGCGGGCGTCGCTCGCGTCTCGCGTGCGGGCTTCGACTCCATCGCGAGCTGTCGCGCGCTGACGCGCGGCGCCTCCGTGGTCGCTTCTGGGGCAGGCGCAGACGCTGCCTCGGCGGGTGGGGTCGCCGCCGGTGCCTCGACGACCGCCGGTGCTGCGGTCACCGGCGCGGGCACGGTGACGCGCTTCTCGACCACGCGGACGACGGGATCGGGGCGAGGCATCACCAGCGCGGTGAACAGCGAGGCCACCACGGCGGAGGCCGCGCACGCCATCACCGCATGACGGACGCGAACGGTGCGAGGACGAAAATTCGTGATCAGCGTGTCGGCGTCACGGTCCTCGCGCAGGATGATGGTCGGGGTGCCTTGAGCGGCAAGCACCGCCACGGCGTCGCGCGCGGGAAGCGGCGGTGGCAGCATCGCTGCCTCGGGATCGCTCGGCGGTAGGAGATCCTCGACCGCGGCAGGTGGTGGAGCGATGAGGGCGGCCGGTGCCGTTTTGGGCGCCGCGGGGACGACCGGTGACGCGACCTCCGCCCCGGTAGCCTTGGTCGGAGCCGCACGAGCAGGTGTCGAGGAAGCCGATACGGCCGGAGCCGGACTCATCGCACTGGACTTCGCAAGTGGGGTGCTCGGCGGAGTGTGGCGCCGTGGAGAGGCGACCGGCGTCGTGGTGGCGGGAGACGGGGCGGCTTTGGCAGCGAGCGCAGGTTTCACGCTCTCGAAGGCGGGCTTCGCCGGAGGAGACGGTGCGGCCGGCCCGAGACCGAGCTCCGTTTTCAACGGCGGTCGATAGTTTCCGCTCTCGGCGCGGGCACTTGGCGCCGGCGGAGCGTCCGATCGGTTTGCCTTGCTCGGCTCGGCCGTGACGACCGGCGGCTTCTTCGCGGCTTGCCCGGGCGGGGGCTCAGAGCTCGATTCGGCGAGAGTGAGCAGCGCCTGGACGAGCGGCGCCGGCGCTGGTGTGGCGGCGTGACCGAGCGCACCTGACGCGGGTGCGAGCGGTTTCTTCCCGATCGGGGGTGACGGCGACGAGGGCGTCGACGGTCGCGCCCCCGTCGACGGTCCGAGCGAGCTCAACCGCGGCGCACCGGTCGGCGACCGAACGGGCGGACTCGACGGTGGCATGAACGCCGATGTCGCCGTGCTGACGAGCGCCCGCGACGGCAGCTTGGGGAGCGGGGGTACCGGCGGTTCCTCCGGCTTCGAGGCCTTCGGCGGCTCGGTCGACTCGGGCCCGAGCTCGGAAACGATCGTCTCTTCATCCGGCGGGGCGTCGAGGTCCGGGAATGCGAGCGTCGCCAGGGGCCGTTCATAAACCGCCAAGGCGCGGCGGCCGCCCGGGTTCGTGTCGTCGAGAGGCGGCGGTGGGAGCGTCTCCGGATCACGAACGACGGTTGCCTCGTCGGTCGCCGCTTCCTCCGGAATCGAGATTTGAGCGCGCGGTGCCGTCATCTCGGTGTCAGCTAGGACGTCCTCGGTCTGCTTGAGCCTGGCCTCGCTCTCGGCCGGGCGGGACGAGAGGGGCCGCGACGACTGCGGGGCGGCGAGTTGAAAGGCGGGCAGTGCGTCGAGCGCCGTCCACGTCTCCATCCCTTCACGCCACGCGAGTGCTTGCCCGTCGAGTTCACCAGAGCGGAGTTTGGTGATGATCTCGGCGGCGCTCATCGCGACGACCTCGCGGCCGGCGGCATTCACCTGCCACTCGCTCGGCTCCACGGCCCGTTCACCGACCGGGTCGGGCACGTCGTGATGCGGGGAACTCCATTCGTTGTCGATAGAGTCGAAGCTCCTTCTGAGACCCCGAGGGTTCACGTCACCGACATAGCATCGAGTGGCTCACCCGACTACCCCTCCAGCCGCTCTCGAACTTTGTCTGTGTGGTGCACGAGGGAGCGTGAACGTTCACGCCCCGGCCATGGAAAGCGCCTGTTCCGGCGATTCGATGAATCGCCTCAGACCTTCTCCTGGCGCACGACGCCCAGGAGCCCCTCGGGTTTCAGGACCAGAATCACGATCAAGATCAAGAACGTGATCGCATCGCGATAATCGGGCGAAACATAGCCAGCCGTGAGTTGTTCGGCGAGGCCGATCAGAAGGCCTCCGACCACCGCACCGGGGATGTTGCCGATCCCGCCCAATACCGCGGCAACGAACGCCTTCAGTCCGGTGAACACGCCCATCAACGGATTGATCAGCACCTGATCGAGGCCGAACAGGATGCCGGCGGCGGCAGCGAGCCCGGAGCCGAGGGCGAACGTGGCACGGATGACGTGATTCACGTCGATGCCCATCAGTCGCGCGGCATCGAGATTCATCGACACGGCCCGCATCGCGCGTCCGGTCCACGTGCGCTGGACGAACAGGTGCAGGCCGACCATCAGCGAGACGGCGACGGCGAAGATCGTCAGCTTGATGTTGGTGAGGATCACGCCGCCGATCTCGAAGCGCACCTCGCGCAAGATCGCCGGGTACCGGCGCGGATCCGGCTTGAACAGCAGCATGGCCGCGTTCTGCAAGAACAGACTCACGCCGATCGCGGTGATCAGCGGCGTGAGCCGCGGCGCGTTCCGCACCGGGCGGTATGCCAGCGCCTCGATGGTGATTCCGAGCAGCGCGGAGGCGGCCATCGCGATCGCGAGCACGGCCACCGCGAAGAGCCCGGGGAACCCGGCGCCGGACGCCTCGTACCCCTCGACACCGAGCGCAACGGCCGAAAAATAGCCGGCGTAGGCGCCGACCATGAAGACTTCGCCGTGAGCGAAGTTGATGAGCTTCAGGCTCCCGTAGACCATCGTGTAGCCGAGCGCGATCAGCGCGTAGATCGATCCGAGCGATAGCCCGTTGATGATCTGCTGGACGAGCTCGCGCACGGCTAGAGCGTATCTCGTCTAGGGAGCGACCGTGGTCTCGTACTTGCCCTGGCCGCCGGTGATCTTGATCACGACCGCGCTCTTCTCGGCGTTGCGCTGGGCGTCGATCGTGATCGTGCCGCTCACGCCTTCGAAGCCCTTGGTGGCCGCGATCGCGTCGCGGAGAGCCGCGGGCTCCGTCTTGCCGGCACGCCGGATGGCGTCGATCAGCACCGCGGCGGCGTCGTAGCCGAGCGCGCCGAGCCCGGTCGGGGCCTGGCCGTACTTCTTGGTGAAATCCGCGACGAACTTCTGTGCTTTGGGCGTGGCGACATCGAGCGCAAAGTGGTTCGAGAAATACGACCCCTCGAGGGCGTTGCCGCCGATCTTGAACAGGTCCGGCGCGTCCCAGCCGTCACCGCCGAGCAGCGGCACCTTGAGATCGAGCCGGGCGGCGGTGCGCGCGATCGCGCCCACCTCGGCGTAGTAGCCGGGCACGTACAGCGCTTGCGCCTTCGTGCTCTTGATCGCCGTCACCTGGGCGCTGAAATCGGTATCGCCAGCCGAATACGACTGTTCGGCGGCGATGACGCCGCCGAGCTTCGAGTACGCGACCTTGAACGCTTCGGCGAGGCCGATCGAATAGTCGTTCTTCACGTCTTTCAAGATCGCGACGCTGTCGAGCTTGAGGTTCTGGCGCGCGAAGGTCGCCATCACGCTGCCCTGAAACGGATCGAGGAAGCAGACGCGGAAGATGTACGGGCCGACCTCGGTGACCTTCGGATTGGTCGACGACGGGGAGATCATGGGGATCTGGCGCCGCTGGGCCACGCGCCCACCAGCGAGCGAGAGGCTCGAGGCGACCTCGCCGAGCAGGGCACTCGCGTGGTCGACGTCGATCAGGCGGCTCACCGCGTTGGCGGCCTCGGCGGAATCGCCGCGATCATCCAGCGTGACGACGCGGAGGGGGAGCTTCAGCACGCCGCCCGCGGCGTTGGCTTCGTCGACGGCGAGACGGATGGCCTTGTCGGTGTCCTGGCCGAAGTGCGCCGTGTTGCCGGTCATCGACGCGAAATGGCCGACGACGATCTCCTTTTTCTCGGCAGCCGCCGACCCTGCGCCGCTCGGGGCGTCACCGCCGGATTTCTTGCAAGCGCCGAGCGACAGGGCGAACAGCCCGAGGGCGAGCAGGCTTCGGCGCGCGACGACCATGGCGCGACGCTAGCAGGCCGCTCCAAATCAGCGAAGAGGGTTTGTGCCCGTCACTTCGGGCAGGGCCGCAGAACCTTCAGCCCGTCCTCGACCTCGACCTCGCACATGCGGACCTTGGGCGGCCCTTTCGCGGCCGGTGCAGCGCCGACAAGCTTGATCGTCACGTTCTGATCACGCTGGGCGAGGACCTTCGCCTTGCCCCGGAGCGCGCCGAGCTGACCCTCGAGCTCGAGTGTTTCGTTCGGCGCAGCGATCACCTCGCACGGTGTCTTGTCGCAGACCTGAAAACCGTCCTTCATCAGTGTCGCGCCGGCCGGGTCGGTCACCACGGTCAGGCGGATACCATTGCTCGGCGCGACGCTCGCAGCGGGCGTCGGCGCCGGCGCGGCGACCGGCGTCGGGGGTGGGCTTGCCGCCGTCGGCGCTGGTGAGGGAGCTGGGCGCGCCGGCTCGGCGGTCACGGCGGGTGCCGGTGCCGCGCCGCTCCGGAGCCCGTAGATCGCGGCACCGCCCCCGACCACGGATAGCCCGATCACGACGAAGAGCATCGCCGAGCGGGACGACGTCGGCGCGACGGTAGTCGCCGTCGCCGCCTGCGTGTCGGCGCGCGTGGTCGCGTCGTCGCGGCGACCCACGGTGAGGTTCGGTGCCGGCCCGGCGCCGGAAAGCGCCGGTGCGGAAAGCGCCGGTGCGGAAAGCGCCGGTGCCGAGAGCCCCTGCGGTGCGGTCGGTGCCCGGCTCTCCGGGCCGTGATCGCGAAATTGCGGCGCCGTGAACGCGCCGGTCGCCACGTCCTGGTACTCCTGAAACTGCGTCGGGCTCGAAGCGATGGCCGCCCGCGAACTGAAGACGCCCCGCGCCTCAGGCGTCGCACCGAGGGCTTGCGAGAGCTCCGTCATCGTCTGGAACCGCGCGTCGGGCGACTTTTCCAGCGCACGCAGGATCACCGCCTGGAACTCGGGAGAGATCCCTAGCTCGGGATAGACGGCGCTCATTGCCGGCGGGACGTCGTTCAGGTGCCGGGCGAGCACGGCGAGAAAGGTTTCACCGGTGAAGGGCACGGCGCCCGTGAACATCTCGTACAGGATGATCCCGACGGCGTAGACGTCGGCGCGGAGATCGGCGTGGCGGCCCGCGGCCTGTTCGGGCGACATGTACTCCGGAGTGCCGAAGATCATGCCCGTGCGCGTGAGGCGGCGTTGCTTCGCCCCGGCGGCGGCTTCCTCGTTGGTTCTGAGCTGGGCGATGCCGAAATCGACGATCTTCACGATGCTCTCGCCGTCGGCCGTGCGCTGGATGAACACGTTCTCCGGCTTCATGTCTCGATGCACGACGCCTTTGGCGTGTGCGGCGGCGAGCGCCCGGCAAATCTGCAGTGCGAAGCGCAGGCCGACGTCCGGAGCGAGCACGCGGTTCTTCTGGATCTCGTCGGCGAGATCGTTCCCCTCGAGAAACTCCATCGCCAGGAAGAAGGAGCCGCTGTCGAGCTGTCCGAAGTCGAACACCTCCAGCACGTTGGGGTGCTTGATGCGCGACGCGCTGATCGCTTCCTGCTGGAAACGCGTGACGATGTCGCCCTTGGTCGCGTACTCGGGGTGCAGCACCTTGAGCGCGACCTTCTTCTCGATCGCAAAGTGCTCCGCCAGGTAGACGGCGCCCATGCCGCCCTCGCCCAGCAGCTTGATCACCTTGTAGCGACCCGCCACCACGGTGCCGACGAGCGGATCGCTGGACTCGGTCATGCCCGAACCTCCGAGGGTAGCCGAAGAGCGACTCCCGCGGGAAGTCCGCTCGCGGTAGGCTCGCCGCCATGGGAACTTCTCGAGTGCTCGTTACCGGAGCCACCGGCAAGGTCGGACAAGCATTCATTCGTGCGCTCCTCTTGGACCCGGCATTCGAGGGTTACGTGGTCCGCGCGCTTTGTCACAACCGCACGCTCGCTCCCCACGCGCGGATCGAAGTCGTGAAGGGTTCGATCGAGCATCGGGAGGTGGTCGACCGCGCGATGGAAGGCGTCACGCACGTGCTTCACCTGGCGACGGTCAAAGAGACGCCCGAAGCGATCATGGACGTGGCCGTGAAGGGGATGTTCTGGCTGCTCGAGGCGGCGCGGAGCTCGGCCGCCCTCAAGCGCTTCCTGCTCGTCGGCGGGGACGCAGGCATGGGCCACTTCTTTTATCCGCACCCGATCCCGGTCACGGAGACTCAGAAGCACAGCGCGTACCCCGGCTGCTACGCGCTCTCCAAAGTGCTCGAAGAGGTCATGCTCGAGCAGTACTACGTGCAGTACGGCCTCGACGGGGCGTGTTTGCGCGCGCCCTGGATCATGGAAAAGGACGATTTTCGCTACCAGCTTTCGTTCGGCGAGGACGTGTTCGGTGGCCCGCGCTGGCGCGATCTCGTGGGCAGCGCGAAGGCCGACGAGTACGTGAAGAAGGGAGCGGTGCCGGTCATGATCGGCGCTGACGGCGCGCCGGTGAAGCGGAACTTCGTTCACGTGGAAGACCTCGTGAGTGCACTCTTGCTGGCGCTCGTTTCACCCAAGGCAAAGCAGCAGACGTTCAACGTCTGCATGAACGAACCGGTGGACTACGGCGAACTCGGCGCCTACCTCGCCCGCACCCGCGGCCTCGAGCCGGTGCCGGTGAAGACGCCGTACCAGTCGACCTGGCTCGACAACAGCAAAGCGAAGTTCTTGCTTGGCTTTCGCCCGCGCTACGACCTCGAAAAGCTCACCGACGCCGCCTTCGACTACCGCCGCGCACCCGACGATCCACGCACCGTCTGGTACCCAGGTTGAGCGTCTAGCCCAGATTCGCGGCGATGTGCGCGCCGCCGGCGGCGAGCCGAAACGGAAGGGGACGAAGGCCGCGCGCGGTCAACGCGGCGTGAACACGCCGCCGATCGTCCGGTGGCGCGTAGAACATGAAGAAGCCGCCACCCCCGGCACCCATCAACTTGCCGCCGAGCGCTCCCGCCGCCCGTGCGGCGGCGTAGTATTCATCGATGGCCGTGTCGGTCATGCTCGAGGCGAGCGTGCGCTTGTTCATCCAGTGCTCGTGGAGGAGCTCACCATATGCTTCGAGCTTCCCATCGAGCAGAATGCGCCGCGTCTCGTGACCAAGCTCCTTGATCCGGTGCATGCGCTCGACCTCGCCGCTCTGGTTCTGGCGTAGGTTGTCGCCCTGCTCTTCGAGCACGCTCGATGCCTGGCGCTCGACCCCGGAATAGAAGACGAGCAGACTCGCCTCGAGCTCGATCAGGACCTCGGGGCGAAGGGCCAGCTGCTCGATCTCGACCGTGCCGTCCGGTGCGAACGTGAACGCCGCGATGCCGCCGTGAGCGGCAATGAACTGGTCCTGCTTGCCGATCGGCTGCTTGAGCAACTCGATTTCGATGTGGCACGCTTCCTCGGCCAGGGTCCGGCTCGACACGAACTCGCGCTTGAACGCGTGCAGGGCGTTGAGTAGCGCGACCGTGAAACTGCTCGACGAACCGAGCCCGGAGTTCGACGGTACGTCCGCCACGCTCGTGAGCTCGATCGCGCGTGTGATGCCGGTGAAGCGGAGCGCTTCGCGAAAGATCCGGTGCTCGATGGCGTCGACCGAGTCGACGATTTCCGTCTTCGAGTAGGCAAGGCGAATGCTGTCGTAAAAGCGCCGGTTCGCGCTCACGTACACGGAGCGATCGATCGCCGCGGCGACGAGAAACCCCCCGTGTACGGAGGAGTAACTCGGCAGATCGGTCCCGCCACCGCCGAGCGAGAAGCGAACCGGCGCGCGGGAGACGATCATGCGGCGCCCCCGGGGGTCGTCCCTGGCGCCCGCTTCTCACCGTGAATGAGCACGCTGAACCCCTGCCAGGCGAGCCCGGGCACTCGCTCGCAGACTTCGCTGACGGCGCGGTTCAGCGGGATCAAGGGGCGCGGGCAACGGGGCACGACGAAGCAATAAAAGGGCTTCGTGCGGACAAAAGCGAGCCTTTCCGGCGGAAAGAACGAGCGGTAACGCCATGGCGTGTAGGAGCGCTCGCCGTACGCGCGGAGCGACGGACGAAGCTCGTTCAGTTTCCGGAGCACGCTGAGGCCGTTCGCCTCGCACAAGAAGAACCGCCGCTTAGAGACACGCAGCATCTCGGCGCCCATGGCCCCCGGATCGTGCACGTGGTGCATCACGTCGAAAGCCACGACGAGATCGAAACTATCGGCCGCCATCTCGAGCGCGCACGCGTCCGCTCGCACACTCGCGATCCCTTTTCTCTTCATCAACTCGACGCCGGCCTCCGACTGGTCCGTCGTCACGTAGCGGGCGATCATGCCGCGCGAGCGCGGATCGGCCATGATCAGATCGTGCATCTCACCGTTCCCGGCTCCGAGCTCGAGCACCGACAGATCGCGCTCTTTCCCGTAGAGGCCGAAGAAGTACGACAGGTACTTCGGCAGCCGGTACTCGAGCCCGATGTGCCCTTCGTTCTCGAAGCGCTGAGACTTCTCCGCGCCGTAGAGCGCGTCGTAGCTCTCGGCCATGCGCGTCATCGCGACCCTCGCGGCTCCACTGCCGTTGCCACGAGCTGCCAGCCGCGCGTCGATTCGCTGCGATTCAGCGCAAAAAGCCAGGAAAAAACCTGCATCGCCGCCCGCGCGCGGAACGGCAGCGGACCGCTTCCCGCCACGTCCTCGATCAGGCTTTTGCCGCGGGCGAGGACCATCAGTCGGTAGAGATTGAAGAAGGGGAAGCCGGCGCCGCTGACGCGCGTGACCTCGAACCCTGCGCTCTCGAGCAACGTTCGAAGCGCCCCCACCGTGAAGTGGCGGCGGTGACCGATATGGCGATCGAACGCAGAGATCGGGCCGGCGGGAACGGTGACGACCAGGCGCCCGCCGGGCGCGATGAACTCGCGCGCATGGGTCAATAGGGCGCGCGGATCCTCGACGTGTTCGAGCACCTCCGAGCACACGGCGTGACTGGCCCAACGCCGGTAGGGCTCCGGCGCCGGTGCCGGCTCGGTCAAGTCGCGCTGCAGGAAAACGCCGTTCGGCACCTTGGCTTTGGCGATGCCGAGCCCCTTCTCGCTGCGATCGATACCGAGAAGCTCGATCGCCGGGTGGCGGGTCGTGAGATCGCGCGAGAGGTCGCCGAGCCCGCAGCCGATTTCGAGCACTTTTGCCGGGATATTAGTGGCGTCGAGGGCAAGCGCGCCGAGCACGAGCTCCCTGCGGTACGCCTGCGCCGGGTTGACTTCGACCGCGCCCGCGTAGCGACCCCAGTGCTCGTCCCAGTCGTCTCCCGTGCTCTGCCCGCTCATGGCTTCAGCGCCGACGCACGGCGGCAGCCGTCGAGTGCAGGATCAGCGTGAAGGTGAACGACATGAAACCGACGATCATCAGCAAGATGCCGGTGAACCCGAGGTTGTTCTTGAGGTTCGGCAGTGAAAAGCCCTGCTCGACGTAACTCACCGTGAGCAGCGACGTGAGGACGAGGCCGGTGCAAAACAGCAAGGCACTCAGCACGACCGTTCGCGTGTAGCGGAAACGCCGAAACCATTTCTGGGTCACCGCGCCGGTGTAGTCGAACATCACCTGCGACAAGATGCCCATGAAGACGCACTGCACCCCGAGCACCGCGAGTGCCATCCCGAGCAGCATCCAGTGTAGCGAAAAGGTGATCGGCCCGAGCGTGATCGGGCCGAACGAAAGCGGGAACGTGAGGACGCTGCCAACGGTGAGGAGCACCAAACCCGGGCGAAACAGAAAGAAATTCGCCCCGTAAATGAACATCGCGCGCAGGTTGATCCAGGCGGCGTGAAACGGCGAAAACCACCCCGACCGCTTGTGGTGGCTCAACCGTCCCTCGCGATCCTTCAAAAAGCGTATCGGCACTTCTTCCGTCTTGAGCCCCATGTGCACCGATTTGAGCACCATCTCGGAGGCGTACTCCCAGGACTGCGACCGTAGGTCCATGCGGAAGAGCGCTGCTTTGGTGATGCCGCGCATGCCGCAGTGGATGTCCGAAAAATGACTCGAGAAGATCGTATTCAAGATGAACGTCGTCACCGGCGTGCCGAAGTAGCGGTGGAGCGGCGGCATCGCACCTGGCTCGATGTAGCCGCGAAACCGCGAGCCCATGACGAACTCCGCGCCCTTTTCGAACGCCGCGACGAAGGGCGCGAGTTCCCGAAAATCGTAGGTGCAGTCGCAATCGCCCATCAGCACCACGCGGCCGCGAACGAACGGCAGCGCGTCCTGGTACGCGCGGCCGAGGCCCCGCTTCGGTGCCGAGAGCACGCGCGCACCGCCGGCAACGGCGAGCTCGGCGGTGCGGTCGCTGCTGCTGTCGACGATCAGGATTTCCCCCTTTATTTTCGCCTTTTCGAGGCCTTCGTGGCACCAGCGGACGAAGTCCGCGATCGTGAGCTCTTCGTTCAAGGCGGGAACGACGATCGAGAGCTCGGGATCCGCCACGTCCGCCGGCGGCAGGTGGAGCACCACGTCCGGATCGGCGGTGGGAAGCGGCGAAGGGGTCAGCGCCGCGCTCACAGTCGCCCCGCCTTCATTTCCGGAATCATCGCGCGGATGGCATCGCCGAGCGCCTCGCGTGACGAGCGCCGGCAGGTCCAGCCGAGCGCGCGGATCTTGTCCGTCTTCAGCCTGACGACGGGCACGTCGCCTTGCCACCCGCGGTCACCGCCGCTGAACGCGTACCGGACTTCGTCGGGCGCCCCCCCCGTGCACTCGACGGCAAGTTTCGCGATCTCCTTCACGCTGATCTCGTCTCCGGTGGCGACGTTGTACACGTCGTAGCGGAGCGCCGTGCGCTCGTGGGCGAGCATCACGGCAGCGATCACGTCGGTGACGTGAATGTACGATTTGGTCTGCGTTCCGTCGCCGAGGATGCTGAGCGCCGTCGGATCATCCAGCAACCGACGAGAGAAATCGAAGCCGACGCCGTGCGTTTGTCGCGGGCCGACCACGTTGCCGAAGCGGAAAGCGCAGCCGGAAAGGCCGAACATCGACGCGTAGCTCGCGATCAGCGCTTCGCCCGCGAGCTTGCTCGCGCCGTACGTCGAGATCGGACGAAGCGCGCCCTGATCCTCGGCGATGATCTGGGTGCCGAGATCGCCGTAGACCCCGCTGCCGGACGCATACAGGATGCGTTTCGCGCTCGTCGTCCGCATGGCTTCGACGACCGAGTGGGTGAGCACCGTGCCTTGTGAGAAATCGATGGCCGGCTCGGTCGCGGCCCGCGCGATGTCCGGGTTCGAGGCAAGGTGAATCACCACGTCGTGATCCGTCATCGCGCGGCGGAGCGCGGACAGGTCCTCGACGTTGCCGCGCACGAGCACGAAGCGCGAATCGCTGCGATGCGCATCGAGGTGCCACTCGCGACCCGACGAGAAATTGTCGTAGACGGTGACCTTCCCCGCGGCCCCTTCACCCAGCAACCAATCGACGAAGTGCGCACCGATGAAGCCCGCGCCCCCCGCGACGAAGAACCGCCGGCCGGCGACGTCCCTCACCCAATCCGCGGTCACGGGGTGGACTCCCACTTTCCCCGGGCCCGCGAAAGCGCTGGATGACTCACCAAAAGATGCCAAATGACCGCACAAAGGCCCTCAGTCTGCGGCGTGACGCGGTCCCTCGAGGCGGTCGGAATGACAACGCAGGCGTTCGCGACCTTTTTCGTGTGCCCGCCGTCCCTGCCCACCACGCCGTAAATCGCCGCACCGACCGAGCGCGCGAGGTCGAGCGCATTCACGAGGTTCACCGACAGATTCTTGTCGCGGCTCCCGCCGCCGACCGAAAACACGAGCAGCGCATCCGCGCCTGCGAGCCGTGACACCTTGAGCCATTCCGAAAACGTCGTGTCCCAGCCGTCGTCGTTCACGCGCGCCGTGAGCTCGGAAACGTTGTCGGTCGGGGTGTACGCCTCGAACGCGCAGAGCTTGCGAAAGTCGTTCACCGCGTGGCTCGCGTGAGCCGCCGAGCCGCCGACGCCCAGAATGAACAGCCGCCCGCCGCCGTCGCGCACGCGGGCGAGACCCTCCGCGACCTGGTCGATGACCTGATCGTCGAGGGCACGGACGAGCGCCGCGCTTTCCTCGAGAAACTCCCTGGTGAACGAGCGCTCGGTCACAACGTGTAGCCCGCCGACTGTGCGTCGCGGTGGAACATCCGTACCGTCTCGAGGCTGTATTCCGCGAGATCTTTGCCGAAAAGGTCGAGCTTTTTCAGCATGTCGTGCGGCACCGTGATGATGTGCGCGCCGGCCAGTTCCGCCTGCACGACGTTCAGCACCTCGCGCGGGCTCGCCCACAAGAGCTCGACCGCGGCGCCCGAAGCATCCGCGACCGCGCGCGCCTCTTTCATCACCGGTATCGGATCGCGCCCGGTGTCGGCGATGCGTCCGGCGAACACGGAAACGACCGCCGGAGCACCGCCGGCGAGCGCTCGCGTCACGGCTCGCACCTGGTCCACCGTGCAGACGGCCGTCACGTTGATGCGCACGCCGTTTTCCACCGAAAGCTCCCGCACCAGGGCCTCGGATGATTCTCCGCGCGTGTTGGTGATCGGGATTTTCACGAACACGTTGGTCCCGAGGGCGGCGAGCCGTTTGGCCTGCCGTGCCATCTCCGAAAAATCGTCGGCGAAGACCTCGAACGAGATCGGCCGTTCGCCGACGGCCTCGAGCGCGGCCCCGGCGAAGGCGAGGTAGTCGCTCACCCCGGCTTGTCGCATCAGCGTCGGGTTGGTCGTGAACCCGGAAATTCTCGGGTGCCGTGCGATCTCGAGCAGCGACGCGAGATCGGCACCGTCGGAAAAGAGCTTGATGGCGCCCATGGCCGGTGTTCCGCGGAGCAGGAACTCACCGAACTCTCGCAGATCCCCGGCCACGAAGGAAGGACGGACCCCGTGCTTTCGAAAGAGCTCTTCGTCGCCCGGGTATCCCGGACCTAGATACGCCGTCGAGAATCCAAGCGCCGCGCCCGCGAGAATGTCGGTCGCGCGATCACCCACCATCCACGACGTCGCCCTGGTGCTCTCGGGCGTAGCCTCGAGCGCGGCTTCGAGCATTCCCGTGCGCGGTTTGCGACAGGCGCAGCCATCCTCGGCGCGGTGGTAGCAAACATACGAATGCGCGACGCGCGCGCCCTCCGCGCGAACGAGCTCGAGTACCCGCTCGTGGGTTCGTTCGAGGGCTTCCTGCGTGGTCTTGCCCTTCGCGGCCGACGGCTGGTTCGACGCCACGGCCAGCACGAACCCCGCGTTTTCGAGGCGCGCCAGCAACGCGGGCACGCCCTCGACGATCCGCACCGCCTCGGGTGTCAGCGGGCTGTCGCGCGGCTCCGCGTCGTTGTGAAAGACGGTGTGATTGAGCACACCATCTCGGTCCAGAACGACGAGCCCCGCGAACGGCTTCATGAGCCTGACAGGTGCCTCTCGAGCTCGCGGAGCCCCTCGGGCGAGCCGATCTCGTAGTAGCGCTGGAACACCTCGAGCCCGGCGAGCTTTCCCGCCACGCTGAGCGCGTGAAACACGTCGGCGAGATCATGACGTTCACCGCTTGGAACTCGCTCTTCGACCGCGTCACGGCGCAACGCGGAAAGCCCATAGTCGATGTAGCGATACTCCTCGACGGGACGAAGCGCGCGGCGCTTGTCGTAGAGCGTGACGAGCCGGCGCTCGCTATCGAACACGACGTTGCTCGTGTCCCACGCGTCGTCGTTCAGGTAGACGGTCATCAAGCCGGGCGCCCCCGAGGCGTGAAATGCCCGCCCCACTTCGCCGAAATCGACGGGCAAGTACGAGTCACCGTAGGTCACCAAGAACTCGTCCGCGAGCACGCCGCGCTCGCAGGCAAGCCGCAGCGCCCCGGCCGTGCCTCGGAGGGCGGTCCCCTCGTTCACGTAGCGCACAGTGACTCCGAAGCGCTCTCCGCTCCCGACATGGCGCTCGATCAGCTCCCCGAGCGTCCCGATCGAAAGCACGACCTCCGTCACGCCGTGCCCTGAAAGCCAGCGGAGCTGGTGGTCGATGAACGGCGCGCCGGCTACCGGTATCAGCGATTTGGGTACCGTCTCGGTCAACGGCCGCATGCGGGTTCCGAGGCCGCCTGCCAAAACGACGCATTGCATCTCGAGGCCCGTGCTCCAGCGCCACGATAGCATCGCCGGGTCGGGAGCTTCGGCGTTACTCGAGGTCGTGCTCGTCGAGCTTGGTGTAGAGCGTGCGGCGACTCACGCCGAGCATGCGCGCGGCGAGCGATCGGTTTCCCTGGGCGCTACTCAAGGCCTTTTCGAGTGCCCGACGTTCGGCGCGGCGCACCTCTTCGCGCAAGGGTCGAACCGTGGAGGGGACGCCTTCCACGAAGCTCGGCCCGACCGTCGATCCACCCTCGGCGATAGGGACATCGCCGGCTTGGCTCGCCTGGGTGGCGAACGACACCTGCTCTTCGAGCTCTCGACGCACCTCTTCCGCCTTGACGATGGGCCCGGGCGAAAGGACGACCAGTCGCTCCACCAGGTTCAAGAGCTGGCGCACATTGCCCGGCCAGCGCTGCGCGCGGAGGAGCGCGATCGCCGCCTCGTCGAATTCGAGCGTGGGCTTGCCCGCGGCCGACGCGAACCGCTCGGCCGAGGCACGGACGAGCAGCGGCACGTCGTCGCGCCGCGCGCGCAGCGGGGGCATCCAGATGCTGACCACGTTGAGGCGGTAGTAGAGGTCCTCCCGGAACGACCCCTGTTCGACCATGTGCTGGAGGTCGCGGTGCGTCGCCGTGATGAACCGCACGTCCGCCTTGAGCGCCTGCGTGCCGCCGAGGCGCTCGTACTCTCGGTCCTGGATCAGGCGCAGGAGCTTGACTTGGACCGCTGGCGAGAGCTCCCCGATCTCGTCCAGAAAGAGCGTTCCGCCCTGCGCGAGCTCCACTCGCCCCGGCTTGCGCGCGGCGGCTCCCGTGAACGCGCCCTTCTCGTAGCCGAACAGTTCGCTTTCGAGGAGCGCGTCGGGCAACGCCGCCACATGGGTCTTGATGAACGGCTTTGCGCTGCGCTCGCTGTGCTCGTGGAGCGCGCGCGCCACGAGCTCTTTGCCGGTGCCTGTTTCCCCGCGAATGAGCACCGTGGCGTCTCCGGGCGCAATTCGCTCGATGAGCTCGTGCACGCGCTTCATCGCGGGTGACGAGCCGAGCAGCTTCGACGCCGGAAAGCTCGGCGGGTCCGAGACGGTGCTCACCTGGCGAGTCCTTTGGACAGCCCGATCAAGGGCATAGCCGAGCTCCTCCGGGGAAACGGGCCAGCCAGCGGTCTCGGTGGCGCCTGCTCGCAAAGCATCGAACGCGTCGCCGTCGGCACCCGATGCGAGCATGGCGATCACGGTGACGTCCGGAAAGCGCTCGGCGAGGACGGGGATCAGACTCCTGCCGTCGGGCCCGCGAGCGTCCACGAGGACCGCTTCGAAGCGGCCCGATTCCAGCCGGGCGACGGCCTCAGCCGGCGACGCCGAGCTCACCCGGAAACTGCGGCTCGTCACCGCGTGCTCCAGCGCCGGCTCGACGCCTCCAACGATCAGGGCGTGGGGGATGGCCGGTCTCATCTTGTCGAGCTTCCGGCAAGAAGCAGCGATCGGGCCCAAGGTATCACGCGTCGCGTTTTCGATGGCGGCACAAAAGCGTGCTTTTCCCGCGTCAGTGCGCTGTGCGGAGATCTTCACATATGCAGGGACGCGCACACTTTTTCGCGGTCCGGAACGGCCGAAGGTGCCGGGGCGCCAGGACGGAGGCGGCACGCCCCGTGCAATCTCTGGCGTCGCCGTTCGATGAATACCCTGGCTACCATGGCGCCGATGATTTCCGAGGAGCGGCGACCCGGTGCCAGGGTCGGGCGCTTCGTGCTCGAGCGGCTGCTGGGATCCGGCGGCATGGGTTCCGTCTGGGCCGCCCGCGACGAGGCCGCGGGTGCCGCCGTTGTCGCGCTCAAGATCCTGCACCCTTCGCTGGAGCTTCGCCCGGACGCGCGCGAGCGGCTTCGGCGGGAGGCCAGGGCCTCCGGGCTCGTCGCGCATCCCGGCGTCGTGCCGGTGCACGAGGTGCTCGAGCTCGACGGGTCTCTCGTCCTCGTGATGGAGCTTCTCGAAGGCGAGACCCTCAGGCATCGGCTGGACCGCGAGGGACGGATCGAGCCCGGGCCCATCGCCGGGCTCCTCGTCCACGTCGCGTCGGTGCTCCGCGTGGCGCACGCCGCAGGCGTCACGCACCGTGATCTGAAGCCCGAGAACATCTTTCTCGTCGCAGCGCCAGCGGCGGCTACCCCGGTGCGAGTCCTGGACTTCGGAGTGGCGAAGCTGTTCGAGCCACTGCCAGACGGGGGCGAACCGCTGCTGACCGCGATTGGAGCGCTGCTCGGCACGGTTGCGTACATGGCCCCCGAGCAGATCACGGGCGCGTCGCTGGTGACCGGGAGTGCAGACACCTGGGCTCTGGGAGTGGTGCTGTACGAATCCCTGGTGGGCTTTCGGCCCATCGAGGGAGCCAGTCGGAACGAGATTGTCCGCCGCGTGCTGACGGACGCCGTCGTCCCGATCCGAGCGCTCGCGCCGGAAGTGCCCGCGAAGCTCGCCGACCTAGCGGGACGAATGCTGTCCAGAAGTCCCGAGCGCCGACCGACGGACGACGAACTCGAGACCACATTGGCACTTTTCGCTGGGGTTTCGTGATGATCCCGATTGAGGCGCGGTGGGGAGCGTGGCAGGCTCGGGCGTTTCGAAAGGTGAGGAGTTGATGCAGGGCTCACTTTTGGCCGGCAAGTATCGCCTCATCTCGCTGATCGGCGAAGGCGGGATGGGTGCGGTCTGGCGCGCCGAGCACCTGGGCCTGAACGCCCCCGTCGCGGTGAAGCTCCTGAATCCGATGGTCGCCGCCAGCGGCGACGGGCTCAGCCGTTTCCATCGTGAGGCTCAGGCCGCGGCGTCGCTCCGCAGCCCGCACGTCGTTCAGATCTTCGATCACGGCGTCGACCCCGAGTCCCATCAGCCATTCATCGTGATGGAGTTGATGGAGGGCGAGAGTCTGGCGAACCGCATCGCGCGTGAAGGCCGGCTCTCACCCGAGCAGACGGCACGCGTGCTGACGCAGATCGCGCGTGCGCTGTCCCGCGCCCACGACGCGGGGATCGTTCACCGCGATTTGAAGCCAGACAACGTGTTCTTGGTCCGGAACGAGGACGACGAGATCGCGAAGGTGCTCGACTTCGGGATCGCCAAGACGCATGTAAACCAGATCGGTAAGGTCTCCGCTACCCGCACCGGCGCGGTGATGGGAACGCCCTACTACATGAGCCCCGAGCAGATCAGCGGCTCGAAGGGCGTCGATTTTCGGACGGACCTCTGGGCGCTCGCCGTGATTGCCTGTGAGTGCCTGACCGGCAAGCGCCCGTTCGAGGGCGACACGATCGGCGGGTTGGCACTGAAGATCTGCGCCGAGCCGATGCCGCGACCGTCGTCGCTCGGGGCCGTGCCGCCCGGCTTCGACGCCTGGTTCGAGCGCGCGGCGGCGCGGGACGCGACTGGCCGATTTCAGTCGGCACGCGAGATGGCAGAGCAGCTCCGGCGAGTTTGCGGCGTGGCGAGTGCAGCGCCGGATCGTCCGACGCACGCTGCGCCCGAGCCGCAGCCGGTGCAGTCATTGAGCACGGACGCGCTGGTCAGAACGGCGAGGCGCACCGGCGAACTCACGGTGCCGAGTCCACCCCGCACACGCGGCTGGCTCGCAGTGGGCTTGCCGTTCCTTGTCGCTGCAGCCGGTGCAGGTGTTTGGGGCGTCGCGGTGCGTCAGAGCGACGAGCTTGTTGTACCGAGCGCGTCGGTAATCGTGGAGGCCGCCGCCAAGCCGCCAGTGCCCGTACCTGCACCGCTGCCCCAACCGCCACCGATCCCTGCCACGCCGACGGAGAAGCCCGCCGCTCCCACGGTCGCGCCGTCTGCTGCTCCAGCGCCACCGACGGCCAGACCTGGCACCCGCACTGCGCCTCGTCCCGCACCGGCATCGGCCGCGCCAGCGGCGAAGCCTGCTCCCGCTCCGTCGGCGGTGCCGACGACTGCCCCGGTGTTGGCAGCGTTCCCGAAGGAGGCGCGACCCGCCAGCAAGCCGGCGGCTCCCTCCCGTCCGAGCGGCATCGGGACCGCCATCAGCGATCGGAAATGACCACGATTCACCAGTGCCGGCGGCACGTCAGCCGCGCCCCAATGGGATCCATCGAACGAGGCCGTGAAGCACCATGAAAGAAGTACGAATCCGAAAACTAGTGAGTGGGTTGCTGGCCGCGAGCGCCATCTTCACGGGGGCCGCTCGGGGGAAGGCGCAGGGCACCAACGCTGCCGCGGCCGAGGCGTTTTTCCAGGACGGACGGGCCCTCTTCGATGCCGGAAAGTTCGCCGAGGCTTGCCCCAAGCTCGCGGAGAGTCACCGTCTCGATCCCGCGACGGGCACGCTGCTAACGCTGGCGCTCTGTCACGAGGGCGAAGGAAAGTTGGCAACGGCATGGGCGGAGTTCGTCGAGGTGGAGGGTCGTGCGCGACGGGAGGGACGCGAGGATCGGGTTACGATTGCGGCAGAGCGCGCCGCGGCAATCAAGCCGAGGATCTCAACGCTCACCATCGACGTGACGCCCGAGCTTGCGCCGACGCAGGGGCTCGAGATCCGCCTCGACGGGGTCGCGGTCGGCGCACCGTCGTTCGGCGTCGCCGTGCCGATCGACGGTGGCGCCCACAAGGTCGAAGCGCTCGCGCCGGGTAAGACCACCTGGCTTGGCACGGTTTCGGTGAAGAACGAATCGGACGCGGCGCGTGTTGCCGTGCCGGCGCTCAGAGACTCGGTCCGCGCGGTACCGCCCGCGCCGGAGCCCAAGCCGGTCGAGCCCGTTCCCGTCACTCAGGCGTCCGAGCCCAAGCCAAGCGGCGGGTGGATGAGCACGGCGGGGCTCGTTACGGCAGGGGTTGGCGTGGTTGCGCTTGGCGTCGGCGGCTACCTCGCGCTCGACGCGAAGGGCGACTACGACGACGCAAAGCGTGGGTGCAGTGGCCCCGACGGGCTCGATTGCCCCACGCCTGGTCCGTTCGAGGACGTCAACAGCGCTCGCAGCCAGGGGAACGTGGCCACCGTCGTGATGAGCGTCGGTGGGGTTGCGCTCGCGGGCGGTGCGGCGCTGTGGTTTCTCGCCCCGAAGACGAGCACCAAGGCCCCGGCAGTCGGCCGGGTTCGGTTGGAGCGAGTGGGCGTCGGTCCGCGCGGCGTGGTGCTCCGGGGGCGTTTTTGATGCGCCATCGATTCCCGTTCTTGGTCCTTTCGGGCGCTGTTGCGCTCGCGTGCAACGCGGTGCTTGGGCTCGAGGAGGTGAGGCCCACGCGAGCTGGCGCGGCGGGCGGCGGTGGATCCAGCGGTAAGGGCGGGAGCGCGGGAGGCGCGACCGGCGGGACGACGGGAGCCGGGACGGCAGGGAGCGCCGGGACCGCGGGCGGAGGAGCCATGAGCGGCAGTGGAGGCGAAGGGGGCGAAGCCGGTGCGGCGTCGATGGACGGCGGCGTCGGCGGCGAGGGCGGCGAGACCGGAGGCATGGCCGGGAGCGGGGGCGGCACGTCCGGGACTGGGGGAGGCATGTCCGGCAGCGGAGGCGGGGGCGGTGTGGTGACGGATTGCGAACCGGGCGAGTACGTGGAGGCCGAGGCAACGGCAGGGAGCGATCGTCAGTGCGCGCCTTGTCCGGCGGGCTCGTACAGCGCCGAGATGAACGCTGAGATGTGTCTCTCCTGCGCTTCGGGTTCATTCAGCGAGGACCCAGGCAGCACGGAGTGCACGGAATGGACCACCTGCGTGCGTGGAACGCACGTGAGCGCGGACGGAAGCGCCACGAGCGATCGAGAGTGCGCCGACTGCCCGATGGGCACTCAGTCGACGATCGAAAACCAGAGTGAGTGCCTGCCGCCGGGCGCGTGTCAGCCAGGGACCGAAGAGATCACGCCCGCCACGCAGAGCGACCCGGCGGAATGCGACGCGTGTGAGGCGGGGACGTTTTGCCCCGGGGGCAGTACGCCAAAGACGGATTGTGCCACCGGTACTTGGGACCACGACCAGAGCTCTGGGACGGCCTGTGCGGACTGGCTGCA
>Ga0315912_10000888_pt1 | contig 43234 bp, 40 predicted proteins | sample VfabasoilMG_FD_204469 | JGI IMG/M metagenome (GOLD analysis project Ga0315912, IMG submission 204469) | Garden soil microbial communities collected in Santa Monica, California, United States - V. faba soil | ecosystem: Environmental > Terrestrial > Soil > Garden | place: USA: California... | reverse complement strand
GTGATCCCGCCGTACGATGCGCTCGTGCTCGCGCGTTCCGGCCTCGCCGGGCAGGCGCCTGCCGTGCTCGCGTCGTTCCGTGGGCTCGAGCAGCGCATCCCTGCGCTCACGATGCGCGAGCTCAATCGCCAGGTGGACGAACTCGGCCGCTCGCCGCGCGAGGTCGCCCGTGCATTTGCGGCGACGCTGCTGCCCTGACGAGCCCTGCGAGGCCGCGGTCGCGACGCAGCTCTCACTTCGTCCCGTCGAAGAGCCCCTCGAGCGGATCGACCTTCTTGGCCGGCTGCGCCGGGGGACGGCTCGGCGCCGCCGGTGTTTCCGTGCTCGCCGGGGGCCTGGGGGGCTTCGCGGGCGGGGCCGGCGGCCGCCGCTTGGGGGCGGGCGTAGCCGCCGCGTTCTTCGCGGGGCGGCTCGCGGCGGCGGCCAGCTCTGCGTCCGCTTCTGGGCGCGACGCCAGCGCCACGCCGAGCGGGGCCGAGCGGGGCGGCGGGGCGGCGGGAGTTCCGGCGGCAGGGCTCACGGCGGCCGCCGCAGGAGTCACGGCGGGCGCCCGTACCACTGCCACGGCAGCGGCCGGGGCCCTTGCTGCGACGGGCGGGGCCGTCACCGCAGCGGGCGGGGGCGTCGCCGCCGCGCGAGGCTGGAGTGCCTCGACCTCGGTGCTCTCGCTCGACGTGCCCGAGAGTAACCAGAGCAGTGCCGCCAGGCCGAGGACGCCCACGGCGACGCCGACCTGCACATCGGGGCGCGTGTAGAGCGGAGGATGTCCGAGCACGTCGCGCAGGCCCCCGGTGCGGGCCCAAATGCCGTTCGTCTTGGCGACGGGCTCGCTGACGGTGCTCATCCCGAGCAGGGGCGCCACTTCGGTGTCCGGCGCTTCGTCGTCCCCGAGCACGCGCACGATGCGGCGGACGAGCGGCTTGCACTCCGTCGAAGCAAACCGTTCCAGGGCCCGCGCGAGTGCCGCCACGCTCGCAAACCGCTGGTCCCGATTCTTCTCGAGACAGCGCAGAATGACCGCCTCGAGCTGCGGCGGAGCATCCGGGCGCACGGCGCACAGGGCGGGAGGTGGATCGGCGACGATCATCGCCAGGAGCCCGGGAATCGTGTCGGCCACGTACGGGGGACTGCCCGTCAAGAGCTCGTGCAAGATGGTGCCGAGCGCCCAGACGTCCGCGCGCGCGTCGACCGTCTTCGAGCTGCGGATTTGCTCGGGCGACATGTACTGCGGCGAGCCCATGATGGCCGCCGTCGCGGTCATGTGCAGTTGGCTGCTGCTGTCCCCGCCGCGCAGCGCCTTGGAGATCCCGAAATCCAGCACCTTGACCAGCGGCGAACGGTCGGGCCGTTCCGTCAAGAACAGGTTGGATGGCTTGAGGTCGCGGTGGACGATGCCGAGCGAATGCGCCTCTGCGACGGCGTCACAGGCCTGCAGCAGGTAGTCGACGGCCTCACTCACCGGCATCGGCCCGCGCCGCGACGACACCTCCTTCAGGTCGCGACCACGCAGGTACTCCATGACCATGTACGGCGCACCGTTGTCGAGCGTCCCCACGTCGATCACGCGGGCCACGTGCTCGCTCTGAATCTGCACCGCGGCGCGCGCCTCGCGAACGAAACGGGCCACCGCCTCCGGGTGCTGGTAAGCGTCGTCGGTCAGGAACTTCAGCGCGACGCGCTGGTTGAGCTGCTCGTGCAGCGCTGCCATGACCACACCCATGCCGCCGCGCCCGAGCGTGTGCTCGATCCGATACTTACCGGCGATGACCAAGCCTGCTTGCACGTCTTCTCCCCTCGCGCGAATCCAGCATATCCGAATTGGCGCGCCCGCCAAGGGTTCAGCGACGGGCCCCGGCGGGGGCGGGAGATCCGGCCGTTTCCCTGTGCTGCTCGAGATCGTCTCCAGATCGCGCATTTCCCATGGGCCGTGACAGGATGGGCCCGGGCGATGGTCAGAGCAGAGCCGCGCAGTCCCTTCCACAGGTCGCGCCGAGCGTTCTGGCGCTGGTCCGCCACGGATCAGCTCGAACGCGGACCTGGCCGCCCGAGCGCGTCCGGCCTGATCCGAAATCCCGGGACGCTTGCGCTCGAAAGCTAGAGGTGCGCGCGGCGCAGGATGCGGGAGCGAGCGGTCGAACCAGGGCTGAACTCGACAGTCCGAGCTCAGCTCGATGCTCCGGAAGACGCCTGCTTCGGCGCTCAGCCTTTTGCCGCCCCGGCGGGCTTGCGCCACGGCTTCCACACGCCTGCCGAGCTGAATTCCAGCCAGGCCCATTTGAGCCAGCCGACGAGGTGATGTGCGAGCCAGAGCGCCCAGAGCAACATCACGCCGCGCCAGACCCAGAGCGAGACGGTCAGCACCCAGGCCTGGGGCAAGCTGCCCGGTGTCCGATCGACATACCAATGCAACAGGCGCTCCGAGCTGCCGGAGCCCGCGACCTCCATGTCGGGAGTGTTGAGCAAGCTGTCGTAGACCGCGCCGAAGAGGCAGCCGAGAAATACGAGCGTGAGCACCAGGAGCAGGAACTGCCGTGCGTTGAACCAGAACGGGCGCTCGGGGCGCTGCTGACCCTGGAAGGCCACGGCGAAAAACCAGCCGAAGACGATACCCGCGATCGGCAGCGGCACCTGGGTGAGACCGAGCGCGAGCAGCGCCCACTGCCAGGTCGGCAGCGGGCTGCGCGGCAACCGACCCAGCACCGGCGCGAGCAGCGCGATCAGCACCAGGTGTCCCCAGAACAGGATCGCGGGGCCCCAGCCGGGGCCACCGGCGGCGAGCAGCCAGCGCTCCTCGGGCAGGTGCACGCTGAGCTCGGCGTTGATCAGCTCCGGCCCGAAACGCACGAGCGGCGTTCGGAAGAGCGTGCTGAGCCCACCGGGCTCTTGCCAGCCCACGTTCAGCTCATGCTCGCCCGGTGCAAACACGAGCTCGAGCTTCGAGCCCTCCTGACGGATGGGCTCGTCCTGGCTGCCGATGCGCAGGCGGTCGACCTCGCTGCCTGCGGGCAGCTCGAGTTCGTAGCGGGTCTGCGTACTGACGCGCACGCGCGCCGTGAGCTCGGCGCGCAGCAAACGCACGCCGGGATGGAGCTCGAGCCGAGCGCTGTCGACGGTGGCGGTCTGCCCGGTCGCGGCCGCGGGCCGGACCACGCCGAGCGTGAGGGTCTCACCGGGCCACGGCGCAAACGTGGGCTGCCAGTTGCCCGCGTCACCGTGCTGGATGGGCGCGATGCCGCGTGCGTCACAGCGAAAGATCGGGCTGCAACGGATGACCCAGCGCTCACTGTAGCCGGCGTTGGTCACCGCCGTGAGCGCGATCTCGGGGCGTGCCTCGAGTACGCTGTCAAAGGCCACCGCATCCCCGTCACCCACCAGGCGCAGGGTCGCGACGCCCCCCTCCACCGCCACGTCGGCACTGGTGACCCGTTCCCCCGGCAAGAGCGGCATCCGGGCGACGATGAGCGATCCTTTGGGGCTCGCGCGCTCGAGCTCCGTGCGCACGCTCCAGCTCACTCCGAACGAGAAGGTGCGCGTGACGCGCGCCCAGGTCGGCAGCGTCGTGGGCGCCTCTTCCGTCGCCGGGCCCTCCGAGCCGTCGGCGGGCAGCGGACGCACGAGGCCGAGGGAACCGTCGATCTGCCCGCTCTGCGACAGCCCGCTCACTTCCCATCCGGGGGCATTCACGGTGACCCAACGGGGCAGAGTGCCGGCATCCAGACTCAGCTGGCGCCCCGGGATGAGCCCGCGTGCTCGCACGCGATGCCGCCCCGGATCGAGCCTCACGTGCAGGTAGCCATCGTCCCCGAGCAAGAGCGCCGTGGCGGGTCGACCGTCGACGTCGACCGCTGCGGGGAGCCAGCGCGAGACCGGACCCGGCAGCTGGTAGGCGGCGCGCTCGGCCGCGTGCACCTCCGCCTCGACCTGCACCTCGGTCGCGGACACCTCCACCGTGAGCCGCGGCACCTGCACGCAGCTGCCCGCACAGGCCGAGGCGGGCGTCATGCGCTCTTTGAGTTGGGCGAGGAGCTCCGGCGTCGGAATGTCGGCCCGGGCGGGCGCCGGCGAGAACACGCTGCCGAGCACCAGGCTGAGCGCCGCGGCGACCGGTGCCGGGGAAGGCCGGCCGCCCCTGCCGGCCGGCGGCGGGTGTTGCGCCCGCACCCAGACCAGGCGCAGTGCCCAGAACGTGAGCAGCCCGATCAGCGCGATGCGCAGCACGGCGAGCACCGCGACGACCCCCGGCGAGAGCAGATAGAGCTGCAGCGTATGCGTGTGCTCCACCGGCCCCGACCAGCCCAGGCGCCAGGCGCGCCAGCTCCAGCTGGGCACCCCGGGCCCGGTCTGGATCTGGGCGTTCGGATCCTGCTCGAGCAGCGCGCTGCGCGGCTTGCGCTTGTCTGCGTAGGCGTTCATGTCGAGGTCGAGCGCACCGACGTCCGCCCGACCCCTGCCCAGCGCGCCGAAGGCCGCGCCGGCCTTGCTCGACTCGACCGACGACTCGGCAGGCGCGCTCGCGGGTTCCGGCATCGGCGCCGGTGCAGCGACCTGCGTTGCCATCCCGCCTTCCCAGCGGGCCTCCTCTGCCACGTCGAACATGCCGCTGCCCTCGTCGATCTGCGGGTACAGCGCGGCCCGGATCTGTGACACGCCAAAGCTCAGCGTCGCACCGAGCAGCACCAGGCTGGAGACCAGGGCCAGCGCCCGCACCAACTGGCGGAAACGCCCGGCGGGCAGACCCGCGAGCAGCGCGATGCACAGCAAGATCACGCCCCACAGGAAGCGCGGCGCATTCGCCTCGCCCTGTGCAGCGAGCAGAGCCACGAGCGCGAGCACGCCCCACGTCCAGCGCGACAGCTTCGCCACGGCCGCCGCGACCACGAGCACGAAGAACACCGCAAACAGATCCCAGCGCGACAGCCAGGTCTGCGACGCGCTGTCTGCGCCGCTCACGTGCAGCAGCTGCCAGCCCGGCGGCAGATACAGGTTGCTGCCCAGTTGCTCGACGTTCTCCGACCATGCCACGGCGGGCAGCTCACTGCGCGCGTCGTCCAGGCGCCACTCCGCGCTCAGGTCGAGCGCGCTCTGCCGCAGCTCGACGCCGCGGGCGCCAGTTTCCGGGTGCGTGGTGATGAGTTGATCCACGCCGCCCACCCGCGCGTGACCGAGCGCTCCCTCGAGCAGATCGAGCCGCCAGGTGCGCTCGATCGAGCCGGTCAGGTGATCGCGCACCGTATAGCCCTGCCCGTCGAGATCGAGCCAGAGCTCCCGCTCCAGCGCCAGGTGATTGGGAGGTGGATGCGGCTGGCCGCGACGTGGCCTCTCCAGCTGCAGCTCCCCGCCCCCTTCCAGCTGATAGGCAGCAAAGCGCCGCCAACTCTCGGGTAGGTTCGTGCGCTGCGGGTCGACGCTCAGCCCGCCCTTGATCTCCGTCTGCCCGTATTCCGTGTGCGGCACGAACACCCAGATCTCCTGGCTGGGCCCGGGTGGGGCATGGCGCGGCGCCACCAGGCGCTCGGGCGGGCTCGGGTATAACGCGCGGAGCTGCAGCTCGTGGCGCCCGGCGTACACCTGCAGGAACAGTTCACCGTTCGGCTCGATCCTGGCGGGCAACTTCGATTCGAGCTCGATCGGCAGCGAGCCGGCGGTGAGCGCGGTCGGCAGGCGCAGCTCTCGGCTCCGACCCGACACGTGCAGGACGAGCTGTGTCTCCACCGAGAGGGGCACCTGGTCCTCGATCTTCCGGAACACCTCCAGGGTGAGACTCTCCGGCTCTTCTGCCGGCGCTTTATCCCCCTTGAGCCAGACGCGCTCCCCGTCCCGCTTCGGCTGCGCGACGCGCTTGCCGTGCACACTGAGCTCGAGCAGCGCAATGCGCGCGGGCACGAGCAGCGTCTCCGGCAGCCGGTGCCACAGAAAGCGACCTACGAGCGTGTGCTGCCCTGCCGTCAGCATCGCTGCCGGCGCGCCGCCCTCCTCCAGGACGACCGCCGCTGCGCTGTCTGCCTCGACCTCCTGCGGCCATTGCTTGTCGCCCCCGGGCAGCGCCACCCGGCCACGCCGGTCGAGCGTCACGTTCAGCCGAAAGCGCCCTCCCGCGTCGTTCAGCTCGAGCTCGAGCCGCCCCGGCCAGACGCACGCCGGCCCCTCCCCAAGCGTGGGACAGACGCTCTCCCCGGCTTGCTCGAGCACCCAGGGCAGCCACGGCTGCAGCGGCGCCGGCACGTCCTTGGGCTCCAGCGCCGCGGCGGGCGAACCCCAGATGAGCCAGAGCGCGCACAGCAACACCGACAGCACCGGCCCCAGCCGACGCTTTCCGACGCCGTCGGACGATTTCCGTTTGAACATGTGTGACCCTCACAACGGGCATCGAAGGCACACCGTGAACCGTGGCACTCCTCCCCGAGCCGCAAAGCGTATCACATCGCCCGACATGGGCACCAAGCCCTGGTCGGGGAGGCTGCGCCTCGAGTAGATTGGCCCCGTGCAGCGCAAGTCTGGTCGTGGGCGTCGGCTCTGGAACACCGTCGGGCCGTGCGCCCTTTTGCTGCTCAGCTCGCTCGGCGCGCGGGCAGAGGAAACGGCGCTGCAACAGTACCTGCGCGCCCGCCTCGAGTCGCTCGAGGTCTTCAAGAGTCTGCGCATCGACGGAGTGGAGCTGGCCGCGAAAGCCCCACGCTCGCCCAGCAAGAGCAGGCGCGGCGCGCCAGCGCCCTGAAGGCCCCTCTGCCCGTGTCTGCCGGCCGTCGCCGCCCCGCTCAGGCGGCGGCGACCGCGCTGCGCGGCGCGAGTTGCTTGATGATCACCGCAGCCACGTCGTCCTTGATCTCGTAGCCCTCCAACGTCTGAAGGATCCCCGCCAGCATGCCCTCGGCGCTGCCGGCTCCGTGCGCGACCATCGTCTTTTCCAGCCCGCCAATGTCCAGCATCTGCCCATCGCGGCTGGCCTCCGTGATCCCATCCGTATACAGCACGAGTGCATCGCCCGGCTGGAGCCTCAGCGTCCGGACCGGGTTCATCCCGCGGATGTTGCCGGTCAGGCCCAGCCAGGTGCCCTGCGCAGGCAGGTGCTCTACAGCATCGGAGGCCGCACGGTAGACGAGCAAGTCCTGGTGCATCCCGGCAAACTGGAAGCTGCCGTCCGGGTCGCGCCGTAGCGCGGAAATCGTCATGTACTTGTCCTCACCCAGGCGCTCGATGTTCTCCGTCAGCGTGCGGTTGACGATCGTGAGCAGCTCATCGGGGCCGATCGTCGGGCAGGCAGCCAGCACGGAGCGCACCGAGGTCTGGCACATCATCATGATCAGCCCGGCGGGCACGCCGTGCCCCGAGACGTCGCCGATCAGCACCCATTCTGTGCCGTCCACTTCGAAGACGTCATAGTAGTCCCCGCCCACCTGGGCCGTGGGGCGCATGACCGCCGCCACCTCGCAATCGCGCAACGTCAGCTGCTGCGGCACGAGCGCCGTCTGGATCTTCTTGGCGAGCTCCATCTCGCCCCACAGCTCCTTCAGGGCTTGGTCGAGCGCGCGTGTGCGCTCGGAGACCAGGTTCTCCAGCCGCGCGTACAGCGAGCGCAGCTGCAAGGCCACCACCACGACCGCGAGCAGCAGCGCGGTGGACCAGGCATACAGGATGCTTCGATACAGCGCGGCCTCGCGCAGCGCGGCGTCGAAGATCCGGCCATAGCTCCGCTCGAGCTCGCCGAGCCTGGCGTTGACGCCGGCGCCCAGCACGGACTCTCGAACCAGCGGGTCTACGAGTTGCTGCGTGCGGAACACCGTGCTGGCGTGGGCGACCAGCAAGCGGAAACGTTCGAGCGCCGGGACAGGCACCCGCGGCTGCAGCGCCTTGACCGCAGCGAGCCGTTCCTCGACGCGGACGGACTCCGCGCGGCCGCCGATCAGGTTTTGCGTCAGGACCACCTGAACCAGCTCAGAGACGGCTCGGTCCAGCTCGCTCGGCGTTGCGTCCGGCCCGGCTCCGCTTCGGGAGCTCGACCCTTCACCCGCCGCGCCGAGCGCCGCGCTGACTTGCTGCGCGGCCAGTGGCAGGTAGTAGAGCGAGTTCTTCAAGATCGAGTTCTGGGTCTTGAAATGCTCGATGGCCTGGGCTCGGCGGAGCGCCTGCTCCTGCAACTGCTGGAGAGCGGTGGCGAGCTCCGGATGGTCCACCACCAGTCCCTCCAGATCGCGCGCGAGCTCCGCCTGGGCCGTCGAGAACCCCTGCGCACTCTCGGTGAGTGGATCGTAGCTGGGTGCGATGCCGTAGCGGGCGGCCAGCGTTTCTTGCGCAATCCTCGCGTCCAGCGTCTGCAGCACGGCGAGGCCGTCGACCACCTTGGCGCGTTGCTGCGTCGACACCGGTTGCGTCTTGAAATACAGCGCGATTGCCACCGCGACTCCGCAGCCCAGCAGCAGCGTTGCTGCGAGGCGTTTCTGGTTCCGACTCATCGCGGTGCTACCCCTACCTGGCTAGCCACGGGCTCCTTGCGGGGCCCGGTCAGCGATTTCAAGAACTCCACTAGCTTGCCGATTTGGTCGTCGGACAGTTCTTTGCCGAGCTGGTACTTGACCATGACCTTGACGGCGTCGGGCAGCGTTGCTGCCGAACCATCGTGAAAGTAAGGAGCGGTGAGCTCGACGTTGCGCAGGCTGGGCACCCGAAATACATGACGGTCCTCGGCGACGCCCGTGACGTTGAAGCGCCCGTTGTCGGCTTCGGTGAGGTTGCCCCGATCTTCGAAGTAATCGCCGAATAGCCCAAACCGCTGATACATGTTGCCGCCGGCGTTTTGACCCTGATGACAGGCGACGCAGCCCGCCGCCTTGAAGAGCTGGTACCCCTCGCGCTGCTCGGCGCTCAACGCCTGCGCGTCGCCCCGCAGCCAGAGATCGAACGGCGAATCGATCGTGATCAGGGTGCGCTCGAAGGCCGCGATGGCGCGCTGCACCCCCTGCCGCGACGCTTTGGCCCCGAGCGCCGCGGAGAACAGCTCCTCGTACTCCGGGCTGGCGTTCAACGAGCGCTCCACCGTGCCCCAATCGTTGGCCATCTCCAGCGGATGAGTCACCGGGCCATCGATCTGGTCCTCCAGCGTCGCGGCGCGACCATCCCAGAACTGAGCGAGGTTGAGGGCAGCGTTGAAGACGGTGGGGGCGTTGACCAGCCCCAGCTTGCCGCCCACACCGCGGGAGTGCGCGAGGCCGTCGTCGCCACCCTTGCCCAGGTCGTGGCAGGTCGAGCAGGCCACGCTGCCATCCCGAGACAGGATCGGATCATGAAACAGGCGCGAGCCCAGCTTGACGAGCCGAGGATCTTCCGCCGGTCTGGCCGTGAGCGGCAAGATCGGCTCCGAGATGGCGCCCGACCTGTCCTGGGGCGCGGCGGGCTGCCCCGAGCCGCTGGCGGCCGGATCACTGGGCGAGCGGGAACAGGCGAGCGCCAGCACGAGGAAGGTGTTCGCCCAGACCCCAGGCCCGGGCCGCCCCCATTTCACGGTCACGCAGACACCTTGACGTTGGTCAGGCTCGCCAGCGCCACCCCGATGGCCAGAAAGGACATGCGCTGCCAGGTCTTGCCGGCATCATACCGCACATGCACGTTGGCCGCTCGAGTGCTGGCCGTCTGCAGGAGCTTCAGAATCGGCCGAATCGTCGACGAGTTCATGTACTCCAGCGCCCGAAAGTCGAACTCCACCGATTGAGCGCTCTGGAGAGTACCGATCACCGCTTCCATCAGGGGCTGCAGCGTGCGGTTGGGGTCCTTGGTCTCGCTTCGCCCCAGCCAGCGCAGCACGAGCTGGTTGTTCTGCTCGAGAGATTCGATGGTAAGATCTTCAGCTTGGTAGCGCATTGGACTGCCTTCTTGCCTGGATGCGCACTCTGTCGCCCAGGATTTCACAGCTGAGCTGGAAGGAGCCTTCGTAGGCTACCCTCAGCAAGCCGAGGCCGGAGTCGTTCGCATCCGGCTGTTGCATGATTTCGACCATGCGGAGAACGTACAGTTCGCGAGCACCCTTCTCCGCGATGCGCTCGATGCGCTGGCGTACGGTCTGCGCCGCCTGCAGTGAACGCACGCGATTCTGAGTGCTGATGACGATCTCACCGTTTTCCTCGGCCATCGTCACCAGGCCTGAACCGCGGTCCGCGCCGTGCTTGATGACGTTTTCCGCGAGTTCGAGCGCCGCCATGGTGGCGGCGCTGCGCAGGTCCTCGCTGCTGGTCGCGAAGTATTCCTCGATCGTCGCGCGCACGCGCTGGAGTTCTTCCCACGCATCCCCGAGCGGGACGCTGCGTTTACTTCGTTCTGCTTGGCTCATCTCAGGTGGCTCGAGCGCGGCGCCGAGCGCGGGTCCGAGCGAAATGCGGCCCCCCTACGGCTGACGGCGCACCGCAGACGGGCGTGAAGGGCAAGGCGTGGGCGCCCCAATCGCCGAGAGCGCCCAACGCTCGCAGATCCCTTGCGGTTGCCTGCACTTCACCCCGCACGGTGAAAACGCCGGAGCCCGTGTCTCGATTCGGAACGCGCACGGCGGCCGCCCCGCCGTCGCCACTGGTCCCCGCCCGGCCACACTGGCTCCGGCGAGTGCCACTGTGGCTTGCCCGAGACGGCGGCGCGATCGCGGGTGAGGACGAGCTGGCCGCCGGCGGCACGGCTCTGTCCGGCAGCATCGAGGCGATGACCGGCGCACGCCCTGCGTCGCACGCTGCTGCTCGAGTAGGCGCTGCAAGAGCGGGGTCGGGAGCACGTCCTGTCGAGATTTCGCAAGCCGAGCAACGACTCCGAGTGGCAACGCCGCGCCTGCAGGCCGCCCCACGTGGCACTCGACCCCGGTCGATCGGGGAGCCCAACAAAGGATGCCGGAGCGCGCGCAAAGTCGCGAGGCGCGTGGGCGGTTGACAATGGCGTCCTCCTACCTCAGGCTTGCCACATGTCGCCTGCCATGAGCTGGGGTTGTGCTGCGCGAGCCGTCGGGGCCGCGTTCGCGCGTTGTATCCTCTATGGCTCGCCATAGAACCCGGTCGTCGCCTGTCTGCCGTCAGCGCCCTCCGGATTGTCCGCGAGGGCGTTTTCGCTTTGTGCCTTCGAGCGTGTCGCAAGAGGCATCCGCCCACGTCTTTAGGTTATCCTCATGACTTTCGCCGCCATAGAGGTCGTCCACCTGCGCCGCAGTTTCTCGAGCCGCAAGCGCGCGCCGGGTCTGCGTGCCGCGTTCGAGTCGTTGTTTCAGCCGGTGCGGGAGCAGCACGTTGCGGTGGATGGCATCTCGTTTCGCATCGAACCCGGTGAACGGGTGGCCTTCGTCGGCCCCAACGGCGCCGGCAAATCCACGACCATCAAGATGTTGTCGGGCATCTTGCACCCGAGCGGCGGCAGCGCAACGGTGCTGGGGCACGTGCCCTGGCGGGAGCGGCGGCAGCTGGCGTATCGCATCGGCACGGTGTTCGGGCAGCGCAGTCAGCTCTGGTACCATCTGCCGGCCGCGGATACCTTTGAGCTGCTGGCGCGCGTGTATGAGCGCGAGGCGAGCGCGCACCGGCAACGCCTGGCCACGCTGGTAGAGGTACTCCAGCTGGGCGATGAGCTGCACAAGCCAGTGCGGGAGCTGTCGCTGGGTCAACGCATGCGCTGTGAAGTGGTGGCCAGCCTGCTGCACGACCCGGAGGTGGTGTTCCTCGATGAGCCCACGATCGGACTGGACGTGGCCGCGAAGGCTGCCATCCGCGATCTGCTGCGCCAGCAGTCGGAGCGCGAGGGCAAGACGCTGCTGTTTACCTCGCACGATACCGGAGACATGGAGAGCGTATGCGATCGCGCCATCATCCTGCACCGCGGGCGCGTGCTGGTGGACCAGCCGCTCACCGAGCTGCGGCGCCAGCACATCCGGCGCAAGTTGCTGCGCCTCCACACGGTCGAGGCACACTGCGAGGTGGACCTGCCGGGGGTGCGCGTGCTGTCGCGCAGGCCACACCAGGTCGAGCTCGAGGTGGACCTCGACCGCGCGCATGTGGAACACGTCGTTCAACACGTGATGACGCGCGCGCGCCTGCACGATCTCACCGTGAGCGATCCGCCCATGGATGAGATCATCCTGGAGCTGTACGGGCGCGCCGGCGCAGCGCAGCCCCTCCCGGAAGAGGTCCGGCCGTGACGGCGCTGGCCGCAACCGTGCGCGGGCGCGCCCCGGGCGCCGGCTGGCTCAAATACCTGGCCATCGCCCGGGTGGCCTTCTGGCAGCGCTTGTCCGAGCGTGCGGTATTGATCGGGCGCATCAGCTTCTACTTTCTGGTGCTGCTGGTGTTCTCCTGCGTGTGGCGGACCCTGTTTGCGGCCCACCCGGAGCAAGCGCAGGGGGGCACGGCGGGCGACTACGTCTGGTACCTGGCGGTCACCGAGTGGATCATGTTGTCGCAGCCCTCGCTGTACCTCGACATCGAGGCGGACGTGCGTAGTGGGGACATCGCCTACCAGCTGACACGGCCCATGTCGTACGTGGGCGGCAAGCTGGCAGAGGGCCTGGGAGACCTGCTGTTGCGGCTGCTGGCTCTGGCGCCATTCGGGCTGCTCTTTGCGCGCGTGCTCAGCGGCCAATGGGCAGATCCGCTGGCGTTGTGCTGCGCCGCGCTGGTGGGGGCCCTCGCCGCGGCGGTGCTGCTGCTGGCGTACGCGGGCATCGGCCTGTGCGCGTTCTGGTTGCACGACACGACGCCGGTGTATCTGGTGTGGCAAAAGCTGATGTTCGTGCTGGGCGGACTGATGGTGCCGCTCTCGCTCTATCCAGACTGGCTGCAGGCGCTGGCGCGTTACCTGCCGTTTGCCAGCTTCCTGTATGCGCCGGGCCGGCTGGTGCTGGACAGCCACGCGAGCTTCGACTGGCGCTGGCTAGTGCAGTTGTGTGCCTGGCTGGTGCTGGGCGCGCTGGCCGTGGCGGGCCTGGAGCAGCTGGGGCGGCGCAGTATCGAAGTCCAGGGAGGCTGAGCGTGTCCAGAACGTTTGCACCGCGCATTCGGTCCAACTTTGCATTTGCTGCCGCGCTCTTTGCGCGCCAACTGGCGGCCAGCTTCGCCCTGCGCGGGGCCTTCTGGATGTCGGCCGTGTTGATGCTGGTCAATGACCTCTTCTTTTTCAGCACCTGGTGGATCCTGCTGCATCGCTTCGAGGACGTGGGCGGCTGGCGGCTCCGTGACATGATGTGTCTGTATTCGGTCACCTGCCTGGGCTTTGGCTCGTGCGTGATCGTCGCGGGTGGCATCCACGACCTGTCGCGGCGCATCGACGATGGCGACCTGGATGGGTTGCTCACCCAGCCGAAAAGCCTGCTGGTCCAGGCGCTGGGCAGCCGCACCAGTGCTTCGGGCTGGGGTGACGTGCTGGCGGGCGTAGGCCTCCTGGCGCTGTCGGGCACGGTGCACTGGGCCAACCTACCGGCGCTCGTGGTGGCCGCGGCCTGCGCGCTGACGGTGTGCGTGTCCGTGGGCATCGCAGCGCACAGCCTGGCGTTCTGGTTTGGCCGCACGCAGACGTTGTCGCGCGCGTTGTGGGAGTTCACGCTGATGTTCAGCATGTACCCGCCGGCGCTCTTCGGCACGGGCATCCGCTTCGTGCTGTTTACCTTGTTGCCGGCGGGCTTGACGGCATATCTGCCGGTCCAGCTCGTGCGGGAGCCCAGCTGGCGGACGCTGCTCCTGGCTACCGGCGGCGCCGCGCTGTACGCCGCCTTTGCGCTCTGGCTGTTTGCGCGCGGCCTGCGCCGTTACGCGAGCGGCAATCGTTTCACCCGGAGCTGACGAGCGAGGACGTTGGGGGCCCGGCCAGCTCCCCAACGTGTGGCTCGCGGGGCGCGACCTAGAGCCGCGTCAGGCGCGGGTTCGTCATGTTCTCCGGCTTCAGCAGCTCCTCGAGCCGCTCCTTGGTCAACCAACCCTTGGCGATCACCAGATCGTAAACGCTGGCCCCGGTCTTCAGTGCTTCCTTCGCGATCAACGCCGACTTCTCGTAGCCGAGCACCGGAACCAGCGCGGTGACCAGGCCGATCGAGTTCTGGACGTATTCGCGGCAGCGCTCGCGGTTGGGCTCGATGCCTGCGATACAGCGCCCGTTGAGTACCACCGCGGCGTTCTTCAGCAGCGTCAGGCCAAAGAACAAGTTGAACGCTATGATCGGCTCCGCCATGTTCAGCTCGAGCTCACTCGCCTCCGCCGCCATCGAGATCGTGACGTCATTGCCGATGATCTGGAAGCAGATCTGGCTGACGACCTCGGGCACGACCGGGTTCACCTTGCCCGGCATGATCGAGGAGCCGGGCTGCATGGGCGGCAAGCGGATCTCGTACAGGCCGCAGCGCGGCCCGGAAGACAGCCAGCGCAGGTCGTTGCAGATCTTCGAGAGCTGCACGGCAGTGACCTTCATGGCGCCGCTCATCAGCGCAAACTCACCGGAGTCCTGCGTGGCTTCCACCAGGTTGGCGGCGAGTTTGATGGGCGCACCGGAAAACTGAGCGAGCTTCTCGGTGCAGAGCGGCGCATAGCCGGGCGGGCTGTTCAAGCCGGTGCCGATCGCCGTCGCGCCCATGTTGCTCCACAGCAGCTCCGTACCCGCGTGCTCCAGGTGGCGGATTCCGTCGCCGACCATGACCGCGTAGGCGCTGAACTCTTGCCCGAGCGTCATCGGCACGGCGTCTTGATTCTCGGTGCGACCCATCTTGATGACGTCGCTGAACTCGGTGGCCTTGGCGACCAGCGCCGCCTGAAGCTCGCGCAGCGCACGCACCGCGTCGCGCAGCGTGAACCACACGCCGAGCTTGATCGCCGTGGGATAGGCGTCGTTGGTGGACTGCGAGCAGTTGACGTGATCGTTGGGGTGGCAGTGTTGATACTCGCCCTTGACGTGTCCGAGCAGCTCCAACGCGCGATTCGCGATCACTTCGTTGGCGCACATGTTGGTCGAGGTGCCCGCTCCGCCCTGAATCATGTCGACGATGAACTGGTCATGATACTTGCCGGCGACGATGTCGTCGCAGGCCCCGGCGATGGCCTGGGCGATCTTCGGGTCGAGCACGCCGAGCTCCGCGTTCGTCAGCGCGGCGGCCTTCTTGACATAGGCTAGCGAACGAACGAAGTGCTCGTAGTGGCGCACGTGAACGCCGGTGAACGGAAAATTCTCCACCGCGCGCAGCGTCTGCACGCCGTAATAAGCGTGCTGCGGCACCTCACGCTCACCGAGCGAGTCATGCTCCCGGCGCACGCCGCCGACGATCGGCGCTGCGCCCAGCTTTTCCAGCCGTTCGTTGGCCAGGCGCAAGCGGTCCCCTACGCGCCGTGCGACTTGACCCACCAGGCGATAGAACACACCCGGATTTTGCTCGCGCACGGCCTCCAGCTGGGCGCGCGGGATCTGCCAGACGCGCGCGCCCTTGCGCGCCACGCCGCTGGTGGCGTGAGGGGTGTCATCCAGCATCATGCCCTCGCTCAGGATGGCGCCGGGCTCGAGCACGCTGAGCAGCACCGTGCTACCGAGCTGGCCGCGCACGATCTCGATTTGCCCATCCAGCACCAGGCCGAGCCAGGTGCGCGGCGTGGATTCGTGGAACAGATAGTCCCCGGCCTGGTAGGACACGGAGCTCCCGCGCTCGATGACCGCCGCCAGCTCCTCGGGTTTGATGCCGATGCGGCGCGCTGCCTCGGTGATGGTGTTTTGATCGATCTGCATGAGGGTCTCCTTGGCTTCAGCCATACATCAGTTTCGCGAGCACCAGGCCGGTGACGACGGCGGTGATGGTCGACACGAGTCCCGGCACGAGGAACGAGTGGTTGATCACGTATTTGCCGATGCGCGTCGTGCCGGAGCGGTCGAAGTTGATGGCAGCGATGATCGTGCCGTAGTTGGGGATCAGGAAGTAGCCGTTCACTGCCGGGAACATCGAGATCAGGAACTGGGGAGGGATCCCGAGCGACAGGCCCAGCGGCATCAGCGCGCGCGCCGTGGCGGCCTGGCTGTACAGCAAGACCGAAGCCGCAAAAAGCCCGATCGAGAACGTCCAGGGCGCGGCCTTGGCCATGTCGCCGAGGCCGCCGATGATCACCTCTCGATTGGCGGCGATGAACGTATCGCCCATCCAGGCCAGGCCGAAAATGCCGATCACCGCCGTGATGCCGGCCCGCGCGGTCTGCGTCTTGACCACGATGTCGGGCTTCACCTTCGTGATCAGCAGCACCACCGCGGCGACCGCGAGCATCACGATCTCGATCGCGACCGGCATGGCCATGACCTCGGGCTTGTCGTGGCCCTGGAACGTGCGCAGACCGGGAGCCAGCCCGAGCACCACCACCAGGGCGACGCCGGCGAGGAAGATCAGCGCGCTGGTTCGGGCACTCGCAGGCAGCTGAGCCTGCTCGGCTGCGCCCGCTTTCTTGCGCGGCGCCTCGATTTCGCCCGCCGCCAGCCGCGCCTGGTAGTCGGGGTCGTCCGCGAGCTCCTTGCCCATGCGTGTCTGCACCAGCGCCGCCGTCAGCACGCCGAGCAGCGTGGAGGGGACGCAGACCGCCAGGATCTGCGGCAGCCCGTAGGCGAGGTTCTGGCTGTGGAACAGGCCGATCATCGCCGCCGTGGCCGCGGCCACCGGGCTCGCGGTGATGGCCTGCTGGGAGGCGATGGTGGCGATGGCCATGGGGCGCTCCGGGCGGATGCCGTTCTGATGGGCCACCTCGTAGATGACGGGCAAGAGCGGATACACGATGTGACCGGTCCCGGCCAGGAAGGTGAAGGTCCAGGTGACGAGCGGCGCGACGATCGTGATGTGCTTCGGATTTTTTCGGATCACGCGTTCGGCGATGCTGACCAGAAAATCGATCCCTCCCGCAGCTTCCATGACCGACGCGGCCATGATCACCGCCAGGATGATCAACATCACGTCCACGGGGGGTGCGGTCGGCGGCGCGCCCAGGAACGCGAGTACGAGCAGTCCGACGCCGCCCCAAAGCCCCAGACCAATGCCGCCGACACGCGCACCGACTCCCAGTGCGGCCAGCACCACCGCGAACTGAAGAACCAAGCTGAAAGTCATGACTGGCGCGGGTTACCACGTGGTATGTCGGCGCGCAGCAAGGCAACGCGCAAATCCAACCGCAGCTTACCGGGGCGGGTTTCGGATCGGGAACGGCTTCAGGCTGAACCCCGTGAACGTTCCAACCATGGCGAGCGTGGCGGCAGCGAAGGGCTGAAGATTTGAACCCCGACAGGCAACAAGGCCACGTGATGATCTACCGTACGAACCTGATCCCGAGCGTCGGGTGCGCTGCGGCAGGCCCGCCGCAGCGCACCGTTCGCGCTACAGCGCGCAAGTGCAGCCTGGCTTTACTGCTGCTGGTGCAACTCCCGGCGCAACACGCCTTGGCCCAGCAGGTCGATCCCGCGAGCGAAACTCCTGCACCCGCCGGAGCTCCTGTCCAGCCCGCGGCGGTCGCACCGAGCGCGGCTCCAGCATCGCTCCAGGTTCCGTCAGCACCCGCGGCTGCCGCGCCGAGCGAGGCTTCGCCGGAAGCTCCCGCACCGAGCACGGCGCCGGCACTGCCCGATCTGACCTGGCGCTCTGGGCAGGTCTGGTTCCGCCCCGGCGGCGTCCTTCAGGTGCGTTATACGCTCAATGAGCGCCCCGAACTGAGCGGCGAGGCCGCCACGACCTCGCGCTTCTCCGTGCCGCGCGTGCGCTTCATTCTGAATGGCGGCTTGACCGACTATCTCTCCTTCCGCGTGCGTGCCGGCGTGCTCTCGGGCGGCAACGCACGCTTCGAGCAGGCGTATTCGGACGTGAAGCTGAGCGAGTACCTCACGCTGCGCGCTGGCATCCTGTCCTTACCGGCGTCCATCGGCGACGATCCCGCGCCGCAAGACCTGCAGGGCATCGATTACTCGCAGTACGGGTTGCAGACGAGCGGCGGCAACGCGGCAGCCGCTGGTGCACGCGCCACGTTCGGACGCGTGCGGGCACACGCCTACCTCTCCAACGGCTTGCGCACGGGGTTCTCGGAGTTTGCTGCGCCCGTCGCCGCCAGCGTGGCCGTCACGGGCCGGGTGGAAGCGAGCCTGTTGACCGAAGACGGCTTCGGCCGCTTCGACACGGAGAGCTCCTTCATCGGCAGCGATCTGGCCCTGCGCCTCGGCGCAGCAGCGCACTACCAGAAAGGTCGTTCGGACGGCACCCTGCCCGATGGAGATCTCCAGCAATACACGGCAGACGTCTCGCTCGAAGGCTCCGGCTTCAACCTACTGGTCGCCGGCCGCCTGCTGCACGTGCATCCGGAGACGGGCAACACCACCCTGGACCCGGGCCTGCTGGCGCAAGCCGGCGTGTTCGTCAATGAGCGCATCGAACTCTGGACGCGCTACGACGCCCTGTTCTCCGACGGCCAGGTGCACAGCTTTCCCGACGATCGCAACGGGCTACAAGACAACTACCAGGCGATCGGCGCAGGCATCAACGGCTACCTGATCCCCGGCAGGAACATGGCGAAGCTCCAGGCGGACTTCACCTACGTCCCCGATCCCATCGCCTCCACCTGGGCCGAGGCGAGCGACAATTCAGGTGTCCTCTCGACCGAAAGCGGCAGCCAGTGGGCGCTGCGCTTGCAGCTCGTGCTGGGGTATTGAGCCCGCCTTGCCGTCAGGCGCCCGGGCTGCGCGCGCCGGGCCACTGGACGTGGCTCACTGCGCCTGCTCGCGAGCCCAGCAGGCGTACAACGTCGCGAGCTGAGTCGCAAACTCACCCGCGCTCTCGCAGCGCTGCGCAGGATCCTTGGAGAGGTTCCGCAGGATGAACGCCTCCAGCTCCCCGGGCAACGGAACGCCGAGCTTGACGCTCGGGGGCTCGGGACGTTGCGCCAGATGTGCGGCCAGCAACGTTTGCACGTTCGGGCCCTCGAACGGCGGCCGCCCACAGAGCGCGAAGTAGAGCACGGCGCTGAGCGCGTACACGTCGGAGCGCGCATCTGCCGCGCGCCCCGCCGCCATTTCGGGGGACATATAGGCGGGAGTCCCACCGATCCATCCCTCGGCCGTCAGCCCCTCCTCCGCCTCCTCGCCGAGCAGCTTCGCAATGCCGAAGTCGAGCACCTTGACGAACTCTGGCTCCTCCGTGCCCGAGGTGATGAAAATGTTCTCCGGCTTCACGTCGCGATGCACGATGCCTCGGCTGTGAGCTTCCGCCAGCGCGCGCGCCGCCTGGCCGACGAGCAGCACGGCACGCGAGACCGCGAGCGGCCCGTCGCGCGCGACGACGCGGCTCAGATCCAGACCGCTGAGCAGCTCCATCGTGTAGTACCAGAGGCCGTCGGGCGTCATCCCGTAGTCGAAGATCCGCACCGTGTTCGGATGGCTGAGCTCGCTCGTGGCTCGCACCTCGCGTTCGAAGCGCCGCAGCGCCATCGGGTCCGTGCGGCGCCGCGGCTGCAAGATCTTCATGGCCACGTGGCGCTTGAGGCTGGGATGCACAGCGCTCCAGACTTCGCTCATGCCGCCCTGGCCGATGCGCTTGACCAGGCGATAGCGACCAATGCTGCGCGCCTCGAACAACTGCCGCCGCAGCGCCCAGGCGGAGTGGCCACCGAGCACCGAAAACGCCGCCGTCCCCAGGATGAAGGCCAGATAGACCGCGAAGAACACCAGCGCGACGGGGTCACCCAGCTGGGCCGCGGTATTTTTCAACGAGACGGTGCTGCCGAGCAACACGAGCGGATACATCGCTGCGGTCAGGACGGTGGGCAAGAGCGCCCGGCGCCACGGCATCTCGACGAACGCCGCGCGGGCCACGAGGACCAGGCACACGCCGCCGGCGTACGGGCTCCGAAAGCCGTCGAAGCCGACGCACATCAGCGAGATCAGGGCCGCGGCGACCGAGAACATCAAGCAGTCATACGCGACCAGGCCACGGACGGTGGCGGGAGGCCGGCGCCGCAGCCCGAGCACGACCAGCGCCAGGAAGGCCCAGCCAAACATGCGCAGCATCAGCAGCCAGGGCAGGATGCCGGGGCGCACGTAGACCGCGATCACGTAGTCCAGCGCTCCGAAGCAGGGCCACATGACCATGCCGATGCTGCCAGCGCGCAGCAGCCGGGTGACGTTCGCGAGCAACTCCTCGCGTTCCAACGCCGCCCCGCGCTCCCAGGTCTCGCTGGTACTGCTGGGGCCCGGCGGTGCCAGCGCACCGGCCTGCGTGGCAGTGGTCGTGGTGTCGTCGTAGGCCGGCGTGAACGCCTCGAGCGTGACCGGAACGGGTCGCGGGCCTTCCATACGAGCGGTCCTGGGCGGGAGACGTCAGCGGGAGGTCAGCGTAGCCGCCGGTGTGACCGACTGGCAAACGGTGCCGGCGGGGACGTCGGGATACGGGGCAGTCTGGCTTGGTTCTTGGGCCGTGGCTGCGTGGGGCGTTCCATTTTTTTTCGCAACTGGGGCTGGGCGCGGCCGATACTCTCCGTCGCCATGACCGAGTCGCGAACCTTCTCTGCAGGTGGTTCCGGCCGGATGGGGCTGGGCTGGGTCGTGATCTGCCTGCTCGCGGCCTGGCTAGCCTGGGCGGGGGTAGCGTCGGCGCAGCAGCCGGTGCGCTGGGTAACGGTCGCTGAAGCCGTCGAGCTGGCAGTGCCCGCGAGCTTGCGGGAGGCGCCGGCGCCCGCTGGCTCGCTGCTGCCGGGGCGGGTAACGTGCGCAACGTCTGGGACCGCGTCAGGCAGAAAGTCACGGACGATCAGGCCAAGCGTATCGTGCTCAACCTCGATGACAGCCCACTAGCGACGGCGACGGTCGCCAAGCAGTTCAAGGACTGGGCGATCGCCGGGCTGGAAGAGGTACTCGTCGTTCGCGGGGGAGAGGTCACGCGCATCTTTCCGTGACGCCGGCGGCGGCGTAGGTGGTTACCATGGCGATCGACTATACAATCTTTCTCGCGGCTCCGATCGACGCGGAGCAGCTGCTATGCCGGGTGGAGGACGCGCTCGGGCTCGACCACACGCGCATCGTCGAGCACGCGCCGCACAACCCGACGCTCGTCGGGCGCCCCGGCCCCGGCTTCTATCTGAACGCGTCGAAGGACGATGATGCCCGGAGCGCCGAGATCAAGCAGGAGTGGCTGGGCTTCGCGCCAGGCGTGCACGTCACCTTTCGGATGGAGAAGGAGGGCGACTTCCACGCAGCTTTCTTGCGAGTCTTGCGCGTTACGTCTGCCGTGCTCCGAGACCTGCCAGGTGATCTCGCGCTGATCCACCTCGGCGAACACGTACTCATCATCCGCACGCGCGGCCGCGTCGTCGCGGTCGACGATCCGCGGGTACTGGATGCCGAGGCGCTATCGCAGCTGCGCGTTCCCTACGAACTCGGCAGCGTACCCAAGATAGCCGAATGACCAGGTGGCAGCAGAGCGCCGGACGCTGGGTTACGCTGGCGGCGACGCCAGCTGCAGCTCCAGCAGCTGAACGAGCTTGCCCGCCACGACGCGGATCCCATTGTCGTAGCTCTGGGTCGCCGCGGCGTAGTCGAGCCCGGTCACGTCCGCCAACAGCCGGGCGTCCGCACCCACGCGAACCTGGCCGCCGACCGCCGTCAGGAACACCTTCGCCTTGTCCAGGCTGATCGCATAGATCTTCTCGCGCCCGGCGCTGTCGCCGTCGTGCACCTCGAGCGTGTAGATGCCCGAGCCCGCGACGAGGTGCGGGGTCGGCAGGGACGCGATGATGGCGGCGACGACCTTCTCTGCCGCCCGTGTTCTGCCCTCCCCGGACGGGAAGAACTTCTCCTGCAGCGCTCGAAACTCGAGTTCTGCTGCGGCGATCCCCTGCAGAGCCCGTGGGCTTGCGTCCCGCTCGGGTCGCCTGCCCGTCTCGGCTCGGAGGAGCTCAAAATGCCCCCTCAAGAGCTCAGCCAACGAACCGAGCAAGGATTGCTCTTCTTCCAGGAACGTGGGGCCCGAGGGCGGTGGCGTGGCGTAGCAGACCTCGACGAAACCGCTGCCTTGACCGGCCACGGCAAACTCGGCGCGCAGGCTCAGCTTGCTCTGCGCGTACCCCTGCGTCCGGAGCTCGAGCGGCCCCAGACACAGGCGTGCGCCCGCCAACTCCGGGTAACACATGGCGCTCGGCAACAGTTCGAGCACCGCACGCAGCGTGTCCCGTGGCTCGCCGCGCGTGTGGATCAGCCGGGTCGCGTGGTGTAGGAAGCCCAATTCCTTGCTGCGCTCTCGTAGCTCGGAACGGATGGTGGGTAGGCTCTCCGGTCCCTGGAGTGCGTCCGGATCGGGCATGCTCAGGGTCTAGTGCAGCTGGCGCGGACGCTCAAGCACCGCGGCAAACCGGCAGAAGTGGGGCGGAGTGGCGCCGATCCCGCGGGTTTCCGGCCCGGGTCCCCAGCGTCTCCGGCACGAGGGGGTTGACGACGGCATCGATCCTCGGGAAAGCGTGTCAAAGCCATGCCCGGTGCCAGCCTGATTGCCTTGCTCGACGACATCGCGTCCGTGCTCGACGACGTCGCGCTCTTGACCAAGGTCGCCACCAAGAAGACGGCCGGGGTACTGGGCGACGACCTGGCGCTGAATGCGCAGCAGGTCACCGGCATCCGCGCGGAACGCGAGCTGCCGGTGGTCTGGGCGGTGGCCAAGGGCTCGCTCGTGAACAAGACCATCCTCGTTCCGGGCGCACTCGCCATCAGTGCGGCCGCGCCCTGGCTCATCACCCCGCTCTTGATGGTGGGCGGCGCCTATCTGTGCTTCGAAGGCTGTGAGAAGCTCGAGCACAAGCTGTTTCACCGCCAGGCAGAGCAGGCCGAGCGGCGCCAGCTTACCAAGGCCGTGGCGGACCCCACGGTGGACCTGGTGGCGCTCGAGAAGCAGAAGGTGAAAGGCGCGATCCGCACCGACTTCGTGCTCTCCGCAGAGATCGTGGTCATCGCGCTGGGCACGGTGGCCGAGGCCGAATTCATGACGCGCGTCTGGGTGCTGTGTGGGCTCTCGTTGTTGATGACGGCGGGCGTGTACGGTTTGGTCGCCGGCATCGTCAAACTGGACGACGTGGGAGCCTGGCTGACCGAGCGAGCGGGGGCCAACAAGGGGGCCGGGGCGGCCCTGCAACGTGGGCTCGGCCTGGGCCTGGTGCTGAGCGCGCCCTGGCTGATGAAGGCGCTGTCCGTCGCGGGAACGATCGCCATGTTCCTCGTGGGCGGCGGGATCCTGTCGCACGGCATCCCGGGGGCACACCACCTGGTGGAACACTGGACCGACGCGGCGGCACGGGTCTCCGGCATCGGCGGCCCGCTCTCGACGCTGTTGCCCCCGCTGCTCAACCTGCTCGTGGGGCTGATCGCCGGCTCGATCGTGCTCGCGCTGGTGCTGCTGGTGAAGCGCCTGCGCGGCGGCGCGCAGGCGACCTCTCACTGAGCTCGGATCAGCCGCGCGCTTGGTTGTACGCGGGACGGGAGGTGACCTTGGCCAGCCACGCGCTGGTCGCCGTGTACGACGACAGGTCATACTTGGAGAAAGCAGCGTAGGCGAGCACGCTGGCCACGTTGATGTCTCCGACGCTGAAGGCCTCCCCCGCGACGAACGGATGTGAGGCCAGGTGCGCCTCGAGGATGCTCAGGTACTTGGCGGCGCCCGCCTTTGCCGCGCTTTCGGCCTCCGGAGCCAGCGGCTGCTGCGTCCACATCGGAGACGCGAGGCTGGCCAGGTGCGGGTGCAGGTTGAGCGATGCCCAGAGCGACCACTGCCACGCCGAGGCCCGCGCTTCTGCCGTCTTGCCGGCGAGATCGGAGCCCGCCTTGTCGATCAAGTAACTACAGATGGCGAGAGATTCGGCCAGATTGAAATCCCCGGAGCTCAGCGCCGGGACCTGGCCCATCGGGTTGACCTTCAGAAACCAGTCGGAGCGGTTGTCGGCCTTGGCGAAGTCCACCGGCACCGACTCGTAGGCAATGCCCACTTCGGCAGCGACCCAGTGCGTGCGGAACGAGGAACCCATGCGCGGACCGTAGAGTTTGATTTTCATGATATTGCGCGCCTAGGTACCGCCGATCCGCCCGCGGGGGTAGCGCAATCATCGGCCAAAGCGGTCAACGCTGCCGGGAGTCCGAGCCCACGCCGCCGGCGCAGGAGGCCGCGGGCCCCAACGGGCGACACCGCACCGCCACGGAGCACGTCCCCGCTCGGGGGGCGTGCAAGACTTTCGTCTCACCCCGCGCGCTTGGGAGGTGCACGATCGGGTCGTTCAATAGACCGTGCGCCGGGTGCCCTGCGGTCGAGCCGCCCGCTTGCTCCTCACTGCCCCCCTGGCGGCGGTGCTGGGTTGCCCGCAGCTGCTCGACGACAGCTTTGACACCGTGAACGTGTCCCATTCCGACGCGGGCGCGTCCTGCGCCGAAGCCCCCTGCCCCTGGGCTCTGTACGAGGGCGGCGGAAGTCCGGGTGGCGCGGGCGGCAGTGTGGGCAGTTCTGGCAGTGCCGGCGTTGGCTCGCAGGGCGGCTCGGGCGGCAGTATAGGCGGCTCTGGTAGTGCCGGCAGCAACTCGAGCGGCGGTGCGAGCGGCAGTGTCGGCGGCTCAGGCAGCGCCGGCAGCAGCTCGGGAAGTTCCGGTGGCGGCAGTGCCGGCACGTCCGGCGGCGCTGGCGCCTCGGGCGGGGCCGCTGGCGATACCTCGGGCGGGTCGCCGTGCGTCGGTTGCCTCGCGCTCCGGGTGTCGCTCACCGAGCCCAACGACGAAGCCTTTTTCAATCTCGACTTCGGCCAGCCCGGTCTCGACTTGCACGACACGGTGGCCACGCTGCGGCTGCGCGCCACGCTGCTCGACGAGACGGGGCAGCTCTTTCTGCAGACGTTTGCGACCGACGCGGACTTTACCTTCGGGCAGGCCACGTTCCGTGCGATCAACGCCGCGACCTTCACCAACACCGAGACCTTCATCGATGTGCCGATCGATGTCGCAGCCATCAGCACCAGCGGCTTCGACCCCCTCCACGTGGTCCAGATCGGTGTTCAGTTCGTCGCGGGCGCCTTGTTCGTGGGCCCCGTCACCGCCGAGCTACTGGTCGACTCCATCACGTTCACCGGGTCGAGCGGCCTCGAGGACCTGAACTTCAACCTGGACGCGCAGGGCTTCGCCGTGAACCCAGACGTCGGCCTGCAGACGGCCGAAGTGATTCACCACTGATCCGTACGGCGGCTCGGGAGCCAGGGCCGGCGTGCCACTCAGCGTGTCGAATCGGTCAGCTCTGCCGTCAGCACCCACGGCTCACAGGAAATGCCCGAGGCGCGGCGCACTTCGAGGTGCACGCTCGCGGCCACGCTCCCCAGCACCATCGAGATCCGTTCCGGCGAGCTTCCACTCTGCGACGCGACCGGAACGCCTCCGCAGCTCGGGTACGCAAACAACTCGTAGTGCACGTTCGCAGGTGATGTGAGCCGAAACACCGCCGGCAGGGGCGCTGCGCAACCAGCGCCCGTGCAGGCTTGCGGCAGATGCACCTCGAACCACGTCGAACGGATGCCGGTGCGCACGATGGCGTCAGGGCTCGGCGTACCCAGGTCGAGCGCGCTGCTGCAGGCATTGTCGGCCTGCGTGGCATCAACCTCGCAGCCGTTCGCCGCGTTCCCGTCGCAGTCGGCATGATCCGCTGGGCACGGCTCCTCACACTGATACGCGGTGCTCGTGGCTTCGCCCGCGTCGAACTCCCCGTCGCCATCGAGGTCCCAGCCGACGCTGATCGCCGTGCCACCCTGCGAGCAGTTGGGCCCCGGCGGCTCGGCGCTGACTTTGATCAGCGGCGGGAGCTCCCTGCCAGCAGGCCCCGCTGAACCCGTGGGCCCCTGCGCGCCCGCCGGCCCCTGCGCGCCCGTAGGCCCGGGAGCGCCCATGGCCCCGGGCGGCCCCACTTCGCCGCCTGGACCCGTGGCTCCCTGCGGCCCGGGAGCCCCCACGGAACCCGGGGCTCCCTGCGGCCCGGTCGCGCCCACAGAGCCCGTGGGACCCGACGCGCCCGCTGCGCCGTCGAGGCCGTCCCGGCCATCGCTGCCGGTCGCGCCGGTGGGACCTCGAGGCCCCGTGACCCCCTGGGGTCCAGTGGATCCGGGAGTGCCGGGGGCGCCGTCGGGCCCGTTCGCGCCCGTGGACCCTGTCGATCCAGTTGCACCCGTGCTTCCCGTGGGGCCCGCAGGCCCCGCTGTGCCGTCCTGCCCGCGAGCACCGCTCACCCCCGTCGCACCCGTCACACCCTGGGGACCCGTCGGTCCCGTGGCGCCGGGTGCAGACAGCTTGACCCAGCCGTCCGTGCCCGAGCCCGGCTTGCAAAAGTAGTAGCCGATCAGCTCCGCGGACTGGCCTCGGCTCACCTGGTCGACGTAGTAGACGCGACCGGCGTTCGTGTTGTTGCACGTCATGTCGAGCAGCGCCGAATACGAGATGGCCGTCTCTAGCTGACCGATCGCGGAGCCCTCTGCGGGCGTGAGGAGTGCGTCTGCGGTTGACGGGTCCTCCACTGCCGTCTCCGGGTTTCGCGTCGCCACCGGATCGTCGGTAGGCGCTACGAACGTTGCGTCCTCCGTCATGCAGCTGGCTAGCGCGAGCGACAGGCCCAACGCTGCAGAGTCACGATATGGCTTGATCAAGCTGCCTCCATCCGAGTGGGACAGCTGATAATACGTTGGGTTGGACGCGGCCCAGAAAGGGAGTTTTGTGACAATCCCGCGTCTCGGCGGCGTGGGCCTCGCGAGCCCCACCGACGCCTATTGCAGAATGGCCCGGCGCAACACGAAGTCCGCCCGCGTGGCGGCCGGGGTGTCGAAGCTGCCGCTGGCGACGAGGCACAAGCGGTTCAGAGCCGGCCGTACCAGGGGATAATTGGCTAGATCCACCACCAGCGTTCCCTGAGTCAGATACTCGAGCTTGGCTTCCTGGATACTGGCGTCCCGCTGTTCGAGCCGGATCTGAATCTCCGCCGGCTGCGATACGATCGACAGATCGAGCGCGAGCGTGTTGAAGCGCGTGGCATTCAGCTCGGTGATTTCCCAGCAGTAGCCGGCAAACTCGGCGTGCTCCCCCGCCTTTGCCGCCGGGGCCGACAACGTGAGGTGCCAGCCATCGGCGTTCCGCTCCACCGTGGCCGCCCCAGCCTCGGACTTGGAGACGTAGTTGGTGCGGACCCGCCCCGGGATGATCTCCAGCGCCGCCGCGCCGGGCTGCGTGGCGGCGTCCGCGGCGCCGGGAGACGTTGCGGGATCGGAGATCTCGAGTTTGGCCGGCATGCGAGCCGCGGGTGCAGGCGAGCAGGCGACGGCGGCAGACAGCCACAGCGCCGCCGAGACGCCGCTGCCGAGCCGCCCCTCGGGCCATCGCTTCTGCTCGGCACCGAGCACACCGACCCCAGTACAGGCTGCTTTCACACGCACAAGGTAGCTCGACAGGCACGCACACCGGAAGGGAGAACGCTCGGTGCCCGCGACGCGCCGGGTTCGGCGAGGCCCGCGGGGGCTATCGCGGCGAGTGCGGGCGGCGGGCTCGCCGCCGCGCGGCCTGGGCCCCCTCAGGATCTGCCCAGTGCCTGGATATCGGCCACCTCGAGCACGGACTTCGGCGCGCCCGATTGCACGCAGCGGATCATCGCCCGCCCCACTTCATGCAGTGAAAGCGCCTTCAAAAACAGCTTCAGCAACGGATAGAAGAGCAGCGCCACGCGGTAAGTGCGCTTCAGGTTTTTCTGCCCCGCCACGGGCTTCATCAGGCCCGGCCGGAAGTGGTAGACGGCGCGGAACGGCAGCCGCGACAGGGCATTCTCCGCCTTGCCTTTGACCCGGGCCCACATCACCGGCCCGTGCTCGCTCGAGTCCGTGGACGCACCCGAAATGTGCACCAGCACCAGGTTTGGATTCAGCCGAGCCAGCGTGCCGGCAAACGCGAGCGGCGTATCATACGTCAGGGCCGTGTACTCTGCCTCGCTCATCCCCACCGAGCTCACCCCTGCACAATAGAAACAAGCGTCGTAGCCCGAGAGCTGCGGCTCCACGCTGTCGAGGTGGCGAAAGTCCTTCACCAGGCACTCCTCGAGCTTGGCATGCGTGTGCCCACTCGGACGCCGCAACACGGCCAGGACCCGTTCGACGGCAGCGTTCTCGAGGCATTCCAGCAGCACCCCCTCGCCCACCATGCCCGTTGCACCCGTGATGATGACTTTCACCACGGCAATGCTGCTGCCTGTGCGCGAGAAACGCAACGGCAGTCCGCCTCCGATCGGGCTGCACGCTCGCCGGCGAAGTGCCAAGAGCGCCCCGGCGCGGCTGAGAATGCAACCTCACCAAGGCTATATCCATGGACGGCGAATCCTGATAGGCACTCGGGAGCTTCCGCATTCACACACGCTCCGGCCGCTTCATGACCAAGTCCAATCTCATCGTCGTCGACTTCCGACCCCAGGCTCGCCTCGCATCCATCGAGGAGTTGAACTCGAGGCTGGACGCCATCGAGGCTGCCGTGGCAGCGGCCTACGCCCGAGCGTGTGAGATCGAGGCGGAGGCCGCCCGCAAGGCCCGCGCCCGGGACGCGGCCCTGAGCTGGTGAACGGCGACTCCGCCCGTGGCGCTGGCTGAACGCGAGCTCCGCGCCTCAGGTCCGCAACGAGAGCGAAAGGATCTCGCCGCCGATGCGCTCTTGCCAGTAGGCACGCTCGTCGGCGCGGTGAGTCACCATCAGCACCGTGCTCATCGAGCGGGGCTGGGCCCCCGCGGGAGAATCGTGCTGACGGCACAGGGACTCGACGAGCTCGAGGGCGCGGGCGCGGTTATCGGCATCGAGGCCGCTGGTGGGCTCGTCCATCACGACGAGCGGTGGCACCTTGATGGCCGCGCGCGCGATCAGCACCAGGCGCTGCTGGCCAAACGAGAGCTCGCGAAATGCCGCGTTCGGGGCCAGCCCCAGCTCGAGCCACGCGAGCCAGGCGTGGGCGCGCGCTCGCTCGCTGGGCTCCGGCTTCTGGTAAACGCCGATGCTGTCGTACAGGCCGCTGAGCAGCACCTCCTCCACGCTACCGCCCACCCGATAGTCCCGATGCAGGCGTGAAGAGACGACGCCGACGTTCTTCTTGATGTCCCAGACCGTCTCGCCGCTGCCGCGCCGCCTGCCAAATAGATGCAGATCATTGCTGTAGGCTTGCGGGTGATCGCCGGTGAGCATCTCCAGCAAGCTCGACTTGCCCGAACCGTTGGGGCCTTCGATCAGGGTATGCTGCCCCGCCGCCACGCGAAAATCGAGCGCTTCGAAGACGACCTGTGCGCCATAGCGCACGCTGCCGGCGCGCAACTCTACGAGCGGCACGCCCGGGTCGAGCGGCTCGTACCAGCTGCCGAGTTCCACCGGCGGCGGCGTCCGCCGGCGGGAGCCGTTCGAGGCGTGCTCCTGGAACGCCTGCGGCGTGCCGCGGAAGCTCAGCCGCCGCTCGGCGATGACCAGCACCTCTCGCAGCGCGGCCAGGGGGAACGGCAGATCGTGAACACCAAAGGTGCCCACCACCAGCACCGGCAGCTCCTCGGCCGCGTGTTGGATCGCCTGAGCCAGCTCCGCCTGGGCGGCTCGGTCGAGCCCATCGAAGGGATCGTCGAGGATCAAGAGCGAGGGCGCGCTCAGCACCGCTTGCAGCAAGAGGACCTTGCGCGCCTCCCCCGTGGAGAGCAGCCGAAAGCCGCGCTCCCACAGCGCCTCCAGGCGAAACGCCGCAAACAGGGGGTGGAGCAAGCCTGGGTCCCCCAGCAACTCGCGCACCTTGCTGCTGGTGTCGACACCGCCCCTGAAGTTGCTCTCGTCTGCCGCCAGCTGCGCCTCGTAAAACGCCTGCTGCGATTCGGCGGAGAGCAGCCGCGCGCCCGCGACGTGCTCCGCCAGGGTCCGGGCCACGCTCGATTTACCGGACCCATTGGGGCCGGTGACCAAGGTCAGTCCCGGCCCCTCTCGGGTCAGCTGCAGGGGCTCGGAGAGGGCATCACCCATGCGCAGCCGTCTACTCAACCGCCGACGGAGATCTGCTTCATCGCCGTCATGTAGCCGCGCAGAGTGCCGCCGATCTTCTCGACGGGATGGCTCTCGATGGCCTGGTTGACCGCCAGCAGGCGGCGGTTGTCCACCTGTTGGCTGCCAGGCGCGAAGGCCTTGCCGATCACGTCCGTCTTCTGCTTGGACATGAAGTCCTTGAGCAGCGGCACCGCCGCGTGGCTGTACAGGTAGCAGCCGTATTCAGCGGTATCACTGATCACCTTGTTCATCTCGTACAGCTTCTTGCGCGAGATCAGGTTCGCGATCAGCGGCGTCTCGTGCAGGGACTCGTAGTAGGCGCTCTCGGGCTTCATGCCCACCTCGACCATGCACTCGAAGGCCAGCTCCACGCCCGCCTTGATCATGGCGACCATCAGCACGCCGTGGTCGAAGTACTCCTGCTCGCTGATCTTGTCCGGGCCGGCAGGGGTCTGTTCGAAAGCGGTGTCGTTGGTGGCCGCGCGCCAGCCGAGCAGGTTCACGTCGCCCGCGTCCCAGTCTTTCATCATCGTCGAGCTGAAGGCACCCGTGATGATGTCGTCCTGGTGCTTCTCAAACAGCGGGCGCAAGAGGCCGCGCAGCTCTTCCGCCAACTCGAAGGCCTTGATCTTCGCCGGGTTACTCAGCCGATCCATCATCAGCGTGATGCCGCCCTGCTTGAGCGCCTCGGTGACCGTCTCCCAGCCGAACTGGACTAGCTTGCTCGCGTAGCCGCGCTCGATGCCCTCGGCCACCATGCGGTCGAAGCACAACAGCGAGCCGGTCTGCAGCATGCCGCAGAGGATGGTCTGCTCGCCCATCAGATCGCTCTTCACCTCGGCGACGAAGCTCGACTCGAGCACGCCCGCACGATCGCCACCGGTGGCGGCGGCGTAGGCCTTGGCGATCTCGAGGCCGTCGCCGTTTGGATCGTTCTCCTTGTGCACGGCGATCAGCGTGGGCACGCCGAAGCCGCGCTTGTACTCCTCGCGCACCTCGGTGCCGGGGCATTTGGGCGCCACCATCACCACGGTCAAATCCTTGCGGATCTGCTGGCCCTCTTCGACGATGTTGAAGCCGTGGCTGTAGGCGAGACAGGCGCCCTTCTTCATCAGCGGCATCACCTTCTTCACCACGTCGGCGTGCTGCTTGTCGGGAGCCAGGTTACAGACCAGATCCGCCGTGGGGATGAGCTGCTCGTAGTTGCCCACCTTAAAGCCGTTGCTGCTGGCGTTGGTGAAGCTCACGCGCTTCTGGTCGATGGCGTCCTGGCGCAGCGCATAGCTGACGTCGAGACCGGAGTCGCGCATGTTGAGCCCCTGGTTCAGGCCCTGCGCGCCGCAGCCGACGATCACCACCTTCTTGCCGCGCAGCCGCTCGACGCCCTTGAACTCGCCACGGTCCATGAAACGACACTGGCCGAGCTGTTCGAGCTTCTGCGCCATGGTGAGGGTGTTGAAATAGTTCTGTCGGGACATGCTGCTCTCTCGCGGTTTCTGCTGCCACGGGGCAGCGCCTGCCCGCAGGATAGATCGCCCGACGCGCCGAGCCAATGTTGCGTTTGCGTCTATTATTGGTAGTCTGAATTGCACAAACCGCAACATGGCCGCTTCGACTCAGCAAGAACTCAGCCTTTTCCTGCACTTGGCCGAGAGCCTGCACTTCGCCCGCAGTGCCAAGGCGGCCGGCATGAGCCCGTCGGCGTTAACCCGGTCCATCCAGCGTCTCGAAGAGGAGCTGGGTCAGCCGCTCTTCCAGCGCAACCGGCGCAGCGTCAGCCTGACCCGCGCCGGGGAGATCTTCCGCGACCACGCGCGAGCGCAGCTGGCCGGGCATACCCGCCTCCTGGAGGCCCTGGCCGCAGAGAAGCAGGCGCCCACCGGCGAGCTGCGCATCGCCTGCACGGTCACGGCGTGCCACTCGGTGTTGCCCAAGCTGTTCGCGCGCTGCCGCGCTCGCTACCCGGGCATCCATTTGCAGCTGAGCACGTCCGACGCTGCACGCTGCATGCAGGGCCTGGAGAACGACGAGGTCGATCTGGCCGTGGTGCCCGAACCGGACCGCCCCGCGGGCGAGCTACGCTTCGTACGCCTGGCGTATACGGAGCTCTCGTTCATCGCCCCCAGCGCCGACGAGGAGCTGGCGCGCCGAGCCAAGCTCGGCGGCAACCACTGGAACGGCCTGCCCGTGATCCTGCCGCGGCGCGGCCTCGAGCGCGAACGCATCGACGCCTGGCTCGAGGAGCAAGTCGCCCGCCCCGACGTCTACGCCGAGGTCGACGGCAACGAAGCCATTCTCGCCATGGTCGCCCTCGGCTGCGGCGTGGGCGTCGTGCCCGAGCTGGTGCGCAAAGACAGCCCCCTGCGCGGCCGCATCGAACCCGTGCTGGTGCGGCGCCCGCCGCGCGGTTACCACGTGTCGTTGTGCGCGAAGAGCCGCACGCTCTCCCGGCGCACGGCCGGGACGTTGTGGGAGCTCGCGCCGGCGACGGCCTCGTTGTGAGCGGCGACTCACCTGCTCCGGCAGGGCCCAGCTCGTCGGGGCAACGGCGTGGAAGCGTCGAGTGGGATGCCCCCCCCGCGACCCTTTCCGAGCTTCAAATGCTAGTCAGGGTCCTAGGTTGGGGAACGCGCAGACCCCCTCGCCAGCGGCGCCACGGCGCCAGCGAGTGTTTCCGCCCAGTGTCTCCGTTGCCGGTCCCGAGGTTTCCAAGCGAACGGACTGTTCTCGCGCCCCACGCCGGCGTGTAGACTGGCGAAAGGGGCGGTGCCCCCGCCGGGAACGAAGCATCCGGCGCCCCCGAGCTCATTCCATCGTGATGCACTGCCCGCGCTGCACTTTTCCGGTCGAAGCGCTCGTCACCCAGGGCGTCGAGGTCGACCACTGTGTGCGCTGCGAGGGGACGTTTTTCGACGCGGGCGAGGCGCCGCGCGTCTTCGGTGAGGGCGCTCGCTTCGAATCCTGGCGCGAGCTGTGGTTGGCGCATGAATCCCAGCCCTCCCTGCTGCGCTGCCCCAAGGATGGGACACGCCTGCTCGAGCACACCGTGTGCATGAGCGACCAGAGTGTGTTGGTGGAGGTGTGTCCGCACTGCCAGGGCATGTGGCTGGACCGAGACGAGGGCAAGCAACTGCACGCCCTGGTCGAAGGCGCGCGCAGCGCCGAGCAGAAAGCCCTGCTCGGTCACGGCGCCGGAGGTTACCTGTTCCAGTTCTTCACGCAGATGCCGCTCGAGGTGTGGAACCCCGTGCGCCGCCGCTCGCACCTCGTTCATGGCCTGGTCGCCGCACTGGTAGGCATTTTTGCGCTGGAGTTGCTGGAACAGGCGGAGCTCTGGGGGCAGCCGGGGTTGTGGATGCTGGTGCCGAGAGAAGTGTTGCGCGGCGAGCACGCCTGGACACTGCTGACCCACGGCTTCCTGCATGGGGGCTGGATCCACTTGCTGGGGAACCTCTACTTTCTGTGGATCTTTGGTGACAACGTGGAGGATCACCTCGGCAAGCGCGATTTCTCGATCCTGTACCTCGCCGCGCTGGTCGCCGGAGGCCTGGCGTACGCGCTGGTCAATTCCCACAGCCGCGCTCCCATGCTCGGGGCAAGTGGAGCGGTGGCTGGCCTGATGGGCGCCTATCTCGTGCTCTTTCCGCGGGTGCGGTTGTGGGTGATGCTGCTGGTGGTGCGCGTGCGCGTGCGGGTGGTCTGGTACCTCGGGGCGTGGGTGGCGCTGCAGATCGTGATGCAGAGCAGCGGCGCTCGCGGCACGGCGTGGATGGCCCATCTGGGCGGCTTTGCCGTAGGTGCGCTCACCGCTCTGTTGCTGCGCCCCCGCCCGGCCTTTCAGGGCCTGCAAGCCTGAAGGGACGCGCTGGCGCAGCGCCGCTCTAGGAGCGGATCCCGCTATGCTTGAAGCGCAGCGCGGCAAGGTCAGGCCAGGGCCGGACCGGAACGATGACGCGAGCCTCTGGCCGCCGTCCCCCGCGAGCCGCGATGGCATGCTCCTCGATGGCGCGCCCCGATACTGGTGGGACCACGATGGTCGCCGTCAGCCGGCCGTCACTCACCAGGCGCTGCCCGCGTTTGATCGAGCCATCGCAGCCCAGGACGCGCAGGTCCACGACGGCCCCTGCCCCTTGCGCCTGCCCCCACTGCTCGACGGCGGCGCGGGCGCCCGCTGCCATGTCGTCATTCTGGGCGATCAGCACCAGTTTGGAGGCGTTTCGCGCCCGCGACGGGTCTAACCACTTCGTGACGGCATTGCGCCCCCCGCTCTCCGACCAATCGCTATACAGCGTGTCCCAGCGATGCGGGGTGCCCTGGAGCTCGGCTCGCAAGCCCTCGGCCCGGGCGCGGGCAGAAGACGCCCCGAGCGGACCGGACAGGTAGAGCAGCGTGTCGCCTGGCCGTAGGATGAGCAGCAGCTGGCGAGCCTGAATGCGACCGATCTCGACCTGATCCGCCGAGACGGAGAAGACGTCGACCTTGGGATTGGTCTTGCGCAGGATCGGGATCTCGTCGAGCCAGCGCGTGAGAAACGCCCAGGAGACGCTCTGGCGTGCCGCCTGGGTCACGAGCGGCAAGAGCTCGGTGTCCCGAACCGGGCTCACCAGGATGAGGCCGGGTTGATCGCTGGCAGGCAACGCCAACACATCTCGAATCTGGCGCACCTGCCGATCGGCTTCCTTCTCGGCCGATTCGACCACGAGAGCGAGCCCGTCGCGGACCGCCGCCTGCTGGGCGTCCGCGAGCAGGAGGGCCTGATAATCGTTGAGGCGATCATGCAGGAACAGACCCACCCACCTCTCGGCCATCAGGGATGACAACGGCCGACATGTCCGCCACGTAATGCTGGCCGCTGGCTTCGGGGGCAGCAGCACCGAGCTTGCGGGCACCCAAGACGCCCCCCCCCTGCCGTTGACGCGCTGCAACGACGACCCCGAGGGGCGCCCCAGCGCCCCGGCTACAGCGAGCGGTGCATCACCAGCGCGTCGACCAAGCCGGCCGACGGATGACGAAAGGCCTGCGGCAGGCGGCCCACGATGGCAAAGCCCATGCGCTGCCAGAGGCGCACCGCTCGTTCGTTGGTGCTGACCACGAAGTTGAACTGCAGCGCCAGAAGGCCGCGGCCTCGGGCGTACTCGAGCGCGTGCTCGCACATGCGCTGCGCGATCCCACGACCGGTCGCGGCCGGCGATACCATGAACGCGCCGTTCGCCACGTGCGCTCCCCCGCCCCGCTGATTCGGCCGCAGATAATACGTGCCGAGAATGACGTCGCGCTCCTCGGCGACGAACACGTCGTGATCCCTTGACCACCAATAGGCGAGCGCATCCTCGCGCGTCATGTCCATGGGTAACGCGTAGGTTTCACCCGCGCGAATGGTAGGTGACAGCACGCGCCAGATGCTCTCTGCGTCCTCGGCCGTAGCCGGTCGAATCAACATCCGGGCAGCGTAATTGAACTCTGTGTCTGCGTCACCAGCTCGAGCGCGTCTGTCCTCGGCATTGTCACGCGACCAAAGCGCAGGACGCCTCCAGTTCTCGAGCGGACGATGGGCGTGCTCAGAAAAACCGGTTCGGCGGGCGCACGAGGCCGAGGTTCTCGCGCAACGTCGAGCCCTCGTACTCACGCCGAAACAAGCCGCGACGTTGCAGCTCCGGAACCACTTGCCCCACAAAGTCGTCGAGGCCGCCGGGCAGGTACGGAAACATCACATTGAAACCGTCGGCCCCCTCCCGCTCGAGCCACTCCTGCATCTCATCCGCGATGCTCGACGCGGTGCCGACGAACGAGAGCCCACCGTAGCCACCGAAGCGCTGCGCAAGCTGCCGCACGCTGAGCTTCTCGCGTTTGGCCAGATCGATCACGCGGCGTCGCCCGCTCTGACTCGCGTTCGTCTCCGGGATTTCCGGCAGCGGTGCGTCGAGGTCAAACCGACTCGCGTCGTGACCGAGCATGACCGACAGAGACGCGATGGCGCTATCGTCGTGCACGAGGCTGTCGAGGCGCTCGCGCTTCTCTCGGGCTTCTGCGCGACTCTCGCCCACGACCACGAACGCGCCGGGCAAGATCTTCAGGCTGTCGGGGTGGCGCCCGGCCTTCTGCAGGCGAGCCTGGATGTCTGCGTAGAACTCCTGCGCCGCGGGCAGCGTCGAGGACGCGCCGAAGATCACCTCCGCCGTCTCCGCGGCAAGCTGGCGCCCCGCCTCCGATGAGCCTGCCTGCACGACCACGGGCCAGCCCTGCACGGGCCGGGCGATGTTGAGCGGGCCCCGCACAGACAGGTGCTTGCCCTTGTGATTCAACACATGCAGCTTCCTGGGCTCGAAGTACAGGCAGGCATCCACGTCGCGCACGAACGCATCGTCGGCGAAGCTGTCCCACAGGCCCGTGACGACATCGTAAAACTCGCGCGCGCGGCGATAACGCTCGTCGTGCTCCACATGCTCATCGAGCCCGAAGTTGAGCGCCGCGTCAGGGTTTGCCGTGGTGACGATGTTCCACCCCGCTCGCCCGCGGCTCAAGTGGTCGAGCGACGCGAACCGGCGCGCCACGTGATACGGCTCGTCAAAGGTGGTGGAGGCCGTGGCGACCAGGCCGATGTGCCGCGTGGCGTGCGCCAGATACGAGAGCAACGTGAACGGCTCGAACGACGTGACCGTGTGGCTGCGCTTCAGCGCCGCGATGGGCATGTTGAGCACGGCCAGATGATCCGCCATGAAGAACGCGTCGAAGCGCCCGTGCTCCAGCTTCTGGATGAAGTGCTCGAGATGCGCGGCGTTGAAGTTCGCATCCGGGTATGCGCCGGGGTAGCGCCACGCACCCGTGTGGATGCTGACCGGCCGCATGAAAGCGGCGAGCTTGAGTCGTTTCTGGGCAGCCACGGGCAGAGCTCCGCCGAACCGCTCGCCTACTTCCGCTCGCGGTGAGCAGCCGCGATCTCGGAGAGTGGAAGCGGCCCCGCCAGGAGCAGCGCCTGCAGATCGAGATGCGCCCACTCGCCTGCGGCCCCGCCGGCTCTGCGCGCGTCCTCCCCCAGAGCCATGCCGCAGAATTGAGCCGCTGCTCGCATCGCCTGGCAGGACGCTCGAAAGCCGCTGGAGAGCAGGCGTTCACCGAGCGGGGCCACCGCGGGGCGTTGCGCCGCTCGCGCCTCGCCCAGAGCCCCGGCGCCCACGCCCGATGTCTCTTTCATGAGCCGCATTTGTCCACTATACGAGACTTTTCGCGAGCTGACAACGGCTCCGAGATGGGGCGGGTCGCAGCAGCTGCCGTCTCGTCTCGGCGGGCGCTCCGAATGTTTCTCCCCGGAGACAAGCCGTTTGCCCGCGGCTCGGGGAAGACGTTAGACAGGGAACATGGGGAAGTGGCGCGGGCGAGGGGCGATCTGGGTCGGGTGCGCTGTCGGGTGCTCGGCGGCCACGCCAACGCCCGTGGCCGTCACGGCACCCGCTACGGCGGCCCGAGAGGCAGCTGCCGACGCCGCGCCCAGCACCACCGCCCCGGCAAGGCCGTGGCCCGCAGACGGCGAGGTGCAACGCATCCTGGACGAGCGGCTCGGCGACTTGGCCGACTACTACGGCATCGTGGTGGGCATGGTCGATGCGGACGGGCCGCGCGTCGTCAGCCGCGGGCACTTCACGGCGGGGGATGCGCAGGTGCCGGACGGAGATACCTTGTTCGAGCTCGGCTCGATCACCAAGGTGTTCACCTCGCTGCTGTTGGCCATCGCGGTCGAGCGCGGGGAAGTAGGCCTCGATGATCCCCTGACCCAGCACCTGCCCGCCGGGACGACGGCGCCGTCGGTCAACGGCCGGCAGATCACGTTGCGCGACCTGGCGACGCACACCTCCGGCCTGCCCCGCACGCCCTGGTCTGGCACAACGGGGGGACGAGCGGCTGCCGCAGTTTTGCCATGTACGAGCGCCCAGCGCGGCGGGGCGTCGTCGTGTTGTCGAACGCCTTCACTTCCACATGGTGGGCAGCGTGCAACATCCTCGGGTACGCGCTAGAATGTAGTCGTGCACCCGGCGAGCCGCTGTCCCCGTGCGGTCGCGCGCGCCCTGGTCCTGTTCGGGGCGACGGTGGTGGGGGGCGGTTGTCGGGGCGACGACTCTGTTCCGGGTTTCGCGGAGACGAGCGCCCACCAGGTGCTGAACGTCACCCGCGAGCGCAATGCGCCGGTGCCGGTGGTGCAGGCCGAGCTGGAGCTCTCGCCGTTTGCGCTGGAGCACTTCACGGATCTGTGGATCACCGTGCAGGTCGAGAGCGGTCAAGCCCTGGAGGGGCACGGCGTGCTCGCGCGCTGGTTCGGTGATGCCGCGGCGGCCGCACTTCCAGAGACACAGGCGGACTTCGAGGGCGCGCTGGCCAACAGTGCTCAGCTGCGCTTCTGGCTGGATTCCCCCCCGTGTGCAGCCGCACAGTGCCTCGTCACGCTGGAGCTATCGCCCGGCGGTGACTGGACCAGCGACGTGCCGTTCCCCATCGACTACGACGTCCAGGCCTCTGTGGCGCTCGACCACACGGGCCAACGCGGAGTGCTCCGTTCCGATCTCACCCTCCGCCTGCAGGTGGTGCCATGAGCCCGCGGGCAAACGCAGTGCAGCCCACGCCGTTGCGGAGCCTGCTGGCAAAGCTGGTCATGGGCGCCGGCGTCGTGGTGGCCCTCGCGGATTCGCCGCCGCGGACCTGGATCGCCGAGGAAGAGTGGAGCAAACGCGTCGCGCTGGACGAGCTGACCGAGCGCCGGTTTCTCGTGACCATCGAGCTTGGGGGTGCGCTCTACGCCGACACACGGAGCGGCGACGTGACCATCAGGGCCGTGGCCGATCGCGCGGCCAGCGATCTGACGCTGACGGGCTGGCCGCTGACTCCGCCGGAGGAGCCCGTGGAGCCCGCGGACCCCGGCGTGGCAGGGTTCCCGGAGGACACGTTCGCAGATGCTGGCGCGAGTGACGCTGCGTCCGATGCCGGCGCTCGCCCCGGCGGCGAGGAGTCGAGTCGTCCAGGCCCCGGCGCTGCCGATCAGGCCGGCATCGGCTTCGATCTCGCCTGCACCGAGCGCGACCGCCTCGTGCCCGAGGAGCCGCGACCCGAGGCCTGCGTCGAGCAATTCGAGCTCACGCTGGCACGCGAGTCCGAGCGGAGGCTGAGCGCGGAGCTGCGCGTCTACGTGAGGCTGATTGGGGAGACGCAACGCCAACCTCCGGGCACGCTGCAGATCCACGTGCAAGAGCTCGGGCGATGAAGGCGGCGCTGCCCCGCTCGAGCCCTGCGCTCCTGCATCCGCTGACGCTGCTCGCGCTGGCGCTCTGGGCCGCGAACAACCACCTGCTCAAGGGCTGGGGGCCGGCGCTCCTCACCGGCAAGCTCAGCGACGTCGCGGCGCTCGTGGTCGGTCCCGTCGTGTTGTTCGGCATGGCCGAATGGGTTCGCCCTCGGCTGGTGCAACAGCGGCCCGCCACGATGCTCGCCGCCTGCTGCACCTCGCTCGGCCTGCTCTTGCTCGGCCTCGAGCTCTCGCCCGCCGTCGAGCTCGGCTATCAGCACGTCATCGCCAGCGCGCGATTCGCCGTCGCTCAGCTGCGCGCGCTGGTGTCGAGCCAGCCGCCGCTCGATTACCGGCTCGTGCCCACCACGCCCGACCTCACGGACCTGCTCAGCATGCCGGCACTCGGCGTGGCCTGGTGGCTCGTCTGGCACACGGGCGGGCTGGCAGCAGACGGCCAGCGCGGCCTAGCAGAGTGAGGGGTGCACGGCCCCGGTGGCAGCCGTGCAACGGTTGCAGTCCGCTAGCGTGGCATCTCCACCCGCCGCTCCGGGGAGCGCGGACGGTCCTGCGTGCGCACCCGCAACGCCCCCAGGCCCTGAATCTCAACGATCCAGGGCTGTAACGCTGCGGCCTTCGCCTGGGCTGCGATCGCCCCCCGCTGCTGCGCAGCACTGTTGCATCGACGGAAGAGCACTGCGATCGTGGCGCGCCGCCCGCCGCGTACGGCTTGGGGCACGGGGTCAGCGCGTATCACCATCGACATTCCTACCTGGAGGGGTCGAGCATCGGCTCCAGCCCCTGGGCCCTCGACGGCCAGCGAGCTGCTCGCTGCGGGGCGGGACGTGCTGCGCCACCTGGGCGCCGCGGCCCTGCTGGCCGTTCGCTGCGGCGCGGCCCTGCGGCGCCGGCCGTTCGAGCTGAAGGAGGTGGTACGGCAGATCGAATCGCTGGGGGTGCGATCGCTCGGCCTCACCGTGGTCACCAGCGTCCTCATCGGCATGGTGATGGGCACGCAGTTCGCCTTCGGGCTCAGCCGCTTTGGTGGCATCGAGTACCTGGGCCGTCTGGTGGGTACCGGCTTTGCGCGCGAGCTGGCGCCGGGGCTGATGGCGATCATCGTGGGCAGTCGCATCGGGGCAGGCATCACGGCGGAGCTGGGCGCGATGGCAGTGACCGAGCAGCTGGATGCCATCCGCGCGCTCGGCGCCGATCCCATCAAGAAGCTGGTCCTGCCGCGCGTCCTCGCGGCGATGATCGTGTTGCCGATCGTCGGCACGTTCGCATTCGTTCTCGGCGTGCTCGGGGCCATGTTCGCGGTGGATGCGCAGTTCGATCTGCCCGCCGCCTTCTTCTACCGCACCGCTCTCGATGAGCTGGTGATTCGCGACTATCTGATGGGGGCGCTGAAGACGCCCGTGTTTGGCTTTCTGATCGCACTCATCAGCTGCCACCTGGGCCTGGAGACGCGCGGTGGCACCGCGGGAGTCGGCCGGGCGACGACCTACTCCGTCGTCGCGACCGCGATCGCCATCTTGATCGCCGACCTTTTGCTGACGACACTCAGCATCGATGTCATGGATCTGCTCGGCTGAGGCCGAGCTAATCCTGAGCGCAGAACTCACGCACGGTCGAGAGCAACCGCTCGAACGCGACGGGCTTGCGCAGCACGCGCGTGACCCCTGCGGGAGCATTGTCGGGCGCCGATGAATAGACGATCACCGGCACCCGAGCGAGCTGCGGGCGCCGGCGGACCTGCTCGAAAAAATCCCAACCATTCATGCCCGGCATGACCAGATCCAGCAGCACGAGGCAGAGCCCCTCGATCTCGGCCATCCGATCCAGTGCCTCTTGTCCTTCCGGCGCCGTGACGACCGCGTAGCCGTTCGCCTCGAACGCCTCGCGCATCATCTCCCGCAGGTCTTCCTCATCCTCGACTATGAGCACCGTGTGTTGCATTGATTCCGCTCACTCTCAGCGTAGAGGTACGGTCGCACGAGGCAAGGTTACGCGCAACGTCGTCCCACTCGCGGCATCGGACTGGAGCTCCAGTCGGCCATGATGAGCGCTGACGAGTTCCCGGGAGATGTATAGGCCCAGGCCCAGGCCGGCGGTCTTGGCAGTACGGCTGTCGCGTGCGCCACGCCGGAAGGGGTTAAACAGCTCGCGTTGCAGCTCCACGGGGATGGGAGGGCCCGCGTTGTGCACCTCGACATGGACGACGGATGGCTCCACACGCACGTCGACATGAACGGGCGCCTGAGTTTCCCCGTGAAGAATGGCATTGCTGATCAGGTTCGAGAACACTTGCTGCAGCCGATCGCGATCCCAATGGCCCGATACCTGCTCGCAACTGAACTCAATCTCCTTCATCGGATACACGCCACGCAACTCAGCGACGATGGGCTCCAGCGCTTCTCGTAGATGCATCGGTTGCAGATGGAGCTGCAGACCACCCGCCAGGCGGATCCGAGTCAGATCGAGGATCTGCTCGATCATGCGCGACATCCGCTGGGAACTGGCGCCCATGCGCTCGAGAAGCCGCAGCGTCGTCGCATCCGTCGTCCGCTGTTTGATGACTCCCACGCCCATGTCGAGCGAGGCGAGCGGGTTGCGCAAGTCGTGCCCGAGAATGGCGAGAAAACGCTCCTGGAAGTGCTGGATGCGCTCGCGCTCGGCGAGGGCCGCGCGCTCGGCGGCCAACGTCCGCTCGGCTTCCTCGGCAGCTCTACGCCGGGACAGATCCTGCGTCACCTTGGCGAAGCCGATCAGCTCGCCCCCTGGACCGCGCAACGCAGTGATGGTGACGTTGGCCCAGAATGGTGAGCCATCCTGCCGAAGGCGCCAGCCTTCTTCTTCGAAGCGCCCTTCGCGCGAGGCCATCTCCAGCTCGAACTCGCATTTGCCGGTGGCGACGACGTCGGGCGGATAGAACACCGAAAAGTGCCGACCGATGATCTGTTCCGCACGGTACCCCTTGATGCGCTCGGCTCCCGGATTCCAGGTGCGCACGTGCCCGGTCGCGTCGAGGATGAAGATCGCATAGTCCTTCACGCTGTCGACGAGCAGACGGAACGGATCCTCGGCTTCACGACCGAGTGCCACGGCAGGTCTCAACGGCGGCGTGGACACAATCAAGCCTAGCGCCGCCATGGCCGACGCGGAAAGGTTTTTTCCCGCTGTGTGGCGGCCGAGCGCCGCTTCGTGCGACAGGCTGGCACAAACGTGACGCCAGAAAACCAGCGCAGGGGTGCGCGCGTGAGCCACGGCTCTCTGCAGGAGGGTGCTTCAGTCCAGGCAAACGCGCAGACTGTGGAACAGGCGCACGCTCGTGGTGCCGTTGCCGTCCAGCACGAAGAAAAGCTCGACCCCGTCTGCGGACAGGGCGACTTCGTGCTCGTCGTCGGCCGTGTTCAGACCGGGCAGATTCACGGGGGAGGAGAACTCGTCCTGCCGGCGCGTACGGGTGCTCCGCCACAGATCGAGCCCGCCCCGGCCGCCGGCGCGATCGGAGGCGAACACCAATTCCAGGCCGTCGGCGGACAAGGTGGGGCTCTCCTCGTTGTCCGAGGTATTCAGGGCCAAGGCGCGCGGGGCCCCGAACGCCGAGCTGCGCGCCCCGCGCTCTGCGATCCAGATGTCGTTATTGCCCTGGTCGCGCTGGGAGATGAACGCCAACTCGAGCTCGTCCGCACTGAGCGAGGGCATGTGGTCCACGCCGGTGCTGTTGACGTTCCGCACGATCGAGCCGGGAAAGAACTGCTCGTCCGCCGAGGCACGCGAGGTGGCATACAGGTCTCGGTTGCCGACCCCGCCCGTCTGGTTGGAGTAGTAGAACAAGGTCAGGGCATCCGCGCTGAGGAACGGGGTGCCGCGCGCGCTGCCGTCCCGCGAGTTCAGATTGGACAGCGGGGTCGCCGGAGAAAACGCCGGCCCGCGACCGGC
>Ga0315912_10000887_pt1 | contig 43324 bp, 34 predicted proteins | sample VfabasoilMG_FD_204469 | JGI IMG/M metagenome (GOLD analysis project Ga0315912, IMG submission 204469) | Garden soil microbial communities collected in Santa Monica, California, United States - V. faba soil | ecosystem: Environmental > Terrestrial > Soil > Garden | place: USA: California... | reverse complement strand
CGACTTCGTGGTCGTGATCGTCGGCCTGACTCCGGGTGACGAGGGCGAGGAGTACGCGATCCCCGCCGGCGGCGACCGTTCGACGCTGACGCTGCCGAGCAACCAGGACGCGCTCGTGCAGCAGGTCGCCGCGCTCGGCAAGCCGATGGCGGTCGTGATCGAGACCGGTAGCATCATCAACATGCCCTGGCTCGCCCAGGTGCCATCCGTCGTGATGGCTTGGTACAACGGGCAGCAGGGGGGCCTCGGGCTGGCTCAGCTCCTGTTCGGTGAGGCCAACTTCAGCGGCCGCCTGCCGGTCTCCTGGCCCCGCGAGGCCGACTTGCCGCCCTTCAAGGACACCGGCACGACCACCCAGATGGACTACTACATCGGCTATCGATACCTCGACAAGGAAGGCATCACGCCCATCTTCCCGTTCGGTCATGGGCTCAGCTACTCGTCGTTCACGTATTCGAATCTTCAGTTCGGTTGTCCGAGCGCCGAGAAAGACGGGGTGATCCCGGTGACCGTGGACGTGCGCAACGACAGCAGCGTCGCGGGTGAAGAGGTCGTGTTTGCGTTTGCCTCCTTCCCGGGTTCGACGGCACGCCGCGCCGTGAAAGAACTCAAGGGCTTCCGCAAGGTGGCGCTGGCAGCCAACGAGACCAAATCGGTCACGATCCCGGTGCGCGTGAAGGATCTGAAGTACTGGCAGGGCGACGCCAACGGCCAGTGGGTGATCGAGAGCGGCCCCGTGGAGTTTCGGGTGGGCAAGAGCGCTAGCGACGCCGACTTGAGCTTGCGAGGCTCCGTCAACATCCTCTAGAACGGGCCGCTCGTTTCTCGCAGCTCCCACACTCTTAGACTCGAATCCCCTTAGATTCAGAAGGCGGCCACGATGTCCCGACAGAGCTTTCCCGCGACGGGGACAGTGATCTGCTCCATCTTGCTCTCGCTCCTCGTCGGTCGCAGCGCGTTCGCGCAGGCCGACGATAGCGATTCGGCAGAAGAGACCGCGGCGGGCACGCCGTCCGAGGAGTCTGCGACGAGCGGCGCCGAGGCGGCAGCGCCGGAGGCCGCCGCCCCGGCAGCACCCGCCGCCCCGGCAGCACCCTCTGCCATCGGGGTGGAGCGGTTGCCGGGGTCCGCGTATCCGGAGCCGCAGGTGCGTGGCATCCAGGGTGGATCACTCTGGATGACGTTCCACGGTCTGCAGTGGCCGTACATGCCGGCGGTCGGCGGTGACGGCACGACGCGCATCGGGTTTTCCGGCTCGGCCTGGGTGGACACGAGCTACCGCACGGTGGAGTCGGGCGTGCCCGACACCGATCCGAGCGTGAACGAATGGCGCCAGCAGTCGCGCTTCGTGCTGCGCACCACGCCCACGTTCAACGTCTCGAACGGCTGGTTCGTACAAGGGCAGGGCGAGCTCGTGCTCACGGGCGCAGCGCCGGCGAGCACGCAGGACTTCCTGGTCGCCGACGATCTCTATGTCCGCACCGGCAAGTGGAACGTCTTCGACATCACCGCCGGGCGCTTCCAGGGCTGGGAAATTTATCATCTCGGCATGGGTCTCGATCTGAACACCGTGGAGCGCGACGGCGCGCGCACGGAGGGCAACCGACCCGTGGATCTCTACGGGCTCACGTACTTCTGGGACCGCCCCAATGGGCCCGGCAGGCTGGCGGCGCACTTCTACCCGACCGACTACCTGCGCTTCGAGATCCTGGGTCAAGTCGGTAGCTCAGCGCTGAACTCGCTCGGCATCCGCCCGGTGGGGATCCTCGATCTGGGCATCGTGAAGGTGAAGGCCGGCGTCGAGTACGGCAAGGAAACCCCGCGCCAGCAGGCGGACAATCGCAAGGAGAGCGTGCAGCGCAGCGGCTTTGGCGGCACGATCCAGACGGTGCTCAACCCGTACCTGGAGGCCGGCGTCGCCGCCGCGCGCGGGCTGATCGACACCTACAACGCGCAGGGGATCCTGGACGCGGGCCGCAGCACGACCACGACCAGCTACGGCGGTTTTGCCAACGTGCGCGTGGTCGAGTCGCTCTTGCTGGGTGGTGGTGCCAACTTTACCAAAGAGACGAACCTGAAGGTCGACACCACCGGCACGAAGAACGACATCAAGAGCCACCTGCAGGTCTTCGGTGCGGCTCAGTACACGCTGTGGGATCAGCTCTACATCAAGGGCGTCGTCGCGTACGCCGACGCGCTCTTTGATCCCGAGAGCGATCCGCCGCCGATCGCCAAGTTCAACAACACGAGCCTCAGCGGTCGCTTGCGCTTCATGTACCTGTTCTGAGTCCGGCGCTCTTGACGATCTCGCGCGCGATGCGGATGCCGTCGACCGCCGCGCTGACGATGCCACCCGCGTAGCCCGCGCCTTCGCCCGCGGGGTAGAGGCCGCGCCAGTCGAGCGACTGGAGCGTGTCGGGGTGGCGCGGCACACGCACGGGCGAGCTGGTGCGCGACTCGACGCCCACGAGCACCGCCTCCTCGGTCACGTAGCCGCGCAGCTGCCGACCGAACTCGCTGAGCGCGCTGCGCAGCGGGCCGGCAAAGCCAAGGCCCGCGCTGTCGAGCACTTCGCCCACGTCCGTCGCCGTGAGGCCGGGCACGTAGCTGCTCATTGGCACGCTGCTGGAGGCGCGTCCGAGCAGGAAATCGGTGGCGCGCGTGGCGGGCGCCTTCAAACCTCCGCCGCCGGCGCTGAAGGCGGCGCGTTCGATGCGGCTCTGCAGCTCGAGCCCGGCGAGAGGCCCGCGCAGACCGGCGGCATGCAGCGCCGCCGGTTCCACGGCGACCACCAGGCCGCTGTTGGCGTAGCGCGAATTGCGGCTGGACGGACTCATGCCGTTGACGACCTGATGTCCCGGCTCGGTCGTGGCGGGCACGATGAAGCCGCCCGGGCACATGCAGAACGAGAACACGGAGCACGACCCGCGGCTGTCGACGAGCTGGTATGCGGCGCTCGGCAGCGCCGGATGTTTCGCCATTTCGCCGTACTGGATGCGGTTGATCAGCGGCTGGGGATGTTCGATGCGCAGCCCGATCGCGAAGCTCTTGGCCTCGAGCTGGTGACCCGCGTCCGCGAGCATCTGATAGACGTCTCGCGCCGAGTGCCCCGTCGCCAGCACGACGGCCGCGGCCTCGATCTCCGTGCCGTCCGCGAGCCGTACGGCGCTGACCTGGCGCTGGGGGCCGCGCGTCGAGATGCCGGTGACTCGCGCGCCGAAGCGAAACTCTACCCCCACGCTCTCCAGCCGCTCGCGCAGCGCGGTCACCACCTCCGGCAGCTTGTTGGTGCCGATGTGCGGACGCGCCTCCACCAGGATCTCGCGTGGCGCGCCGTGCAGCGCCAGCACCTCGATCACGTCGCGTACGGGCCCCCGCTTGTGGGAGCGCGTGTACAGCTTGCCATCGCTGTAGGTGCCGGCCCCGCCCTCGCCGAAGCAATAGTTGCTGTCGCCGTCGACGTTGCCCCGGCGCGTCAGACCTTTCAGATCATGTCGCCGTGGTTGGACCGGCTTGCCGCGATCCAGCACGATGGAACCCACGCCCGCCCGTGCCAGTTCATAGGCGCAGAAGAGCCCGCACGGACCGTCTCCCACGATCACCACGCGCGCCGGCCGGGAGACGAGGGTGGGATGCGGGGCACCGAGCTCGGCGTCGTCGGCGATACCAAACCCCACGCTCGGCCCCCCCGCCGAGCCGAGGAGCTCGAACGAGAGGTGGCGCCGCACGCGGCCCCGCCGGCAGTCCAGCGAACGCTTGCGCAGGACCAACGCGGGCAGCTCCTCCACCTCGATCTGGAGCTCTGCGGCGACGCGGCGACGCAGCGACGCCGGGTCCTGCTCGGCGTCGAGGCCGAGCTCCAGCGTGACCTGCTGCGGTAGGGATTTCATGGCATTCGTCGTCTCTGCAGGCGATCCGTGGGGAGCGCTGGGGCCCTGTTATCACGTCAGGCGCGGGGCTGCCCGCGGCCTGCTCCGGCGACGCCCGCGCTGTCGGTGTTTCTGCGACTCGGGCGGCTCAGGGCCGGGGACCGGCCGCTGTGGGTGCCAGGCTCCATGACAGAACGCCTTAGGCAGGGCAGGGGCCGTCCCGTTCCCTGAGCTGGATCGATGCTTCGACGTCCGCCGTTGGCCTTTGCCGTCGGCCTCGCGCTCTGTGCGTGCGGGTCGCCGCCGGCTCCGGCCGCCGCTGCTGCGGCGGCGCCCGCCCCGCCCGAGGAGCAAGCGTCGGAGCTGTCTCAGGAGCGCGAAGATGATCCCCCGCCGCCGTCCGGGCCGGCCTTTACCGTGAAGGCGGGGGCCTATCGCTTGAAGATGACGGCGAGCTGCAAGCAGCAGCAGGAGCGCAGCCTGAGCGGCAAGCTCACGCTGAAGCGGATCTCCACGGCGGAGCTACCGGGCGCGGCTGCGCCCGAGGTGCCGGGCAGTGGGCCTCTGCTCTGGGGCCAAACCGATCTCGACGTGGAGAGTCTGGAGGCGTGCCTCGGTCGCCCTCCTGGATCCGGCAAGCGCGAGCCGATCCACCCGAGCGTGCTGGTCGAGGTCCTGCAGTGGAACGGGCAGTCGCAGCACCCGGTGCTGTTGGTCTCGACGGATTCACGAGCCGTGAAGGGGCGCCGTCCGAGCTCGACCGCCGGCGTGGCCATGTGGGTGGAGAGCATCGACCAAGGTCACCTCGCGGGGGTCTGGTGTCGCTGGGAAGTGATGAATCAAGGCGAAGGTCGCTGGGAAGCGGAGCTCATCGGCCCGGAGTGACGGGCGTTTGGGCTCGATCCTCTGCGATCGCAGGGCTAGGGTAGGCCCGTGTCGCGCTCTCGCGCTGTTCTTAGGCGTGGGGATACGCGTCGCGCCGCCGCGCTGTGCATGGCAGGGGTCGGCGTCCTGCTCGCGCCCGCGTTCGCCGGACGTTCAGTACTGGCCCAGCCCGCGCCTCCAGCGCCCGCCGAGTCCGCGCCCGCTGCGCCGCCCGCGGTAGCTGCGCCGCCCGCGCCCGCTGCGCCGCCCGCGGTAGCTGCGCCGCCCGCGCCCGTGGCCCCCGCTGCGCCGGAGGCAGCCCCGGACGCCGCCAGTGTGGACGCGCTGCTCTTCGACCTGAGCCGCATCGTCAGCGCCGAGGAGAACAGCGGCTGGCTGATCGACGCAGAGGCACTGGACGAGGTCCATGGGGATGTGATGGCGTCGGTATGTCGCACCGCGCCTGCCGTGCGCGCGGCCGCCCTGGCACACACCGAGCGCGAGGCGGCCAAGCGCGGGGACCCCCGAGCGCTGTACGCGCGCAGCGGCGAGCTGACGAGCGAGGTGGAGGCGGCGTTGCGCGCCAGCCGCGAGTACGAGGCGTTGCGGCGCGCGGTGGTAGACGCACCCCGCGAGTGTCCCTTCTGGGTCCAGGTCGACCCGCAGTTTCGCGGTCTGCAGAGCACGCGCGACCGCTTCATCCTGAATTTCGACACCGGTGGCACCGTGCAGCTGCGTCAGACGCAGGGGACCTGGACCATCGGTGTCGGCGGCTTCGCTCGTGCGCTGGCAGGCTATACCTTCACGCGCGTGAGCTTGCTCAGCGGTATCGAGATGGGCGGTGGGGCCCTGGTCGAGCCCAAGACACAACCCACACAGTTCGCGGTCAACTATCTACCCGCGTTGCCCGTGATCGTGCGGACCCACTACCAGGATTGGAACTTCGACCTGGAGGGAGCGCCCGTGGCCCTGTTCCAGGCGGGCAACTCGCAGTGGAGCTATGGCGTGCGCGCGGGCGCGACGCTCGGCTTCTCGTCGCTCCGGCTGCGCGGCGTGCTGCCCTGGGTGGGGCTGGCCGTGGCCACGGAGTATCACTTTGCAAACTCCGCCCGCCCCGAAGCGTGGTACCTGCGCGGCGGCTTTCGCGTTGGCGGCGTCTGGGACCCCTGAGGCTCAGCTTTCGGCGCCAGGCCCCAGAGCGTCTCGGAGCGCCTCGATCGGGTGGCGCGGGACGAAGCCAGCAAAGCGTTTGACCTGGCTGCGGCACGAGTGCCCGGGCACGAGCACGCTGTCCTGCGCGGCGGGTTGCTTGGCGAGACGACTGGCCCAGCTGAGCTCGAACACCCCGCGCGATTCTGCGTAGTGCTCCGCCTCGTGCCCAAACACTCCGCACATGCCGCAGCAGCCGGTGGCCTGCGCCTCGAGCTTCAGACCAAACGCGCGAAACACCGCTTGCCACTGCTTCTGCGAGTCGACCTCCGCCGTGCGCTCCGTGCAGTGACCGAACAGGAGCAGCGGGGCCTTGCTTCCCGCCGCGCCGAGCTGCGGGGGGCTGAGCTCCGGCAGCTTCTCTGCGAGGTACTCTTGCAACAGCTGGACGCGAAACCCGGCTTTGTCATCGTGGTGGCGGGCCTTGCCGGCCAGCCGCGCCTCCGCGGCGGGGTATTCGTCGCGGTAGGTCAGCGTGACCGCTGGCTCGATGCCGACGATCGGAATGCCGAGCTCCGCGACGCGCGAATAAAACCGGCTATTTTTCTGCACGAGCCGCGCAAACCGTTCCAGAAATCCCTTGATGTGTAGCGCCTTGCCGTTCTGCCGGAAGGGCAGAAAAACCACGTTCAGGCCGAGCCGGCTGAGCACGTCGTAGACGGCCAGTGCCACGTTGGACTCGTAGAACGTCGTGAACACGTCCTGCGCAATCAGTACCGTCTTCTGCTTCTGCTCCGCGTCCAATGCGCGCAAACTGCGCAGATCGTAGATCGGCGCGCCGCGCGCCGCGAGCGCGGCACGGAGCTGCTTCTCGCTCAAGAGCGGCGAGTCCACGATGCCGCCCCAGCGCGCCAGGGCCGCCTTGAACCAGCCGCGCGTCATGAACCAGTTTGCCAGCTTCGGCATGCGCCCGAGCAGCGTCATCAGCGGCTCGAGCCCCGCGGTGAGATGATCCTTGAGCGGCCGCCGATAGCGCGTGTGATACAGCGACAGAAACTCGGCACGCAATTCCGGTACGTCGACCCGGATCGGGCACTGCGTGGCGCAGGCTTTGCACGCCAGGCAGCCGTTCATCGCGTCGTAGACCTGGTGCGAATAGTCGGTCAACGCCTCGCTGCGGGCGTGCCGGCCTCCCGTGCCCGTGCCCCGGTGCGCTCCTGCATCGAAGCTCCCGTTGGAGAGCAGCCGCAGCCACTCCCGCAGAATGCCGGCGCGGCCCTTGGGCGAGTGGATGCGATCGCGCGTCACCTTGGACGACGGGCACATCACGTGATCGGGGTGATAGTCGAAACACTGCCCGTTGCCGTTGCAGTTGACCGCCGTCTCGAACTTGATGCGCGCGCCCTTGGAGATTTCCCGATCGAAGTCGCCGCGCTTCTTGGAGTCGATGCTGATCAGCCGCTCCCCGCTCGTCGGCGGTGTCGCGAGCTTGCCCGGATTGAGCTGGTTGTACGGATCGAAGACGCCCTTGACCTTGCGCAGCTCGGCGTACAGCTCGGGTCCGAAGAAAATGGGGCTATACTCGCTGCGAAAGCCCTTGCCGTGCTCGCCCCAGAGCACGCCGCCGTAGCTCTTGACCAGCGTCACGACCTCGTCGCTGATTTCCCTCAGGCGTTTGCCGTCGAGCGGATCGCGCAGGTTGAGCGCGGGGCGCACGTGCAGACAGCCGACATCGACATGGCCAAACATGCCGTAGCGCAGCCCGTGGCGATCGAGAATGGCGCGAAAGTCACGAATGTAGTCGGCGAGCCGCTCGGGTGGCACGGCCGTGTCCTCGACGAACGGCACCGGGCGACGATCCCCCGCCAGGTTACCCAGCAAGCCCACGCCCTTCTTGCGCAGAGCCCACAGGGCGGCGATGTCTTCGGGGCGCGTCGCAATCGTGTAGCCGGTCGCCTTGCCCTCCTGGCCGCGCTCGAGATCGAGCGTGGCTGCCAGGTCCAGCACCTTGCGCTCCACCACGGCGGGATCGTCCGACTCGAACTCCACCAGGTTCACGCCCACGGCCTGCGGTTCCCCGCTGACATCGAGCAGGTGCGCGACGGAGTGCCAGATCACATCCTGGCGAGCGAGCCCGAGGATGTTGTCATCCACGGTTTCGATCGCGCCGGGTTCGCTGCGCACCAGCACGTTGGCCGCGCGCAGAGCGGCATCGAACGCGGCGTAACGCACCGCGAACAGCTGTTTGTGCTTGGGAATGGGCGTCAGCTTGAGCTTCGCCTCGGTGACGACCGCCAGCGTGCCCTCGGAGCCCGCCAGCAGGTAGTTCAGGTTGAAGTGGCCGGCGTCGTCGTAGACCTGCGCCAGGTTGTAGCCGGTCAGTGAGCGCTGCAGCCGCGGAAACTGTTTGGCGATCGTGCCACGCCGCGTGGTCACGATCTGGTCGACGACGCGGTAGGCCTCTCCGACCAGGCTGGCTTGCTCCTTGAGCTGCTCGAGAGCGGCTGGCGTCACGCGGGAGGACTCGTGGGTGCTGCCGTCGAGCAAGACCGACCGCAACGTGAGCAGGTGGTCGCTGGTCCTGCCGTAGATACGGGACCCTTTGCCGCAAGCGTCCGTGGCGATCATGCCGCCGAGCGTGGCCCGGCTGCTCGGCGAAAGATTGGGGGCGAAGAACACGCCGTGCGGCTTGAGATAGTCGTTCAGCTGATCGAGCACGACGCCCGGCTGCACGCGCACCCAGCCGGCAGCCAGGTTCAGCTCCAGGATGGAGCGGAAATGCCGGGACAGATCCAGGATGACGCCGTCGCACAGGGACTGGCCGTTGGTACCGGTGCCGCCTCCGCGCGGGCTGAGCTTGATGTCTCGAAAGGTCTCCGTGTGTGCCAGCCGGAGCGCGCACGCGATGTCTCCTTCATGGCGCGGGAAGGCCACCGCCGCCGGCAGGAGCTGGTAGACGGAGTTGTCCGTCGCACTGACCAGGCGGGTCGCGTAGTCGGTGCTGATCTCACCGCTGAAGCCCTCTTGGCTCAGCTGCGCGAGAAACTCTCGATATAGTTCGGGAAGCGGAGCGTGGGGGGAGAGGATCGGAATCATCGGCGGGCGTCGCGGGCCGGAGGACACGGAGCTGCGACAGGCATGGCTTTATCACTTGGGCCGCCCACCTCAAACCACAGGCTGCCTCGACTGTTGGGCCGGCGCCCCCCTCCGGCTCGTCCCGGACTCGATCCATCCGCCGCCGCCGTGCTCGGTCCCGCTGGAGTCGATGGGGCAGGCGAGCGCTACTTGGTGTCGCCAAACAAGTAGAGCAGGTCGGAGTTGGCGAGCCGAGGGGCTGCGGCACGCGCTTGCTCGCCGCCCGCGGTCGCTCGCGGCGGGACGGCGCGCTCGGCAGCGAGAGCTGGCGGCTGGGCAGCGCCCGAGGTGGGGGGGCGCGGCCGCAAGGCGGGCGCGGTCGCGGCAGGGCGCGCCTGCCTTGCGGGCACTGCCGTGGTGGCGGCGGGCTGCGGCGGCGGAGCCAGTACGGGCACCACCACGACGGGCGGCTCGGCGGGGGCTGCAGGGGGGGGCACCACCGGCGCGACGCTGAGCGGCGCGGCCATCGTTCTGGCGGGCTCGAGCTCGGAGGACAGGCTCGAGCTCGAATTGGTGGACTCGGCGGCGGGCTGCGCGGGCTCTCCGCCCACCCACCAGGAGCCGAGCGCCAGGAGCAGCGAAGCGAGGGCCGTCAGCACCACCCATTGCTGGTAGGCAGGTGCCGGCGACGCCCTCCCGGACGCTCGCCGAGGGGCTGCGCGCTCCGTCGCGGTGGCGTCCCGCGGCCGCCCGCCGAAGGTCCCAACGGGCATCGGCGCCGTCTCGGCCCCCTCCGGCTCGAGCTGCACGTCGAGATGTAGGCGTAAACCTTCCAGTAGGAGCAGGGCCTGGCCATCGCCAGCCATTGCTTCGATCCGGCAATGCCCGCTGAACACCCGATTGGCCGCCACGTGGTTCGGAGTCCTTCGGTCGCCCCCAGCACTCAGTTGCTAAAAAAACGTAGGGGTCGGCGAGTGGCTCCAGGCTAGCCGGCGGGCTCGTTCTCGGGTACAGGCTCCGGCATGGAAATTCGTCGTAACCGGGTCGTGGCCCTGGACTACACGCTCAAGGATGACGCCGGCAGCGTGATCGATCGCAGCGGGAAGACGCCCCTGCATTACCTGCATGGCTACGCGAATATCGTGCCAGGTCTCGAAGAGGCGCTCGAGGGGCGGGCCGCGGGCGATAGCCTGGAGGTCTCGATCCCGCCGGAGAAGGGCTACGGCGTTCGCGATCCCAAGCTGGTCTCGAACATCCCCATCTCCCGCCTGCCCGAGGGCACCGCACCCATGAAGGGTCAGCGCTACACGCTGCAGATGGGCAATCAGACCCGCATGGTGACGGTGACCAAGGTTCGCATCAACGACGTGGAGATCGACGCCAATCATGCGCTCTGTGACAAGACGCTGCATTTCGAGATTCGCGTGCGCCAGGTGCGCGAGGCTACGCGCTCGGAGCTCGAGCATCGTCACGCGCATTCGCCCGGCGGACATCACTGACCCGGGTTCGGGCTAGGCATGAGACCCCTGGGCGCACTCCTTCTGGCCGGCGGCACGGGCCAACGGCTGTGGCCGCTGAGCCGCAAGAACTCGCCGAAGCAATTTGCTCCGCTGATCGGCGCCAAATCGTCGTTTCAGCTCGCGATCGAACGGCTCTCCTCGCGCATCCCCGCGGCGCGTACCTACGTCGGAACGAACCGCGCGTACGAGCCCATCCTGCGCACGCAGGCGCCGGAGATTCCGGCGGCGAATTTTCTCCTGGAGCCGTGTCGGCGCGACGTGGCCGCAGCCGTCGCGCTGGCCTTCTTTTCGCTGGAGAAGGACGGCGTCACCGGGCCGTTCTTGTTCCAGTGGGCGGACAACTACGTCAAGCACACGGATGCGTTGGAGCGGGCGATCGCGTGCGGCTACGCACTCGTGGAGGCGGATCCTCAGCGCATGGTGTTTCTCGGTGAAAAGCCGCGCTACGCGAGCGAGAACCTCGGCTGGATCGAGCTGGGAGAGCGCCTGGGCGAGCACGCTGGCACGCCCTATTACGGGTTCCGGTCCTGGCAGTACCGCCCGCCCAAGGCGCGCTGCGAGGACATGCTCGCGTCCGGCAACTTCGTCTGGAATTCAGGCTATTTTGTCACGACCGTCGAGTTCATGACCGCGGCCTTCCGGCGCCTGGCTCCGGAGCTGGCCGAGCGCATCCTGGAGATCGTGTCGTACCGCGGCACGCCGCTCGAACGCGCCAAGCTCGACGAGCTGTATCCCAGCGTGCCGTCGCTGCACTTCGATGTGGCGATCCTGGAGCAGCTGCCGCGCGAGCAAGCGGTATTGCTTCAGGTCAACCTGGGCTGGAGCGATCCCGGGAACCTCTACAGTCTCAAGGAGGCGTTGGAGGAAAGTCCGTTGGCTACGGTGACGCGCGGGGCGGTCGTGGGCCGGCACAACAAGGATAGTTTCATCTACAACCTGGCCGGCGAACGGCTGGTGGCGGCCATGGGTCTCGACGGCGTGATCGTCGTCGATACGCCGGACGTGCTCTTGATCGTGCACAAGGACAGCGTGCGCAATCTGGGCGATCTGCTCGGGGAGCTGGCGGCGCAGGGGCACGAGAAGCTCCTGTAACACCTCTGCTCGCGGCACCTAGCGACGCGTCGACGCGGCCCACGGCAACTGCCGCAGCACCTCCACCGCTTCATTGATGGCGGCAAACGTCGGCACGCGATCGAGCGCCAAGAGCTGGTAGGCGGCGACCAGGAGGTGCGTGCGCCCCAGCGCACAGCAACGGCCTCTACATGGCGCTAGCGGTCCAATGGAACTAAAATGGGGCTGGAGCGCCCTCAATGAACTGGAAAGAACTGATTCGACCTGTCGCGATCGCCTTGGCGGCTAGCTCTGCCACTGGGTGCAGTGGCGATGACGAATTGGAGATTCAAGTATTGTACTCGAGAAAAATCACGGGCGGACAGGCGAGCTTTGAGATGATCTCGAGCGACGACCGCCTTACGGAGATCATCGAGGGTCTCGGAACAACGGATTTTGGAGGTCCGAACCCAGCGGACGGGTCGGTGTGGCACCCGGAGGTCGACTTCGAGGAGCACGTCGTCGCATTCGCCAGCGTGGTATTTACGTGTTCAGCGGACGTAAAGGAGATCCGTGCTGTCGAGACGGACCAACAGGTCAAGCTGGAAGTCACGAGCCGAACGCCCGGGTGTGATGGAGTGCTGTTGTCGTGTTCTTCATACGCGTTCGTGGAAATGCCCCTTCTGAAGAAGCAATATGTACTCAGGACGAAAGACGCCTCACCTAAGTGCAACTGAATCGATGACTTGCTCCGAGTCGGTTTGGGCAGAGCAGGCGGAATTTGTCAACGCGTGTGAGACAGCATTTGCAGCTGATCTGCCCCCGATTTCTAAGACACGTCCGAGTTGATGGTCTGGCGGACCTCGCTGCTTGGGGTTTGAGCGCCCTGCGCTCGGGCCAGATTGGCCAAAGCGCTGTGTGGACGGACGTGGTTGTAGTCGTGGCGCCAGATGGCGATCTCGGCTCGTGCCTGGCGCAGGGAGACGAATCGATGCTGATTGGGGCACTCATCGCGAAAGCGTCCGGTGAAGCTCTCGATGAAGGCGTTCTGGGTGGGCTTGCCGGGTTGGATGAAGTCGAGACCGCCCGGATGGATAGCCAAAACGCCCATCGAATCAATGCAAACCCGGCGCTAGCTCTCTGCCGCTGGCGCTTGCCGCCTAGACGGAGATCCGCTTGTATTTGATGCGGTGCGGCTGGTCTTCGCTCTCGCCCATGCGGCGACGCCGATCTTCTTCGTAGGCCTGGTAGTTCCCCTCGAACCACTCGACGTGGCTGTCGCCCTCGAAGGCGAGGATGTGCGTGGCGATGCGATCGAGAAACCAGCGATCGTGGCTGATGATCACGGCGCAGCCCGGGAACTCGAGCAAGGCTTCCTCGAGCGCGCGCAGCGTCTCGACGTCGAGATCGTTCGTGGGCTCGTCGAGCAAGAGTAAGTTGCCGCCCTCTTTGAGCAGCTTGGCCAGGTGCACCCGGTTGCGTTCGCCGCCGGAGAGTGCGCCCACTTTCTTTTGCTGGTCGCTGCCCTTGAAGCCAAACCAGGCGCAGTAGGCGCGCGAGGCGACCTCTCGCTTGCCGAGGAGCAGTGTTTCTTCGCCGTTGGAGATCTCGTCGTAGACGCTGCGCTCCGGCTTCAGGGCGCCGCGCGACTGATCCACGTAGGCGATCTTCACGGTGTCGCCTACCTTGAGCTCGCCCGAGTCGGGCTTTTCTTGCCCCACCAGCATGCGAAACAGCGTGGTCTTGCCGGCGCCGTTGGGCCCGATCACACCCACGATGCCGCTGCGCGGCAAGCGGAAGGAGAGGTCATCGATGAGCAGACGATCTCCAAAGCCCTTGTTGAGGTGGTCGGCTTCGATCACCAGATCCGCCAGGCGGGGGCCGGGTGGAATCGAGATCTCGGCGGGATCGCCGGACCCCTGGTTCGCCTTGGCGAGCAGGTCTTCGTAGGCCGACAGGCGCGCCTTGCTCTTGGTCTGGCGCGCGCGGGCAGAAGCGCGCACCCACTCCAGCTCTTGCTTGAGTTTGCGCTGACGTGCGCTTTCCTTCTTTTCTTCCTGCGCGAGCCGCGCCTGCTTCTGCTCGAGCCATGAGGAGTAATTGCCCTTGAACGGCAGGCCGCGGCCGCGATCGAGCTCCAGGATCCATTCGGCGGCGTTGTCCAGGAAGTAACGATCGTGCGTCACCGCGACGACCGTCCCGGTGTACTCTTGAAGAAAGCGCTCGAGCCAGGCTACCGATTCTGCGTCGAGATGGTTGGTGGGCTCGTCGAGCAGCAAGAGATCGGGCCGGGCCAGGATGATGCGGCAGAGCGCCACGCGCCGCCGCTCGCCACCCGAGAGGTGTTCGAGCGAGGCATCCGCGGGCGGCAGACGCAGCGCTTCCATCGCGATGTTGACCCGCGCATCTAGATTCCAGGCGTCCGCCGCTTCTACCTTGTCCTGGAGTGCAGATTGCTTTTCCAGCAGGCGATTCATCGCGTCGTCCGACATCGGCTCGCCGAGCGCCATGCTCAGCGCTTCGAACTCCGTGACCAGGCTGCGGATGTCGGCGACCGACTCGTTGACCGCGTCCTGCACCGTCTTGGCCGCGCCGAGCTCCGGCTCCTGGGCAAAGTAGCCCACGCGAATCCCCGGAGCGGGGTGCACCTCACCGAGGAACTCCTTGTCCGTGCCCGCCATGATGCGCAGCAGCGAGCTCTTGCCCGAGCCGTTGGCTCCGAGCACGCCGATCTTGGCGCCGAAGAAGAAGGACAGGTTGATGTTTTCGAGAACGCGCTTGTCCGGAGGGTGGATGCGCGTCACCTCCTGCATGGTAAGAATGAACTCTGCCATGGGGTGGCTGTAGCACGTGAGCGCCCCCGCTCGGGAGGAGTTTTGTGGCGATTCACTGACCCGGCGCGGGCGCGGGCGTTTTGGGAAAGAACAACACGTAGCTCTGCGGCGAGGTCATGAGCACGATGCTGCTGTCCGGGTCGGTCTCGGGATCGAAATGCCCGTACCACGGCAGTGCCCGCCAGGCCTCGTTGTCCACGATGAACTCGCGCACGATCAGGTCGAGTGCCAGATAGCGGCCGCCCGTGAAATCGTTCAAGCCCGCCCCGTAGCTAAAGGACGCGCGCGTAGTCCTGGGCTGGAGCTGATCGGTCCAGAGATCATTGTGCAGGGCGCCGCCGTAGGCGAGCACGAGCTGGTCGAGCCCTCGCTTGCGATTTTGTACCAACGCCTTGCGCAGCATGCGGGAGGTGATGCTCGAGATGGTCGAGAGCGTGCGCACGATGGCATCGTCGCCGGCATCTTCGATAGCCCGAAACTCGTCGCACGTCGGCGTGAGTATGAACGGCTCGATGCCGAGCGCCCGGGCGTGGCTGCCGAGCTCGACGTAATCGTTCTCGTTCTGGCGCGACTGCGGCAAGGTCACGGGCTTCTGCGCCTCTTCCAGCGGCCGGGCCGCGGCGGGGCAATCTGGATTGGGACTGAGCAATTCGACGATCAGGTGGCTGGCGCGTCCGGCGAGCACGGGCAACAGTTGTTCGGAGAAGCGCGCAGCGGTGGTGGGTACGGCCTCTGAGCCCGCGCGTGCGTGTGCTTCACCGATGCCGAGCGCCACGGGAGCCTGGCCGAGCACGTAACGAAAGGCCGCGGCGGCGTCGTCGAAGCGGCGGCAATCGAGCGCGCCGCACCCTTCGCCCCCGGGCGACCGAGCGGGATCGGCGGGCAGCGGGGCGCCTGGGCTGGCGCCTGGGTCGGCGCTGCGCGCGGGCTCGGGGGAGGCGGGCGGGGCCAGAGCGGGCGGCGCGCTCGCCGGAGCCGTGCAGCCGCCGAGCAGCCCACCTGCGACCCAGCTCCAGAGCCGGGAGCCGTGCCGGCGCGGCGTCTGTCGCAGCTGGGCCAAACCAGGGCGCATCAGCATCTCCTCCCGTGCGCTCAGCTGCGCACCGCGTATGCGATTTCCACAATCGAGACCGGAGCGCTCTCTTTGCTGGGGCGCACGGCGACGCGCAGCGTGAGACGACCCGCGTCCCGCGAGATGCCACGAAAGTACACCAGTCCCGCGCGAGTCTCCCCCTGGCCGATGGGGCCGGCGCTGAAGGCGCTGCGCAGGATTTCCTCCCGCCCTCGCTCGTGCGCTCGCGACCAGCTGGGCCTCGTACTCACCGGTGGTTCGACGATCACGCTTTCGCTGCGGCCCAGCCGCGGGCCCCCGCTCGTCCGCTGCAGGAACACGAACGGCGAGCCCGGATCCATACCGAGGCTCGCGACCTGCTGACGAGGCAGGATGTCGATGGGGGGCACCGCGCCTTGCTCCTGACCGCGCCCGGCGAGATGGATGTCATCGAGAGCCACGTACACGGGCTCGGCCCCGGTGTTGTGCACCAGGAGACGAACGGGCGTATACGTTTCCGGTACGGTCCAGGGCCGCTCGGGCACGCTCGAGTCGGCACGGACCTCTACGCCCGACCCCACGGCCAGCGTTTGGCTTCCGGACGTCGGCGCCACCGGCACGAGCTGCACCGTGCTGCAGCCGGCGAGCAGCGCCAGCAGCGCCGAACCCGCGATTGTAGACGCCATCATTGGCAATGGCTTACCTCCGTTCGGGCCTGCGCTGCACGAGGATATGCTGCCCGGCTCGCGCGAAGTGGGAGCTCCCGACTCAGCGTGCAGCCGGAGTGTAACGAGCACAGTCGGGGTAACGCAAAAATCGAGCGCGCCGCTCGCGAAACGCCTCGAGCTCGCTGCGCCACAGCGCTTCGAGCTCGCTGACGCTGGCACCCCGAAATAGCGCCTGCACGACGGCCTGGTTGCCGACCAGGCGCATCAGCTTGTGGGTTTGCCACTCGCGCGTGTGCTGGCGCCAGATGCCGCGCGCCAGGGTCAGGCCGGTGCGCACGGGCTCAAAGGCGCGCGCGTCGGTCACCGTCGCGGTGATGCCGTGACATTGCTTGCCGCGGTGAGGATCGGCGTCGGGGACGAAGTCGACGGCAGCGAACTCGACCCCGGGCAGTTGGGCCGCGCGCAGCTCGCGCAAGAGCGCCCGGGAGTCGATGAACGGCGCGCCCAGGATGTGGAAGGGGCGATCGGTGCCACGGCCCACCGAGACGTTGGTGCTCTCGAGCAGGCCGATCGCGGGGTAGAGCAAGGTCGCTTCGAGGTCCCGCAGATTCGGCGACGGATTGGACCAGGGCAGTTTGGTGTCCGGCTGAAGCATGCCGCGCTGCCAACCCGACGCATCGACGACCTCGAGGCGGGCCCCGATCCGGCGCTCCTCGTTGATCAACCCGGCGAGCTCCCCCGCGGTCATGCCGTGACGCACGGGCAGCCGATGATGATTGACGAAATTCTCGTAGCCCGGGTCGAGCAGCGGGCCCTCCACGGCCACCCCGCCGATGGGATTGGGCCGGTCCAGAACGAGGACGGGGATGTCCTGCTCGGCACTGGCGATCAAGGCCTGATGCAGCGTGGACATGTATGTGTAGTAGCGCGTGCCCACGTCGACGAGATCGACCACGAGCAGGTCTACGTCTTTCAGCATGCGCTTGGTCGGGCGCAACGTATCGCCATATAGGCTGTACACCGGCAGCGAAGTGCGGCTGTCACGCGTGTCCCCGATGTGGCCTTCGTCCTTGGCCTCCAGCCCGTGCTCCGGACTCAGAATGGCGACCAGATTCACCTCGGGAGCATTGCTGAGGAGATCGAGCGTGGTCGTGCCATCGGCCGCGATCGCCGCGCGATGGGTGATCAGCGCGACCTTGTGCCCGCGCAGCTCTTCGTAGCCGCGGGCGCGCAGTACATCGATGCCGTTCTGCACCGCGGGGGCCGGCGTTTCGCACGCCGCAGGGATCGGCTGGATGGCCTCGACCGCGGCGTCGGTGACGTTGGCCTCGAGCGCGATCACGTTGCCCTCGGCGTTGGGGTGCACGCGGTTGCTCGAGAAGGAGACGAACAGATCGAGCTCCGGGTCGACCCACAGGGATACGCCGGTGTAGCCGCCATGGCCAAACGCTCGCGGCGAGAGGTAGCGCCCGCGCGGCTTTGAATAGGCGCTCTGCACGTCCCAGCCCGCGCTGCGGATCGTGGCGCCGGGCAGGAGTTGTGGGCGCGTCAGCTCCTGGAAGCTGGCGCGGCTCAGAATCCGCACGCCGTCGAGCTGGCCTTCCCCGAGCAGCATGCGAGCAAAGCGAGCCATGTCGTCGGCCGTGGCGAAGACGCCCGCGTTGCCGGCGACGCCGCCGAGCAGCCAGGCGCGCGGATCGTGCACCTCGCCATGGATCAGCGGGATCGGCCGCTCTTCGGCGATCTCGGTGGGAGCGATGCGATAGCGCTGGCCCACGGCCGGCAGATAGCCGGTGTCGCGCATGCCGAGGGGCTGAAAGATCTCGCGCTGCGCGAGCTTGTCCAGGCGCTCGCCGGTGATGCGCTCGATCAGGGCGCCGAGCACGATGTAGCCGAGGTCGCCATAGTTGTAGACCTGGCCCGGCGCTGCCTCCAGACGTTGATCGAAGACATGCGCCAGCCCTGCCTGGGGTCCGTCGGCATAGTCGCTGAGCGGATTGACGATCGGCAGGCCGGAGGTGTGCAGCAAGAGCTGCCGGACCGTGATGTCGCCTTTACCACGCGAGGCGAACTCCGGTAGGTATTGGGACGCTCGGTCGTCCATGCGCAGCTGGCCGCGCTCGATCAACTTCTGGATCAAGGTTGCGGTCACCATCGCCTTGCTGAGGGAGGCCTGGTCGAAGATCGTGTTCTCGGTCATCGGCGCCCGCGCCGGCACGAGCGCGCGCTGGCCGTAGGCTTTGTGGAACAAGATGCCGCGGCTGCGTCCGACCACGATCACGCAGCCCGGCATCTTCGCGTCGGCGAGCGCTGCTTCGACCAGGCTATCGATCGCGGGGATCTGCAGTGACGGCGTCGCCGTCCCGGAGCCCGGCCGAGGGCCGGGCGAAGCGGGGCTCCCGGGGGCAGGCGAGATGACCACGCCGGCCGGCGGCGCCAGCGCTTCAGGTCGTGGTGGGGGCAACGGCAGCGGTCCGCTGCCGCTCCCCGCGCAGGCCGCTGCCCAGAGCACGACGAGGAAGGTGCGGAGCCGACTCCGACGTGGCACGCCTGGCCCGGGGCCGCGCCCGAGACCTGACGCTGGGGCATTCTTGGGCACGCCGGGCGCCAAGGCGAGCAGCGCGCTCGGGCGCCCGCGAACCCAACCTCCGCCGGCCCTACTCGATGAGCCGCGCACGTTCCGAGTCACTCCGCACTATACGACCTCCGAGCGTGCGAGCTGCACGAGCGCACGCGGTTGGTTGCGGCTGCGCCGAAGAGGTTTTGCCAGTCGGGACCAAAGCGCGGTGACCGATGCTAGCGAGCGGAGTGCCAGCTGTCCAGGCCGACCGGTCGTCGCCCGAAAGCCATCCGATGCACGCATCGGCGTCGCTCAGGCGTGCCGGACGATCGAGTCTCGGACGTTCGGCAGACGTTCGCCCGCCCGCCGGGTCGCCAGGTGCTGGCAGATGTGGGGCAAGGTACAGAAGGCGGGCGTCAGGGAGCGACGAGCTGGGCCGTGTCCGCGCCCAGCTGGAAGCTGAGCTCGAGCTCCCGCTCGCCGAGGGCGCGCTCGTAGAGGCGAAATTCCGAGAGCTCGGCGAGCAGGGACGGATCGGCCGCGTATTGGCTCACGCCGATCCACATGTTGACATCGTCGATGCTCGACAGGCGTTCGACCAGCGGCGTCGTCGCGTTCAGGGCGCCGTTCAGATACAACGACAGGGCGTTGTTCTGACTGTCGACCACGACCGCCACGTGCTCCTGACTGTCGATCGGCAAGGCAAGGGTTCCGTGCAGCAGGGTCTCCGCAGCCAGGCCCGCGTTCGTGTAGCCCACCGCCATCGCTCCGTATTCGGAGCGGGGCGTCAACTGCAAGTAGGTGAGGCCCGTCCCGCGCGCGGCCTCGCCCTCCTCGCTCGAGCCAAAGTCGAACAAGCGCTGCCAGTCTCCGCCGCCGTGCCAGATGACCCAGGCTTCGATGGTCTTGTCGTTCGATGAGGAGAGCAGTCCGTTGGGCAGGTTCACGAGCTGACCGCCGCCGCGCAGCAATGCGGAGCCCTGCCCGTCCAGTGCTGCGCCGATCAGGGCGCCGTTTGCCGCGCCGACGGAGTCCACCGCGACGCTGCCGGTACCCGAGAAGCTATAGCGGTGCGCGAGCGAGCTGCGCAACGCTTGCAGGAGCGCGGGGTCGGGCGTGGGAAGGCCCGCGTCGGGCGTGAGCGGGGGCGGCTGTGGGTGGCCCGCCTCCGTGGGTGGGAGAGGTCGCACGCCGGCGTCGGCAGGCTCGTCTGGCAGTGCCGCATCGGGACTGTTGCGGAGTGCTACGCCTGGCTCGATCTCGTTCAGGAAGTCGCCTTCGAGCAACTGTGGGCACCCGGCGAGCAACGCAACTCCAGCGCAGCCGGCGAGCCCAGCTCGCCACCCCAGCCTCCCAAGCACACTATTAGTCTACGCCCAGGCTGCGATCGGACAAGCCGTTGCGCTGACTGGCGCGCGCGTGCTGGCGATCGAGCATCGCAGATCCGTTGCGGGCAGGAGCGCCTAGCGCGCACGTGGGCACGCCGCGCAAGCGCGCAGCGGCGCGCCGACAGCTGCCCACCTCTGCTCTACTAAACCGTCCCGGGACGGGCGCGCCGCTCGGTCCGTGGTACGCTCACGACATGTCTCGCGTCTACGGAGATTCCACCCCGTTCCCCCACGACCTCGATTACATCCACATGCTGCGCGATGGCATCGAGTGCGCAGTGCGGCTCCTGTCCGCGCAGCATTCGATCCGCGCTGCACTGGAGCGAGCGCAAGCGACCGAGCAAGCTCAGCAGAACGAACTGAACGAGCTGAATGCTCTGTTCGAACGCGTGCAAGCAGCGGCTGCTCCTTCGATCAGCGAAGGGTTGGATCGCACCGTGCGCACGGCGGCGCAGATCGTGGCCGGCGCGCGCGCCATTCTCGACGCTGCCGGCGCGGACCTCGAATCGCAGGTCGGTGCCGAAGTGGGCCAGGCACGACACATCGTCGACAAGGCGCGCGAGACCATGCAGAGCGCCATCGAGCATTTCCTGGAGCGGCACACGCCGCCGGGTAGCCGCTGCGCGCTGCAGCTCGTGTCGGGCGCGGAGAACAACACGGGGCAGGTGAACGTCAGCACGCCGTACGGCGTAGCGGCGACCTTTGGCGTGGCCATGCCCAGCGGTCATGCCTGGGCACGCCCGCGCCGCGTCTCTGATTTCGTGGCGCAGCTGGAGATCCAGATGCCCAAGGAATCGGGCTGGCTCTCCAAGCGTGTGGAGATGACGCCGGTGCGGCTCGACCGCATGTTCATCAGCGAGTTGGTGCACGGCGGTTCCTACGGTGTGCTCAACCTGCGCAAGGGCGCCGGCTCGGGCTCGGGCTACGGGCTGCGGGTCGAGCTCACGGACAACGTGGGCGCATCCATCCGCCCGCTGCGAGACGACGGCACGCCGGAACAGGCGCAGCCGCTCGTGCTCGAGGGCAAGGATCTGGCGATGATGGTCGGTCTTTGGCGCAGCGCTGCGGACTCGAGCCGCGACCTGTTCAACGCGCGCCGCCGCCTGGTCTCGGCCAGCTTTGTCGAGCGGCCGCTGCTCGAGCTGGATTCGCCGAGTTTGCTCGCCGAAGCGTTGATCGGCGACATGGCCCCGCTGGCGGTCGAGATCTCGCGTCGCTCCGGCGCGCCCGGTGAGCTCGTGCTCCGGCGCAACCTGGGCGAGGGCAAGCGGGAAGAAACCTACTGCACCCACGCCGAGCTTCTGGACAAGATCCGCGTGCTGCCGCCCGATCTGCGCCGAGCGTTTGCTGGCCTGCACCTGACGAACGAGGCGGGGATGGCGGCGCAGCTGCTGCACTCCGCCGCGCCGCAGGGTCAGGCTCCGGAGTCGCCGCGCCTCTCGGGCGTGCCGGGCTTATCCCAGCCGTATGCCGGGAGTCGCCCACCCGCCATGGGTCAACCGAGCCGGCCGCCCTCCGTCCCGCCTCCGCAGAGTACCCCCGCCGCGGTCTGAGCCCACCACCGGAGCCGACGGGTGGGGCGCATCCTGACCTTCAACTGTCATGAGGCGTACATCCATTTGCTGGGCAAGCTGGGCTTCGACCTGGATGTGGTCGACGGTTTGCCAGGGCGGTATTGCTCGGGTTGGGATGCGCGCATGCGGCCCGTGCCCGCCTGCGTGCGGCTGATCTCGCTGGAGACGGCCCTCGGCTCTCAAAGCTACGATGCGGCCATCGCGCACAATCTGAGCGATCTGCTGCTCCTGCGTGCCCTCGATCTGCCCAAGATCCTGGTCTTGCACGTCAGCCTCGACGCGCGCAGGACGGAGGAGAAGGGCGCGCCTCCGCTCGCCGCGATGCAGGAACAGCTCGCGACCTACCTGCGGGCGATCTCCGGCACAGCAGTGGCGGTATCGCGCATGAAAGCCGCGAGCTGGGGGCAAGACTGCTCGATCATTCGTCCGGGCATCGATCCTCTGGAGTACCAGAGCTTCGACGGACGAGAGGCCGTCGCGCTGCGCGTGGCCAACCAGGTGATGGCGCGCCCGCTGCGCTTTGCCTGGGACGCGCACACCCGCATCACCCGCGGCCACGCACTGCGCCTGGTGGGGCACAACCCGGGTCTGGCGGGCTCCGAAGCCGCGGCGTCGTGGCAGGCGCTGCGCGCGTGTTATCAGAGCCACCGCGCGTACGTGCACACGGCAGGTGCGGGGCTGGATGACGGTTACAACCTGGCCGTGGTCGAGGCAATGATGACCGGCATGCCGATCGTGAGCCTGGCGGGATCGGAGTCGCCGGTGGTCGATACGGTGAATGGCTACGTCAGCGACGATCCCGAAGTTTTGAACGCACGGCTCGGCCAGCTGCTGCGCGACGTCGCGCTCGCGCGCGAGCTCGGGTGCCGAGCTCGCGAAACGGCGCTGCGCGACTTTTCACTGCCGGCGTTTGTCGCCGGTTGGGGCGCCGCGCTCGAACGCGCGCGGCGTACCTGGCTCGCGTCCCGAAGGCAGTGAGCAGGGCTGCCGGCGCAGCGCTCACTGCGTCGTGATGAAGCCGAGCCGCGCGTCGTAGGTGAGAAGGCCGTGCTGCGCGTCCTCGAGTTCCAGATTGTATTCACCCCCGAGCTTGACCTTGAACTCCGACACCCCGGAAAATAGCAGCGGCTTGCCCGTTTCCCGGCCGCGTTTCTTGATGCTGACGGTGTCGCCTTCTTGCTCGCCGTACTCGATCTGCACCGAGTAGACCTTGATCAGTTTATTGCTCTTGGTGCGGTAGATCACCCAGATGTCGTTGCCCGCCGCATCGCGCGTGAACTCCATCGCGTCGGCGGTGAAGCTATCGCGCGCCTTGGTGATACAGCGCGCGCGAGCACCGGGATCGTCCTTGAAGCGCTCGTCGCAGCTGGCTTTGGCTTTGTCGTAGGAGGCAGAGCCCTCGAAGCTGAACACCCACGCTTTGTCCGGCCCCGACAGCACCTCGCTGACGACGCGGCTCGGTGGGGCGGCTGCTTCGGGGGCCGCGGGCGGGGTAGGCTCGGGGGTGGCGGCTGCCGGGGTGGGCGTGGCGGCGGGCGGCGCGCTGTTGGCAGCCGGAGCGCAGCTCGCGAGCCAGAGCGCGGCGAGAGCGCCTAGAAGCGAGACGGAAGAACGGAAGGCCATGGCTATAACCTCGTGGCGGAGCGCCAGCTGGGTGAAACGCAGACTATATCGCAGCGGCCTGCGCCCCGGGCAGGTTCTAGCGCGCCTCTGTTCCGGAGTAGTTGTTCCGGAGTAGTGCCGGAGTAGTTCCAGAGCCGGCCCGGAGTCGTTGCGAAGGGAGCGGCGCGCGTGCCGGAGTGACACGGCAGGCGCTCGGCGCGGTGCCGCTCACGGCCAGGAGGGCTGCCCCGGTGAGGGGCGCCGCTCCGGCATGGACAGATAATGAAAATGATTAGCATTGTCATTTAGGGTCGGTTCGACTATCCGGATCCGATGCAGAACTCTTCTACGCGGCACCCTCGGGTGGCGGCTTCCTGTCAACACACGCGCCTCGCCGAGAGCTCGGTGGCGGCGATCGATCAGTGCAGCTGCGGCATGATGCAACTGCATCTCGGCGCGCTGACGGTGCGCCTGGCGCCCTGTGCGGCGCTCGAGCTACTGGCGACGTTGCACGATGCGATGTCGAGGAGCAGCGAGGGATCGCTCGAGACGGAGACGCCGTTTGCGAACTGTTCCTCCTCTCCGCGCGGCCAAGCCTGACCCGGTCACGGCGGCTCGGAGCTAACCCGCCACGGCGCGCCAGAGCAGCCGGACGGCGCTGCCCGTGAGTTGTGCGAAGTGCGCCAGCATCCCGAGCGCGTACCCTGGGCCTGGCGCGGCAGCACGGGACCGCCCGGCGGCGGGGAGTGGAGCCTGGCCAGGGCGCGATGCCTGCCTGGCCGGCGCAGCCTCGGTCCGGTGCCGCTGCAACTCGGCCATGGCTCGCTGCCGCACCAACGTATCGAGCGCTGGCGGAGGTTCCACCTGGCTCCAGGCGCCGAGGTCCGGGGGGTCGCTGCGCCGCATCAGCGCAGCGCCTTGACGCTGGTGGGGACCCGGGCGTCGCCCGTTTCGCTGAGCCGCTGGGCAAGTCGCCGGCGGGCTCGAGCGAGCCGTTGACGGAAGGCCACCGCAGAAATGCCGAGCGCCTGTGCGGCGGCTTCGGCGTCCAGCCCGTCCGCGGCCGCCAGCAACAGGACCTCCCGATCGGCGTCGCGGAGCTGGGAGAATGCGCTGCCGAGCGCCACGAGGCCGAGGTCGTGCTCCTCGCTGCTCTCCGCCTCGGACTCGATGCCCAGCACCAACACCCGGCTGAGATCCAGGGCTTGAGCGCGACGGAAACTCAGGAACTCACGCCGCGCCACGGTGTAGAGCCAGGCGCGCAGATGGCTGTCGTCGCGCAAGCGAGCCGAGTGCCGAGCCAGCTTGAGCCAGACGTTCTGAAACAGGTCCGCGGCGACATGGGGATCGCGCGCGAGCCGCAGTAGAAAGCCGTACAGAGCGGCTTTTTCGCGCTCATACAGTGTTTCAAAGGCGAGCGGGTCGGCTCGCCGCAGGCCTTCGATCAGACTCGGGAGCTCGGAGTGCATGTGGATCGAGATGTCCAGAATCAGAAATTCTCGACGCCAGAGAGTAAACGCGCGCCGAGCCATCGGCGTGACCGCCCGCCCTGATCGGCGCGCCACGTGTCACGCCCGGGCAGCGGCTCGCGTTTCCCATGCCTGGGCACGACGCTCGCTCTCGGGCGCGGCGCTCCACGAGGCAAAGGTGAGACCGAATATGTTGCAGCAGCTGTGGCACCACTTTCAGTTGGGTGGATGGATGATGTGGGTGATCTTTGCGCTGGGGCTGCCCGGCGTCGGCGCTGCCGGGCGTTTCGCGTGGCGAGGGGAGCATCAGCTGCTCGCGTTTCTGCGTTGGCTCTGTGCCACGCTGCTCGCCAGTGGCGCGCTTGGGTTTTTCGTGGGCGAGCAGCGCGTGCTGCACGCCATGTTGTACCGGCTGGGGGAGTTCACGGCCTCGGATCAGGCGCTCAGTGACCAGCGCGCGGCGGTGCTGATCGAGGGCACGGGCGAGGCCCTCAACTGTGTCACCGGCGCGCTCTTGTTCGCGATCTTGATCGGCCTCCTGGTCACCTTCGGGCAGCGGCGCTTTCCTCTGCCGAACCCCGCTGCCGTACCGCGTTGAGCCGTTTCGACAGTGGCGGGCGCTGCGGTGCTGGGTGTGGGTGCCGCTCTGCGGCACCGGGCCGCGGGTCGGCTGCCTCCTCCTGGAGAGAGCGGCCGGCGAGATCGCCCTGCTCGCCGGCCCATTGTCGTCGACCTTGGAGCTCGACTCGAGGCACGATACCGGCGTTTCTGGGCGCCTATATCTCGGGCGCCCTCGAGCGCCCTGCATGCTGTTCGCAAGCTTCGACTTCGTCCTGTTCTTCGTGCCCGTGTTGCTCGCGTACTGGCTCCTGGCCAGACGCCCCGTGGTGCGTTGGCTGTGGCTGCTCGGCGCCAGCTACTTCTTCTATTGCGCGAGCGCCAAGCCCGCGTCGGGACCCTGGCCCACCCCCTGGTATTTCGTCGGTCTGATCGTCGCCTCCACGTTGATGGACTACGCGGCGGCGCGGGTCATGGCCGCCTCGTCACGAGCGTTGGTTCGGAATCTCGCGCTCTCCGTGAGTCTGGCCGGCAATCTCGGGATGCTGGGCTACTTCAAGTACGCGAGCTTCTTGCTCGAGGTGACGAGCGAGGTAGCGCACCTGTGGGGCGTGCCGATCCGCCTGCCGAGCCTGCACCTGGCGCTGCCGATCGGCATCAGCTTCTACACGTTCCAGAGCATGAGCTACACGATCGACGTGTGGCGGGGGCGCATCCACGCCGAGCGCAGCCTGTTGCGCTTCGCCGTGTACGTGGCGTTCTTTCCGCAGCTGGTGGCGGGCCCCATCGTGCGGCCGGCGGAGTTTCTGCCGCAGCTGCGCGCGCCGGCACGCGTCGACATCGACGACGTCAATTTTGCCATCTACCGTATCGGCAAAGGCCTGTTCAAGAAGGTGGTGCTCGGCGATCTCATCGCAGCCAACTTCACCGATCTGGTCTTTGCCACACCGACCCGCTACTCGTCGCTCGAGAACGTGATCGCGCTGTACGCGTTCACCCTGCAAATTTACGCTGATTTCTCGGGCTACTCCGACATGGCCATCGGAGTGGCGAGGCTGCTCGGCTTCCGCTTGCCCGAAAACTTCGATCGCCCCTACCAGTCGCGCGACGTGGGCGAGTTCTGGCGCCGTTGGCACATGACGCTGTCGAACTGGCTTCGCGACTACGTGTTCTATCCGCTCGGCGGCAGCCGCGGCTCGCACGCAAGGACGTACTTCAATCTGTGGCTGACGATGTTTCTGGTCGGCATCTGGCACGGTGCGAGCTGGAACTTCGTGATCTACGGCAATCTGCACGCGATGGCGCTCCTGTACAGCCGCTTCAATCGTTTTCAGGCACCGCGCGGCGAGAAGATCTACGCCGTGATGATGGTGGCGGCCTCGCTCCTGCTCTCGGCCTCTGCGGTGGGGCTCGGCCTGGGGCTGGATCTGTCCCTGGACGTGGCGCTGCTGCTCGGCATGCTGACGTTTGTGGTGGCCGTGCTCAATGGCCTGTTGCCGCAGGCGAGCGAGGGGCGTGGCTGGTCTTTCGTGCACGTGCTCTTGACCTTTCAGTTCACGGTCTTGTCCCGGATTTTTTTCCGCGCCGATTCGCTGGAACAGGCGGGGCAGGTGGCGGGGCAGATCCTGCGCTGGGATTCGCTCGGCGTGCGCGACGGCCTGTTCCGCATGCAAGGGCTGCACGAGTGGCTCACGGAAAACTCGGCGAGCTTGGGTGGCCTGGCCTCGCCCGCGCTCTTGGTGGCACACTGGGGCCTGCTGATCGTGATCGTCGTGGGGCTGGGCTATCACTTCTTGCCGGCGCGCTACAGTGAACGGCTCGGCCAGAATCTCACGCGCTGGCTGCCTGCGCCGGCGCTGGCGCTGGCTTTGGCGGGGGGAATGTTCCTGATTTCGCGCCTTCTCGAAGGTCCGCGGGCTAACATCTACTTCTCGTTTTAGTGCGTAGTCCCGCCTCATGACTCCCCCCGAATCCGAGCCGACCCGGCCTCCGCTGCTCGTCCTCACGCCGCCGGCGAGGGGACGACTCGTCGGCCTCACGCTGACGCTGCTCGGCCTGCTGGCGCTGCCGTACGTCGTGCCGTCGCTCGAGAGCCTGCGGCCCTGGCATCCGGGGGGCAGCTACGTGCCGTTCTGGAACGTCACGGCGCGCCAGCAAGCGGAGCGGGAAGAACGCGAGGAACGACAGCAGCTGGAGGGCTTCGAGGAGCTGGCGCTGACCGTGGAGCAGGAGGAAGAGCCAGAGCCGCCCGCCAGCGACGCGCCCGCCGAAGGCGCAGCTGTCGTCGCGCCGTCGCGCGAGGGCGTGACGGAGGTGGTCCCGGACGAGCCCGCTGCTCCCGCCCGGGTGTTCCCCGAGTACGTGCGGCACGCGGAGGATTCGGGCAAGGTGCTGGTCGAGATCGAGCGGCCGGAAGCGCTCGATCACTATTTTGGGCAGCTCACGCTCAGCGAATTGAAGCTGCCGGGCGCGATCACGCGCGCGGGTCAGTGGGGCGACTCGGTGCTCGGCGGGGATGGTCTCACGCATGCGTTGCGCCAGCGTCTGCAGGCGCGCTTCGGCGACGCTGGCCACGGCTTTCATGCGCTCAGCAAGTATAGCGTTGGCTACGTTCACCACGGCGTGCGCTTCGAGGACCGCGGCGGCTGGAAATCCTGCGAGATCATCTTCAAGTGCCGGCCGGATGGGCGCTACGGCTTCGCCGGCGTCCACTCGAGCTCCACGGGGGGCGCCGAAAGCCTCTGGCGGACCAACGGTCGCGGCTTCGGCGACAAGGCCTCCCGCTTCGAGCTGTGGTACGCCAAGGCGCCCGACGGCGGGCGCTTTCAGGTCAAGATCGACGAGGGCCCGCCGCACGTCATCAACACACGTTCGGCCGCGCCCAGTGACGCCGTCGAGGTGTTCTCCCTCCCGGATGGGCCGCATCTGTTCCAGGTCCGCGCCATCGGAGACGGCGTGGCGCGCGGCTACGGGGTGGTGCTCGAACGCGATCGGCCGGGCGTGATCTGGGATGAGCTATCTTTGATCGGTAGCTTCACGCAGCGCCTCGACTTCCAGGAGCGGGAGCACATCGGCTGGCAGCTGCGGCGCCGGAACATCGATCTGATGGTCTTCATGTTCGGCGGCAACGACGTGCAGCGCGAGTACGGGGATCTCAAGACGAAGATGACGCCGTACGAGAACGAATACAATCGCGTCATCAGCAAGTTCCGCGCTGGGCGGCCCGAGGCCTCGTGTCTGGTGATGTCGCTGATCGATCACGGGGCACGCGTGGAAAATGCGGTGCGCACCCGCAGCATCGTGCCACGGCTCGTGGCGGCGCAGCGCCGAGTGGCAGAAGAGCAGGGGTGCGCCTTCTTCGATACCTTCCACGCCATGGGAGGAGAAGACTCGATCGGTCGCTGGTATCAGGCACGGCCGCAGCTGGCGGCGCCCGATTTCTCGCATCCCACTCCCGCCGGTCAGGCCGTGATCGCGACGCTGGTGTACCGCGCCATGATGAAGCGCTACGCGGAGTTTCGCGAACGCGTGGCGGGTGAGGCGCTGCCCGTACCCAGGGCCTACAACGAGCTGGAGCCGGCGCCTGCAGCTGCGCTCGTGCCCGCGGCCGAGGGCTCCGAGCCGCGTTGAACGGCGACGCGGTCGCCGCTTTGAATGTGTTGCGCGTCGTAGCCGCGCATCAGGGCGTCACCGAGCATCAGGCCCATGCGCACGTAGCCGCGCGGCGTGAGATGAATGTGATCGGGCGCGCCCATGCGCGGGTTGGCGCGCACCCATTGGTCCATCGCCCCCTCGCCGCCCATGAAGGAGTAGGCATCCCAGAAACCACAGCCGAACTCCGGGGCCAACCGGCGCTGCTCGGCGATGATCTCGAGCAGCCGCGGGCGCGTCACCCAGTTGCCCTGCTCGGACTTGGGGAAATCACCGGGGCCGACCAGCACGCAGCTGGCCGCGGGTAACGCCTGGCGCACCCGACCGAGGACGCGGGAGAGATCGGCAGCGTACTCCTCGATCGGCTGGCCGCGATCGGTCGTCTCATTGGTGCCATAGGCCAGCAGCACCAGATCAGGCGCGCGCCGCTGCATGTGCTCGGTCCAGAGCTTCTGGTCCCAGAGCAGCATGCTGGCCGCGCGCGTCCCCTTGATGCCGAGCGTGTCGAGCACCAGGCCCGGCCCCATGCGCTCGACGCTGAGGCCAAACAGGCGCGACTGGCCCTGGCCGAGCGAGCGCACCTCCACGTCGTGCCAGCCGAGCGGGCGCTCGAACGTGTGGTAGCGAGCTTCGACGCTGCTCGCGCGCGTCGAGAGCCGGACGGGCGCCTCTCCGTCCACGCGCACGCTGATCTCCGCGCCGTCGGGCTCTGCCGCGTAGTACAGCCCGTATTGGCTTGCCGTCAGATCCGGGTCGCTCTCGTTGCTGGGCTCGATCCGCACCCAGGTGTTGGGCCCCGCCAGCGCGGCCGAGCCGGCGAGGCCGAATTGATGCTTGCGGGCGCGGCCGTTCACCGGCAGCTTGGGCGCTTCGAGCGGCGCCTTGGCTTGCACGTACTCCACCACGGTGCCGTGGCTCCGGACGCGAACGTCGTGGTGGGACCAACCGCGCTCCATGCCCACGGGAATGAAGCCGGGGCCTCCATTGCCGAAGCGCGACTGCAAATAGTAGCGCAGGTAGCTCGAGTAAATGCCCGCCTGGGTGTGGGACGCGCCGTAGGCCAGGATGCGGACTTTGTTCTTCTCTTCGGGGGCCGTCGCCAGCGCGTCGAGCGCTGCGTGAAAGTGTGCGAGCGAGGCCTCGTTCTCCACCGGCACGAAGCGGCCGAGCGCGTTGCCGTTGAGCGGCGTCGGCTTCTGCCCTTCGTCGAGCACGACCTGTCGTGCGGGAATGCTACGCCCCAGCGCGTCCTCCGTGCCCTGGTCGCGCCCCAGGATGCGCTCTTGCGCGCGCACGCGGGCGCGCAAGATGGCCGGGCTGAAGACGGGGGACGCGACGGCCTCTGCTGCGCCCGTCTCCCGGGGCGTGACGAGGCTCGGCGCGAGCGCAGTGCCAGCCGGATCGGAGAGCTGCGCCGACGCGACGTCCGAGCCGACCGCGGCGGAGGGCGCGTCGTCCGGCGCGCGGGAGGCGCGAGCGAGCGATAGACCTGCGGCGGCGAGTAGAACCAGCCCCGCCAGGCGTCGCGCCGAGGTCATCCTTCGGGTATAGCAGACAACCGAAAAGGCTTGCATTTGGGCGTACCGCTCGCGCCTTTTGGGGAGCGACCGCCAGCCTTGCAATCTTAAGTCAGCCGGCGCGGAAACGCGTCATTCAGGCACGCCCCTGGGCGAGCCGGTGCCGCCAGCCTTCCAGCAGATTGGCGTGGGCACGCACGCTGAGCACGGATCCATCCGCCGTGTAGGATTGCGACAGCACGCGAGCCTGGGCATGGATTTCCCCGATCAGCTCTCCGCGGGCGAAGGGGATCTCGAGCACGGCCTCCGCGTAGTCCGCCTCGAAAAACGCCACCAGCGCCGCCCGCAGCCGCAGCACGTCGGCCGGCGCATGGGCGCTGATCGCGAGCGCCCCGGGGATCCCGGCCAGGAGCTCGTCCCGGGCCTCGGGCGTCACTTTATCGATCTTGTTGAAGGCCACCAGGGTGGGGATGTTGCCCGCGTCGACCTCCGCCAGCACGCTGGTCGTGACCTGCATCTGCGTGCGCCATTCCGGATCGGCGGCGTCCACCACGTGCAGCAGCAGGTCCGCATCCAACGCCTCGTCGAGCGTGGTGCGGAAGGAGGCGAGCAGGTGGTTGGGCAGATTGCGGATGAAGCCGACCGTGTCGGCCACCAGGATGCGCGGCATGCTGTCGGGAATGGCCCGCACGAGGGTGCCGAGCGTGGCAAACAGCTGGTCCTCCACATAAGCGTCGGCCCCGGTGAGCGACTGCATCAGCGAGGACTTGCCGGCGTTGGTGTACCCCACCAGCGCCACGACGGGCGTTTCTTCCCGCCGGCTCCGCCGCGTGGTGCGCTGCGCCGTCTCCCGCTCCAGATCCTGGCGCACCTGCGCGACGCGACGGCGGATCAGCTGCTTGCGGATCTGCAGGTTGCTCGTGCCCTTGCCACCGCGGCCGCCGCCGCCCTCCTGCGCGTCTAGCGCCGAGTCGTCCCGCACGCGGGGCGCCTCATAGTTCAGCCGCGCCAGCTCCACCTCCAGCTTGGCCGTCCTGGTCTGCGCGCGCCGGGCAAAGATGCGCAAGATGACCTCCGTACGGTCGAAGACCTCGGCCTCCAGGGTCTGGCCCAGGTTGCGCTGCTGGCCCGGCGTGAGCTCACCGTCGAACACGACGAACGGGCTCTCCGCGTCGAGCACCTGAGGGGTGTGGGCGAGAATGAGCTCCGTCAGCTCTTTCAGCTTGCCGGTGCCGAGAACGAGGGCCGAGGATACCTCCTGCCGCTTCTGGACCAGCCGAGCCAGGGTGGGGATGCCCAGGCTGCTCAGGAGGTGTTGGAGCTCGCGCAGCGAGACCTCGCCCTCGTGCTCGGGCTGGCTGTGACGTTGAACGGACACGAGGATCGCACCGCGGGGAGGAGCCTGGGTGGCGATGGTAGACGCGGGGGCAGTCGGCTTGGTCATACAGACCTCCTTCGAAGAGGCAGACAGAAGATGAGGGGGTAGCGGGGGCCCGGGTTCGGTGGGGGGCTGCTCGGGGGAGCTGCCCGGGTGCAGCGAGCTCGCTGGGGGCGCCTGCTTCGTTCGGCGGCTGCGGCGACAGCCTGCGCTGGACCGCCGCTGGGCTGCCTTGGACTTCGTGCTCTGAGACCGCTCGCGACGACTATTCGAGGAGCGCTGGGGGTGCGCCCATCAGCGGAGCGAGGACGCCACTAGTGGAGTGAGGACACTGCCACCACGGCATCGTTGCAAGGGAACAGTCGCTACACCGGAGCAGGACCGCCGCAAGCTCGCCTCCACACGGAAGCCGGCGCGTGGAAGGCAATGGCATGGGAAGCAATTGCATGGGAAGCAATTGCACGGAAACCTACGGAAAACAGAGGCTCAGAGGAAACGTAGTGCGCTGAACAAATACATGGCCGAGCCAATATGACGTGGGTTTGACCTCAATGCAACCCCGGCGCCATCGCTGGCCAAATGACCCGGCGGCAGCCGCGCTGCACGGCTCTTTTTTCTTGCCCACGCGAGCGTCTACCGGGCCCACGCGTTCTGCGGGCGGCGTGTCACCCCGGGCCAGTTTTTGGCATTGGGTCGCGGGCTGGCCGCTCGCTGGCCAGCGGAGTGCCACGGGTGGTATGGGGCGCGTGCCCTCGAGGGTGGGGGCAGCTGCGCCGTTAGTGTGACTACGAGAGCAACCATGAGCGATCGCAAGACCATCGTCGACCACGCCGTCCGCTGGGAGAAGGAGGCCCCCGATCGGCTCCACTTCATTCAACCACTCGGTGGAGGCACGGCGGATCTCGCCACCTGGACCTTCGGACAGGCGGTGCGAGAGGCGCGGCGCATGGCCGCATACCTGCGCAGTCTGAAGCTGCCCCCGAAGAGCCGGATCGCCATCTGCTCCAAGAACTGTGCGCACTGGATCCTCGCGGACTGGGCGATCTGGATGGCCGATCACGTCTCGGTGCCGCTGTATCCAAACCTGAACGCCAGCACCGTGCGCTATATCCTGGAGCACTCCGACGCGCGGCTGCTGTTCGTGGGCAAGCTCGATCCGATCTGGGAGGAAATGAAGAGCGGTGTGCCGGAGGGCGTGCTGCGCGTAGCCTTTCCGCTCGCACCGCGCAGCGCCGATCCGCGCTGGGACGAGCTGGTCTCGCGGCACGAGCCGCTCCTCGAGCTGGCGCAGCGGGCGCCCGAGGAGATGGCGACCATCGTCTATACCTCCGGCAGTACCGGTCAACCCAAGGGGGTGATGCTGAGCTTTGGTGCCATCGCGGCGGCCACCACGGGCATCTGCAAGTTGTTCGAGATGACGCCGAGCGATCGCATGTTGTCGTACCTGCCCATGGCTCACACCATGGAGCGCTGGCTGGTCAACTGCGGCTCCACTCAGGCCGGGTTTCAGGTCTTCTTTGCCGACACCATCGATAGCTTCGTGCACGACCTGAAGCGCGCGCGTCCTACCCTGTTTTTGTCGGTGCCGCGCCTGTGGCTCAAGTTTCAATCGGGGGTGTCCGACAAGCTCCCGCAGAAGAAGCTCGATCGCCTGCTGGCCATTCCGGTGCTGGGCTCCGTGGTGAAACGCAAGGTGCTGAGAGGCCTCGGGCTGGATGCCGTGCGCATCGCTGGCTCCGGCTCGGCACCCATGCCGCCGGAGTTGATGGCCTGGTATCGCAAGCTGGGGCTCGAGCTGCTCGAGGGCTATGGCATGAGCGAGAACTTCAACTACTCGCACGTGAGCCGGCCAGGACACGTGCGCGTGGGGTACGTCGGCAATGCCTACGAGGGCGTCGAGTGCCGGATCAGCCCGGAGGGAGAGGTACAGATCAAGAGCCCGGGGATGATGCTTGGATACTTCAAGCAGCCCAACGAGACGCACGCCGCCTTCACCCAGGATGGCTTCCTCAAGACGGGGGACCGCGGCAGTCTCGACGAGGTGGGGCGCTTGCGCATCACGGGGCGGCTCAAGGAGATCTTCAAGACTTCCAAGGGCAAATACGTCGCGCCGGCACCCATCGAAGGGGAGTTGGTGAACCATCCGCGCATCGAACAGTGCTGCGTGAGCGGCGCGGGCCAGCCCCAGCCCTACGGGTTGCTCGTGCTCAACCGAGCCAGCAAAGCGGCGCTCGATGCCGGCGGCAAGTCCGCGATCGAGGCGGAGTTGATCGCCCAGCTCGAGCACGTCAATGCTGGGCTCGAGGGGCCGGAGCAGCTGCAGTTCTTGTGCGTGGTGAGCGACGAGTGGCTGCCGGAAAATGGCTTTCTCACGCCCTCGCTGAAGATCAAAAGGAGCCGGGTCGAAGACGCCTACGCGAGCTACGTGCCGGGCTGGTACTCGCAGCGGCGCAAGGTCGTTTGGGCCGAGACCCAGGTGACGCACTAGCCTGCCGGGGCGAGCGTCGCGATATCAGTCAGCCCGCCGGGATCGTCCCGAAATGGGGCGCCTCCACTGATGCGCCGTGCAACAGCGCGGCAATATCGGCGGGAATGATCCCCGTCCGTCACACTGCGCCCTCCTGTCGGCAGTAGTCTGCGGCCCGTGGGTCACCAGCTGCACACATATGCGGTGTCGTGCCCACATTGGTATCCATGGTAGTCTTGCCACTTCAGGAGCCACGCTTGACGACGCCCACCCATTCTTTGCTCTGGCTTGGCTGCGGTTGTCTGCTGTCCAGCGGGGCGGCAGGCTGCCTCTCGCTCGAGCCGCTCGACTCCTATGCCGAGGGCGAGCCCTCCGCGCGTCTCGTGGGCGCGGATGCCCCGCTCGAACTCGACTCCGAAGCGGCGGCGGAGACCTCGACCGCAGACCTCGAGCCGGACGCCGGAGCACCCATCGCGGGGGATGGCGGAGCCGCGTCCAGCGCGGGTGGCGAGTCGATCCTGGATCCGGCAGCGCTCGGCTTCGACCCGAGTGTCGCTTTGGCCGCCGATTGCACGGCTCCCGGCGAGTTCTTGGATGCGGCGCAGCGGAGCTGCTACCTGGAGGGGCAGACCGCCGTGGCCTGGACGGACGCGAGGCAACGCTGTCAGAGCTGGGGCGGCGAGCTCGTGGCCATCGATTCGCGGCAGGAGGATGACTTCCTCACTGCTCGACTGGACATCACGGTCTGGATCGGAGCCAGCGATCGCGTTCAGGAAGGCCGTGTCGTCGGCCTCGAAGGCGCGCCGCTGCCGTTCACCAACTGGGCTGCCGGGCAACCCGATGATTTTCAGAATCGCGAAGACTGCGTCGTCAAGCAGGCGGCTTCCGGTGCCTGGAATGATCTGCCCTGTGGCAGCTCGCGCAGCTACGTGTGCGAGCGCAGTGAAGGCTAGGGGCTCAGCCCCAGGCTAGGGGACCCGTGCGGCTGCCGCCGCGCTGCGACGCCCCCGCACGAGCGGACGGCGAACGTCCCAGATCAGGCCGATGCGCTCCAGCCCGAGCAGCGTGTAGTAGGTGACGTCGAGCTCCCACCAGCGCAGCCCCTGCCGGGCTGAGCCCATGTCGTGATGGTGGTTGTTGTGCCAGCCCTCCCCCAGCGTCACGAGGGCCAAGAGCGCGTTGTTGCGAGAGTCGTCCGACGTCTCGAAGCGGCGCGACCCCCAGACGTGGGCCAGAGAATTGATGCACATGGTGGCTTGCAAGCACGCCATGGTGGCGACCACAAAGCCCCAGACCACGCCCGCATAGCCGGCGATCAGGTACATCCCGCCGGCGTACACCACGATCGGCATCCACTTGTGGCGATCGAGGAAGCGGAGCTCGGGGTAACGCGCCAGATCGCGCACGTTCGCCAGGTTCGGCCGATCGTGGCTGCCGTCCAGGAACCAACCGATGTGGGCGTGCCAGAAGCCACGTTGCACCGGTGAATGGGCGTCGTCGGGAGTATCGGAGTGCCGGTGATGGGAGCGGTGCCAGCTCGCCCACCAGAGCGGTCCGTTTTGCATGGCCGTCGTGCCGAGTAGCCCGAGCACGAACTGGAAGACACGAGAGGTCTTGAAGGCGCGGTGCGAAAAGTAGCGGTGATAGCCGGCGGTGATGGCCCACATGCGCACCGTGTAGCTGCCGAGCCCGAGCGCGAGCAGCTGCCAGCGCCACGGCACCGTGAAAACGAGCAGCAGCGCCAGATGCATGACCAGTAATAGGACGGTGGACAGCGCCCCGAGCGCTCGCGCCCCTCTGGTGGGAGCGAGCGACGGCGTTGAAATGGGGGCCGGGGGCAGCGGCGAAGTAGCCGTAGACATGGCAGATCCGTTCGAGGACCCGCAACTGGGGTGCTCGCGAGCCGCTTCGCGCTTGCCCACCTGCCCTCATGGGAGGAGCGAAGGGGGCTGCGCGGGAGGGCCGATAGGCGAGCGAGCGGGCTTCCTTCTCCAAAGTATGACTGGGATTGGCGCCGACGCACGCGTGTCCCGGGCTGCATCGTCACGCCGACGGAGGCTCGCTTTCCAATCCGCTGGGAAACTTGAGCGCCGAGCCAGGTGAGGTCCCTGACGCGGGTGTGACGCTCTGCATTGAAACCAGCTGTGTCTGCATGCTAGCCGTGCGGCATGGGATCGTCCGGTATCGACGCCAAGTCAGGTTTGAAAGATCAGCCCGCTTCGGGCCAGGCACGGGTGGGGAAACCGCCTCAACCGGGGCAACCGCTGGTCACTCATATCTTCACCGCAGATCCATCGGCGCATGTGTTCGACGGCCGGATCTACATCTACCCGTCCCACGACGTCGAACATGGAGTGCCGGCCGACGATGAGGGCGCTCACTTCGACATGGTCGACTATCACATCCTCTCCATGGACGATCTCGCTTCGCCCGTGATGGACCATGGCCCGGCGCTCAGCGTTGGGGACGTGCCGTGGGCGGACAGGCAGATGTGGGCACCTGACGCCGCGTATCGCGACGGTGTGTACTACCTGTTCTTTCCCGCCAAGGATCGTCAGGGCATCTTCCGTATCGGTGTCGCCGAGAGCGCACGGCCCGAGGGGCCGTTCGTGGCGCGGCCCGAGCCCATCCGCGGCAGCTTCAGCATCGACCCCTGCACGTTCATCGATGATGACGGCCAGGCGTACATGTACTTTGGCGGCCTCTGGGGCGGGCAACTCGAGCGCTGGCAGACCGGGCGCTACGATGTCAACGGCCAGGGGCCGGCGCTGGATGCGCCGGCGATTGGACCGAGAGTGGTGGCGCTGACGCGCGACCTCCGTGCTTTCGCCGGGCCCGTGCAGGAGATCGTGATCAACGACGCGGCCGGCGTGCCGCTCCGTGCCGGCGACACCGAGCGGCGCTTCTTCGAGGCCAGCTGGTTGCACAAGTATCGCGGCACCTACTACTTCTCCTATTCCACCGGTGATACGCATCTGCTCGCGTACGCGACGAGCACCTCGCCCACGGGGCCCTTCACCTACCGCGGCACGATCCTGGAGCCGGTGCTGGGTTGGACCACGCACCACTCGATCGTCGAGTTTCGCGGGCGCTGGTACCTATTTTATCACGACAGTACGCTGAGCGAGGGCGTCACCCATCTGCGCTGCGTCAAGGTGGCACCGCTCGAGTACGAAGCCGACGGCTCGATCCGCAAGGTCGTGCCGGTGCAGAGCTGAAGCCCGTCGGGCGCTCGACGCTCCCAAAAGGTCGAATCGCCGAGACACCGTGAGCTCCCAGGTTCGGAACGTGGGGTCGCCGCCGGATTTGTGATTCCTGGCGGCCACGGCCTGGGCGGTCTCTCCTCGAATGCTGCTTCCAGCTCGGCTGTAGTCCGGCGACCGGCCGGGCTGAACCCTCCGATTTCTTCCGGCGGCGGCGCGCGGGATGTCGAGACCTGGAGGGCGGCTCCGACTCGTTCTCGCAGGCAGCTTTTCGCGGCGCCGGACGGCGGCGCGCACAGCGAGGAGATGCCGCTTCCAAGACCAAGCTTGGAATGGCAAGAACGGAGAGGAGAACGAGATGAAGTACATGCTCATGATGAACGCCACGGCGAAGGACTGGAGCGGCTTTGGGGCGATGGCGCCGCAGGACATCCAGGCCCACGTCGGTTTCATGCACCAGCTGAACAAGGAATTGAGAGCGTCGGGGGAGCTGGTGGACGCGCAGGGCCTGACCGGACCGGAGCAGGCCAAGGTCGTGCGCGCGCGCGGCGGCGAGGCGCCGGCAATCACCGACGGCCCGTTTTCGGAGGCCAAGGAATTTCTCGCGGGCTACTGGGTGCTCGACTGCAAGAGCCATGACCGAGTGATCGAGATTGCCGCGCGCATCTCGGCGGCGCCCGGCCGCGCCGGCGCTCCGCTCAACATCCCGGTGGAGCTGCGGCCGATCGGGGCTCCGCCGCAAGTCTAGTCAGTGGCCGTCGAGGCTTCGTCCAAGGCGTTCGAAGGCCTGCTGCGCGAGCTCGCGCCGCAGGTCTTGGGCGCCTTGTTACGTCGCTTCCGCGACTTTTACGCCGCCGAGGACGCGGTGCAGGAAGCGCTCGTAGCGGCGGCGCTCGCCTGGCCGCGCGAAGGCGTGCCGGACCATCCGCGCGCCTGGCTGATCCAGGTCGCCTTTCGCCGGCTCGCCGATCAGGCACGCGCGGAGCAGGCTCGCCGCCGGCGCGAGGAGGTGCTCGCGACCGAGCAGGGGCCGCTCGTCACGGAGCTCGAGCCGGAGGTCGACGCGGAGGCGGACGACACGCTGCTGTTGCTGCTCATGTGTTGTCATCCCGCGCTCACGCCGGCGTCTGCCATCGCACTGACGCTGCGGGCCGTCGGCGGCCTGACTACCGCCGAGATCGCCAAGGCGTTTCTGGTGCCGGAGGCCACGATGGCGCAGCGGATCAGCCGCGCCAAGCAGACGGTCAAGGCCTCGGGGGTGCCCTTCCAACGGCCGACCAGCGCCGAATGGACCGCGCGCCTCGGCAACGTGTTGCACGTCCTCTACCTGATCTTCAACGAGGGGTACACCTCGAGCTTCGGCCCGGACTTGCAGCGCAGTGAGCTCGCCAACGAGGCGATCCGGTTGACCCGCATGGTGTACCAGTTGCTGCCCTCCGATGCGGAGGTGGCCGGGCTCCTGGCGCTCCTGCTCTTGACCGATGCGCGGCGCCGCGCGCGCAGCGGGCCCGACGCGGAGCTGATCCCTCTCGACGAGCAGGATCGAAGCTTGTGGGACCCGGCGGAGATCGCGGAAGGTGTGGCGCTGATCAGCGCCGCGCTGCCACGGGGTGCCGTCGGTCCCTACCAGCTGCAAGCGGCGATCGCGGCCATTCACGACGAGGCGCCGCGTGCCGAGGACACGGACTGGCCACAGATCCTCGCCCTGTACAGCTTGCTCGAGCGCATGCTCGACAACCCGATGGTGATGCTCAACCGCGCGATCGCTCTCGCGATGGTACACGGGCCCCAGGCCGGGCTGGAGCGGTTGAAGGCGCTGGATGTCGACGGGCGATTGTCCGGGCATCATCGGCTGGATGCGGTGCGGGCGCACCTCCTGGAGATGGCGGGGGCACGGCAGGACGCCGTCGCTCACTACAAGGTGGCGGCGGGCCGCACGACGAGCCTACCGGAACAGCGCTACCTCTTGGCGCGCGCAGCGCGCCTGTGCGACCGACAGGGTTGAGCGGGGGCAGCCGATTGCGCGCGCGCGAAGGTCCATGTTACTGCTCGCGTGATGGGGAAGCGCCGCGAGAGTTCGCACACGGTGGGAAGTGACCCCGTTGGGGCCGAGCCCCGCTAGAAGAGGCGGAAAACAGCGTGTCTGTCGCCGTTCACGTCGATCGGAGCTGCCTGATGAGAGCCGCGGCCGAGCGCGTCGTCGACTTGGCCGAGCGAGCAGTCGGTGCCCGCGGCCGCTTTACCTGGGCCCTCGCCGGTGGCAGCACGCCCGAGGGGCTCTACACCTTGCTGGCGAGCAGCGAGTTTGCGGCTCGCATCGACTGGACACGCGTGCACTTTTTCTGGGGAGATGAGCGTTGCGTTTCGCCCGATCACGAGCAGAGCAACTATCGGATGGCACGCCGCAGCCTGCTGGACGTGGTCCGGCCACCCGCGGCCCACGTGCACCGGATGCAGGGGGAGCTCCCGCCGGCGCTCGGGGCGCGCGCCTACGAGCAAGAGCTGGAGCGCTGCTTCGAGCGCCCGGTGGGAGACGGCCTGCCTCGTTTCGATCTGATCTTGCTCGGCATGGGCGCGGACGGTCATACGGCGTCCCTGTTTGGAGGCACCGCTGCGCTCGGCGAAACCGAGCGCTGGGTGGTGGACAATCAGGTCCCACAGCTCGGCGCGGTGCGCTTGACCGTCACCTTGCCGCTGCTCAACGCCGCGGCACACGTGCTCTTCCTGGTGGCCGGGGCGGACAAAGCGCCCAGGCTCGCTGCCGTGCTTTCCGCCGCGCCGTCACGCGACGAGCTCTTGCCTGCGGCGCGGGTGCGCCCCAGCTCGGGGGAACTCGAGTGGCTCGTAGACGCACCCGCCGCGGCCTTGCTCCCGCAGAGTCTCCCAACCTCCGACAGAGAGAATGAAACGCCATGACAACCACTCGACAGAGCTCCAGCCAGCACCCGGACCTGACGGAGCCGGTGACCTCCCTCGATCACGTGAGGGGCCCCGAAACGGCGGCGGTCACGCTGGTTGAATACGGAGATTTTCAGTGCCCGTACTGCGCGCACGCCTACCCCGTGGTGCGAGAGCTGGAGCAGCGCTTCGGCGGCGACCTGCGCGTCGTCTTTCGCCACAACCCGCGCGCCTTCGATCATCCGCGCGCGCCCTACGCGGCGGAGGCGGCGGAGGCGGCCGGGGAGCAAGGCCGTTTCTGGGAGATGCACGATCTGTTGTTCGTGCACCAGAACGCGCTCGAGGATCGCGATCTGCTCGGCTATGCAAAGACGCTGGGTCTGGACCTGGAGCGCTTCGGGGCGGACCTGAGCACGCGCCGGCACAAGGCGCGCGTGCACGCCGATGAACTCGGCGGGGTGCGCAGCCACGTGATTTCGACGCCGACCTTCTTCATCAACGGTCAGCGCTTCCAGGACACACCGGACATCGAGAGCCTCTCTCGCGCGATCGCTGCTGCCCGCGAGGCGGCTCACTCCACGGCTCACTAACCCGGAACTCGGAGCAACCACAGCCATGCAACTCGGTATGATTGGCCTTGGGCGCATGGGCGCCAACATGGTGCGCCGCTTGATACGCAGCGGGCACGAGTGCGTGGTGTATGACCGCGCCCCGGCCGCGATCTCGGCATTGACCGAAGAGGGGGCGCGCGGCGCCTCTACGCTGGCCGAGTTCATCAAGCAGCTCGAGCGGCCGCGAGCCGTTTGTTTGATGGTGCCGGCGGCCTACGTGGACGCGACGCTGGACCAGGTGGGCGCGCTGCTCGAACCGGGGGACATTCTGATCGACGGCGGCAACTCCAACTACCAGGACGGCATCGCTCGGGCCGAGCGCCTGAAGCAACGTGGCCTGCATTTCGTGGACATGGGCACGAGCGGCGGCGTTTGGGGCCTGGAACGTGGTTATTGCCTGATGATCGGCGGCGAACGAGAGGTCGTACAACGGCTCGATCCGATCTTCCGCGCCCTGGCGCCCGGCAACGCCGGGGTCGCGCGCACGCCGGACCGGGCCAACAGCGGCACGGCCGAGCTGGGCTACCTGCACTGTGGACCCAACGGAGCGGGCCACTTCGTCAAGATGATCCACAACGGCATCGAGTACGGCCTGATGGCGGCGTACGCCGAGGGCTTCAACATCCTGGCCAACGCGGGCCTTGGCAAGACGCACGCGGGCACTCCCGCGGACGCCGAGACGACACCGCTGCGGCACCCCGAGCACTATCAATATGAGTTCCCGCTCGGAGACATTGCCGAGCTTTGGCGCCGCGGCAGCGTGGTCACCTCTTGGCTGCTCGACTTGACGGCTCAGGCGCTGGCGCGCGACGCGACGCTCGCACAGTTCAGCGGTAACGTGGCCGACTCGGGGGAGGGGCGCTGGACGGTCGCTGCCGCCAATGAGCTGGGGGTGCCTGCCCACGTGCTCACGGCGGCGCTCTTCGAGCGCTTTGCTTCGCGCGGCCAGGACGGCTTCCAGAACAAGGTGCTTTCGGCGATGCGTTTCGGCTTTGGCGGGCACGTCGAGAAGTCTGCGAGCGAGCTCGGTGGAGGGAAGAAATGAAAGGCAACGGTCAGCGTTCTGACGCGCTCGTGTTCTTCGGTGCGTCCGGCGATCTCGCGTACAAGAAGATCTTCCCGGCGTTTCAGGCCATGGCCCGTCGCGGTAAGCTCGATTTCCCCGTGATCGGCGTCGGTCGTTCCGGCTGGAACCGCGAGCAGCTGGTGCAACGCGCCCAGGCGAGCGTCAGCGAGCACGGGGGGCTCGACGCTCAGGCGTTCGCCACGTTGGCAGAGCGCATCGAGTACGTCGACGGCGACTATAATGACCCCGCGACCTTTGAAAAACTGCACACCATTCTGTGTGCGCGTGGTGCTAAACGCCCGGCGCACTACCTGGCCATTCCGCCGAGCGTTTTTCCGAGTGTGGTGCAGAAGCTGCACCTCGCCAGCTGCACCAAGGATGCGCGCGTGATCGTGGAGAAGCCGTTCGGGCGCGACCTCGAGTCGGCGCGCTCGCTCAACCGCACGCTGCACGAGGCGTTTCCCGAGCAGGACATCTTCCGCATCGATCACTATCTCGGCAAAGAGGCGGTGCAGAACATGCTGTACTTCCGCTTCGCCAACGCGTTTCTCGAGCCGATCTGGAACCGCCACTACGTCGAGAACGTGCAGATCACGATGGCGGAGAGCTTCGGCGTGAAGGGCCGCGGCAAGTTCTACGAGGAAACGGGCGTCGTGCGCGACGTGATCCAGAACCACCTGCTCCAGATCATCAGCTACCTCGCGATGGAGGCGCCCTCCGGCACGTATGCGGAGGCGATCCGCGACGAGCAGGTGAAGGTGCTGCGCAGCGTGCGGCCGATCACGCCGGAGAACCTCGTGCTCGGGCAGTTCCGCGGCTACCGCGATGAGCCAGGCGTGGAGAAGGACTCGAAGGTACCGACGTATGCGGCGCTCAAGCTGTTTGTCGACTCCTGGCGCTGGGAAGGCGTGCCGTTTCTGGTTCGCGCCGGCAAATCGCTGGAGACGACCTATACGGAGGTGCTGGTGGAACTCAGGAACGCGCCGCCCGTCGTGTTCCAGGAGCCGGCGCCCAAGCTCGGCAACTACATCCGGTTCCGTCTGAGTCCGAGCGTCGCGATCGGGATCGGCGCCCGCGCCAAACGCGGTGGCGACATCATGGTGGGCGACCCGGTGGAGCTGTCTGTCGTGGAGGAGGGCGTGCAAGGGCAGGCGGGGCGGCTAGGCGACTACGAACGGCTGCTCGGGGACGCGATGGAGGGCGACGCCACGTTGTTCGCGCGCCAGGATGTGGTGGAGGCCGCCTGGGCCATCGTCGATCCGGCGCTCCGGGTCACGGCACCGCTCCACGAGTACGACTCCG
>Ga0315912_10000886_pt1 | contig 43337 bp, 35 predicted proteins | sample VfabasoilMG_FD_204469 | JGI IMG/M metagenome (GOLD analysis project Ga0315912, IMG submission 204469) | Garden soil microbial communities collected in Santa Monica, California, United States - V. faba soil | ecosystem: Environmental > Terrestrial > Soil > Garden | place: USA: California... | reverse complement strand
TACCTGCCGGTGCGGGGGCGGGAACGCCCCCAGAAACAGAGCTAGAGCTGCGCTGCGAAGCAGCGCGCGTGGCGAAGCCACGCCTCGGAATTGGCAAAGCCAATTACGCGATATGCTCTAGTGCTTCGTAAAGGTCCCGTTCTGGAGCAGCACCTCGATGACCGCTTCGGTCACGAGGCGATTCCCCACGGCGTTCGTGTGCGAATCGTCCGGTAAGTACAGATCCACCGTGCCGCGATCGAGCTCCGCCGCCAGCAAGCGGTCGGTGCGCAGGATCGGCACTTGCTCCGCGAGCGCCTGGATGTGGTTCGGGGTAGCGTGCGCTCGGTCTCGCATGTACCGGGCGTAGATCGACGACTTGTCGGGGAACGCCACGAACATGAAGCGAGTGCGCCCGTTGCTTTCGACGAGCGCTTCCACGCGGCGCAGGCCCTGCACTGCCCGGTTCACGTCTTGGGTACCGAAGTTATTCTTCCGTCGATCGATACTGAGCATCAGTAGCTCCGACGAGCGCGCCGAAGAGAACAGGTCCCCCCGGTTGAGTTCCGCCACATCGGTGCCGTCCGCGGCGAGTCTGAGGCCGAGGCGCGTCTGCACGGCCGACGCTACCTCGCGCATCGTCTGCAGGGCGGGTGCAGAGCGGGGCCGATCGCGCAAGGTCCTTGGCGCGTGCCGCGGCCGGAGCACGAGAGGCGGCGCCACGATGGGGCGCGGCGGCGCGCCAGGCGCATCGAGCACGACCTCCAGAAAAGAGAGCCGTTCCAGGAGCGACCGTTCCACCGTCTCGTAGATCAGGAGCCGCGGCGGGTGGCTCGCAAACATCTCGCTCTTGAGGAGTGCCTTGAAATCCTTCGGCTTGCCCCACAGGCAAAAAATGCTCGCTCCGCTCGCATCCGAAAGGTAGTCGAGCCAGCTGTTCGTGTACTCGAGGGCCGAGAACGAATCGCCGACGACCACGATGTCGTAGGGCCGGTCGTACCCCGAGGCATGGTTCACGATGCGATACTCTCGTCGCTCGAAGAACTCCTGCCGCCGGTTCCAGCCGTAGTCGCGTTCAGGTAGAGCGGCGACTCGCGTCTGACTGCCGTAGTACGGCTCCCACGTGGCGAACTCGGGAGCTAGCGCCGCGAAAAACAAAGCGATCAGCAGTCCGACGAAGAAGCCGTAACGGCGGAACGGATTGGTGATCGAGCGCGGCATCGTGCTCAAAACTGGTAGTAGATGAAGGGGCTGACGCCCGACATCGTCACGAACGCGAGCACGAACAGCGCGGCCACCGCGACGCCCCAGCCGTAGCTCGGCCGGAAGCGCCACCGCATGATGGCGGGTGGGCGCTCGATTTCGCCGGGGTACGTTTCGGTGGCGAGGCGGTAACCGAAAAAGACCTGCTGCGTGTTGGGCGCGAAGAGCGCGACGCAGGCGATGACCAGCGTCGCCGCCAGCGCTGCCGGTTCGGCCGGTGCCTGGCCGAGTCCGTTCATACCGCTCATGCCTTTCCACACGCCGATCGCCACTCGCATGTTGTCGGCGCGAAACGGCACCCAGGCCACGAGCACGCAGACGAGCGTGAGCACGCGCGCAGCCAGGCGGTAACCCGTACGCCGGCGGAGCGGTCCGAGCCCCCGCCGCTCGAGCAGGCTCTCCCAGCCGCGTTGCACGACGAGGTAGCCGCCGTGTAGGCCCCCCCACAGCATGAATTTCCATGCTGCTCCGTGCCAGATGCCGCCGAGCAACATGGTGATGAAGAGGTTCAGGTTCTGGCGGAGCGGGCCGCGACGGTTGCCACCGAGTGGCACGTAAAGGTAGTCGCGCAAGAAGCGCGAGAGCGTCATGTGCCAGCGGCGCCAGAAGTCCTTGATGCTCAACGCCTTGTACGGTGAATTGAAGTTGAGCGGCCAGCGCAGGCCGAACAAGGCCGCTAGTCCGATCGCCATGTCCGAATAGCCCGAGAAGTCGAAGTAGAGCTGCAGGGCGTAGGCGAGGGTGCCGAACCATGCCGTGCTGGCCGAGGGGTCGCCCGAGTCCGACTCGAACGTCGCATCGGCATGGACGGAGACGGTGTCGGCGAAGACGACCTTCTTGAACAGGCCGAACGCGAAGAACGAAAACCCGAGCGCGAGGTTGCGCGCCACCTGGCGCTGGCGCGGATTATCCGAGAGCTGAGGCAAGAGCTCACGGTGGTGGACGAGGGGACCCGCGATCAGATGCGGAAAGAAGACGACGAAGAAGACGTAGCGGAGCAGATCCGGCTCGTCGGGCTTTCCCCGATAAATGTCGAGCAGGTACGCGATCTGCTGAAAGGTGAAGAACGAGATCGCGAGCGGGAGAACGACGCTCTCGAACTCGAAGCGCCTGCCGAGCAGGGCTCCGAGCGTGCCGACGAACAGGCCGGCGTACTTGTAGTAGCCGAGCGCGGCGAGGTTCAGCGCCACGCCGAGCAGCATGAATCGCTTGGCGCCCGCTGAGCCGCGGTTCCTGGCGATACCGCGGCCGATCAAGAAATTTCCGGCGATCGAGGTCGCGAGGATGACGAGGTACGAAGGTCGCCAGTAGCCGTAAAAAAAGAACGATGCGAGGACCAGAAACAGCAGCGCCCCCCGCGGGGCCCGCTCCCTCAGCAAGTGGTAGCCGATGATCACAATCGGCAAGAACACGAGGATGAATTCGTAAGAACTGAAGAGCATCGCCCGCCGAGCGGGCGCTTATACACCGGCGAGGTGCTTGCCGCTCGACGGATCGCCGGCCTCGCGCCATTCAGGCGAGGGAGGTGGCCTTGCGCAGTCTGAGGAGCGTGACCGCCGTCACCAGCACCGGGACCCACGGGGGCGGCAAGAGCCCGAGCGCCGCGACCGCAGCGAGCGCGAGCGCCGGCAAGATCGTGAGCAGGAGATCGATGCGGGCGCGGCGCAGGCAATCTCGAGCGATGTGCAGCGCGAACGCGGCGTCGCGGGCGTCGTCGCTCGCCAGTTCGAGGCCAAAATCGGCGGCCGTCGAGCCTGCGGCCTTCAGCGCGACGGCAACATCGGCGGCACCGAGCGCTGCGTCGTCGGTCGGGCTCCGGCCGATCACCGCTACCGTGGCGCCTCCGCCGACCAGCCGTCGGATCTCGTCACCCTGCTCGGCCGGTGGGATCTCGGGTCGCAGATGGTCGATGGCCAGCGTACGGCCGAGCGCCTCGCACGTTTCGCGAGCGTCGCCGGAGAGCAACGCTGGCTCGAGTCCCGCGTCGAGTAGGTGTTGGACCGCAGCTCGCGCGCCCGGCCGGAGGCCGTCCTGGAGCCCGATCAGACCGAGCAAGCGCCCGGCGAGCGCGACCAGGAGCACCGTCTGACCCATCGATTCGAGCTCCTGGATGCGCCGTTCTGCGATCGCGACGCTGACGTGCTCCTGGAGCAGGAGTGCCCGCGAGCCGACGACCAGTGGCTGGCCGCTCGACGCCACGGCGGTGACACCGAGCCCGGCTCGCGGACGCGGGCTCCGCACGCCGTCCGGCCTCACGCCGCGCGCTCGCGCGGCGCGGACCACGGCGCTCGCGACCGGATGGTGCTCGCCGGCCTCCACCGCGGCCACCAAGGACAGCACCTCCTCGGGTTCGTGCGCGCCGAAGCCCTCGATGGTGGCGACCTCCGGTTCACCGAGCAGCAGCGTGCCGCGCGCGCAGAACACGACCAGCGACGCATGGCCTGCGCGATCCAGGGCTTCTGCCGTGCGAAACACCGCGCCGCGGCGAAGCGCCCCGAGTACGGTAGCCGCGACCCGCAGCGCCGGCAGCGTCGCCGAAACGCCGTGGGCACACGCCGCCTGCACCGCGACGGCGACGAGCAGGATCTCGATGCCGTCGAGGCCGGCGGCGAACGCCGTCAGCGCGGCGATGCCGGTCGCGAGCAATGCGCCGCGCTCGGCGAACGAGCGGCCAAGTCGTGCGACCGGAGCGAGCAGGTCGGCGCGACGCCTTGGATCATTGGTCAGTCTGAGAAACGCGCGATCGTACCCCGACCAGCCGATGACCACGCGCAGCATCCCCTCGGTGAGTCGCGCGCCGGCGAGCACGGTGTCCCCTTCGCCCACGGGCTGCGGCGTCTTCGCAAACAGCCAGGGGACGATACTGCCGGTTCCGGCGCTGACCGTGCCGTCGGCGGGGACGGTGTCACCGGGTTCGACCAGGATCTCTTCCCCCGGCCTGAGGTCGACCGCACGCGCGGGGATCGTGCCGTCTTCGACCACACGGCGCGACTCGGTGTCGAGTGCTCGCTGGATCCCCTCGCGCGCGGCGTCGAGCTGGCGGCGGGCGCGGCGGAGGAGCACGGCGCCGAGCGCCCCGAGCGCAACGATGACGCTCGTCAGCGTGGCCGCATCCGCGGTGCGCGGGTCGCCGAAAAGAAGCGCGCCCCAGGCCACGCCGGCCGCGCCGATCGGCGCAGCAGCGAACGCGGCGGGGTGCAGGTCCGAGGCGTCGCGGCCGCCCGTGGCACGCTCGGTGACGAGCGCGGCGCAAGCCACCGCAGCGAGCACGACGCGCGCAGCGAGCACGACGCGCGACCCACCGGCCAGCGAAAGACCGAGGGCGAGCGCGCTGCCGAGCCCCGCGAGCGACAAGAGCAGGCCGCTCGCACCGGCGACGCGCGGCTCGAGCGGCACCGGCGGCAGCGACTCGCGGGCAGCCGCGTCCAGTGCCCGTGGCGTCTGCAGCCGCTCGAGTGTTTCCGCCGGTGAAACCTTGCGCCCGACCTCCTCCAGTGCGCGCGCGGGGCTCGGCCCGGGACGCCCAGCCGGCGCCTTGCTGCGTTCAGCCAGGAACTCGCGAACCTTGGCGCGCGGGACAGGCAGTGGTGTCGCCCGCGCATCCACGTCGAACTGCTCTCGGCAGGTCGGGCTGCAAAAGTAACGGAAGCGTTCGCGGACGAACGCGACCCGCGAGGCGCGCAGCGGATCGACCGGCGTACCGCAGGTGGAGCAGGGGCGTCGCGGGTCGCCGGCGGGTGCGGCGGCCGGCGACGTCATCGCGGCGCGAAGTCCGCGAACGCGGCGTCGAGCACGGCGAGCGCCTCGGCGATCTCCCGCGGCTGCACCACGAGCGGGGGCGAGAAACGCAGCCCGCGCCCACCGGCGATGCTGAGCAACAGCCCGCGGCTCACGATGTCGTTCAGCACCGCGCGCACGTCGATGCCTTCGCGAAGCACGATCGCCTGCAGCAACCCGGTGCCCCGCGACGATTCGGCGATCGTTGGATGCTTCTGGACGAGCGCCGCGAGGCCACGCGAAAGCTCGAGACCGACCGCTTTCACACGTCCGATCAAGCGCTCGCTCTCGAGCACGCCGAGTACGGCGAGAGCCGCCGCCGACGCGAGCGGATTGCCGCCGAACGTCGAGCCATGACTGCCAGGGGGCAGCGCCTCGGCGAACTCACGCCGGCAGAGCATGGCGCCGATCGGAACGCCGCCGCCGAGGCCCTTGGCCAGCGTCACGACGTCCGGCCGAACGCCGACCGCTTCGCAGGCGAGGAACGTTCCGGTTCGACCGATGCCGGTCTGGATCTCGTCCGCGACGAAGAGCGTCCCCGACGCATCGCAGAGCGCCCGCAGCCCGGCGAGGAAGCCCGGTGGTGCGGGCACGGCGCCGCCCTCGCCCAGGACCGGCTCCACGATCACCGCCGCGACGCGTGGACCGAGCTCGCGCTTCACCGCATCGAGATCGCCGTAGTCGAGATGGCGCCCGCCGGGCAGCGGTCCGAACCCTTCGCGATATTTCTCGGTGCCCGTGACGGCGAGCGACCCGAGCGTGCGGCCGTGGAAGGCGTTGTGAAACGCAATCACGGTCGTCCGTTCCGTCTCGCCCTTCGCGTAGAAGTGCCGCCGCACGAGCTTGAGGCTCGCCTCGACCGCCTCGGTCCCCGTATTGCAGAAGAACGCGCGATCCATGCCCGTCAAGGCGCAGAGCTTCGCCGCGAGACGAACGTTCGGTTCGTTGTAGTAGTAGTTCGACGTCTGAATGAGGCGCGCGGCCTGCTCGCTGATCGCCTTCACGAGCGCTGGGTGTCCGTGCCCGAGCGCGCTGACGGCGACACCCGCCACCATGTCGAGGTAGCGCTTGCCGTCGGCGTCCCACACCAGCGCGCCTTCGCCTCGCACCAGAACGATCGGCGCCTGCCGATAGTTCGGGTAGAGGTAGGTCTGTCCGAGCTCGATGAGCTCTGCCTGGGTTTGTCCGAGCTCGATGAGCTCCGCCTGGGCTGCCGCCATGGTGCCGTGCCATAGCACGGACTCGCCGGGCGAGCGGGCGTCAGCCGCCCTTGCAGCAGCGAAAGCCGGTCGAGTAGTCGTGGTAGCCCGGTTCGTGCGCTGCCGTGACGAAGGCGCAGCCCTGGCCGTGCTCGCTGGTGGTGCTGAAGAAACCGCCCATGAAGACGCCCTTGCCGGTGTTCGAGCGCAGCCGCTTACGGATGCCGTCGGTGAGCGGCACCTTGTCGGCGAGCGTCAGATCGACCCGGTCGGACACCCATTCGTGGAGATTGCCGACCAGATCGTAGGCACCCTCCGCGCTCACGCACCCCGAGCGCTCGCCGGTCAGTGCGAGGAACCCGGGCGCCTGGCAAAGGAGTGGATCGTTGAAGTGCTCGTCGTACTTCCACCCGCGCGGGTCCTTACCGTGGCGGATCGAAAGAAGGTGCGGCTTGCCGGTGTTGCAGCGACCGCTCTCGAAGCGCTCGCCGTAGGGGTACGCGTGCTTGTCGGGTCCGCTGCAGGCGAAGTACCACTCGCTCGCCGAGCACAGTCGCTTGCCGGCATTTTCGCAGGCGAGAGCGGCCTCGACGCGACTGATGTATGATTGGGGTCTGACGCCGGGCGCCGAGCGCGCGAGAAATGTCGCTCCGCTCGGGCGCGCATGGGCCGGGTGCGGCGACAGCGAGCCGTCGTCACGGCGCACGACGAGATGCGCTTCGTAGCGGTCGATGCAGACCGCGCCGGCAGCGATCATCTCCGGGGGACAACCGGCCGAGCTCGGGGGCGCTTGGCTCGGCGAGTTTTGCGCGGCTGGCGTCGTCCGCGGCTCGGGTTTCGCCGCCGGAGGACGCTTCGCCGAATCGGCGTGGGCGGGACGGCTCCACGGGCGCACGAGCAGGGCAGCGGCGACGAGGAGGGCGACGGAGGTGCCCGTCACCACGCCGAGGCGGTGCACCCGCGGGTGCAGGAGACGCATCCCGAGAGCCTACGGGATGCCCGGCGGTCGCGCCAATTCCGGCGTGGCGGGGGCGGCCGCCCGCAGCGCTCCGAGCGTGCGGGCGAGCTCCGCGAAGCCCTCGCCGCGTTCGCCGCGCGTGACGTAGCGCGGCATCAGCGTCGGGCGCCCACGGAGATTCGCCACGCCAATCGTGGACTTGAAGGCACCGAAACAGGCGGCGTCGTTCTCGCTGTCGCCGATGAACGCATAGCGGCCGAGTGCCCTCGTGGCGTCGACGCCGGCGAGCGCTCCAAGGAGGCGCACGGCACCAGAAGCCTTGTCGGTGGCATCGAAACCGACGTGTAGGTGCACGCTCGACACGTGGACCGTCGCGCCGCGCTCGCGCGAAAACGCCGTGACTTCGGCCACCCGGGCGGCGTCCACGCGCCGCACCTCGCCCACGTCGAACGTGTAGTCGGTGAGGCGTTCGCCGGCGTCGTCGGGCGGCTCGAGGTCGGGGAACCGAGCGCGGATCTCGGCAACCAGCGCTGCCAGGCGGTGCGTGCGCTCGGCCCTCACCGCCTCCGGCTCGGCGCCGACGGCGTGACCACTTGGCCCGACCAGGGCGCCGCCGTTCTCGGCCACGCCGCCGTCGATCGGGAACAGCCGCGCGAGGAGCCGCACCCAGCCGAGCGGGCGCCCGGTCACCACGTACAGGCGGAGGCCTGCTTCGCGCAAACGAAAGAGCGCGGAGTAGGCGAGCTCGGTCAATTTGCCGTGATCGAGCAGCGTATCGTCGAGATCGAAGAGAAGGCCGTCGAGGCCGAGGGCCTCCGTGCGGTCGAGCGTGGCAAGAGGTCGCATGGACCGCTCACGCTACGTCGATCTCGGCGATCAGCGAAGTGAGGTAGAGGCCTTCGGGGAACGCCGCGGAAACCGGGTGATCGGCGCCCTGCGTGAAGCGCTCCAGCACGGTCGCGCGCGCTCCCACGTCGCGCGCCCCGAGCGCGAGCGCGCGACCGAGCTCCGAAAGGCCGATCGACGCGGAACACGAGCAGAGGATGAAGAGCCCCCCGGGTTTGGTGGCGCGTGCTCCCGAGCCGGCGAGCCGGCGCATCGCGTCGAGCGCTCTCCCGCGCGCCTTGCGACTCGGAGCGAGTTTGGGCGGATCGCAGATCACGAGGTCCATGCCGCCCTTCCGGCCTGCGTGCGCGAGCGCGTCGTTGGCGTCACCGCGCTCGAACCTCACCTTGTCAGCAAGCCCGTTCTCGGCCGCACACTCGGCGCCGACCTCGACGGCAAGCGCGCTGTTGTCCACCGCTTCTACCGCCGTTGCCCCGCCGCGTGCCGCCGCGAGCGCGATCGCGCCAACGTACGAAAACGTATCGAGCACGCTGCGTCCGCGCGACAGCTCTTCGACCCGCGCGCGGAGCGGCCTCTGATCGAGGTAGAAGCCCGTCTTCTGGCCGAGCTCGAGCGGAATGCGAAACGCGAGCCCGCGCTCGCGGAATACGAACGCACCGAGCGAGGCGTCGCCGCGCACGACCCCGGACGCGGGGGTGAAGCCCTCGCTCTTGGCCGTCCGCTCCGACGTTCGGTCGACGATCGCGCGCGCGCCGAGGCGTTCGAGCGCCGCGAGAACGGCGTTCTCGCGCCGCTTGAGCCCGATCGTGCCGAGTTGGAAGCTGAATGCGTCGCCCAAGCGATCGACGATCAGGCCGGGAAGGTCGTCGCCTTCGGCGTTGACGAGGCGGTAGGCGTCGGTGCGTTCGTCGGGGAGCCCGAGCATGCGCCGGCGACGAACGGCGTGCTCGATGCGGTCGGCGATCAGCTTGTCGTCGATCGCGCGATCCCCTCCGCGCGTGTAGAGCCGAACCGGAATTGCCGAGCCCGGCGAGTACAGGCCGCGCCCGAGCAGCTGGCCCCTCGGGTCTCGCACCTCGACCTCGTCGCCCGCGAGCGCGCCGCCCTCCACGCGTTCCACCGCCTGGGCGAACACCCAGGGATGCCCCGCCCACACCGGCTGAACGTGACCGGCCTTCAGGATGACGGCGCCCACGGCTGCTCCGTACCACGACCGGCGCTCCCGAGCGTCGAGCCCCACCTCCACCCTGCCCCACAAAACGACAATCCCCGGCCGCCTGAGGCAGACCGGGGATCGCCGTTACCTTGATGGATGATCGTTACTGAACGAGATCCTTCAGGGCCTTCAGTGCAGTTGCCCGCACCTTCTTGCTTGCCGGCTTCGCCGGGATCGTGATGGGTTCCTTCGTGAAGGGGTTGATGCCCTGACGCTCCTTGGTCGCGGGCTTCTTCACGACGCGGAGCTTCACCAGCCCCGGCACCACGAATTCACCCGGGCCACGAACCGAGAGCTGCTTCCGGATGAGATCCGAAAGTCCCTCGAACACGCGCGCCACGCTCTTCTTGTCCAAGTCCGTCGCACCAGCGAGCTCAGCGATAACCTGAGCCTTCGTCAGCCTCTTGCCAGCCATGCCGTTCCTCCTGTACGCAAATCCAGTATTTTGCCGTATCCGACCCGCCGGGGAGAGCTCGCCGAACCGCTCGATTTGTGCGGCCCGCGTTCGCTCAGCCAGGCAACGGCACGGATACCAGGGGACTCCATGGGGGTTCAAGAAAGAAAAGCGACCTTCGAGCTTTTTTTCAGCAGGTCGGGAGGCGGGGGGCGCCACGGTCGCAGCATGTAAGCCAGTTTCGACGAGGCACTCTGCATCGTCCCTTGTTTCTTGCTGGCTCGTCCGTTACGCGCGGTGCGTCGCGCAAACTGCCGCGAAACCGCTAGGTTAGGCGCGAAACTGCAGGCCGTTTCAGGGGCTGAAACAGGGACTATCGCCCGCGGACAGCCCTCTTTGTCCGGCTGGTCGGTGTCGACTTCCTGGCGGCTTGGGGCCGGGCCCGGCCTGGCTCTTGCTGGTGCTCGTCGTCGCTTGCCGCCCTCACGAGCCGCCGGGTCTCGCGATCCATCCGGCGCTTCTGAGACTTGGTCCCGTGGTCGTGACCGATCAGGTGAAGGAGCCCGTGGGCGAGCAAGAAGCGCACCTCCGGGAGCAGGGCGCGTTTTCGGGATCGCGCCTGTCGGAGCGCGGTCTCGAGTGAGATCACGACATCGCCGAGCAAAGGAGACGCGGGAGCGTCCGCGTCGATCAGCGGGAAGGACAGCACATCCGTCGGGCGATCCTTCTTTCGGTGCTCGCGGTTCAGCGCCTGCATGCGCCGGTCGTCGACCAGCAAAATGCTGAGCTCCCGCTCGTCGCTGCCGAGCGCCCCGAGCATACGATTCGCGAGCCGGCGCAATCGTGCCGTGTCGAGCTTGGGCGAGGCTCGACCCAGCCTGCGAATGAACGTCGGCATCGGTTCCTAGAGCATATCTCGCTCCACACCCATTCGGCCAATGACGCGACGCGCTCGAGCTACCAGGCTTTCTCGGGGAACGTAGCGGCTACACAAAGGAGTGGCGGGACGTTAGGGTCCATAGAACATGGCTCGCCCGTCGCGCCCGCCGGGCTTCGACATGACCTATCGTCCCGAGGAGACGGTGTTCGGGCCGCCGCTCGTGACCCACGTCCCGTCGTTCGTGTACCTCGCGATCGCCGTCACGGCGGTGGTGCTGGTCTTCGTCGGCGAGCGGGCACCGGCCGGGACGTTCCTCTACGAACAGGTCGTGGAGCGGAGCTTGCGCGGGTTCGTCGGTGCACGGGCCGTGGCCGGGCTGCTCGTGCTCGGGGCGCTCGCCTCGTTGCTCAAAACGAGCATGCGGGGCGTTCGCATCCGTGGTGACGGTCTCGAGTTTCGCGACGTCGTTTCGCTCGGCATCCCGCGTCTCCGCCGTTACCGGTGGGCGCAGATCGATCGCATCATCCTCGACGGACAGCGCTCGATCGTTCTCGAGCTGTGGGACGGCTCCCAGGCGTACCTGCCGGAGGTGAACGATCGCGACAAGCTCGGCAGTGCGCTCGAGAAACTCGGCCACGCCCGCGCGATCCCGGTGCGCGGCGGGGTGGGTCTCGACGAACTCCCGGACGAAGCGGACGCCGACGAGACGGCCTGATCGCCGCTAGAGCGCGTCTCTCACGTCGCCGAGCCGTCGTGGAGCAAAGGCTCAAGCCCTCCCCGGCGCTTTTCGGCCGTGCTACGGCGAGCGCGTGATCGAGCATGCCCATGCAGTAATCCTGGCCGGCGGCAGCGGGACCCGGTTCTGGCCGGCCTCACGCCGAGCGCGACCGAAGCAGCTTCTGCCGCTCGGACCGACGGGTGGTCTCACGCTCATCGGCGCCACCGTCGAGCGGATCCGGCCGGTCGTGGGGCTCGAGCGCATCGTCATCGCCACCGGTGCCGACCTGCTCCCGGCGACCCGGCGTGTGCTGCCGGACTTGCCCGAGAGCTCGTTTCTGGGCGAACCGGTGCCGCGCAACACGGCGGCGTGCATCGCGTGGGCGACGTCGATCATTTGCCGCCGCGACCCCGAAGCGCTGGTGATGGTGCTGCCGAGCGACCATCACGTGGCCGACATCGCGGGCTTCCAGCGCGTGATCGGCGTGGCACTCGATGCCGCACGTCGGGGGGCGCTCGTGACCGTTGGCATCGAGCCGACGCGGGCAGAAACCGGGTACGGCTACATCGAGCTCGGCGACGCGACCGGGCCGGGCATGCGCCAGGGCCGCTCGTTTCGCGAAAAGCCCGACCGTCCGACGGCCGAGGAGTACGTGAAGAGCGGTCGCTACGTGTGGAACGCGGGCATGTTCTTCTTTCGCGCCGATCGCATGCTGGCCGAGATCGCGCGCCACCTGCCCGCGATCAGCGAGGGCCTCGCCGGCATCGAGCGTGCGGCGAATGTTGGTGCAGCGCGCGAGGCCGAAGAGACCGCACGCATCTTTCCGACGCTGCCGAGCATCAGCATCGACGTCGGCGTGATGGAAAAGGTCGACGCGTTCGAAGTGGTACCGGCCAGCGTCGGCTGGACGGACCTCGGCAGCTGGGAGAGCGCGTGGGAGCTAGCCGAAAAGGATTCCGACGGCAACGCGACGCACGGCCGCGCCGTCACCGTCGATGCGAAGAACAACCTCTTCTACGATCTCACGAGCGGCGAGGGCGGACGCTTGGTGGCGGCGCTCGGCGTGGAGAACCTCTGCATCGTGCAGACCGACGACACGCTCCTCGTCGTCCCGCGCGAGCGCTCGCAGGACGTCCGCGCGATCGTCCTCGAGCTCGAGCGGCGGGGGCTGCGCGACAAGATTTGACGGGCGGGGCCGGCGCTGCTCGTGACGGGTAGGCGCAACACTTCTGTCGTCACGTGACTCGCGATAGTCTGGTACGAGCGCGGGCATGGGGCGTTTCGGCGTTTTTTGTCTCGTCGCGGGCATCGGAATGACGGCGATGGGGCTGACCGATCCGAAGGTGACGGAATTGCTGCGGTGGTCTTGGGCCCCGACCGTGCTCGGGGTGATTCTCTTGGCCGTCCGCCGGGGCGGGCCGCGGCAGTCGGCTGCAGACGGCCAATCGTTTGGCAACCAAACGCTCGATGCGCTGGCAAGCGCGCACGGTTTCACGCGGGAGCAGCTCGAGCACAACCGCGCGGGACGGATTCATCCGCAGCAGATGGCGAGCGGGGTCAGTCTCGGACAATCCGATGTCCTCGGGGGTGGCCTCAGCCTGGGTCTTGGGTTGATTCTCCTCGTTGCCGGTGTCGCGCTGCCGTGGTTCCCGCGCGCACTGATCGATCAAGATTTCACTTTCGCCGTCCCCGCCAAACTCGGTGCCGCGATCATCGCGGGGCTGATGATCGGAGGCGTGGTTGGCGCATACCCTCTGATGTTTGGTGCCATGGCGTGGAGGCATGGGCAACGAATCGTCAGCTGCTATTCCGCCGGAATCGCAGGACACGCAGAGGGCCCCCTGGAGAAGGTCCGGGCGCACGAGCGAGGCATGGGTAGCTCGTATTTCTACGTCGTTGGACGCCGACGGCTCTGGGTGACCCGCAGTGCTTGGGAAAGCGCCCACGCGGGACAAAACCACCGCGTGTTCTTCGTGCCTGGGTGCAACCGCCTGCTGAGCCTGGAACCGCTCTAGCGAGGAAGACGACCCCCGGCGCTCCTCACGCTGATTCCCGTCCCACGCCGCCGCTACGTCTGCCTCTGCTACCTACGGTTTCTTTGCGCCGAGCGTGATCTCGATGCGCGGTGCCGACGGGGCTTGACCGCCGAAAGCCGGGGAAGCGGCCGCTCCGGGCGCATTCTCGATCGTGAGCCGTGCGCGTGCGACCGAGCACTTGCTTTCGAGCGTGTCGGCCACGCTGGCGGTGGCGGCAGCGGTGTACTCCCAGGCGTTCGCGTACTTCGATTCCAGCGCCGCGGGGACGTCGTCGTCGCTGGCGACGCCGCTGATGCGCAGCGACGAAGCGCTGCCGGCCTTCGCGATGTCGCAGAGGGCGGTGCGGCCCGCCGTCGTGAGTTCGACCTTGCCCGTCGAGAACAGGAAGCTTGCACCGAGCGCGACGCGCACGCCGGCTTCGTCGACGCCGACCGCCGCCTTCTTGCTCTTGGCGGGCTTTTCCAGCGCCGTGAGCAGCGTTGCCTTCGTCGATTCACCGCCGGCACTCGCTGCCTGCTTCACGGCGTCCCGCTTGTCCTTCTCGGCTTGGAGCTCGTCCCGCTTCTCCGTGACCGTTTTCAGCTCCCCCTGGACCTGCTTGACGGAGCTTCGCGCGTTCTCGAGCTCGGCTCGCAGCCGAGCATGGTCGCCGACGAGCGACCCGTGAGCGCGGTGGAGCGGCAGGTAGTAGGCGAGGCCGAAGGTCCCGCAGGCGACGATCAACACCCCGAAGAGGATGCGCCCCCACGAGCTCCCGCCGCCGCGCGGACGCATCGACCCGCGCATGGCGGCCACGTCCGGATCGTCGTCCCAGTGATTTTTCGCCATCGGGTTTTGCTCGCGAGCCCGGCTGAGCCGGGTGGTCCGTCAACGTCTAGGCTCGTGCTGAACCTTATCCAAGACCAATAGGGTCAAGATAGGGCGCAATTTCCGTCCGCTCAAAAATTTTTCTCCTGACTCGAACACGGAAAGGCCGTTTCTCCGGGTCGGCTGGCTGGATGTCTTTGCGGCGCGCGCTCCGCTGCTAGGGTGAAGCCTCCCGCTCGCCGGGCGGGGTCGAAGGAACACCATGGGCGACGCAGCGGAAGACCTCTGGCACGTTCGAATGGGGCCGACGGAAGTCAAGAAGCTGACGCTCGAGCAGCTCGACGACCTTTTTCGTCTGGAGTTGATCAGCGCGGACACGCAGATCTGGCAGCCCGGCATGGACGAGTGGCTGCCGCTCAGCGTCGTTGCCGGCCTCGGCGACGAGGAACCCGAGACCATCAGCATCCCGGTGTCGGCGCCTCCGCCGACCACGTTGCCGCGACATACCTCCACGGCGTGGCCTCCGGTCGCGACGGCTGCGCCTCAGTCCTCGTGGCCGCCGCCGGTGTCGCAGCCAGCGGTGAGCACGCGCCCGCCACCGCCGTCCGCGTCGCGACCCGCTCCCGCGGCGTACAGCACGCGCCCGCCGCCGCCGTCCGCGCGTTCGAACCCGCCGCCGTATCCGGGTTCGAACCCGCCGCTCAGCGACGCCATGAGCTCCTGGCCACCGGCCGCGGCGTGGTCCGATCCGCCGCGCCCGGTTTCGCCCTACGCGGCGACCGCCGCCGCCTACGCTTCGGTCGCGTCGCCGCGCCTGATGGAAGATACGGCGCCGCGCGCACGCGGCGTCGGCGGCTCCGGGGCTTGGGTGATAGTGCTGTCGGTGCTCGTGGGTCTCACCATCACGCTCTACCGAAACGCTGTGGTTCACGCCGCGGCGAGCTCGATGGGTCAGGGCGCTTCGTACCTGAAGCTCGAGGCGGCGCTCGGCGGGCCAGGGTTCGGAACGCCACGCGCGGTCGAGACGATGACGGCGCGCCCTGCACCCGAATCGAACGCGGTGTCCGCGTCGCCCGTGGCGCCGCCGCCGACGTCGACGGCGACCAGTCAGGCTGCGCCCGCTGCGCCCGCTGCGCCCGTTGCGCCCGCTGCGCCCGAGCCGAAGCCGGCCGCCGAGGCTCCCGCAAGCCCGAAGGCTGCCCCCCCCGCAGCCGAGCCACCCCGTTCCGCGCCGGCCGCGGCACCGCGCGGTGGTGGTTCACCCTCGCCCGATCCCGACAAGGTGTTCAGGCCAGTGAAGAAGGGCAAGAAGGGCGGAGCCAGCGACTACGATCCGCTGAACCCGAACCTCTAGAGCGCGTTACAAGACCCCGCGAGGAAGCGTCAGGGTCCGTCGGTCGGCTTCGACACCATCCACACCTTCCCCTCCAGCCGGCGGCTGACGATCACCCGGTTGTCGGCGTCGACGATCACGGCGCCTGCTCCCTCGAGCGACTCCACGATCGGCAAGCCTAGCTTTGGTCCGAGGATGAACACGATGTCGTCGATCGCATCGGCGATGAACGCATCGTTCGCCCATACCGTCACGCTGCGGCACGACGTCGCCGGGTAACCCGTGCGCGGGTCGATGATGTGGTGGTAGCGCTTGTTCTTGACCAGGTACGCACGGGCGTAGTCGCCAGCGGTCGAAAACGCGTGATCCTCGAGCGCGATGCTGGCGAAGAAGGTGCCGTTCGCGCCGCGTGGATCCTGGATCCCGCTCACCCACGGCGAACCATCGGGCTTTCGCCCTGCGCCGTAGAGGTCTCCGCCAGCCTGGACCAGGAAAGCGTTCAGGCCGGCATCGCGAAGAACGCGCACCGCGCGATCGACGATGTACCCCTTCGCGATCCCGCCGAGCCCCACCTTCTGGCCCTTGCCGATCATCAGCGCGCTCTTCTCCGCGTCGACTTTGACGCGCCGGTAGTCGACGAGCTTTCTGAGCGGCTCGATCTCGGCACGGGTCGGCACCCGCGGTTCGCTCTCGGCAGCGCCGCCGAATTTCCACACGCTGCTCATGGCCTGGAACGTGATGTCGAACACGCCGTGCGACAGCTCGCCGGCCCAGAGGCCCTTCGTCACCACCTCGAGCGTTTCCGGGCCGACGTTGACCCAGCTGCCGGCGCCCACGTTCAGCCGGCCGATCTCGCTGTCGTCCCGCCACTCGCTCATCAGCGCTTCGAGTCGTCGCATCTCGTCGAGGGCGCGGCCGAGCGCGGCGCGCGTCGTAGGCTCGTCGACGCGCGGGGTCGTGAAGGCGACGAAGGTCACGCGGGTTCCCATCGCGGACTCGTGGAGCTCCACCTTGCGCGGCTCGAACGCGGCCGGCGGCGCCGCGCTCGGCGCCGGAGCTGCCGCAGGGGTGGGCACGGCGGGGGTGCTCGCGACCGGCGGTGGTGCCGGTGCGCTCGGGGCCGGCGGTCGGCTATTGCCGCACGCCAGCGCAGCGAAGGCGATCGGCAAGGTTTTCAGCGAGTTCTTCGCTGAGCAAAGCGAGGGTGGCCAGGACAAGGGGCGGGTCCTATTGTAAGCGCATGCCGCTCGACCGCGCTGCCCTCGACCGCACCGTGGATGAGCTCGGTGCGCGTTTGATCGACCTTTCCCGGCGGATCCACCGCCACCCGGAACTGTCGTTCCAAGAGCAGCGGGCGAGCACGTGGATCGCCGAAACGGTCGAGGGCTCGAGCGACGTCCGGGTGGAGCGTGGGGTCGGGGGGCTCGAGACGGCGTTCCGGGCGCGAAGCGGGGCCTCGCGGGGGCCTCGCATTGCGGTGCTGGCCGAGTACGACGCGCTACCCGAGATTGGCCACGCCTGCGGGCACAACCTGATCGCCGGCGCGGCGGTGGGCGCATTCCTTGCCCTGTCGCGCTACGCGGCGGAGCTCCCCGGTTCGATCGAGCTCGTCGGCACCCCGGCGGAAGAGGGCGGCGGCGGCAAGATCCGGCTGCTCGAGGCCGGAGTGTTCGAAGGGGTGGACGCGGCGATGATGTTCCACCCGTTCGATCGCGACGTGCTCGCTCACCCGACGCTGTCCACGATCCGCGTGCAGGCGACGTTCCACGGTGCTCCCGCCCACGCGGCGTTCGCGCCCTGGGACGGTCGCAGTGCGCTCACGGCCTGTCTCGATACCTTTCGTCTGGTCGACGGCCAGCGCGTCCACTTTCGTGACGGTGTGCGCGTGTACGGTATCGTCACCAACGGAGGCCAGGCGCCGAACATCATCGTCGAGGACGCCGCGTGCGAGTTCACGGTTCGGGCCCCGACGACCGCGGCCGTCGGACCGGTCGCGGACGTGGTCGAGCGTTGTGCCCGCGCGGCGGCGCTCGCCTCGAACGTCGAGGTCGTGATCCACCGGGAGACCGGTTACGGCGAAATGCTCAACAATTTGACGATCGCGGGCCGCTTCGGGGAGGCGCTGCGCGCGCTCGGCCGCACCCCGCGCGAGACGGACCCGACGGTCGGCGCCGCCTCGACCGACATGGGCGACGTGAGCCTTGCGCTGCCCGCGATCCATCCCTGGCTCGCGATCTGCGACGAGGGGGAGACGCTCTGCCATCAGCGTGCCTTCGCGGCGTGCGCGGACAGCGAACGGGGCTACGGCACCATGCTCGTCGCCGCCAAGGCACTCGCCCGAACGGCGCTGGATCTTCTCGAGAGCCCTGCTCTCGTCGAGGCCGCGCGAAGCGAGTACCAGGCTCGCCGCGCCGGCTGACCGTCCCGGTCCCATGAGCGACGCGGGTCTCGACCTCGACGAGGACGACGCCGCCCTCGTCCGCCAGATGGCGCGAGGTGATCGCAATGCGCTCTCCACACTCTACGCACGCCACGCGCCACGCCTGCTCGCGCTCGCTCTCGGCATCCTCCGTGATCGCCGCGAGGCCGAGGACCTTCTCCACGACGTGTTCCTCGAGGCGTGGCAGCGCGCGGCGAGCTACGTCGAGGAGCGCGGCAGCGTCACCACCTGGCTCTCGCTCCGCACGCGAAGCCGGGCGATCGATCGACGGCGCGCCCCGTCTCGCAATCGTTCAGTATCACTGGAAGGCTCCGGAGTTCCGACACCGGTCGATCCGTCCGCCGACCCGAGCCGTACTCTCGATCACGAGGCCCTCGCTCGTGCGCTCACCGCAATGTCCCCCGACGAGCAAGAAGTGATCGTCCTCGGCTACTTCGAGGGTCTGTCGAGCAGCGAGATCGCCGAACGCCTGCTGATTCCCGTCGGCACGGTCAAATCGCGAACGCGGGCGGCACTCGGCAAGCTCCGGGGCGCGCTCGGCCAGGGGGTGCTCCGATGACCGCGCCCGATGTCGAGGCACCCGAGTTCGTTACCGAAGCGCTCGATGCCGGCGAGGACATCCCGCGCGAAGTGGACCGTTTGCCGGAGCTGCTCGTCCCCATCGCGCCGAGCGGGGAGGGCCTCACACGCCTGATGCACGCCGTGGCAGAGCCGCCGCTGCGCTACGCGCCGTTCTTCGAGCGAATCGGCCGGTTGTGGGACATGCCCGAGCCGGACGTGCGAGAGGTGCTCGAGCGCTCGCGGTCGAACGGTGCGTGGCGCCGTGCACCGCTCCCCGGCTTGCGCCTGCTTCGGGTGGGTGAGCGCGGTAGCGGGCGAGACGATCGCTACCTGGCGCATTTCGCCCAGGGCATGCGGTTTCCCTCCCACCGCCATCGGGGGCACGAGGCCGTGCTGCTGCTGGAAGGGAGCTACACCGACGGCGCCGGCACCGTTTTCCGCTCCGGCGACGTCCACGAGATGACCGAAGGGAGCGAGCACGAGTTCGTCGTGGCGCCGGACGAGCCCTGCATTGCGGCAGTTCGCCACCACGGGCTCGAGTTTTCGTCTCGCTGGCTGCGACTGATGGCCCGCTGGTTCGACGGCTGAGTTGGTTCCCCTCGCACGCCGTGCTTGCCGGCTTCGGCGAGCGCCGGTCTGGTGTAGCATCGCCGGGGCACTCCCATGGCGGACCAGGAACGGGCGGTCGAACGCCGCTGCCACGTCAGTCTGCTCTTTTCCGATCTTTCGGACTACACCGCGCTCAACGAGGCGAGTGATCCGGAGCTCGTGTGGTCGCTCCTCGCGCAGACCAAGGCGCTCGCCGCGCGCGTCGTCGAGAAGCACGGTGGAACGATCAATCAGTTCTACGGCGACGGTTTCCTCGCCGTCTTCGGCGTGCCGACACCGCGCGAGGACGACGTACGCCGCGCCGCTGAATCAGCGCTCGAACTCCATGACGCGATCCGCTCGCTGAAGCTGGACCTCGAGCTCCCGCCGGGCTTCGAACCGCGCCTCCACACCGGCGTCCATGCAGGCCTCGTGTTCGCGCGCGAGGCTGATCCGGCTGCCGGCCGCTACGAGCTGGTGGGCGATCCGGTGAATACGACGGCACGGTTGTGCGCGGCCGCGGAAACCGACGAGATCCTCGTCAGCGAGAGTGCGCTCCAGGGTGTCGAAGCCTTCTTCGAGACACAGACGGTGCCGCCGCTCCAACTGAAGGGTAAGGGCAAGCCGGTCCCGGTGTTCCGCCTGCTCGGGCGCACCGGCGTGCTGACCCGTTTCGAGGGGCGTTCTCAGCGCGGCCTCACTCCGTTCGTCGGGCGTGCGGCGGAGCTCACGCGCCTTTCCGAGGCGATGGACGTGTCGCGCCGCGGCCGTCCGGTCGTCGTCCACGTTCTCGGCGACGCCGGCGTCGGCAAATCGCGGCTGGTTCGCGAGTTTCGCCGCCGTCACGAGGTTCCCGGGGTGACGGTCGTTGGCGGCTCTTGCGAAAGCTACGGCAACATCCCGCCGCTTCTGCCGTTCTTGCAGGTGCTGCGCCAGGTCTTCGACCTCGGTGCGGAGACATCTCGTGAAGAATCCGCTCGCGCAGTCGAAGCACGCCTCGGCGCGCTCGCGCCCAGCCTCGCACGCCACCTGCCGGCGCTGCTCCAGACGCTGTCCCTCAGCGCGCCCGCAAGGGCCGAGCCGGATCCACCCGATCTGACGTTTCCTGCAGCGTTCGTCGCGCTTCTGGCCGCACTCACCGAACGCGGTCCGGTCGTGCTGCTGCTCGACGATTGGCAATGGGCCGACGACGCCTCGCGGCGGTTGTTCACGCACGTTCTCCGCCACTTCGAGCAAGCGGCCGCGCCGCTCCTGGTCGTGACGAGCGTCCGCGGTCGAGAGGTGCCCGAGTCACCGGCCAAAGACGTGCGCGTGCTCGATCTCTTGCCGTTCGATCGGAGCGAGTCAGAGCAGGCGATCCGCGCCATCCTGCCGCACGCGCTCGATCTTTCGCTGACCGACGTCATCCAGCAGCGCTCCGGGGGGAATCCGCTGTTTCTCGAGGAATTGTGCCAGTCGATCCCGCTCCACGGTGGGGACCTCGAGGCGCCTTCGAGCGGCGTGCCGAGCACGATCCACGGCCTGATTCAGGCTCGCTTTCAGCGGCTGCCGGAGGAGCTTTCGGCGGTGTCGCAAGCCGCGGCGGTCATCGGCAGCGAGTTCGAGGAGTGGCTCCTGGCGCGTATCGTGGGGCCGGAAGGGCTCGAGCGCGCGCTCGAAGATCTTGCGACGAACGACCTCGTGTACCAGGGTCACGCTCCCGGGCTCCACCGCTTCAAGCACGGCATCACCAGGGAAGTCGTCTACAACTCGGTGAAGCTCAGCGAGCGCAAGCGGCTCCACGGTGCCATCGCGCGGGCCATCGAGGACTGTTTCGGCGAAAGCGGCGCGCTCGAGCGCAGTGAGGCCCTGGCCGCGCACTGGGCCGGCGCCGCCGATCCCGAACGCGCCAGCATGTACGCCGAGCTCGCGGGCGACAAGGCGAGCACCGCGTCGTCGCTCGATTGCGCGCGCCAGCAGTACGGCGCCGCGATGCTGGAGCTCGATCGCATCTCCGCGACGCCGCTCTCGCGGCGCCGCTGGCTTGCGGTCGCCTGGAAATGGGCCGCAGCGTGCGTGTTCAGCCCGTCGCCGGGCCAGATTGCGTTGCTCGAGCGCGCGCTCGAGTTCGCCGAGCGGCTCGGCGATCAGGAAGCCGTGGCGCGCACGCACTACTGGCTGAGCTGGCTCCACTACGCCCTCGGTGCGCAGGGTCCTGCGGCGTCGCATTGCCAGACGGCGCTCGCGCTCGCCGAAAAGATCACGAACACGAAGCTCGCCGCACAGCTCGTCGCGAACCTCGGTCAGATCCAGGCCACCGGTGCCGACTGCCAGCAGGCGCTCGTGTCGCTCGAGCGCGCGCTATCGATGAAGCGCGAGCAGGTGACGACGCGGTTCCTCCGTCCGGTGCCGGTCGGGTTCGCCTATGCGCTCGGCATGAAGGCGCTCGTGCACGGTTACCTCGGCAACTTCGTCGACGCCGAAGCCGACATCGAGGCGGCGCTCCGCTCGGTGCGCGGCGCCGATCACGCGATCGAGGCCTCGCTGTTCGGCCTTCGTGGCATGATCGAGGTCTGGCACGGCCGCTACGCCGCCTGCATCGAGACAGCACGGCAGAGCCGCTCTCAGGCCGAGCGTGTGAGCGGGCCGTACGTGTTCGCGACCAGCCAGACGCTGGCGTCCTACGCGCAGTCGATGCTCGGCCCCGATCCGCGGGCACTCGAGGAACTCGTGAGTGCCGTCGGCTGGGTCGACGAGCGCGGGATGCGGCTGTTCCTGTCGTTTTGGGCGGCGTGCCTCGCGGAGGCACAGGCCAACACGGGGGATCTCGACGGCGCCCGCCGGCACGCGGAGCTCGCCATCGCGCGGGCGCGCGAAGGGGACCGCCTCGGTGAGGCGATGGGCTATCGCGTGCTCGCGCGCGTGCACTCACACGGCGACGGCGAGGGCGGCGCCGTCGAGGCCGAACGCTGCCTGGATCGTGCGGAAGACGTCGCGCAGTCGCATGGCTCGCGGCGCGAGACCGCCCTCACGCGCCTCGAGCGCGCCGAGCTTCGCCGCCGAAACGGTGACGCGGAGGGCGCCCGTTCCCTTGCCGAGGACGCTCTCGCGGCGTTCCGCGTGCTCGGCATGGAAGCGCACGCCGAGCGTGCGGAAGAGTGGCTCAGGTATCGTACGTGATGGTGAGAGTGCTTTCGCTCCTCACCTTTTTCTTCGTGAGTAAGGTGACGAGCAGGCCCAGGATCACCCCGATCGCGGCTTCCTTGCCCGGGCACGCGTGCGTCGGTCCGGTGCCGTAGCGCCCGCCGAACAAGAGATCGACGCCGTCAGGCTGATCGGCCACCGCCGACGCCAGGCTCACGACGACCGTGTCCCCGGGGTTCGCGAACTCCGCGCCGCCCGCGAGACTCTTCTTCTGTACTGCCGTCCGGTGCAGGATGTCGGGCTGCGGCGCCCGCTTCAGCGCCGAAAGCGCTTCCGCAACGAAGAGCACGTCGTCGCGAAGGAGCTCCGGCTCGGGCGTGGTGTCCTCCGCCAGCTTGCGCCCGGGTGCGCTCCGCAACCAATGAGCCATCCGGAAGGCATGTCCGTCGTCGAGCAATTGCTGCATCACGTTGACGAAGCTCGCCATCGTCGCCACCAGAAACCCCTGTGCGCCGCCGACCAGTGCGCGCTGCCGCTCGGCCTCGTCGAAGCTCGGTAGGTACTGAAGCATGTCGGGGCCCAAACCGACTGCTTCTTGCTCGAGCGCGGGCATTTGCGCCGGGATTCTCCGCGCCTGCGTCGTGACGATGGGTTCGGGATGCGGGTAGAAAATGTTCTGCGCCGCGACCAGAAAGACATTGCGGAGCTGCGACGGATCCTCCGGGTTGCTCGGTAGGCCGAACCACTTCCTGGAAACGAGGCTGATCGCCCCCCCGGCGAACAGCCTCAGGTTGACGACGGGATCTTTCTTGGGAAGGAGTTCGTGCACCGGCGTGGCGACCTTGGCGAGCGCCATCTCGGCCGCCTGTCGCGCGTCCGCGAACGCTTCCGCGCGCGTGATGCCCGCCATGTACCGATTCGGCTCGGTTGCCTGCCGTTCGTACATACCCTCGGTCACCGACTGCTCGTACTGCTCGTCCTCGGGGGTTTTCGCCCCTTGGTGGTGCACGGGGCAGCGATCCATCCCGAGGTACAGTGGACCCACCGATTCGCTCATGCGCTGGTAGTACTTACGTACCGAGCAGCCTTCGCCGTCCGCGAGCACGTCGACGACTCCTTCGGCGCTACCGACCAGCACGCCGTAAGGCGTCCGGAGCGCGCCGCCGCGACTGCGAATCGCCGCCCACACCGCTCGCCGCTTCGCCGCGACCAGGCGATCCTCCAGGATCAGTTTCCAGGCCGTTTTTCCGGCCTCTGGACCCGAGATCCGGGTCAAGCGGTCGAGCCCTTCGATGATATCGCGACCTTCGGCGATCAGTCTCTCGCGATCGGCGGCACCAGCGGCCTCGTCATCCTGCGCCGTCCTTGTTGCGAGCGTCTTCAGCGCGGAAACGGACGGCGTGAACAGGTAGGTTCCCCACCGGAGCGTCACGAACGGTTTCGTCTTCTCCAGGCGGTGGGGCGTTCCTTCGTGCCGGATGCTGATGGTGCACCCGTGCGCGTGGCTGACCACCGGATCGGCGTGAGCGCTGAGATCGCCGGAACTGTTGCCGCCGTTTACCCAGCGCTGCAGGATCTCGAACTGGTCGGCGATGCTGGCGTTGTAGGCCATGAACAGCAGGCCGCGCGGGCCGGGGGTCGTGCGTTCCAGCGGCCCGAACGAGAATCCGCGCCGGGCGATGCGCGGTGTTTGCACCGGCAGGCCGTGGATGCTCTTGTGTTCCGGCTCTCGCGGATTCGTCCGGCGGACGTGGGAATGGAGAGGGCAGGCGTCACCGCGCGGATCAGCTGCGTAGTCGAAGCTATTGGGGGGTTCGTTCTCTATCTCTGGGACCAGCGGATTGCCTTCGCGATCCCGCCCCATCAGCTTGGCGTACAGGACCTCGGCCGTAAGGCCGCTCTTTTCGTCGCTCGACGTCTTGACGAAGTCCTCGAAGGCGTCGACGTGTTGCTCGAGCTTCCTGAGCACCAGGAAGGAACCGTGGCGGAGAAGGACGCCGTCCGAGGCCGGCTGGGTTTCCCCGCGCCCGTCCCGGTAGCCGAGCACTAGCTCACCCAGCGCCACACGGTCGCGCTTCGACGTTTTGGCCGTGACGCGCGTGGTGGCGACGGGCTGACTGACGCCGTCCAGGAAGCCGAAGTGCTCTTTCAGCAGTTGCTCCCGATCGTCGTGACGCGGGCGCAGCAGCGGCTCGACGAACAGGCGTTGAGCCCCCTCGCCGGTGATCACCTTCTCGAGGTCTCCCGCGAGCGGATGCGCGCTCGTCCACAGGTGGTCCGTGTCGCCGACCTTGTCCAGGCGAGCTTGCAACGAGAGCACGAGATCAACGCTCGAGAAGAGGACCTGTTGGCCATCGTGCAGGGGCAGGTCCCAGCGCGACGGGTGTTCCTCGGCAATGTCGCCGAGGTGGCCCGCTCTCGCCTCCATCCCCTCTCGAAATTCCTTGGGAAATCGCCCGATCTCGCCTTCGCTCAGGCCGAGCGTGCGGAGCCCGTTCAGCGTCAGCGAAACGTTGAGCGCCCAGGTTGCATCGGCTGCCCGCGCATCGGTGGTGACCATCGGCGTCACGCGAGCGAGGAAGCGGCGTATCGCGTCTTTGGTGTCGAAGCGAAGGAATGCGAGGCAGCCGTGCGTCATGCCCTGGTAGCCCGTGAGCACGTTGCCCTGAAGGTCGCCGATCAGGTCGACTTCAGCTTCGGCCGGAAGCTTGACCGGTTCGGCGAGCTTCTTGTGCATGTCGGTCAGCTGCTTGCGGAGTTCTCCGGGCAGGGCGGCGAGTGCCGTCTCGATCGTGTCGTTCGGCTGCCGTGGCACGAGCCCCTCGAGCAGCTGAATGGCGGCGCGATCGAAGAAGTCCTCCTCCGGGCCCGGTGGAAAGTACGGGCGGACCATCCCGAGCGCGGCGGAGGCGCGCATCAGCCGTTCCAAGAGGTCGACCGGCGTCGCCTGCGCTACGGGAGGCATGCCGTCGGTGCCGGGTTCGCCGATCACGAGGCCGGTCGGGTCGCCCCGCCGGCGCTCGAATTCACGCAGGTAGCGCAGGTCGTCCACCGTCGTGTCGGGCGCGCCGGCGTAGAAGAAGGGGACCTCCACCTGTCGCGCGCGGACCCACTCGGCGAACGCGGCGTAGCCGTCGGCCGTCGAATGTCCCTCGTAGCCGACGCAGTGGCAGAAGATGACGTCGAGGAACGGACCGGCCTCGTCGACGATGCCGCGGATGTAAGGTTCCCACGCGCGATCGAACGAGACGCCGAGCAGGAGTTTCCGCCCGTTTTCGATGATCGACCAGCGCACGAAATGTAAAGATCGCAGCTTCTCGAGCGGGCCCGCGTAGCCGGACGACTGTCGCTCGACGCTGCGTTTTCTGAGCTCGAACAGGACGTTGAGCAGGAGTCCCAGTCGCGAGACGTACGACATGAGGTCCGTCGTCTGGACGAACCCCGGCTTGATGTCCGCGACCAGCGTCAGCTCGGTAGCGGTTCGAAGGTTCCTACTCGTCGCGGACCCCGGCATGGCGTGACCCTCCGTTTGCCCGGGAGTCTATCCTCCAACCCTGCGCGGGCGTCGAGGCCAGGCAAGTTGCGTCCGAGTTTTGGCCCCGCCGCGGTCACTTGCCGGCGGGCTGGGACAGGCGCTGGTCGGTTTCCTTGAACAGCCCGGCGAGCGAGCGCATGAAGGCGCCGAGCCACGGATTCTGATCGAGCTCGCGGTTCAATGAATCCCCGGTGATCACCTTCACCGTCACGTCTTCCAGCGCGACCACGGACGCGGTGCGGACACCCCGCGTCAGCACCGCGGTTTCACCGAACACCTCACCCGGCCCGAGCGTGCGAACGAGGACGCGCTCGCTGCGGATGTTCTTGAAGACCTCGACCTTGCCTCGCTCGATGATGTAGGCGGCGTCGCCCGGCTCGCCCTCCTCGACGATGCTCTCGCCGGCGCGAAACTCTCGCGTCTCGAACCAGCCGCCGCCCTTCAGGAACTGTTCCAGGTCGGCGCGGAGCGCCGCGATCGTCGGGTAGCGCTCCTCGCTTTTCGGCGACAGCGCTTTCAACGTGATGCGGCAGAGTTCGGGCGGGAGCTGCGGCCAGAGATCGCTCTGCCGCGGAAGCGGGCCGAGCGCGTGATTGAGACCCGGACCCTGGAGCTTTTGCCAGTCGTTCGGCGGCTTGCCGGTCAGAATTTCGTGCAGGATCCCGCCGATCCCGAACACATCGGTGCGCTCGTCGATCGCCTCGGTGCGGGCCGAGACCTGTTCGGGCGCCATGTACGCCGGCGTGCCCCACACCTTGCTGGTGGCAGCCTCCGCCGACGCCACGCGGACGAGCGAGTCATGGTCCGAAAGGTCGACGAGCTCGCTCGGCCTTTCGACGGTCGTGCCGGGCGGCCTGGTCGTTGCCGGGGGCGGTGCGGTCTCCGGATTGCGCCCGGTCGCGAGCAGCGCCACGCCCCAATCCATCAAGTAGACCTGCCCGAAGTCGCCGACCATGACGTTCTCGGGTTTGAGGTCGCAGTGGATCACGCCGCGGCTGTGAGCGTAGGAGAGCGCGTCGCACAGCTTCAGCACCTTCTCGACCAGGCGCGGCAATCGCTCGGGCCGTGGCGGTCCGCTGCGCGCATCCGCGATGACCTCCGCCAGGCTCAAGCCGCGGATCAGTTTCATCACGATGTACGGTCCGGTCGAGTCGCTACCGAGGTCGTAGATGGGCACGATGTTCGGGTGCTCGAGCTGGCCGGTGATCTGCGCTTCCTCGGCGAACTTGAGCGCCGCGGCGTCGTTGCCGTCGAGTTCGGGGCGCAGCACTTTGATCGCGACGCGGCGGCCAATCACCGGATCGCGCGCGACGTCGATGCAGCCGATACCGCCGCGGTTGACCTGCCGGATGCGCTCGAAGCGACGGGATGGCGGGTAGGAGTACCCGCTCGGCGGTTCTTCACTGTCGCTCATCGCGTGTCGCTCATCCCGAGTTTTCAGGGGTTACGCGCGGCTCGGGCCGCGTCCTAGTAGGACGGAGTCGGGCGGACGATGCAAGGCCCTTTCAAGAGAAGGAGGGGTCGAGGTAGAGATCCGAGCGATGAAGGCCTCGACGCACCATCCGCGCGCCCTTGTCGCCGTCGCGAGCATCATCGCAGGATGCGGAGGGCAAGCGCAGGAGGCGCCGCCCGCATCGACTCCGCCGCCGCCCGCCGCGAGTGCCGAGCCCGCGCCGCCACCTCCTCCGGTCGAGGCGTCGACCGACGCCGGCACCGCCGAGAACGCCGAGCCGGCGGAAGCGTCCGAGGCCCCGGTGAAGGAGCGCGATCCGAACGCGGTCCGCGACGTCCGCTTCGTGGCGCTGCCGGATGGCCTGAAGATCGAGGTCGACAGCGTGCGGTTCATGGCGAAGGCGGAGACCGTGCGCACGCCGAACGGCTTCAATGTTCGGGTGACGTTTTCGGCCACCGCTTCCGAGAATCGCTCGCTCTCGTCGCCGAAGAATGGTCCGCTCGCGTTCGCCGGTGTGGTGAAGCGCGCGGGGAAGGCCGAGCCCGAGAGTTTCGGCGACGAGCGTTCGGGCGACGGGGACGAGCCGCTCGGTGAGGGCACCACCGTCAAGATCTCGCGCGAATGGCCGCCGAAGGGCGTGCGCCCGCTCGGCAACGGCGACAGCCTGGAGCTCGACGTGGGCCTGTGGGGCCTCGGCACCGGGCCGAGTGATCGCCGTGCCGTGAAGCAGTTCGCGCGCGTGAAGGCGAGCGTTGCCGGCTGGAAGGGCAAGGCGAGCGTCGTTCCACCCCCTGCACTCACCGGAAAGTGAAGTCCATGTTTCGTCGCACCGTTGCCGTCGTCGCGGTCCTCGTCCCCGTCGTCTCCTGCGGCGGTTCCACGCCCCCGCCGTCCGAGCCCGAGAGCGCCCCTGCTGCGGAGGGCGCGAGCGAGGGTGGAACCAGCGAGGCCGCGAGCGAGGCCGAGGCGCCGGCCGAAGCGTCCTCGGGCTTGCCCAAGGAGTGCGCGAAGAAGGGCACGACCTGCGTGCCGCCGAAAAAATTCGTCGAGAAGCTCTGCGCCGCGAGTTTCCCCGGCGTGGCGCTCTACCTGTTCTCGGGGGATTCGCCGTGGACGCGCGGGTACCTGCGCGGGAAGACCAAGGCCTGGAATGCGTCCGGTGGCGCTTCCGACAACTCCGCCTTCCTCGAGTTCGATGAAGAGGTGCTCGTGCTCGCCGAGCGCAAGGCGGATCTCGGCGGGATGCAGGTGAGCGGGGCCGGCGCGAGCTACGACGCCCTGCGCTGGGACGGGAGTTGCGTGACGTTGTCGTCGGAAGAGATGACGCTCGACAAGCCGCCGTCGCCGAAAAACTCGAAGGTGGACTGGCGTTTCCTCGACGACAACGTGCAGGAAGCCCTTCGCGCGGAGGACGCAGTCAACGAGGCATACCAGGCACGCCGCAAGGAGTGTAAGGGTGCGACCAGCGGCGACGTGAGCTTGAAGTGCGTGAAGGCCGACGAGAAACTGTCGGCCGCCGTCGTCAAGGCGATTCGCGGCGGGATGAAGCTGCCGGAGCCCACCAAGGTGCCGTAGCGGTGGAGGGCGCGCTCTCGCCCGCGTGGCCGTCGGTACATCGGGGCGGCGACGACGCCGAGCTCGCCGCCGGTTACCTCATCTCACGCGCGGAGGGGCTCTTGAAGCAATGCGCGCATCAGGGGCGCCGCGAACGGCCGCTTTCCCCGCGCGCATCGCGCGCCCTCGGTCACCTGAGCGAACATCGCATTTGCCGCGTTCCCGAGCCCGCGGTGCAGGCGCTGTTTGCCTGGGCGGACGGTTTGCCCGTCGAGCTCCGGCGAGATGTGCCGTCGCCCGGGCACGTGCTCGGCTTGCAGGCTCGCGGGTGGCGCTGCGTGAGCCTCTTGCCCGAATCCGCCGCCCACGACGGCGCGGCCGGTTTCGACTTTCTAATCCACGATCTCTGCCACCTCGGAAAATTCACTGACGCTCGGTACCACCTCGAGCAAGTCGGTTACTTTCACGCGCTCGAAACGCTGCTCGCGGACCCGCGTTGGCAGGAGATCGAGGCGAGCCTCGACGCGACATGGCGTGACGATCGCGACCGGCTCGGCGCCGACATGAACGGATCGGCCGTGTACCTGTTCGCCGTGCTCAAGATGCGGCTGAAGATGGCCGCACGGCGCGCGCACGCCCGTGCCCGCGGTGCGGCGCCACCCTCGTCAGGAGGGCTCGACGAGGCGGAGCTTTCGACCTTTCGCGAGCTGGAAACCGTGTTGCTCGACGCCCTCGGCTTCCGGGGCACGATTCGCGACGCCGCCGAGCGCATCTCCGCGCGCCGCGACGCCGAAGATGCAGCAACCGTCCTTCAGGCGCATTTCGCAGCCGCTGGCCGCGCCGTCCGGGACCGCAGACTGTAGCCAGGGGAAACCATATTCCAAATCGGAATAGCGGTTCTGCTGACCCCCTGTCTGGGACGGCTGATGGCCGAAGGAAAAATCACCCCGCTCAGACGGCGTTAGCCGAGCGACACCGCGCCCAGCTGAAAGCTCTCCAGGCCGGCGACGCTGGGCGACCGCGCGCCCGAAAACGAAAGCGCACCGACGACCCCGAGCGGCAGCGTGCGCGCCACGTCTTTCGGCTCGAACGAAACGGCACGCGGGGGTCGGGCGGCAAGGTCCGGACTCGCTGCCGCGAGGAGCGAGAGCATCGTCATGCGACCTCGCGGCCCCGCACTGCGGACGAAATCGACCATCAGCGTGTACGCGCCGCTCGCCCGCCGTTCGACGAGCTCGCGTCGAGCGAGCGCGCGCACGACGATCGTTCCCGCGCCGGCGAGGTGCGGTGCGATCACCTCGGCGATCTGGCGAAAGAGCGGCGCGTCCTCCTGGACCAGGAGCTCGGTCGGGCCCCCGCCCCAGGCGGTTCCAGCTCGTGCGGCGCCGCCCGCGTCGCGAACGCCGAGGTGGCGGAGCGCTCCGGAGGGCACGCGGTCGACCAGCCCCTGCGCGACGCCGGGTGCCCCCCAGCTCTTCGCGTCGCGGCCGCTCCTGAGCACCAGAAAGCCGTACTCCGGGCCTTCGAAAGGTGCTGCCCCCTGCCTTGGCCGATGCAAGCCCGCTCCCAAAAAGCCCACGTCGGCGGCTCCGGTCTCGAACGCGCGGAGCGCACTCGCCAGGTCGAGCGCCTGAGTGACCTCGACCCGCGCCAGAAACGCGGCGCCGCGAGCCGCGCGAAGATTGCGCGCGAAGACGACCCGTCCAGCTTCGAGCGTCGCAATGAACGCGCCGGTGCCGTCGGGCGACCGCGGCGAGAACGTTTTCGGCACGAGCGCGGTGAGCGGGTTGGCGAGTGCCACGGCGGCCGCAACGGCGTTCGTGTCAGGGAAGAAGAACGACGAGGGATCTTTCGGATCGGCGCGTGGCACACCGAGTTCGCCGAGCACGGCCGCGCCCCCGAGCCGGCGCGATCGCAACAAGGAGAACACGGCGTCGCGGCCGTCGAGCGCCTTGCCGCGGGCGCTCGTCAGGCCTTTGCGCAACGTGATGCGCGCTCCGGCCGCCGTGTCCTCGGGAAGGTCGGCCGCGAGGGCAGGGTAGGGGCGCCCGTCGCTGTCGAGCGCGAACAGCGGATCGGCCAGCGCCGGGGCGAAGAGCGCTGCGAAGGGATCGTCGGCCGCGTGCGGGTCGAGCTCCCGAGCCACGAACGGCAGTGTGAGCCTCAGGGTTCCGCCAATCGGAGTGCGACCGAGGGCCCAACCGAGCGGCGCATAGAGAACGGCCGCCGCCGCCGTGCGCCGGGATACGGCGAACGGCTTCGTCATCAGCGGATCACCCAGAGTTCGTCGCCGGTCGACACGACGATCGGGGCCATGGCTGCCGCGCGAAGGGGACACACCGAAATGGCGCGCACGCCGTTCGGCACCGGGACCCGAAACCATTCCTTCACCCCTCGTTTCGGCAACAGCGACCGCACGACCACGGCGTCCGTGCTCGGATCGCGGGTGTCGAGGCTCGTCACCACTTCCGCCGTTCCGTCGCCGTCCAGGTCACCGAGCGCGAGCTGGGCGCCGGCGTTCTCGACGGTTTCGGTGCGTGCGCCTGCGGTGACGACGGCGTTCGAGGCGCCGACGGTGCGCGTGGCGCGCACGACGCTCACCGTGCCGCCCTTGCCGATGATGCGCGCCCCGGCGACCGTGTCGAACGGCGCACCTTCGGCGGGTGCGGGCGTCGGGGCTTCGTCACCGGCAACGCACGGCGTGACGCGGGAGCCGACCCCGAGTTCCCCGTCGGGCGCGCAGCCGCCGCCGGGCCACGGCACCCGCGTTCCGAGTGCGGCGAGCGTCTCGAGCCTGCCGTCCAACCGCAGCGCGAAGGCGCGATCCGTGCTTCCGAGCTCGAGCACACCGGGACCTGCGAACCACGCCGCTGCGATCGGTTCGCGGAGCGGCGCCGGAGCGATCGGCGAAAGGGCGGCGAGCGGGCGCTCGACGGCCGTTTCGACCCGTCCGCCGCGCAGTCGGCCGATCGTGACCCGCCGCCGGCCCAGGGCCGCGATCTCGGGCGCCCCGTCGCCGTCCGCATCGCCGCAGGCAAGCGCCACGGTATCGCGATCGGCACCGCTCGCTTTCATGACCTCGCGCGCAACGAGCGGCACGGCAGGGAGGAACGATTTGACCTCCGGGTCGAGCGGGCGCGAAGCGAAGGCGTGAGCGACGGGGCCCGAGCCTCCACGGCGCACCCGCCGCCACAGCGTCTCGCGCCCGACGTACGCGTCGGCACTGACCTCGATCCGAGTGTCGACGATACGCGTCGTCACGAGCACGAGCGGGCGCGAACCCTGCCCGAGTGAGCGCGCGCGCGTCGAGCTTTCGGTGCTTGGCCACGCGGTCGCGCTCTTGCCGAGTGCTCCGGCGACGAGCGCCGCCATCCGGGCGCCGAGCTCCGCGCGCACCGCGATCTTCGGCTCGCCGGTCGGGGTGACCCCGGCGACCAGCGCGCCCGTTGCGCGCTCCCCGAGGCCGGCGGCAAGCTCGCACGAAAGTTCCGAGAGCGCTGGCCCACGGCCCACCCCACACCCGCTGCGTGCCGGTTCCGCGAAGGCCTTTCGCGGAACCAGCGGAACCAGGGAGCTCAGCAGAATCAAGACAATCGTCACGATCGGTGCTGATACCCGCCGCATGGCCGAGTCGAAGCCTACCGTGAAAGGACGCGCTTTTCGTGCTGCTCGGAGGTGTGATAGTTCACTAGGGCTAGTTGAGCGCTTTCGCTGCTGCGTCCGTCCCCGCATGCCGTCGCGCCCTCGCGAGGGCCGCCTAGCCATGCGCCTCGCCAGCACGCTGGCCGGTGTGGCCGCGCTCGTGGTGGCCTCGTTCGTAGCCGCGCCCGCCTCCGCCCAGTGCGTCGACGAGGCGCTGAAACAGCAGCTCATCGGGCAGCGGGCCTACCGTGGTGTGGTGCCGCGGCTGATCAGAAAGTCATTGCGCCACGAAATCTCGGCCATGGGCGGCTGGTACGCGGGCGACATTTCGGACGGCGCGCCCACGTACGGCGGTGCCTACACCTTCCACTTCACCGAGGATCTCGGGCTCGAGGCCGGTTACTTCCGCAGCCGGCAGAGCTTCGCGCTCCTCGAGGCGATCGACCAACGCCAGCAGGGGTTGATCGACATCGTCCAGGCCGAATCGAACCCAATCCAGTTCTTTCTCGGGCACCTCGTGTGGTCGCTCGCCTACGGCAAGGTGCGCTGGCTCGGCGGCGCCATCGGTCGCTACGACTTCTACCTTTCGCTCGGCGGCGGCGCCACGGTGGAGCCCGGGGACCTCGGCCTGACCGGCTCCTTCGGTTTCGGCTTCAAGTTCTACCTGACCGAGTGGCTCGCCTTCCGCCTCGACACCCGGGACATCGTTCATTCCCAGCAACGGGTCCAGCTCGGCGTGGATACGGTCGTGAACGACATCACCGCCATGGGTGGTCTGAGCCTGTTCATTCCGTTTTCGAGCTAGACGCCAATTCGGTCGGGGTGGCGAGAGCCTCTCCCCGCATTTTCGAGGCGGTGGTAAGGGGACGGTCATGCACAAGCTCGTCTTGCTCCGCCACGGTCAGAGCCAGTGGAATCTCGACAATCGCTTCACCGGTTGGGTGGACGTTCCGCTCAGTGAGCTCGGCATGAAAGAGGCAAGGGAGGCCGGGCGGCTCTTGAAGGAAGCGGGCCTCGGTTTCGACGTGGCGTTCACCTCGGTGCTCAAGCGAGCGATCAAGACGCTCTGGATCACGCTCGAAGAGCTCGACCTCATGTGGATCCCGGTTCACCGGAGCTGGCGCATCAACGAGCGCATGTACGGCGCGCTGCAGGGGCTCAACAAGGCCGAGACCGTCGCCAAGCACGGCGAGGAGCAGGTGAAGATCTGGCGCCGGAGCTACGACGTGCCGCCGCCGCCGATGGAAGAATCGCACGAGCACTACCCGGGCAAGGACCCGCGCTATGCACGCCTCGCCAAGGCCGACGTGCCGAAGACCGAGTGCCTGAAGGACACCGTGAACCGCTTCCTGCCGTACTGGGAGAGCGACATCGCGCCGGCGGTGAAGCGCGGGGAGCGCGTCATCATCGCCGCGCACGGGAACAGCCTGCGCGCGCTGGTCAAACACCTCGACGGCGTGAGCGATGCCGACATCGTCGAGCTCAACATCCCGACCGGGATTCCCCTGGTCTACGAGCTCGACGCGTCGCTGAAGCCGATCAAGCCCTCGTACTATCTCGGCGATCCGGAAGCGGCGGCGAAGGCGGCGAAGGCCGTGGCGAATCAGCTGAAAGGCTGAGCTCCCCGCTGCCGAAAGCGGTCCGCGGGCCCGGTTCCAGGCTTTCCCCGCCCGTGGTAGCCTCGATGAGGCGATGCGAGGACTCGCCTTTTCGTTTGGTGCGGTCGCCGTCGGGGTGCTCACGGCGACGGTGACGGTTTCCGGTCAGCTGCGCCGGCCGCCGAAGCCGGCGAAACCGCCCGTGACGGAGACGACGAAGCCGGCCGAGCCGGCGAAGCCGGAGCCCGCGCCGGCCGAAGCGCCCCCCGCGGCACCGAGTGCAAACCCAGTGACCTCGGGCGACGACCTCGGCGCTGCACCGCCGAAGCAGACCGGCGACACCCCCGCCGTGAAACCCTCGCCGCTGACGCCGGAGCCGAACGAGTTTCCAACCGGCGCGCCGAAGCCGCCGCCGGTCGCCTACGAACGCCTGCTCTCGGACATCGCCGCGCTCCGCAGTCGGGTGGCGGCCGTCACGACGACGCTCTTTTCCAGCAAGCTCCGCGTGCTGGTCGGGGTCGAAGGTGACGACGCGCGCGTCGCCAGCTTCCGCGTCACGCTCGACGACGGCGTGATCTACGCCGCGGCGGATCGCTTCGGCGGTGGTGAGCCGCAGGTCGTCTACGAGCATGCCGTCGCCCCCGGTCACCACATGCTCGGCGTGGAAATCGAGCGCTACGACGCCCGCAACCGCGCGTACCGCACGTACCAGACCTCGAAATTCGCCGTCGTCGTGCCCGAAAGCAAGAAACTCGAGACGAGCTTCCGCGTCGAGGACGATTCGGACATGGCCGACGAGTTTCCCGACGATCAAGACGGGGAGTACGATCTTCGCGTGCGCCTGCGCGCGCAGGTGCTCGATTGATGAGAGTCGCCGCCGGCGCTCCTCTCGTCGTTCTGCTTTCGGTCCGGCTCGCGGTCGCCCAGCCGCCCGCCGCCGCGAGCTCGGCGTCACCCGCTCCCGCGGCGACGGCCCCCACCGCGCCCGACGCCGCGCCGGCCGACGCCGCGCCGCCCGCGCCGGCCGAAACGCCCGCCGCACCCGCCGCGCTCGACACGCGTGGTCGCGCCATCGCCGCTTACCAGAAGGCGCTCGACACGCGAAAGCTCGCTCCTACCGAATCGCTGAGTGCCCAGCGCCTGCGCGACGATCTCGCGGTGATCGAGGAAAAGGTACTCGCCGGTCGTCGTGACGAAGCGATCGGTGATCTCGTGTATCTCATCGAGTCGCCGCGCTTCGCCCCGTTCGCCAACGGGCCCGAGGGCCGCACAGCGCGCTTTCTGCTGGGCGACACGCTCGGCCGCGCCGGCGCGCACGATCTCGGCCGCGCCTACCTGGTGCCGCTGCTCGAGGGAGACCCGACCGACACCTGGTACCGGCAGGCAGCCCATTCGCTGATCGACTTCGGCCTCGAAAGCGAGCGTCCCGAGGTCATTCTGGCCGACCTGAAGAAGGTCCCGGAGAGCGCGGGCGACGAGATCCGCGGAGACATCGCCTACCTCGCCGGCCGCTCTGCCGAGTTCCAGAAAAAGCCGGACGTGGCGCTCACCGAGTACCAGAAGGTGCGCGAACGCTCGCGCTTCTGGGCGCAAGCGACCTACCTCGCCGGCGTGATCGAGGTCGAGCGCAAGAACTACAAGCGCGGGGAAGAGCTCTTCTGTCGCGTCGCAGACCCGAAGCGAACCCCGAAGAAAGCGCCGCTGTTCGGCGGAGGAGATTTCTTTCGCGTGCGCGACCTCGCGCGGCTCGGCCTCGGGCGTGTGGCCCACGAGCAGTTCCGCTTCGACGACGCGCGCTACTACTACTACCTCGTCCCGGGGGATTCCGAGCGTTTGCCCGAAGCGCTCTACGAGACCTCGACCACGCGGTACGAGGCCAAGGACTACGAGGGCGCTCGCCAGTCGATGGACGATCTCCGGCGCCTCTCGACCAACCACGTTTACGAAGACGAGGCGTGGATCCTCGATTCGTACATCGATCTCGCGATGTGCCGCTTCCCGCAGGCCGATCAGAAGCTCAACGCGTTCCTGAAGAAGTACGAGCCGGTGCGCGACGCCGCCCGCCGCCTCGCCGCCGATCAGGACGCCATGCGAAAACTCACCGAAGCGCTCCGGACCGGAGCGGATCCCGCCAGCGCCGGGCTCGGCGTGCCGGAGGGGACGGCGCGCGCGCTCGGTTCCCTGCTTCGCGTCGACGCCGGCTACGGGCGTGCCACGTTGCGTCTGACACAGCTCGACTACCAGATGAACGGCCTGCTCGCCGCGATGGCCGATCTCGACGAGGCGCAGCGACGCCTGGCTTCGCCGAAAGAGCTTCGCGGGCAGGCGACTGGCCCGCTCGGGCAGAGCGACGCCGAGAAGCAGGCTCGCGCCGAGTCGCAACTTTCCGAGGTCCGCCGCTTGATCCGCGAGGCGGAGCGCAGCGGTGGCAAATCGGCGGCGGAGCTCGAGGCCCTGAAAAAGGATCTGGCGGCGCTCGAGATCCAGGTCCGCGCGGCCAAGGCGTCGCGCACGGCTGACGCCGCCCCGGCCGCGGCGGGCGCCGGCACCGGCACCGATCTGCCCGATCTCCTTGCCGCCGATCGGCAGCTCGCCGTCGAGCTCCACGCCGCGTCCACGATGCTCCGCGAGAGCGTCGAGGCCGAGCAGCTCGTCCTCGCCAAGGATGCTTTCGAACGGCTCGATCGCCGACTCACTCGCCTACTCCGGCGCGCGCGACTCGGTCGCGTGGAAACGGTGCTCGGCAAAAAGCGGTCGCTCGAGATCGAAATCGAGGCGCTGTCGCAGGGTCTCCTCCCGCAGACCATCGTCGATTCGCTCGATGCCGCGCGTTACCTGGGTGACGACGAAGAATACTGGCCGTTCGAGGGCGAGGATTGGGAAGACGAATACGTCGGCGGCGAAGGTCTACGCTAGAGCAGATCTCGTCATTGGCTGCGCCAATTCCGAGGCGTGGCTTCGCCACGCGCGCTGCTTCGCAGCGCCGCTCCAGCTCAGTTTCTGGGGGCGTCCCGCCCCCGCACCGGCAGGTATGCCGGTGCGCCCCCTCACCCGCTACGCGGGTGGCTAGAGCTCCACCGCAATTCGCCGGGGTTATGAGGCGCGCTCTAGCGCGGCCGGCGCCGCACCAAACTACGAGCGTCGGTAGAACCGCCGGGCGTTGTCGTGCATGACGGCGTCGCGGGCCGCGCTGCCGAGCGGGGCGAGGTAGCTCTCCACGATCCGCACCTCGTCCGCAATCGAGCCGCTCTGGTCGGTGACCGGCCAGTTGGTACCGAAGACGACGCGGCTCGAGCCGAACGCCTCGAACACCACGTCGAACTGCGGTCGATAGGCGTCCACGTCGAGCGGTGAGGTCCAGGCCACGTTCTCGTTCGGGCCCGGGTTCCACATGTCGAAGATGGCGGAGAGCTTCATGTGCACGTTCGGCTGTGCGGCAAGCCGCTTCATGTCGGCCGTCCACTCCGCGGTCGGAGGCCCACCGCGCGCGCCGCCGAGATGATTGATGATCACGCGGAGCCCGGGGAAGGCTTTGGCCAGCCGTTCCACGCCGTCCTTCGGGTTCTTGTCGCCCCGGCTGATCAGATCGAGCGTCATGCCGAGCGACGAGAGCTCCGTGAGGAGTGAGCGCTCGCCGGCGCCGAGCGTGATGGCGCCGGTCCAGAGAAACGCACGTACGCCGACGACCCACGGATTTTCGGCGAGCGCGGCAAGCTGCTCTTGCGCATCCGGCGCGTCCACGTCGAGCGCCGCGACGAACGCCGGATAGAAGGGATTGCCCGCCACCAGGTTCTGAACCCAGCGGGTGTCCTCGTGGAGCGGGCTCGCTTCGACCAACACGGCGCCGACGAAGCCGAGCGGCTTCACCAGGGCCTCGTAGTCCGCCACCAGATGATCGCGGTCCAGCGCCCCGCTTCCCTTCGGCGGCCAGACGACGCCGCCGGGGCGGGTCACCTGGTAGAAATGCGCGTGGGTGTCGAGGATCGGCTTCATGCGGGGTGCGGATCGCCTAACATGGACCTTGCCGTGCCGCTTTCGCCCCGCGCTCGTCGCTACGCCGTGAGAGCGGGCCTCGGCGTCCTTCTGTTGATCGTCGCCGCGCTCGCCGTGCCGGCCTACTACTGGGCGAAGTTCACGCTTTTTTCGCGAAAGTACGACGTGGTCTCGATCAAGGAAGCGCCGTCCTACCAACAGAAGGCGCTGATCGAGCGCGCCTGGCAGCTGCCGGTCGCAGAACGTTACCGAAAGTCCCTCGTCTTTCAGCAAAACGAGTCGTTCTGCGGGCCGACCACGCTCGCGAATGCCGAGCTCTCGTTTGGGCGTGCCGCCACGCAAGGCGCCATGGTCGAGGGCACCGGAAAATGCTGGACCGGCATGTGCATGGGCGGCCTCTCACTCGACGACCTCGCCGCCATCGCTCGCGTCAAGGTGACCGGCAAGGTGACGGTCGTTCGCGGCCTCGACTACGCGGCATTCCAGGCGCTCCTCCCGCGTTTCAACGATCCGGCGCGCCGCTACCTCGTGAACTTCCACCGTGGCCCGCTGTTCGGCACCGGCGGCGGTCACCATTCGCCGATCGGCGGCTACCTCGAGCCCGAAGGCCTCGTCTTCGTGCTCGACGTCAACGAAAAGTACCAGCCGTGGCTCGTCGACCCCAAGCGCCTGTTCGAGGCGATCGACACCGAAGCACGCTCCGGCGTGAAGCGGGGTCTCCTGCTCGTGGAGCCGTGACGCCGATCCGCTGGAGCAGGTGCTCTAGAACCAGTTCTTGCTGCGGAACCAGAACAGCATCGTGAACGGCGTCCCGATGCAGATCGCGATCATCCAGAACATCAGCCCATCGGTGTGCACCCAGTCGGGAAAGCCGGGCAGATTGTCGAAGTTCTGACCGAAGAAGCCGACCACGAACGCCAGCGGCAAGAAAACGGCGCTGAGGAGCGCCAGCGACTTCATGATCTCGTTGGTCCGGTTCGAGGCCACGGAAAGGTAGGCCTCGACGGCGTTGCCGAGCAGATCGCGGTTTGCCTCGATCGATTCGTTGATGCGTGCCAGGTGGTCGTACACATCGCGGAAATAGGGGGCGGTGCGCTCCTTCACGAGTTGGTGGTTCGGGCGCGCCAGCATCGCCATCGTGTCGCGCTGTGGCGATAGCACCTTGCGCATGGCGACCAGGTGGCGCTTGAGCTGGAAGACGCGCGCCAGCTGCGACTGCTGCGGCCGTTCGAGCACCTGGTCCTCGATCTCTTCGAGCTCGTCGGCGATCAGATCGATGATCGGAAAATTCTGATCCACGAGCCCGTCGGCGATCAGGTAGTAGACGAAATCGAGGCCTCGGACGAGCGGAGCCGGGTCCCGGTCGAGGCGTTCCCAGATCGCGTCGAGCGCCGGGATCGTGTCGGCGTGAACGGTGACGAGGTAGCGCTCGCCGAGGAACGCGTGGAGTTCGTGGAGCTCGAGCTCCTTCACGTGCTTCCCGGCACAGGTGAAGCCCTGGGTGACCAGGAACAGATGGTCCCCGTACTCCTCCAGCTTCGGCCGCTGATCGAGGTGCGCGCAGTCCTCGAGCGCGAGCGGGTGGAACCGAAAACGCTCGCGCAGGATCTCGAGCGATTCGTCGTTCGTCTCGGCGAGATCGATCCAGCGCGTGACGCCCTCGGGCGGCGGATCGACCCGCTCGAGCCCGGCGAAGGCCGCCTTGCGCCCCTCGGCATCGATCTCGAGCACTCGGAAGCGCGCCATGGCCGGTGGTCACGGTAGCCGAACCGGGCGGTGGTCCCAAGCCGGTGGACCGTAGTAGCGTGCGCCGGCCTGGGGTTGCCTGCCGTGCCCGAGAACCGTTGGAGCCCGAGCCGTCTCTTGCGCAAGGCCGCACTCGCGGGGCTCGTGCCCGCCGCCCTCGGTATCGGGGCCCTCGCCGTTCTGGTGTTCAATCAGTTTCCGGCCGGCGGTAACGACGACAGTCACATCACGTACTTCGCCGCGCACGCCCTGGCGACGTTCGGGAAGATCGTCAGCTACAACGGTCTGACGATCGAGCAGAGCAGCAGCCTCACCCTCGTCGTCTGGCTCGGGCTACTCCACGCTGTGACCGGCCTTCCCCTACCGAGCCTCGGCTGGGGGACGAGCCTCGCCGGCGCCGTCGTCGCGCTCGCCCTCGTGCCCAAGCTCTCGAGCGGCGGCCCGCGTTCGCCGGCGTTGTGGGGCGCACTGATGCTCGGCACCTGGTTGCCCTTTGCGTACTGGAGCACGAGCGGGATGGAGATGACGCTCGTCGGCGCCCTCGGCTGCGTCACCGTGCTGCTCGCGAGTCAGGTCGTCGACGCCCCGACACTCGATCGCCGCAAGGCCGTCGGGCTCGGCGCGGCGATGGTTGCCTTTGCCTGCGCGCGCCCGGAAGCACCGATCGAGCTCGTCTGCTTGTTCGGCGCGCTCGCCGCTGCGGCATGGGTCGGCGCCGTGCGGAGCAAGGACGTCGAGGTCCGCCGGCGTGCTCGCCGAAGCACGGTCCTCGTCGCCGGTGCGGTCGTGCTCCTGCTCGCTCTTTTCGGAACTCGGTATCTCGCGTTCGGAACCGTGGTCCCCCATCCGGCGGTGGCGAAGTCGGGAGCGTTCGCGATCGGAGACGGCACGGCCTATCTCGAGAAGGGGCTTCTTCTGTCGAACGTGGTGCTGCCGGCCATGGCCCTGATCGGCGCCGGTCTCTTGTTGGTCGAGGTCGCTCTGGGTCGTGCGTCGACGGGGCTTCTTCTCGTGCTCGGCTGGGGGCTTTCTGCCGTCGCCTTCGTGGTCGGGAGCGGCGGCGACTGGATGCCGGGCGCGCGGCTGCTGGCGCCTGCCGGGCCGCCGCTCGTGGTCCTCACGGGTCACGCGCTGGAGCACCTCGGGCGCCGTGCCGGGGCGTATGCCCACGTCTTCGGCGCCGGCCTGGTCGCCTTCAACGTCGCGCGGAGCGCTTCGTTCGGAGAGTCACGCTCGAACGGAAGCTACCGGGGCGACGCCGCTTTCGAGGGTGCGGACGTGATCGGTGGACAGGCGAAGGAGCGCTTCGGCTTCAGCGAGCTCGCGAACCGCGCCCATCGCCGCGACGCCAGGTTACTCGCGCCGCTCCTCGACATCGTGCGCCGCGCGCGCCCGACACCCGAGCGGCCCCTTTACCTGATGTCCGGCCAGGCGGGCATGGTGCCCTACTACGTCATGCGCGAGTTCTACGGCCGCGTGCGGTTCATCGATCTGTACGCGCTCACCGCGCCCGAGATCTTGCCTTGCATTCCGGCCGAGCAGCGCGAGTACCAGCTCCAGGGGATCCGCATCAGTCCGACCTACATCATCGAACACGCTCGCGACATGCCGGCGGCGTGTCGCGCGTCGCGTCCCGACATCGTCTTCAGCACCGGTCGGTTTCCCGACTATCTGAACAAGCGCGGCTATCGGAAAATCTACCAAGGCCCGCGCGAGATGGAGGCGTTCATCGCCGTCGATAACGACCTCTTTTCCAAGGTAGCGGGCGATTGACCGGCGCGGCGGTTTTGCCCTAGAATGAAGAGCTGCCGTGCGCTCGCGCCTCGTCACCGGCTTCGCGTTCGTAGCGCTCCTTCTCGCGTCCGGGGCACGCGCCGCGGAGGACCCGGCCACCACGCCGAGCCTTGCCCGTGAGTCGTCGTCGATCAAGCCCGCGGCCGAGCGCCAGCTCGGTGCTCAGGCGCGCCCCACGATCAAGAAAAAGGCGGAAGCCAAGACCGAAACCACGCGCGCGATCCGGGTCAGCCTGCAGATCCCGGAGGCGCTCCGCGCGACGCTCGCCAAGCGTATCGACCGCCGGATCGCGCGCAACGAGGCGGCGTCGAAGAAACTGCGGGCGGAGGCGCACGCGCTGCTCGAAAAATTCATCCAGGAATCGCCGGAAGATTCGGCCGAGCTTCCGGAGGCACTGGTCCGCATCGGTGAGCTCGAATGGGAAGGGTCGCGCGACACGTTCCTCGCCGAGTTCCAGGCCTGGGAAAAGATCCCCGCCGATCAGCGCGGTGACCCTCCGGTTCAGGATTACTCGAAACCGCGCGCGCGCTTCCTCCGCGTCCTGAAGAACTACAAGAGCTTCCGCGAGTACGATCTCGCGCTTTACATCGACGGGTTCCTCGCCAACGAAGAGGGCAAGCCGGACGAGGCGCTCGGGCGCTTCAACAAGATCCTGGAGTGGTTTCCGAAGAGCCGGTTCACGCCCGACGCGCACATGATGCGGGCCGAGCACGAGTTCACCAAAGACGTACCCGACTACGAAAACGCGTACCGCGAGTACGAGGAAGTTCTCCGCTACAAGGATACCGATCTCTACGACATTGCCTTGTTCAAGAGCGCGTGGACCCTGTGGCGCCTCGGCAAGCCCGAGGAGGCGGCAAGGCGCTTCCTCAAGGTGTTCCAGTCGACCGAAGACGGCTCGAAGAAGCGGAAACGCGGCGAACTCGCCGAGCTCCAGGCCGAAGCGTTGAAGAACCTGGTCGCGGTGTTCGTCGAGGACGAGAAGAACAGCGCCGAGGACATGTACCGCTTCCTGGTCCAAGCGGGCGGCGACAAATTCGCGGGGCGCATCGTGCGGGCGTTGGCCGAGGCGCTGTACGAGCAAGCGCAATACGAGCGAGGCGTGGAGGCCTACCGGCTCCTGATCAAACTCGAGCCGACGAGCAAGGACGGCTACCAGTACGCGCTCCAGATCGCGGCCGCCCACTCGACGATGGAGAACTGGAAGGTTCTCGAGGAAACGTACAAGGGCATCATCCGCGATTACGTCGAGCCGCTGCCGGTCAAGGCGGGGCAGCCCCAGCCGGCGCGTTCGGCGTGGCTTTCGGTGCAAAACGTGGCGACCAAGGCCGCCGCCGAGCGCGCAGTGGAGAAGCAGCTCCGTGAGGATGCGGTGGGCCTCCACGCAAAGGCGCAGGCCGACAAGATCAGCCGTGCGGAATTCGAAGCGGCGGCGTCGCTCTACCGCGTGTACCTGGCGCGGTTCTCGACCCGGCCGGAGTCGTACGAGGCGAGCTACAACCTGGCAGACATCTGCTTCTATCGGTTGGAGGACGCCGTGTGCGCCGCGGATGCGTACCTCGGCGCGGTGCGCATCAACCCGAAGGGCGAGCTCTCCCGCGTGGCGCTCTACAACGCGCTCGCCTCGCTCGAGGTGGCGCGCGCCGCGGAGTTCGAGGCGGCCAAGAAAGCCGGCAAGAAGCAGCAGGAAACGCCGACCGACAAGAAGTTCACGGAGGCGATGGAGCTCTACGTCGTCACCTACCCGACGGACAAGCAGATCCCCGAGCTCCTCTTTCGTCAGGGCAAGCTCTACTACGACTACGAGGTGTACGATCCCGCCGTCCGGCAGTGGGGCCTACTGCTCGAGAAGTACCCGAATCACAAGCTTGCCCCCGGCGCGGGTGAGCTCATCCTCGATTCGT